>ENA-ORDI01000454-ORDI01000454.1-marine-metagenome-genome-assembly--contig:-NODE-454-length-28417-cov-5.003529_pt1 | contig 28417 bp, 19 predicted proteins | sample MGYA00248628_ERZ508525 | MGnify/ENA primary metagenome ERZ508525 (study PRJEB26195, sample SAMN05422138) | marine metagenome | isolation source: East of Porto Seguro, South Atlantic Ocean | place... | reverse complement strand
TGTTACTTTGCCGCGCGCTTTAAAGTCGCTATCAACGGTGAATTCATTTCCGGAAGTAATGACTACATTTAGAGCAGTTAGTTCCACGCTGTCCGTGGCAGCAATGTCAACTTTACCAGTAGCGACAACATTCAGGTATGCACCACTCTCGGTGGCATTGATGTACGTACCTATATTGTCTGCAGACGCAATTTTCGTCTCACCAATTATTTTGATCATTTTTTCACTACCTTCAGTAGTTAGATCCATCGTGCCGGTGCCATCACCAGATGCATCCAGTTTAATAGTTGGACTTTTGACGGTCAACTCTTCAGCGTCTGTTGCGCTGATTGAATTGGTGTTGGTTCTGAATTCAACGGGGCTCAGACCTTTCATTCTAAGCGATGCATCCGCGCCCGTAAGACGCAATACTTCCGTTGAGGTAAAATTATGATATACTTTAAAAATTATATCTTGATCCGTAATTGTATTTTCCAAGGTAATACCCTCAGCAGAGGTACCATGGATGATAAGAGAATCGCCTCCATCAACAACTGTTACTTTTCCGCGAGCCCTCATGTCGCTATTGACAATGAATTCACTTCCTGGATTAATGACCACAATCTGAGCCCTGAGTTCCACGCTGTCCGTGGCGGCAACGTCAACTTTACCAAGAGCAACAACATTCAGTTGTTCGCCACTCTCGGTGGCGTTGATGTACGTGCCCCTATTATCTGCAGATACAATTTTCGTCTCACCAATTATTTTGATCACTTTTTCATCATCATCATCAACCGTTAGCTCCATCGTGCCGGAGCCATCACCAGATGCATCCAGTTTAATAGTTGGACTTTTGACGGACAATTCATTATCGTCTGTTGCGCTGATTGAATTATCGATGTTCCTGAATTCGATGGGATGTGGGCCATCCATTCTAAGCGATGCATCCTCGCCCACAAGACGCATAACTTCCGTTGAGGTAGTATTATCATCTACTTTAAAAATGATGTCTTGACCCGTAATTGTATTTTCCAGGGTAATATCACCGTCAACATTATGGGATATATTAAAATCTGGTGCTGTTTCATCTCCAGTACCGACCGTGAAGGTGCCGCCAACACGCATATCATTTTCGATAAAGAATTCATTTGTAGCACTAACAACCACATCCGCGGCCAATAATTGTACAACACCGATATTTTCTTCCTGTGCATGAACAAGCACCTTTTCTGCCCCTTTCAAGTTCAGTTGTGACCCACTTTCGGATGCATTGATGTAGGATTCAGTATCATCATCAGAAGCAAGTTTGGTCTCCCCTATCAGTTTGACCATGTCAACATCACCATCCAGGGTAAGTAGAGGATCATTAGAGCCATTAACGAAAAAACTAATTTTCTTTCCATCCCCTTGATTTGTGATGAAAATATCTCCATCAACGTCCCTAACAGAAAAATTTTCAGTGATATCTCCATTAACTGCCTGAGAAGCAATATGAAAGCTATTTGCTGAATATACCTGGCCATGTATAAACAAGTCTCTTGTAACAAAATTACCATTTATAAATGGTCCTCCGACCGCTGCATCATTAAAGCCATTGCTTATAATCAGTTTATTCTCATCGCCTTGGTTAACTGTTTGAACACCAGGACCAATCAGCACATTATAACTACCACTCGTAATATTACTACCAGCGTTGTCACCTACCGCGACATTAAAACTGCCAGAGGTCAAGCGTTGAAGAGCACCTTGACCAATAGCAACATTCTCAATGGCACCATCTACAACAAGACTACCGGACTCATTCCCAAGGAAAAGATTCCTAGTATCCCAATCTGCTTTGGCATCCTCCAGGTCATCCAGTCGTTGGGCACCTACGGGAGGTTCCCAAAATCCTCTACCGTCGTCTGTACTCCAGGTCCATACATCTTCATCATTTTCACCAACATGATCAATAAAAAATTCACCCCATTGGACCCTTTCTCTGGAAAGTTCATCATCCACCGCAAGGTCGTGTAGGGATTCATCCCAATTTTGTTGGTTATCGAACTGATCCTGAATATTGCCATAGGTTAAGCGCGTATTATCCTCAGCCTCTGTATCATCAGTAGACGTAAGCCGTAACTCATCTAATGCTAGATACTCATCATTGCTAACCTGCCCATCATTTAATTGAACCGCTTCCATTGCCAAAAGCTGTGAAGCGTCTACAGCTGGAAGCCTTGATTCTGCATCCAACGCAATAACCTCGTTGGCGTTTGTCCCAACCTTTACATTCAATTCACCTGCATCAGCATCAAAAGTTAAATATTGACCCGGGGTTGCCCATTTGCCATCATAGGTTCCATCAGACATCCAGAGCTGTCCAGCATTACCTGCTTCACTTATAAAGAGATCACCATATTGAACTCTGGTCGCTGTGACCTTATAAGTATCATTTTCTTGCAGCAATTCCCAGCTTCCTTCTTCGCTCTTATAGATTAGTAGGTCATTGGCTGCTGCAAGGGGGTTATTTTCGGGATCAACTGTGGCATCAACAATATCATCCAGTACATCACTTTGTTTCTGTTTACGATCCAGCTGGTCTTGTAATGGACCACCTGGTAACCCCTCAATGTTCTCTGTGCGCAAGTCAGTTAATAAATCAAACTGTTCGTTACTAACAGGGCGATCACTATCTGCATTGATTTGCTCTGCAACCAGTCCTGTAAGCTGGGATCCATCCACGCCAGGTAAGGCGCCACCGACGACGCCAGGTTCAGCTTGCAGTTGAACAATTTGATTTACATCAGTGCCAGCATCAACTGTTATAAGTACATCTAGTTCTGTGACCTCATAACTACCATCACCACCTATAAATAACCCTCTATTTTCTTCAGTGTAAACACGGGAAATGTCTCCGCCATCAACCCATCCGCCTTTATCACTGCCATCTGATGTCCATACAAACCCAGGATTACCTGGCTCATCGATAAAATATTCTCCATGTTCAACTTTAGAAGCAGATAGTATACCATCCTCTGCCAGGTCTTCTAAATGTTCATTCTGCGCCTGCACGTCAACGCCAATCTCAAGGCCTAAATTGACCCTGGCATCTGCTTCATTATTCGCACCGGTCCCACCCTGATTAACATCCAGCATTGTGGTCAGACCTGTAATTGAGGTTATATCTGAATTTTCCCCATTCTGCGCCTTCGCATCTAACTGTATTTGAATCGTTCCTCCTGGTCCATCATCATTGGCCACACTACGCAGGCCTGCTAATTGATCAAATTCTATATTGGTAACAGTACCGTTGTTTATTTGCTCTGCTGTTAAGGCCTGCAATTGTGATCCATCCACCGCCGGTAGCATAGACCCTATTCCGAGTTCTACAATATCACCAGCATCACTCCCCGTTTTTATACTAATCGTATCTCCGGATAGATTACTAAAGTGCCTGCTAAAGGATCTCCATATTCCAGCTTCTTCATTATCCGATGACCAGAACTGGCCAGTCAAACCAGATTCACTAATAAAATATTGTCCATGTTCAACTCTATCGGCCGGAATATCATCACCATCTGAAAAATTCTGCAGCTCTTCGTTCCAAGCTTGAACATCTCCCGGTTCATCAGTTAACCCGATCTTCAGGCCGAGGTCAACCCGGGCTGAATCAGCAGTTACTGCTTCCCAGAAAAAACCACGGCTAACTAAGACCTGCTTAATATTTTCATTTCCTGAATGAACCTGACCAGCAATTGTTTGCAATTCAGGAGAAAACGCCTGGACATCTTCATCTATTTTCAGACCCAGATTCTCGCGGGCCAATTCACTATCAGACGCACCGGTCCCACCGGATACTATTTCAATAGGATCAATACCGACGATTGTTCCGCCAGTAATGTCCACACTGTCTGGTCCCTGAATTGACATATCCCCCAGGCCCAGTGTACTGCGAGCGTCAGCGCCGCCTTGCGCGACCCATTCCAATTCAACACCATCATAAACAATAATATATCCTTGCTCAAGATTTCTGAGCTCAGCAATTTGATACAGTTCCGTGTCATAGGGTTGAATGGTAGTGCCGATATATTGAGCTAGAGAATCTTCAGAAACAAAATTAAGATTAGCAAGACTGTCCAGGGTAGCATAGTAGCTTAATGTATCCGTCATGGCAAAGTTCGCCAGATCAGGTAAGTTCAATATGTCTTCATATTCACCGCTAAGCGCGACAACGGATAATTGCGAGGATAATGTAAAATTATTAAACAAAGTGTCCATTGTAGCAAAATTACTGAGCGTATCTTTTGTTGCAAACGGCGTGAGGTCAGGAGTATTAAACAGATCAGAGTACTCCCCACTTAGGGCAACATCAGCAAGATCAGCTGTTTTGGTATAGCCTTTGGCAAAATTCGTTGTATCCGACATTACTGAATACAGCACAGATGTGATCTGCTGTCGCGGTGACAGAACATTGCCATCAATTTCAATTTCCAGGTAGGAATTCATCGGTACAGTTTCGATGGGAAAACCATTGGAACCCAATAGAGCCGAAACGAGACCATCGGAGATAGTCAATAGGTGCGTCTCACTCCAGAATTCGGATCCTCCTTCTTCCTCATCAAAAAGACGAAAATCAACCGTATACTGGCCATCACTAACCGGACCAGCATTACCAACGGTAAGGAATCCCTGATAGGAAAGGAGCCTAGGCACTCTTTCCATCGAGACAGCTTTGCTGGCGCGACCTCCTATATCATCTTTGGTAAATTTCACCTCGCTGTCACGGAATTCCTGCCCGTGCGCCAGCATAGGTATTAATATTAGTGCAAGAATGTAGTTTTTCATGATACTACTCCTTTTTATTACTCTGTTGATCTGTTTTTAACATCAATTCAATATCGCCGTTTCCTACGAACGATAATTATTATTCCATGGGAAAATTGGGCGGCAAACCCAGGTCTTTATCCCCTCCAAAAATGACAATAGCTAAGCCCCCGACAATAAGGGAGGTCACCGCCAGTACTTCCGGGTGTGTTTTATAAAATTCGATAGTATCTTCAATACTTTGCTGGATCCTGGCTTTCAGATCCTGGGATCCTTTTTTAGATTTTCTGTCATCCTGCTTTGGTTTCGCTTTTTTACCGGAAAACAATTCCTGCAGTGCTTTTTCTACAGCAGGCCGGATATCGGTCATCCCAATTGGAGAACCCTGATTATCCAACACAATGGTGGTAGACAGGTTAATCCGGTCGGCCATTTTGAGCGGTACGGCCGCACGCTGTAGTGTTTTCTTGGCGGGCTCGCCACTAGCTGTCTTAAACACGGAATAATAATTCAATTTCAGGACGTCGTTCTTCTTAAAATCCCAGGTAATTACATCTGTTCCGCCAACAGCCAGGCTGTTCTCAGTAGCATCAGCGAGAGAATTGCAGCTCACACTGAATACCGGCTCAAAAGGTGATTTTGCCGGTTTCTGGTAGCCACCGGGATAAAAATAATTTTTTGGCGAAGTCGCCAGTGTAGCATACAATTCGGGATCCAGGACATCGATGTACCCCCCTTGCTGAATGGTACTTTGTAGAAATTGATTAATTTGTGCTACCCGTGCAGCGGGCAATGATCCCGTATTTAGTCCCTGTAAGATTGCTTTCTTTTCCTTGGCTTTACTTATTACGGTTACCCGAACCGAGTCCCGATCCAGAACATCACCCTTTGGTCCGCTAACAGCCAAAAACAGGATATAATGGGAATCTGTGTCTGTAGTAGGCACCTTGAATGATATATCAGGTTCTGTATTTGAAGAGAGTGCGATCCCATCCGGTGCGCGCCACAAGTAGGATATATCCTTGTTGCGGACGGCACCAGGCGCTATGGCCGATATCTGTACCTTGTCACCACTTTGCGCCACCTGATCTTTGAGACCTTTGTAGGAAGCCATTTTACCTGGTTTTGCCTTTATACCAACGAGGTAGTTGGTGTTGTACCGACCATCATTCAATGTTAGCTTGAACAGGAAGATCTGTTCGATCATCACCTCCGGAATGCGAAATCCAATGGCTGTTTCATTCTGCTGCTGGAAATCCACCGCACTCATGGAGGCCCATTTAAAGGATATCTTATCCTGATTTTCGTCGTAGGATTTGCGGGCGTCCAGCGCAAGAGTATCACCGCTTGCCGCGGCAAATAAAAGATCGACTTTCTGGGTCATTTTTTGCTGGGCCGTCGCATCGACAGGACTTAACCGCATTTTACTATACTGTTTCTTAGCGCCAGGCCTTTTCCGTTCACGGGCAACGACTTTAAAGCCTTCAACCACAGCAACAGGAGCCGTACTTGGTATTGTACCCTCCAGCCGGATTGTTTCCTGTTCAGCTGGCGTGTCAAATATATCACCTTCCTGCGCAAAAATATTTGTAACCAATAATAAAACTGCAAGCACCCTTACCATAGTATTCTCATCTGTTAGTTATAAATTTATACTGACATCCTCAATAAGCACCCAACTGCTACCCACAATTACGTACAGTTAGGAGCAATTTACACGGCATGATGGAATAAGTCCATGATCTACCGCACATAAAACAACTTTAAATAACTTTATAATTTTGCTTAATCAGCTGCAATTTTTCACGTCATTCAATAAATCGATCATCATCCCTTTGGACAACCGGCCCGTATTTACATTTCGCGGACTGGGATGATAACCACCGATCAAATGAAACCCATTGGGTAATTCGTAAATGGCATGGTGCATAAATGGATGGTCCTTCACTTTTAAATCGAATGAACGACGCCAAAAACGAAGGCAGGCATCAAATGCGATTTTACCCAGGGCCAGCATACAATTTGCTTTGGTGAGTATAGCTATCTCCGCCTCAAAATACGAAAAACAATTTCGCAATTCTTCCGCGGTCGGCTTATCCTGGGGCGGGACACATTTGAGCGCAGGGGTCATATAACAATTGTTCAACACCAGGCCGTCATCCCTGTGGTCTGAGTTGGGTTGATTGGCCATACCCACCTCATGCATACACATCATCAGAAAATCTGCCGATTTATCCCCGGTAAAGACGCGCCCGGTTCGATTACCTCCATGGGCAGCTGGTGCCAGACCAACGATTACTATTGCCGCCTTGGGATCACCGTACCCCGGCACCGGTTTGCCCCAATACTCCCAAGCCATGAACTGTTTGCGTTTTTCTGCCGCAATGCAAGTTCTGAATTCCACCAGCCTGGGGCAGGTGGTGCAATGAATCAATTTTTGATTAAATCGCTTCAAGTCCGATTTTATACCTTGACCCATAATCATAAATTTACCTTTTTAGTGTCGGCTGAACCACTACTGATGTTCATTGCTTCCGCAGGCAGGGTTGTCTAAATTCGCACCCAATTTTAATAAAACGAATAGAGTATCACAGATGGCATTAATGACCGCTATGCGCACCCGGATGCATATTTTTTTATGGGCAATACTCATCCTTTTCCTGCTGAGTATTTCCATCGGTGGACTGGTTGGCGGTGTCAACATTATTGATCAGCTTTTTGGCCGCGTGGATCCAGCCACCGCCATTGGCGTAGTTAATGGACAAAAAATACCACCTGATGAATTTTCCCGCGCTGTATCGGCCCGGCTGGAACAAATCCGAGACAGCGGTCGAGGACTGACGGATCGTGATTTTGAACAGGCTCGTGACCAGGTCTGGGACGATTATATTCGCGATATACTTATTTACCAGACCATCGATGATCTGGATATTGAGGCCAGTGATGTAGAAGTTTTATACCACTTGCAGTATATACCGCCACCCTTTTTGGTCTCCGATCCTACGTTTCAAACAGATGGTGCCTTTGATCAAGGAAAATATGACCAGGCCATCAATAATCCTGTAGGCAATGAATGGGTCCAGATCGAGCAGTTCATGAAAAGTACCTACTTACCCAATATTAAACTGCAGGAAATGATCAATGCGGATGTGATTATCACCGAAGATGAGGTCTGGTCAAGCTATATCAAGCAGCATGTTAATTATACCATTGACGGTATCCACGTAACTACCAATTCAGTGCAGGATGATGTATCCGATCCTACAGAAGATGAATTATTCGATGAATATACCAGGCGTATTGATGATTTCAACCGCGAAGAAATGCGTACGCTGGAAGTTGCTGCCTGGGAAAAGAAACCATCTGTAGATGATTCAAACCGTGTCCTAAACGATTACTCAGCCATCATGGACCAATTAAATGAGGGCTCTGATTTTGGTGAATTAGCTAATACCTACACCCAGGATCCAGGAAACCAGGTAAGTCCCGACTCTGGCCGGGGCGGCAACTTGGGCTGGTTTGGCAGCGGGCAAATGGTCAAACCATTTGAGGATGCTGCATTTGGAGCCAGTACTGGAGATATTGTCGGCCCTGTCCTATCCCAATTTGGTTATCACATTATCAAAGTCAAGGACCGCCGCACCACGGATGATAAAGAAGAATTAAATGCGTCCCATATATTGTTAAAAATCGAAATGGGGCCCAATACACTTGATGCATTAAAACGCAAATCCACATTGTTCAGCTACGATGCCTCCGATCCAACTATTGGCTTCGCTGCTGCCATTGATTCGCACCAGGTAGAAACCAAAAAAACTGCCAATATCACTGCTGGTTCCAGCGCACTGCGCAATTTCGGTCCTTTCCGAGATGCCGTTCGATTCGCCTTTGACAGCCAATTGGATGATATTTCAGATCCATTGGAAAATGAGCGCTATTTTATAGTAGCCAGATTGGATAGCATATTGCCTGAAGGAACCCGCTCCTTTGAAGAAGTAGAAGGCCAAATTAAGAATTCACTGAATCAGGACCGTCGGTTGACCGCAGCCAAAGTACTTGCTGAGCAATTTCGAGAGCAGTTTGACCATGGTACAACATTTCAGGAAATAAAAGACAATAATGATAATGTCGATCTCGTATCGGGCGACACAAAATTGCTGATCCGCAGCTTCAATGCACTCGGACGCAGCAATTTTCTTGTTGGCGCGCTGTTAAAGGCACGTACCGGTGATGTCATCGGCCCGATAAAGACAACGCGCGGATACGGTATAGTAAAAGTGGTTGACGTATCAGCCATTGATAGTTCCGATTTTGAAATGAAACGGGATGTCATTTACAAGAATATTCGCAGCCAGAGACAAAGCGAAAATTTTCAGAACTGGTATCAGAATCTACGGGACCAGGCTGAGATAGTTGATAACAGAAAATTCTATTTTTAATAAACCTATAATTATCGCGTAAAAAGGCACCCTAAACAGTGCCTTTTTTATTTAAACTATTGCTTTTCAAACTCACGTAAATTTCAACAATGGCAAAAATTGAATCACGAATAAACCCCTCAGCTGATAAATACCAATCTAATTTTGCGCATCATAAAGGACTTGCCGATGATTTGGATGGTGTCCTCGCAGAAATTCGCAAAATGGGTCCGCCCAACCGCATTGAAAAACACAAAGTACGCGGAAAACAAACTGCCCGGGAACGGATTGAAAATCTCAAGGATCCCAATACACAGTTTGTGGAGTTTTCCGCGCTGGCTGCGTATCAGGTCTACGACGAAACGATACCAGCGGCAGGCATCATCACCGGCCTTATTACAATCCATGGCAGGCAGTGTGTGGTTGTAGCCAACGACGCTACTGTAAAGGGTGGCACGTACTACCCCCTCACTGTAAAAAAACATCTTCGGGCTCAGGAAATCGCTATGGAAAACCGTTTGCCATGTATTTACCTGGTAGATAGCGGCGGTGCGTTTCTTCCCATGCAGGATAGCGTATTTCCAGACCGTGATCATTTTGGACGCATATTTTATAACCAGGCGCAGATGAGTGCGGCTGGGATTCCCCAGATCGCCGCCGTAATGGGTAGTTGTACTGCCGGCGGAGCCTATGTACCCGCCATGAGCGATGAAGCCATTATTGTGGATAAAACAGGTACAATTTTCCTCGGTGGTCCGCCCCTCGTCCAGGCTGCCATTGGAGAGATATCAACAGCGGAAGAACTTGGCGGCGCGACAATGCATACCCGTATCAGCGGAGTCGCTGATCATTTTGCGAAGAATGATGATGAAGCACTGGAAAAGATTCGCGGGATCATTGATCATTTTCCGAAATCGGATATTGTTAGCCCTGATGAAATTAAGGAACCGGCCTATGATCAACAGGAAATACTGGGCATCCTAACCAAAGATCACAGGACGACGTTCAAGGTTTTAGAAATTATCGCTCGGATTACTGATGGGTCTAACTTTGAAGAATTTAAAGCCGCTTATGGTAAAACACTGGTCACCGGTTTTTGCAAGATCGGTGGTTACCCAGTAGGTATTGTTGCCAATAATGGTGTGTTGTTTAGCGAAAGTGCGCTGAAAGGCGCCCATTTTATAGAGCTTTGCTGCCAAAGAAAGATACCACTTCTATTTCTACAGAATATAACCGGGTTCATGGTTGGCAAAAAAGCAGAGCAAGGCGGCATTGCCAAAAATGGCGCCAAAATGGTCCAGGCTGTGGCCACAGCTAATGTTCCCAAAATAACGGTAATAATTGGTGGCAGTTTCGGTGCGGGGAATTATGCCATGGCTGGCCGGGCCTATCAGCCGCGATTTTGCTGGATGTGGCCCAATGCCAGAATATCAGTGATGGGTGGCGACCAGGCTGCCAATGTGCTGGCAACTATCAAAAAAGAACAGCTGGAAAAAGACGGCAAAAAAGTATTAGCGCAAGAACTGGAAGAACTCAAAAAGTCCATTATGGCTAAATATGAAAAAGAAGGACATCCCTACTATGCCAGCGCACGCCTCTGGGATGATGGTGTAATTAATCCAACTGATACACGGAGTATCCTGATAAAAGCATTGCAGGCTGTGAATAATATGCCTAGTCCGGACACGAATTTCCCCGTCTTTCGGATGTAAGCGGCTTTTCCATAGGACAGCCACCCAATATATTATTAATCCTGCTCTAATTTGAACAGTCGCACGCCAATCAGCCTATACCTGACCCTGTTATTATCGATGGCAATTTGGGGTTTATCATGGACGAACGCAAAGATCCTGAGTGATTATGGACCATCATCCGTGCTGGCCTTCTGGCGCTTTTTCTTTTCCAGCATTGCCATGATTCCAGTACTATTGATAACCGGTAATGATTTCCGGGTAACGCGCCAAGGTATGAAATTTATTTTAACAGGTGCCGTGTTTATCTCTCTATACAATATTTTCTTTTTCATGGGTACCGATAGAGGAACCGCCAGTGTGGGTGGCATTATCGTCCCGAGCTTCAATCCGATTATTACATTCATTATTTCTGTATTGCTACTGAAGCAAGTGGTCTACCGTAAGGATATCATCGGTTTGATACTAGGTTTTATGGGCGGTATGATAGTATTAAAGGCCTGGACACTGTCTCTGGAACAAATGATCGCTAACGGCAATCTGTACTTCATATGCGCTTCCGTTTCCTGGGGAATCATGTCGATTATATCAGGCCGGTCACACGCTCATGTGTCTACACTTTCATTTAGTTTTTGGGTCTATACAATCTCTACCCTGATTTACCTTGGCGCGACCTGGAATGAAAATATTTTACTAATATTCACCTATGACTGGATCTTTTGGGTGAATATGTTTTTCCTATCTGCCGGCGCTATGGTGTTTGGGACAACGGTTTATTTCCTCGGAACTACCCGATTAGGACCTGAAAAAGCCAGTGCCTTCATATTTACGGTACCAGTCACGGCACTGCTTTTCAGTGTGCTGTTAATTGGGGAACGTTTGGAAATGACCACCCTGTTAGGTGGAATAATGACGATGACGGCTGTTTATCTAATCAACAAAAGTCACGCACAGCAAGAACCAATAGATTAATCACATCACAAGTTCTGCTTTAGTGTCTCCATCAATTGCTTTGGCGGTTTTACAGCTCTGCCGGACTTATCCGTAAAAGCGTGCATCGTATATCCGCTGACCAGCAATTCATCGAAATTGTTCCGGTGAACCTCATAATCAATTCGCAACCGTGACTTTGGTAAATCTTTAATAATGGTATTTACTACCAGAGTATCTTCGAAATTGGCGCCAACTTTATAATCGCAATGGCTGGTTATTACTGGTAAAAGATAACCCTCATTCTCAATTACCGTTACGTGGATGCCCAGGGATTTCAATAATTCCGTACGGGCAGCCTCAAAATATTCATAATAACGGGCATAATAGACGATCCCCATCTGATCAACATCTTTATAGTAAACTTTGGTGCGATACTCAAATTGTATCATTCTGTTTCCTGATAAACGCCCATCTTCTCATAGCGCTGTATTCTGGATTCAAGAAAGGAACCATCCTGGTTATCATTTTCGATCAGGTCAAGTTCTTCCAGGATGACACTTTTCAGGATAGCGGTCATTGTATCTGGTTCACGGTGAGCGCCGCCGGTAGGTTCATCCACAACACGGTCGCAGATCCCCATTTCTTTCAGATCGGCAGGTGTCACTTTCATGGCATCAGCTGCATCAGGCGCTTTCGTGGCATCATGCCACAGAATTGACGCACAGCCTTCCGGGCTGATCACCGAGTACCAGGTATTCTCAAGCATGACCAGACGGTCACAGATAGCGATACCCAAGGCACCGCCGCTGGCACCTTCGCCGATAACAATGGCCAGGATCGGCACGTTCAGCTTGGCCATTTCCATTAAATTTCTGGCAATCGCCTCTCCCTGACCCCGTTCTTCAGCACCAATACCAGGATAGGCTCCCGGCGTATCTACTAGGGCGACGATAGGTAGATTAAATTTTTCCCCTAATTTCATCAGCCGCAATGCTTTGCGGTACCCTTCCGGACGCATCATACCAAAATTACGGTACAGGTTCTCCTTTGTATTGCGACCTTTCTGCTGGCCGATCAAAACAACGGAGCGTTCATCAATTTTACCAATTCCGCCAACCAATGCTGTGTCATCTGCAAAACGACGATCCCCGTGCAATTCGATAAACTCAGTCGTGATCGCCTCAATATAGTCCATACTAAATGGACGTTCAGGATGACGAGCCAACTGTACACGCTGCCAACGACTCAAATTACTGTATATCTCCCGTAATTTATTATCCCGGCGCTCTATCAGACCGGCAAGCTCTGCCGAATGATCTTGATCATCTTCGACAGATTGTATTTTTAGGATCTGCTCTTCTAATTCCTTGATGGGGTTTTCGAAATCCAGATAGTAGAGCGCCATATCAGCTACTGAATACAGTTTTCATGATGATTTCAAGATCCATGGTAAAACTTTGATTTTGTACGTAGTAATGGTCCAGGATTTGCCTGTCCTCAGGTTTAAATTTAACTGAGCGAATCTTTTCTAGCCCAGTCAATCCTGGCTGGCAAATGAGATGGGGATCAGGATCACTGGTCTCCACCATACTGGAACCAACCAAACTTAAATTACCAAACAGAACACCTATAAACAGTGGCAGTTCCTTCAAGAACCGTCCTTTCACATCGAAGATTGTCGCCTCAAAAATGGTTCCTTCGGCGCCCCAGAATTGTTTCTTCCGGCCCTTCCCAAATCCAAATAGGATCACCAGGAAAGGGCTAAAAAGCGTCAGCATCATTCCGGATATCACCATATCGAATGCGCGCTTGGTGATCCGGTGCAACCGATAGAAGAGCGTATATTCGATATTTACAAATGAAAAATCACCAATATTTTCAATAGATGCTTTCCCCAATAGTATTTCCTGCTGGCGTGGCACCATCCTGTATGTAAGCCGTAGATCTTTAGTCTCATCCATGAGTAATAGTATCTCTTTATTGGTAAACGCCGTTGTAGAAAAGATCAGTTCGCGGATGCGGTAGGTCATTACAATGTCCCGCAGGTCAGCAAGCCGGCCCCTAAACCCTACCGGAAGATCATCTTCATCAGTGGGTAATTGATGGTCAATGAAACCCACTAAATCCAGGCCCGTATCGAAGCGCTTCAATATATTTTCGGCAATATGTATACCTTCCTCATCAGCCCCGATGATCAGTGTTTTCCTGGTAAAAAGAATGGGGTGCTGTTCCTTTACCGGGCGTAGGTATCCTCGAGACATCAGAAAGTGCACGAACACGCGCCACCCAGGAATGAAAACTGTAATGATCGCAGTGGCGGTTATAATCACCAAACGTGAAAATGCATACTGCTTAAAAAAGTAGGTGAATGCAACCGCTAGGAAGAATCCAGTTATAGATGCAATGATGGCCCGAGAGTAGGACAATATGTACCGCGAATAAAGCTGGAATAAGGAGCCGACGCCAATCCAGAAAAATATGTAGATTGTAGGCACCAAACCTTTACTCATCGTGATCGGTTCAAAATGGGAAAACCGTAATGGTATAGCCACCATAAAGGCCAGAAACACTACGAAACCATCCAAAGTAACCGACAGAATCTGTGAACGTTTTTCCCCGATCATCGATAATAACTTCCGCACATAGATTCCGCAGCGAATAGCCAGTTTCATCACCCATCCTGACCCGAAGGAAAAATGCTTATCAGCAAACAGGATCATGGCGTTGTAAAAAGCGTTGATACTGTCAAAGGGAGCTGATTTTACTGACTCACCCTGGTAATGTACGATCTGTGTTCGTGGTACATAATGGATCTCATAATTATTTTTCCATATCCGGAAACACAGGTCCAGGTCTTCCCCAAACATAAAAAATCTCTCATCAAAACCGTTCAATTCGTGGAACAACGCGCTTCTGATAAACATACATGATCCGCTGATGGCATCCACTGCATGTACTGCATCCGGATCGAGATAGGTCAAGTTATATTTCCCCGCCCAGCGTGAATTAGGGAACAGGCGGCTTAGCCCCAGCAATTTGGGTAAGGCAACACTGGCCGTTGGGAATGACCGCTTACAGGCCAGCTGCAATGATCCATCCGCATTAAGAATTTTTGGACCGATCATACCTACGTCGGGATAATCATCAAGATAATCCTGTAATGTGGAGATAGTCTCTTCCTGAATAATCGTATCAGGGTTCAGGATCAAGTAATAGTCCCCCTTGGCAACGGCAGCAGCCTGGTTCACAGCCTTGCCAAAACCGACATTATCAGTATTTTCAATGATCTTGATCTGGTGTAAATGGTTATATCTATCCTGTAGGTATGCAACCGTGTTATCATAAGAATTGTTGTCCACAACAATGATTTCCATTTCTTCCACATCAGATTTAAGAATCGCATCAATAGCGTGAGCTACATATTGACGTACGTTATAACTAACGATTAAAATGGAAACGGAAGTCATGATTGGTTCTTACTTATGCCAGCCAAATATTTTCCAGATGCGCATGCGCCAGATAACGATCATTGCCTCAAACATAATTCCTCGCGACATTTTTGATTCACCAATGGTTCTATCAGTAAAAATGATCGGATGTTCGTGCAATGAAAAGCCTTTTTGCCAGGCCCGCCAATTCATTTCAATTTGGAAAGAATAGCCCTGTGATTTGACCGCATCGAAGTCAATTATTTTCAGCACTTTTCTTTGCCAGGCCTTGAAACCTCCCGTAGAATCTTTTACTGGTAATCCAGTAACGATCCGTGAATACACGTTGGCACCATAACTCAATAAGAGTCTCCGGATCGGCCAGTGAATGACACTAACACCATCAATGTACCGACTGCCAATGACTACGTCATGATCACCAAGTAAATTTACCATAACCTTGATCTCATTTGGATCATGAGACATGTCAGCATCCATTTGTACAATTGCGTCATAATTTCTTTCCAAAGCCCATTTAAACCCAAAAATATACGCCGTACCCAAGCCTGCCTTACCAGGACGTTCCTCCAGAAAAAGGTTATCATAAAGTAGCTGCAATTCCTTCACTAAGTCAGCGGTACCATCGGGAGAATTGTCATCAATGATCAATAAATGATAATCTGAATTGACCTTGAATACAGTCTTAATAAGGGTAGCTACATTCTTCTGTTCATTATATGTTGGAGAAATGACTAGTGTTTTCATGATGAAGAATATATTGCGTCCAGTGCTTTTTGCAGCGGCAACGCTTCAACACTCAGATCTATTTCAATTTTTTCGGGGCGCAAACCACTTTTCAGGGGTCGTTTCGCCGGCTGGTTAAGCGAGGCTGTATCTATTGGTTCTATCAACGTCCGATCAAGTTTGAATGTTTCAGCAATCATTTCCGCGAATGCAAACCGGTTTAATAAGTCACGACCACCATAATGGTAAAGTCCCTGAATTTTATGATCCATGACCCGTGAGATTATCCGCACCAGATCTACGGTCCAGGTTGGATTATTCCACTGGTCATCCACAACAGTAATCGATTGCCTATTTTTGAGTGAATCTACTACCCAATCCATGAAACTTGCTTTAGTTCTTTCCTGAAAACTGAAAACGACATTGGAACGTAAAATGACCCAGTTCGCATCCGATCGCTGAACCAGATCTTCACCATACAATTTCGTTCGACCATATACGCTTAGCGGGTTTACCTTATCTTCTTCTGCGTAGGGACCATTACTGCCATCGAATACATAATCGGTAGAAATAAAAATGAATCTGCCGTTGAAATTATTTAGCAGGTGTTCAGTTCCGCGGACATTCACATCAAAGGCCAGTTCAGGATCCCGTTCGCAACCATCCACATCGGTCATGGCAGCAAGGTGCACAATCACATCAGGCTGGTACGAAGCAATTGTTTCACGTACCTGGTTTGGTTCAATAATATCCAATTCAGCACAGCCATCTTTCTCTTCCACAGGGACCATTCTTCCAGTAGCCAAAATTGATTGATCGGAAAGAATATTCCGTAAGGATGTACCCAGTTGTCCGAAGGCGCCAGTTATCAATATACGACTCATTTATGTATTACGCTTTTTCGACAAAAAATGACTTGGCAATAATTTCCAGTTGGCGCAGCAGGATCAATTTGTTATTGCCAGGATGGAATATCATGGTGTGGATGTAATACGTTTTATCAGTTAAGCCGTCATAAAATAAATACCCTATGAATGGTCCCCCCTGGGTATCTTCAATTGCTTCCCAGGTACCCGTTACACGCCAGGCAAGCCAGTCATTAAATTGGGTGGTATTCAAATTAAATTTGTATTCACTATAGCGTATACTTCCAAAATATTCTTCAGGAAAATCCATTATATATTGTTTCGCCATTTGGTCATCATTAATGATTGCACCGTTTTCCCAATGTACAGCCAGCCAGCGGAAGGGCATTTCTCGACCAATCCAGAATAATCGCTGCTCTGAACTGTCAACTAGTACCTCGTAACCCCACGGAACTTTTATACCCCAGCCGTATGCCTCATACAAATGTGTTTCCAACTCTATCTGGCGCGCATTATTAAACATGAAACGCGCTTGCCGATATTCAAATAACTCAGTAAACTGCTGTTTTATCCATTCATTTTGTTCCTTGGCCATTTCTTTGGCCCGTGCGACAGTTGGCGTGTTGATGACCATGAATATCTGATTGCGGGCGAATTGATCCTTCGTAAAAATGAACGGCTTTTCTCCAGAAATAGATTGTTGGTATTGTTTGTCCGATAAAATACGCTTAACCAGCGCTACTCCCGGACTGGATAGATCGCTGCCAATTGCACCAACTACAACCAGGGTACTATTTTTTATTCTATCAAATTCACGTGGATGGACAAACCTTAGTTTGTAATACGGCTCCGGTTTTGGAGTATACAATGTATCATTGAGAACAGCGCTAAGAATTTCCTTAATCTTACCTTCATCTTCCATGGCAGCGATCACAAAGATCTCATCATCTGGACCCAGTGCTTCCCGTTTTGTCTCGCAGCCACACAATAACAGGAAAATCAATCCCAAGATAATATTTTTTATTTCACTAGTTCTTTTATTTGCCATCTAGATACAAAATTAGCGCTTTCCAGACCAAAAACCACTTAATTGCTATAGTCGGCTGGAGAATTTGATATGCAACTTAGCTGCTGATAAAGGATTACCTCGTCCAAAACCAACGGTGGCGCTCAGGATGGAACCGATCGACACTTGTGTCAAACCAAACCCAAAACCAATTGGATAAGGTTGATATTCCTTCTGTATAGCGCCTTCGATAAACCCAAATAATTGCAGGTTATTCCCCGCTGTTGCTAACAATTCAAATGTCGGAATTAGGATACTATTGCTGATAAACTGGTCATCCCTGTACCCGCGCAAACCGTTGACGCCGCCATAACGAATTTTCTGCCCTTTATGGATAGCGCCATCCTGCACCCAGCGGCCAGTAGTTAACAGTCGGGTATGTGCCGAAAATCGCGAGGTTATAGGCCAGTACGAGCCTATAGATATCAGCCAGTGTCCCTGAAGATCTTTTTTGTTATCTTCGGTCTGATTGCCCAGTGTAGCAGCTACATCCCAATAACTGCCATCAATTGGGGTCCAGCGGTTATTTCTACTATCCTTCTCCAGGCCAACAGATATTGCGGATGATTTATGCTTGGACAAGCCAATTGATGCACCGGTTTCTGTAGGATTAATGTTGGTACTACTGCCACCAAAACGCCATTTTCCATAACGGGTACCGCCCGTAAGAATCGTACCTTCCTGCGCACCATATACATATTCCCCATCTCTCAGTTCTTGATCAAATTTAATTCGCAATCCAAATGGTATACCCAACGGTGCCGGTTCTTCGTGATAAAATGACAACACTTGTGACTGCTCGTTTAGGCGTTGCCAATGCAATTGCGAGGTGCTGGCTGATTGCCAGATGTTTTCCAGATGAATATCTAATTCACCGGTTGTTTTCCAAATACCTCCAGTACCCTGACTGGCCCCCAATATACCGGAAAAATTACTTTCAAAAGCAGGGGTAACCTTAACTAATGCAGCAAGGTGTCCGTCCTGTGTGCGTCCGTAGACAAGCCCAATACTATTCTGAAAATATTTATAACTGGACTCAATCCAGCCAACTTGCTGCATCGTTTCAAACCGCGGTGCTGAATGCACAATTGACGCCAATAACCTGCGGGCAGTATTTCTACTTATTTCATCATTCCCTGAAATGATAATGGTATCAATTGCTATTGCTTCTTCAATTTTCTTGTATGCTATCTTTGTCGGGGACATCCCTTGAAAAGAAGCAAGAACATAGCTATGATTTAAGGTTTCTTCAGCCGTAAGCAGTGAGTCCAGGTACATTTCGACCATTTGCGCAGCTATTATGGTGGGATTTTTATCCTCGTGCACAACCAGTTCTACTGTTTGCCCATGAAGAACAAGTACCATAAACAGCATTATTCTAGAAATACGCACGGATCTCCCCCATTATATTGATAAAATTATCATACCGTATATCAGAAATATAATTTATAGTTACATTAATCGAAAAATTCTGCCGCAAGAGAATATGGCCTTGAATATTCGCCTTTCTTGTATCTCCTAGCGCATGACCACGAACAGCCTCTGGCGGTAAATAAGCTGCCTCGCTATCCAGACTTACTGTGGCCCATTCAAATCTGCCTTGTAAACGTCCCTTACTACTGAAAAAATGTAGGATATCTAGACGAATACCACGCAAGTCAGCAGAGTAATTACTCGACTGGTGCTTACCAGTGTCATATCCACTTTGCAGTAATGCTTCGGTCTGCCAAAGCGCTGAAAATCGTTTCTTGATTCCGATTTCTGCCCAGGTGCCTTGGGCGCTGCGGTCTCGATTGTGAGAAAAACCAGATTCAACATTGTAGTCATGTTGGTTTAATTTGATTACGGCATGCGTATTAGCACTGATTGATTCCAGCCAATCCAGAGCCAGTTCTGTATTCTTCCGCAATTCTACACCCCTGGGATCCAGGTTATTTAAGTCTTTCTCACTCAACCACCATGTTCTGATCTGACGACCAGTACGGTTTACATAATCCCATTCATGGCGCAATTTCGAACGGGAACGAATTATTGTAGATGCATTCAAATCATCTTCCATGTAGTGATTTACACTGAAATTTTGACCATTGAAATCCCAGAACCAATCCAACCTGTATTTTACATCCTTGAACTTCGAATTGAGCCTTTTACCAAAATCATATTCCAAACGCTGAATTCCTTCGAATTGTGTAGTCGGTTCACGACTGCCGGTTAAAATTGTATACGCGATATAGGCACCATTAGGATCGGGCACATACTCCTCAAATTGTGGATCATAACGGTACGTCCCCAGCCCGACACCTACCGAATCATAAACGGTTGCCCTGTTTTCGGTAAGTGTTTCTTCAAGCTTGATCTTTACATCCAGGCGAAATGGATGGCTCGGCTTTCGAAAAAAAATCCGTGCCTGGGCGAGATCATAGTCCAGGTCTTTCTCTTCCAGCATATAGGTTTTCATGCGTTTGCGATAGATGAGCGTTTGATTCCAGCCATTACGGGTTTGAAAGCGCAGGTCCAACTCGCTGAAATACCCCCTACTGGATAAAAGGAGTGCATCCTCAATTTTCAAGTGATTTTCACGGCGACCAATAGCTACGGTCGTCTGTAATTTTTCCCCACTATATTCGACGCCGCTGGTGATATGCTCGAATTGATAGGCTTTTTCAGATGACTCAAAAGAATAATTAATTACGGGGTGTACCATACCCGGCAGTAATCGCGCAGCAAAACCAATTTGATTGAAACGATCCATACCATATAGAACCTGATTAAAATTTCCTGTAACACTTGGTGCGACCGCAGTTGTACCATGAAAATCCATCAATATTCGCTTTCGCAATGCAGAGCCAACTTCATATTGGGAAAAACTTCCATTGACTGCCCCTAATGAATCAATAGTAAGGGTTACACCCACATTGCGCAGTTTCTCCCTTTTCTTCCCACTTACGGGGATATTCCAGTCCTGATAAAAATTCACGGAGCGATCCCGCTGCAGTGTATGAAACCTACTGTTCCTGGCCCAGTCAGAAACATGGTAACCGAAGAATATCTTTTCGCCAAGCGGTATTTTTTGACCGGATAGCTCGACCTCATGACCTATACCTTGATTATCCGCGTCATCTATGCTGGAATAACTGTTTTGGTCATGATCTGAAACCGCTAATTCTACAGACAGATTCATCCAATCATTCAATTGATAATAACCCACCGCCTGAACCATCTGCTGGCTCTCTGGTTTTACCAGCTTTCTCACTGGGCTATAAAGGTCCATGGTCTGGCGCATCTGATCGAGGTCATTGTTGCCCATCCATTCGTAATAAAGAGTCCCATTAATCGTGACCTTTCGTGCATATTCACCAGCAAATCTGTCGTAGGTAAACGTTACGTTGAAATGATCACCCAAGATAGTTTCCGCTGGATCATAGACATATATACTATCCACAAATACGTACGCACCGCTGGTGTCTTGTGTCGCACCACTTATTTGTAAATCTTTATCACCCACATTTTTGAACAAGTTCATGATTTCACTATCTATTTGATCTTCGCCCGTTAAGGCCTGGTCAAATTCCCTTAACCAACTCAATTGTATATTGCCTTTATTTCCCAAATCTCTTTTCATGGATGTACCCAACACACTGCGATTATACTGTACATCTGAGTATTGGTATTCAACATAAATATCGCTATCAAAATGGATCAGGTGCCGGGGCATAAATGTCAATTCACCGATAGCGTAATCAATGGTATAATCATTGTTTTCACCGCGGACCATGCGCATACCATTTAACCAGACCCTTTCTGATCCCGCCAGAATAATAATATCCCTGCTGCCATCAGCGGAAGTAAGTTTATAAGGTCCTTGCTTTCTATCCACACCTTTAAACTCTACCTGGTTTAATTTTCCCTTCGACCCGGCAAATACTGCACTTCCGGACCATTCTTTATAGTTAAAGTTATTATTTAAGCCAATCATCTTCCTGTCAATATTCATGAATTTACCTGACGCATAACTCACGTCAATATCTCCGGCAGTCACCCGAAAATTATCATGATTTACCTGCAAATAGACTTTATCAATTTCATCCAGTGTTTTGGTATTTCCTTCAGGCTGGATCGGTAAATTTTGATCGGACAGCACGCCGCTAATTTGTATATCGGGCCCTAGGGCACCCTGTATCTGCATCCGCAGACCTCCAGTAAATTCAGAGCCAGTTATCGGGGATACACTGGCAGTTCGATAAACTGTGCCCGCAGCAAATAGAGCATCTGTATTCTGAATACCAGGCGTTGAACTAGGTGATTTTTCTATAGGTAAATTATTTTTATTTATCAGGGAATCCACGAGTGGTAACTGCAGCCACTTTGGTCCCACCTGCAACGGTAAGGGGCTAGAAAAATAATTATATCTAACTACCAAGGTTCGTGGCTCCTTTTGAGAACTTGGCAATGATATCACACCTTGCACTGCATCCAATGCATAGTCAAACGGTACATTATCCAATCCATTAACAATAAATGTTGAATCGATGATCAAATTGTGACGCAGCTGAATTTCCGTAGCAATCGCTGGAACCTGGATTGTATCTATTACTGATAATATTTGCCCAGTCAAATAACTGCTCAAGGCAGCGAACAAAATAATTCTACTATTCAAATTGAAGTGCCAGCATTCTTTGGTTGGTTAAACATATCAAGTCTCGATTATTCACAGTACAGTCCAGCAGTTGTTCATCGGCACGAATTGGTACTGAAAATTCGATTGTTTCTACATGATCGAGGATCTGGCCTTGCCCGTCAGCGTTGACAACTATCCATTTATCTTCAACATACTGCAACTTTGAAGGTGCTGGAATAGCTACCATCAGTTTGGATTTTATTCGACCCAGGCGATTAAATATTACCACTTCCCCCGTACACGAGAATAATAGACCTATATCACCATTAGGTACGATTACCATTGACTCCAGACAGATCTCCTCGATGGTTTGCTGGTTTAAATCCAGAAAGGGTAACCGATCAATTCCGGAAGCATTGCCCCGCCGAATTAAATGGTCATCTGCAGAATAGAGATAATAATACCCCCAGGGGTCTGTAGAAATTTTATCGATATAAACTCCAGATCCATCCTGGTATGGATACAGGCTAATACTGCCGGTGTAGTTTAGTTTATAGTCAAAGCGCAGGATCTTCTTTTCACTGCGATCACAGACTAATAGATCTAGGTTGGAAATGGTAAGCCCGACGGGGTCAAAAAATGCATCAAAATCATTCCCAAACCCGCCTGCAAACAGGATATCTCCTGAAGGTGAACGGGAGGCAAGACGACGGGACTTACTATCGAGATAAAAAACCCATTCCCCCAGCCCTGCAGTAATCATATCTGGAGAGAATTCCTGAGCCTGGAATCTTTTGGGAAATTGATAAACCTGCACTGACTGTGCAGGTAGACAACTGACCAGGTAAAAAAAGACAATAGCCCTAATCATAGGGCCAATACGATCAATTGACTGGTTTTGTTTCAGATACTTGTGGCGGTTTTACTATAAAGTAGGTACCCACACCTATCATTATGATTGATATTAGCTGTGCACCCGAAAGTCCAAAAACAGGCTGAACTATCCAAATATACTTTGGATTAATGCGGATGAACTCGATGCAAAACCGTTCTATCCCAGTAAAAATAAGATACGTAAAAAACAAACTGCCTTTGACCATGACGGTTTCCCGTTTATTCCAGAGAAAATAAAATATCCCTAAACCAATGATCGTTTCCATGATTTGTGTTGGAAATACTGTAATTACATCACCTGGATCCCAACCAGATAGGTCTACCAAAGGATAATTGTAAGTGAATGATTCGTACGTTGTTGGCGGCGCACCGTTTTCGAAAGTCATACCAATAAAGGATTTCGTAGGCAGACCATAATCATCCCCGACCAAAAAACAACCAACTCGACCAATACCATAGCCTAATATCAGTAACGGGGCAACAATATCAGCGAAGGTTAACCATGGTAAATCATTCTTTTTTAGTGCAATAGTAACTCCCATGGTTCCGCCCATTAAACCTCCAAGGAAAACAAGTCCCGCACCGCTGAATATCATCCCTATGGGGTCAACAACTACACGGTCAAAATTTTCCACTAGATAATAGATCTTTGATCCAACGATTCCGCCAATCGCCGCCGCAGTTAGTATATCAGAGGCAAGTTTATCCCCATAACCCAAGCGGCGCACTTCCTTTAGCAGTAATGCATAGCAAGTATAAAAAGCCACAACCAGCATGAAACCATACGAATAAATGGCCAGATGAAATTCAAAGCCCAGAAAGCTAATTATTCCAAAATCATAGATTACAGGCCACATTATAATTTTCCTCCACAGTTTGCACAATATTTATCGCTAATACCTATTTTTTTACCACATCCGGGACAATATTTTTCCCCATCGGAAACACCGCCATAGTCTTTTTGATTATAAAAAACAATTCCCACAAGAATTGCCAAAATACCTAAAACTGCCAATGGTTCCCATAATGGTAGTCTATGACGTTGCGGCACCACCTGCTTACTTTGCACTGCTTCTGAGTTGCCCTGGGAACGCTCGCTCAGTAGTTGCTGTAGTAATACCATCGTCGTCTGTCTGGTATGATTGGTGTACGATATAAATATTGATTTTGCTGACATTGCCGGCAACTCGGCAACGTGAATTTGATGAAATGTTATGCCATGCTGATCCTCATTGGCGGTTGATTCCTGTGCCAGGGTAAAGTCTTTCGCAACCAGCGGTTCTTGAATAAAAAAATGGAATTCATCCAAGGGTACAGTGGTCTGCACTGTATAGTTGAATTTCCGTGTACTTGATGTATCAAATGGCACGTAAAAAACAAAGATTCGAAATGATGGCTTATCAAGATCCAACCGTACCCAACTATTCGATTCTTTATTATCTATTTTTACAGGTAATACTTCGGATTCATCATTTGCGATTCCTGAAACGAAAAATACTGAATCCGTTGTTGCCGGTACAACCATTTCAAGTGTTAACGGTAGCGCGGATTCTTCCACTTTCCCATTCAATTCCACCATCACACCACTGTAATAGTATTCCGGATAAATGTGGACATCCAATTTTGATATAGGAGAAGTGGCAAGAACATTTTGATAAAATAGTATAACTATGAAGAGATATTTTCGCATACAGGTTAAAAATTAATAATTATACCGTTACCAAATCTAATGTAATTACTATCGATCTATCATAATTGTGTTGTAACCAGCGTAAGCACAATTAAATCATAGACTGTATGGGCGTATGCTGCTGGTCCGAAGCCGCGAAAAACATAGATGATCCCCAGAAATACTCCGGCGGTAAAACGCATCATGAATATTGGGAAATTTGGATCTTCACCATAATCACCCATAAAATGGAAAAGAGAGAACAGTGCGGCGGCAAAGATTATACCACTTGCTGTTTTGGCAATTTTTTTCCACTGAAAGATGAATCCAAGTATAGATCCAAATCCAGCGATAAGGATAACACGGAACACAAATTCCTCATAGATCCCGGCCCCAATTGAGAGCACCACTTGCTGGAGCATTGTACCAGTCGCATTGGCAATTAGCAACGGTGTTGTGGATGTCATTAGGATATACAATGCAAACCCCCAACAAATACTTTCCAGAAACATCCAGATTAAATATTCTCCATGGATAGCAGTGGATTTAAGCGCTTTCTTCTGGCGCAAGAAGGCCACCATAAAACCAATCATAAACGACGCGCTGAACCCGTACACACCATAAATGCCAAACACACCCAAAACTTGACGCATTAGTACGTCTGCACCATTCCTGAGTATTGCAATATCATTTACAGAAATGGTAAATACACCAATCTCATAAATAATAAATAGTGGAATAGTGAAAATAAAACTATAAAGGGGTGAGTTCGTTGTAGACCAATAACTGGGATTATTCATCGATTAAGATATAAATCATTTATCTATCTGCAACACTGCCAGGAGCGCTTCCTGCGGAATCTCAATCTTCCCAATAGATTTCATGCGTTTTTTCCCCTGCTTCTGTTTTTTCCAGAGTTTCCGCTTTCGGGTAATGTCCCCACCATAACATTTTGCCGTTACATTCTTTTTTAATGCTTTTACTGTTGACCGGGCAATTACTTTTGTTCCCAATGACGCCTGAATAGGTACATCAAAAAGTTGCCTCGGTATTAATTCTTTTAATTTACTGCAAAGCGCTATTCCCCGATCATATGCATCGCTGGCATGAGTGATGATTGATAAAGCATCCACCGGCTCACCATTCAGTGATATATCCAGTTTTTTTAAATCTCCTTGTCGGTAGTCAGCCAGCGTATAATCAAAAGACGCATAACCTCGGGTAGCTGATTTTAATTTGTCATAGAAATCAAATATTATTTCAGCCATAGGCAGATCATAATGTAACTGAGCCTTATCTTTGGTCAAGTAATCGGTGTTTATATAGATACCCCGTATACTTTGGCATAGTTTCATGATATTACCAATATATTCAACCGGCGTGATGATCTCCGATGCCATATACGGTTCTTGGATATCCTGAATATCGGAACTTGGCGGCATCTTGGCCGGTGTATCAACCTCCACTTCTTGGCCATTTTTTTGCACTACTAGGTACCGTGCATTCGGTGTTGTTGTAACTAAGTTGACCTCAAACTCTCTTTCCAAACGTTCCTGAATAATTTCCATATGTAATAGTCCAAGAAAGCCGCAGCGAAAACCAAACCCCAACGCTTCACTGGTCTCAGGTTCATAAATTAGTGAAGCATCATTTAGCTTCAGTTTGTCCAATGCTTTGCGTAGCTGGTTATAATCATCACTATTGGATGGGTACAAGCCTGAAAAAACCATTGGCTTTATAAGCTTGAAACCCGGGAGCGGTTCTTCGGCCTGGTTTGGCTTTGTGGTTAACGTATCGCCAGGTAATATGTGTGCTACATTCCGGATATTGGCAATAACATAGCCCACATCCCCTGAGCGCAGCTCTTTTGCTTTTATCATTTTCAGCACAAAATGTCCCACTTCTGTGATCTCGTATTCATGGTTGTGACCAAAAAACCTCGCCTTTGACCCCGGTTTCAGTACACCGTCCACCACACGAACGTACGGTATTGCACCACGGTAATTATTGTAGGTGGAATCAAAGATCAGTGCCCGAGTAGGGACATTAGAATTTTGCTGTGGAGCAGGTATTCTATTAATAATTGCATTAAAAATATCCTGTATGCCAATACCGTCTTTTGCACTGGCTAATATGATGTCATTTTCATCACAGCCGATCAATTCAATAAGTTGCTGGGTGACTTTTTCTATCTGCGCGCTGGGTAAATCAACTTTATTGATGATCGGTACTATATTCAAATTACCTTCAATGGCTAGGTACGTATTACTAACGGTTTGTGCCTCAACCCCCTGGGCCGCATCGACCAGTAATAATGCACCTTCGCAGGCAGCCAGCGAACGGGATACTTCGTAAGAAAAGTCGACATGACCGGGCGTATCTATGAGATTCAAAATATAAGATTTACCATCATTGTGCTGATAATGAATTTGGATGGGATGGCTCTTAATCGTGATACCTCGTTCACGTTCGAGGTCCATGCTATCCAGCACCTGATCCTGCATATCCTTTTTGGCTACCGTATTGGTGTCTTCCAACAAACGATCGGCTAAAGTTGATTTGCCATGATCAATATGGGCAATAATGCAAAAATTTCGTATCTCTTCTTGAATCATAAGTATGAAATTAAGCCGCTCCTCAGGGATTGACTATGGAAAGTCGGCCGTTCTTTCCAAAAGAAAACCAACCAATAATTATTGGGTTCATTTTTTGTTTACTCGTAAGTTGATCCATGGGCTGGAGTACCATGGTCACCACAACATACCGAAACATTATGGAAATCTTTCCTGTCGTAATGGCGAGTATAGTAATTTTTATTTTGTTCTGGATCAGTGGAATCTTTACTCAATTCTTAATAACGCGATTGGCCAACAAACGTGGGTTGAATCCGGAATTACTAAAACTCATTGGTCGGACAACAATAATAGGGTTAATAATATTCGGCCTCGTTATGGCGCTAGGTACAATCGGCATTAATGTATCAGCATTGGTCGCTGGGTTGGGACTTACTGGTTTTGCACTAGGGTTTGCTCTGAAGGATGTGGTATCAAACTTAATTGCCGGTTCTATGATCCTGCTGCATAAACCGTTCAAAGTTCATGATATAATTTGTGAAGCTGGGCACGAGGGAAAAGTAATCGATATTGATTTGCGCTATACGACTATCGAAGCCGATGGGAAAAAAGTCCTTATACAAAAATCTACCCTGTTTACGAAAGAGATTAGTATCCTGAATTAATCAGGGCGTGTATTTTTTCTGCGCCCGAAGCAAAATAAGATCCGCTTTTTGCGGTTCTCCATCCTGC
>ENA-ORDI01000453-ORDI01000453.1-marine-metagenome-genome-assembly--contig:-NODE-453-length-28471-cov-3.232197_pt1 | contig 28471 bp, 23 predicted proteins | sample MGYA00248628_ERZ508525 | MGnify/ENA primary metagenome ERZ508525 (study PRJEB26195, sample SAMN05422138) | marine metagenome | isolation source: East of Porto Seguro, South Atlantic Ocean | place... | reverse complement strand
TTGGACTGATGGCTTTCAACCACGATCACTTCGGGTGGGCCATTACCATCCAGATCCGCAATCCGGGGCGACGTGTCTTCGAATACAAGGACTTGGGGCAAGATTATGCGGCGGCTGGTGCCGTCAGCCAACCCCAGCGTCAGGCTGCCCCATTCGACCGCATCGCCCAATACGCCGTGATCATAGCGTGTGGTCGGATCACCAAAGCTGGCGCGGGCGATGTCTTGCGCAGATGCGGGCAGCGCATTGATCACGCATGCCGCAACGATCGGCAAAAGGCGCGACGAGATATGTCGCGCCAGCCGTCGCATCAGATTTGCTTTTCGGGCATTTTCACGCGCAGACCATCCAGCGCATCTGTGACCTTGATCTGGCAGGTCAGACGGGACGTGGCGGGATCGGGCTCGAACGCGAAGTCGAGCATATCTTCTTCCATGTCGTCCTTGGCGGGTACTTTTTCGACCCAGTCGGGATCCACATAGACGTGGCAGGTGGAGCAGGCGCAGGCACCGCCGCAGTCGGCCTCGATCCCGGGGATGTTATTGTCACGGGCCCCTTCCATGACGGTCAAGCCATTGGCCACATCGACGACATGTTCGGTGCCATTGTGTTCTACATAAGTGATCTTGGCCATCTGAATGCCCCTTCGAATTTAGAATTTCGACATATGTAAACAGCAGCCCGCGGCTTCGCCAGCCCCTTTTCACGGCTCAGGCAAGGGGATGGCATAATTCACATCCCGATAGGCCTATGATCTAGGCATTGCTGCGAAAAGCCGCTAGCCTGCGACGGACCCTTTGACCCGCAAGGCCCGGCTGTGCAGTATTTCTCCCGATCACATTTAGTTCAATTTGCCTGCGCATTTACGGTTCTCGTCTCGCTCGGAGCGTGTAACGCCCCCTCCCAAGACGCAGAGGCACCCGAGCCTGGCGTTCGCGAGGCGACAACCAAGGGCCCGGCAGGGGCTGCACCGGGCAGCTGTTGGGGGCGGACCGTATCACCTGCAGTGATCGAAACGGTGACGGAGCAGGTACAGGTGCAGCCGGCGCAGATCAGCTCTACCGGCGAGATCCAGTCGCTGCCGATCTACCGCACGGAAACACGGCAAAAGATCGTCTCCCCCCGTGTGGACAATTGGTTCGAGACGCCCTGCACCAGCGCGCTTACGCCCGACGTGATCGCAACGCTGCAACGTGCGTTAGAGGCGCGAGGGTTCTATGGCGGGGCCATTAATTCAGAGCTCGACGACGCGACACGGCGGGCAATGCGGGCGTATCAGATCAGCACTGGCGGGCCCGATAGCCCCGTTCTCGCACTGGCCACCGCGCGATCATTGGGTGTCATCGCTGTGGACATCCCCGGTGTTTCTCGGGACAGCAGCGGTTAAGAAACGACCTCAAGCGGTTGGAAAACAAACCCTTTGTCGGTGACTTTACTGAACGCAGTAATGCCAAAGACGGCTTTGACAATCTCTGTCGTCAGTGCCGCCTGCGGCAAGTCGTCTACGACAACTGCGCCGTTGTGCAACACGATCAACCTTGTGCAATGCCGCGCTGCCAGTCCCAGATCATGAAGCGAGACGAGCACCCCACGCCCTTGGCCCGCTGCTTTGGAAAAGCTTTCCATCGCGGCGATTTGATGGGCGGGGTCTAGCCCGGCGGTGGGCTCGTCTGCGATCAGCAAGGGTGCCTCTTGCGCGAGGCTACGGGCGATCAGCACGCGCGCCTGCTCCCCACCCGATAGCTGTGTGGCGGGACGATTGCGGAAGGTGTCCAAACCCATCTGCGCAATGGCACGATCTACGGCAGCCTGATCTTCTGCCTGTATTTTCTGCCCGCCCCGTAGATGGGGTGTGCGGCCCAGTCGAATGATCGTTTCAACCGTGACCGGCCATGCAATCTCGCGCGATTGGGGCATCCACGCGGCGGCGCGCCCGCGCATGCGCGGGGCAAGTGCGGCGATTGAACTTTGGCCATCAGCGGGGATCAGACCCAAGGCCGCGCGCATCAAGGTGGTCTTGCCGGCACCATTCGGCCCGACCAGGCCTACGACCTCTCCTTCACGTATGGTAAGGTTGATGTCGGATAAAACGGTTTTCCGCCCCCGATGAACGGAGAGGTTTTGCAGTGATAACAGGGTCATAGCCCTTCCCTCCGCGTGCGATAGATCAGGTGGAGAAACAGCGGCGCGCCGACCAATGCCGTCACAACCCCAAGCTTGAGATCACGGTCGGGCACCACAAGGCGCACAAGGATATCCGATGCGAGGATCATCGCCGCGCCGCCAAGTGTCGCGGCCCATAGCAGCGCCCCCGGTCGCGCGCCAACAAAGCCACGTAGCAGGTGCGGCATGACCAGCCCCACAAACCCGATCGCCCCCGCCACGGCGGTAGAGGCACCAACGACCGCCGCCGTACCGATAATGACCGTGAGGCGAAGCCGGAATAGGTTGATCCCCATCGCCTCTGCCGCGTCTTCGCCCAAGGTCAGCGCATCAAGCCCGCGCCCGAGGGTCGCCAACAGGACACCGCCCCCAAGCAGAAAGGGCATCGCGATCCAGACATGGGTCATGGACCTGTCCGCCAGAGAGCCCATCATCCAGAATACGATCTCATTCGCCGCATAGGGGTTCGGCGACAGGTTCAGCACCAGCGAGGTCAATGCCGCAGCAAAGGCCGATATTGCGATACCAGCGAGGATCAGCGCCAGTGACGTGCCTCGAGGGCCTGCCAACAGCAACACCAACAACACCCCCAGCAGGGCACCGCCAAGCGCCATCGCGGGGAGCGCGAGCGCTGCAAGCGCGGCCAATCCGGTCTGTATCGCCAGCACAGCCCCCAACGCCGCAGAGCCCGAGACCCCGATCAGCCCCGGATCCGCCAACGGGTTGCGCAGATAGCCCTGCATCGCAGCCCCGGAAAGCCCCAAAGCACCGCCGATCATCACGCCCAATAGCGCACGCGGGAGCCGTATCTCGCGCATGACGGTGGCCAGCGGGCCGCCCTGCCCGGTGACCAACGCGTTCAAACTATCGCCCACGGAAGCGCTGGACGGGCCAATCAACAGCGACCCGACAAATAGCACGCTCACAAGGCTGCCGAGGCCAAGCGCCAGGACCGCTGACCGCCCCATCAGTAACCGACCCGAGCACATTGGCACTTCATTTGCCCCACTGCATAGGGCGCAACACTTAACATTGGGTGAATGGATATGCTCATCGTTCCGCTCATAATTTCTTCGCGACCCTCCTAGTCTCATCACAGTTGCGCGCAACCTTCGAGGGGCGTTTGGTCACTGCCGGAATATAAGCTCACACACCCGTGAACTTTTCCACGCGCTACGGCGTTGAGGTTTAAATCCTTCAACTGCTGGAGCCATATTTGGAACATCTGCCCTCAATCCGGCGCTCGCTTCAGTTGCTGGTCCTGATTTCCCTTTTCGTCACCGCGTATTTCGCCAAGGACTTGATATTGCCCATTGTTCTGGGCTTTTTGCTTGCCCTGACCTTGTCGCCCGTGGGCCGTGCGCTTTATCGGATCGGCGTGCCGCATCCTGTGTCGGCCTTTTTGCTGGTGACCGCGACGAGCTTGGTGATTGCTGCCGTGGTTTTACTGTCCGCGGGCACCGTGGCGATCTGGAGCGACGAGATCCCGGAAATGGGCCGCGAGATCCAGATAAAGCTGAGCGGCGTGAGCAATGCGGTCGAAACGATGCGATCTGCCTCGGAAGAGGTAGAGAAACTGGGCACCGAAACCGGCGGCAAACCGCAAGAGGTCGTCGTGCGCCAACCTGGCTTGCTCGACACCGCGATGGATACGGTTAGCAAAACTGGGGCGTCGCTGGCAGTGATCCTGATTCTGGCGCTGTTCTTACTTGGCTCTGGCGAGCTGTTTTACTTAAAACTTGTGCAATCCATGCCGACGTTAAAGGAAAAGAAACGTGCGCTGCATACGGTCTATGACGTGGAGAAGCGGGTGTCGCGCTACCTGCTGACGATTGCCACGATCAATGCCGTGCTCGGCATATTAGTCGGGACCTATCTGACAGTGCTGGGCTTGCCGTCGGCCTATATCTGGGGGATCGCGGCGTTCATGCTGAACTTCCTGCCTTATATCGGCGGGGTTGCGGGGGTGCTCTTGGTCGCGGGATTCTCTCTCGTGACGTTTGATACCATCGGTTATGCGATGTTGGCCCCGATCGGTTACCTGACGCTGACCCTCTTAGAGGGGCAGATTATTACCCCGTGGCTGGTCGGGCGCCGGTTGGAGATGAATACCGTCGCGGTATTTCTGACTGTGGTGTTTTGGGGGTGGCTATGGGGCATCCCCGGCGCATTGGTCGCGGTGCCCTTTCTTGTGGTGTTCAAAGTCGTTTGCGAGAACTTTGAACCGCTTCATACCATCGGGAATTTCCTGTCCGCAGAGCAGGTTAAACCCGATGATATGAAGGATCAGGAAGTCATGTCAGCCAGCGAGTGAGGGCAGCCACAACACGATGGACGGGAAGGCCACCAACAGCGCGATTGTAACGGCATCCGCGATAAAGAACGGTGTCACGCCCTTGAACACGTCCTGAACGCTCAGGTCAGGGCGTACCCCTGCAACCACAAAGCAGTTGAGGCCAATGGGAGGCGTGATCAGACAGAACTCTGCCATCTTCACCACCAAGATTCCGAACCAGATCGCACACATCGGTCCTGACATGCCAAAGGCGCTATCCGCAGCAGAGACGAACTCGCCCCCGTTCAGCGCCATGACGGCAGGATAGACGACCGGAAGTGTCAGAAGCAGCATGCCAATCGCATCCATGAACATCCCCAGCACCGCATAGGCCAGCAGGATGCACACGAGGATCAGGATCGGCGAAGCCTCAAGCCCCGAAATCCAGTCGGCGAACGCGCCCGGCAGATCGGCAAAGCCCAGGAACCGAACATAAATCAGCACGCCCCAGATGATGGTAAAGATCATCACCGTCAGCTTCGCGGTTTCAAGCAGCGCGTCCTTAAGCTCGGCCCACCGCATGCCGCGATAAAGCGCCATCAGGAACACGATAAACGCGCCCACGGCCCCGCCCTCGGTCGGGGTGCCCCATGCGTCGCCGAAGGGGTTGTAAACAAAGAAAATAATGATGATCACAACCGCAAAGATCGGCATGGCGGCAGGGAGAGACGCGAACCGTTGCTTCCAGGTAAAGCCGCTTACAGGGGGGCCGACGCTTTTCCAGATGGTCGCAATGCCCACGATCAGGACGGCGTAGACGATGGCCGAAAACGCACCGGGGATAAAGCCCGCAAGAAGCAGCTTGCCCACGTCTTGTTCAACGATGATCGCATAGATGACGAGGATCGCCGATGGCGGGATCAACGAGGCCAAAGTGCCCCCGGCCGCCACGACGCCCGCCGCGAATTTCTTGTTGTACCCGATCGCCAGCATCTCGGGGATGGCGATACGGGCAAAAACCGCTGCCGTCGCGACCGAAGCACCGGAAACCGCTGCAAAGCCCGCGGTTGCAAAGACGGTCGACACAGCAAGACCACCGGGCAGCCAAGCAATCCAGCGTTTTGCGGCCTCGAACAAGGCGCGGGTCAGACCGGCGTAATAGGCAAGAAAGCCGATCAGAATGAAGGTGGGAATCAAGCTTAGCGTCTGGCTCGACACTTTGGAGTGTGGCACCTGCCCCGCGGTCTTGATCGCGACCGTCAGCGCCCAGTCCAGTTCGGACCACTGCATGCCTTTCTTGGACCAAAAGATCCAGATCAGGCCGACCAGACCCGCCATTGCCGCGGCGAAAGCCACGCGCATACCGAGCACCACCATAAGCAGCAGCCCGCCCGAGACCCATAGGCCAATTTCAATAGGATCCATAATCAGTCCCGCCCGTCTAGATGTTCAGCTTCCGCCATCGCCTGTTCGGCTGCGGATTGTACCAAAGGTACGGCAACGGGGTTTTCCAACCCCAATACAAAGGCCCGCCCATAGCCCCAGATCTGCAGCAGCAACCGCAGAGCCAGCACCGTAAAGGCCATTGGCACGATCAGTTTCGCAGGCCAGATCGGCAGACCGATATCGATGGAGCTGTCACGGCTCCACATCGGGGCGGCGAAGTCAAAGCTGCGCTGGAAATGCGCCCAAGAGCCCCAGATCAGCGCCAGCATAAGGATAAAGATCAGCACGACCGAGAATGTCTCGGCTGCCCATAGCGCGCGGCCTTTGAGCTGGCCGATCAGGATGTCCATGCGCACATGGCCGCCGTTCCGCTGGGTATAGGAAATCCCCATGATCGCGATCAGCGGCATGGCGAATTCAATCCAGTCCACATACCCCGCCAGCGGCGTGCCAAAGAACTTGCGGCCGCCAACGGACCAAACGGCAAGCACCATCAGCATGAAAACGGCAATACCAGAGACCAGAGCAAACACGGTTTCAAGGCGTAAAAGCCCTTTGTCGATACGGCTAAGCAGACTGCCGTCTTCGAGCACGGCGGAGGAACCGGCCATGATGCTTTCCTTTCAAATGAGTGGGAGGGAGATCGTACAAACAAAGGGGGCCTGCATCGGCAAGCCCCCTCCTCGCGCCAATTAGTTGGACGCGCGTTTTTCTTCAAGCGTTTTGACGACCAGGTCATAAAGCTCTTGGCCAGGGATGCCTTGGGCTTCCATATCCTTGATCCAGGCTTCACGCGCAGGGTCAGCTGCCTTGGATTTGAACTCGGCCAGAACTTCGGGCGTGAACATCACTTTTTCAACGCCTTTTTCTTCCAGCACGGCGTCCCAGCGGTTCAGCAGCTCGCCATAGTTCGCCAGATAGTGATCCAGCGCCTCATCGACAGAACCGTCCAGCGCTTCTTTTTCCGCGTCCGACAGGGCCTCATAGGCATCGATGTTCACCACAACAGGGCAGTTCACCGTGCCGGGGTTGAGGTTCGCGGTCCACCAATCGGCCTTGTTGATCGTACCAAAGCTCAGGTGGGCGTGCTGCGCGAAAGCCACGGTATCCACAACACCGGATTCCATTGCGTTATATGCCTCGGAGGAGGTCACGGAGGTCGGCACAGCGCCCACGGTTTCGAAGGCTTTGCCCAGACCACCTGTCGCACGCACGCGCATGCCGTCAAAGGATTCCAGCGTATCGCGAGGCTCGCCCGTGCCAACAAGATTGTACTGCGGCATTGGCGAGGTCATCAGCATCTTGGCGTTCCACTGTGCCATCTCTTTGGCCACGGCGGGGTGTGCATACACAGCGCGGGATACGGCAACTTCTTCTTCAAGGTTCTGAACCCCAAGGAAGGGCAGTTCTAGCACGGTGATCGCGCGGTTCTTGTCGGCGTGGTAACCAGCACAGAATTGCGCCATCTCGAAGGCACCGATGGAAATACCATCGAGGTTGTCAGAGTTCTTGGACAGACCGCCATAGCTGACATTGATCGTGAATTCGCCATTGGTCTTTTCGGACACAAGCTCGGCAATCTTTTCGACATGCTCGGTGAAGGCACGACGTTTACCCCAGACAGAGGCGTTCCATTCCGTCGCGGCCGCTTGCGAGGCAAAAGCGAAAGTCAAAGCGCAGACAGCTGCGCCGTTCAGTAGATTGTTCATTGATATCTCCCTTATGCGGGCTGTTTGGGGCCCGCTTGGGCGAAATACTATCCTTAGGGCAACTTGCTGCCAACCCCTGAACATATCTCTTGATTGCCCCTGTGGGAGCCTTCGGCGAGGATTTTTCACCATTTGGAACCATGCCCCGCGCGCGATCGGCCCCGTTAACAGGCAATCGGTGCTGTTTCCTAGGGTTTTGGCAGGGTTGTCAGCAAAATTTACTAGTCTGCGCAGAAAACGGAAAAATATTTACAGACAAACCGCGTGTTTCCATATGCTTATTTCCTTCTTTTCACTTCCCGTTATGATCTGCCAAGGGAGAGCCGCCACGCCCATGCGTCCGAGCGGCAGAAAACGAACAGAGTTCTGAGGGAGGAACCATGTCCAACGTCGCCACACAGACCTATCCGCCATCCGACGACATGGCGGCCAATGCCCATGTGAACGCCGCGAAATACGACGCGATGTATCATGCCTCTATCGCGGACCCCGAAGGGTTCTGGCTGGAGCAGGCGCAGCGCATCGACTGGATGAAGCCATTTACCAAGGTCAAGGACGTCGATTTCACTTTCGGTCAGGTCAAGATCAACTGGTTTGCCGACGGTGCGCTGAACGTCAGCGCCAATTGCATCGACCGTCATCTTGAGACGCGCGGCGACCAGACCGCGATCATCTGGGAGCCGGACAGCCCGGACGAAGACGCGCAGCACATCAGCTATCGCGCCCTGCATGCCCAGACTTGTAAAATGGCCAATATCCTGCGCGATATCGGCGTCGGCAAAGGCGACCGGGTTATCATCTACATGCCGATGATCCCCGAAGCCGCCTATGCCATGCTGGCCTGCGCACGCATCGGTGCGATCCATTCGATCGTCTTCGCCGGGTTCTCTCCGGATGCGCTGGCGGCACGGGTTCAGGGGTCGGACGCCAAGGTTGTGATCACCGCAGATTATGCGCCCCGCGGGGGCAAGGCGACACCGTTGAAGGCCAACGCGGACAAGGCTTTGGCAGGCTGCGATCCATCGGTCAAATGTCTGGTGGTGCGGCGCACTGGCGGTGATGTGGCATGGAATGATGCGCGCGACGTGGATTATACCGCGCTTGAAAAAGAGGCTTCTGACACTTGCGCGCCGGAAGTGATGAACGCCGAGGATCCGCTGTTCATCCTTTATACCTCTGGCTCGACCGGTCAGCCCAAAGGGGTCGTGCATACGACGGGTGGCTATCTGGTCTATGCCGCGCTGACCCACGAGATTACGTTTGATTACCACGATGGCGATGTCTATTGGTGCACGGCCGATGTGGGCTGGGTGACGGGCCACAGCTATATCGTCTACGGTCCGCTTGCCAACGGGGCCACAACGCTCATGTTCGAAGGCGTGCCCACCTACCCCGACGCCAGCCGCTTTTGGCAGATCTGTGAAAAACACAAGGTAAATCAGTTCTACACCGCCCCGACCGCCATTCGCGCGCTGATGGGCAAGGGCCGCGCCTTTGTTGACGGCTGCGATCTCAGCAGCCTGAAACTGCTTGGCACCGTGGGCGAGCCGATCAACCCCGAAGCCTGGAATTGGTACAATGACGTTGTGGGCAAAGGAAACTGCCCCATCGTGGACACATGGTGGCAGACGGAAACCGGCGGTCACCTGATGACGCCGCTGCCCGGTGCCCACGCCACCAAACCCGGCGCCGCGATGAAGCCCTTCTTTGGGATCAAACCGGTCGTACTTGAACCCACCACCGGTGCCGAGATCGAGGGCAATGACGTCGAGGGGGTTCTGTGTATCGCTGACAGCTGGCCCGGCCAGATGCGCACGGTCTGGGGCGATCACGAGCGGTTCGAGCAGACCTATTTCAGCGACTACAAGGGCTACTACTTTACCGGGGACGGGTGCCGCCGGGACGCGGATGGCGATTACTGGATCACGGGCCGCGTGGATGACGTGATCAACGTCTCCGGTCACCGGATGGGCACGGCCGAAGTCGAAAGCGCTTTGGTCGCGCACCCTAAGGTGGCAGAGGCCGCGGTCGTCGGGTTCCCCCATGATATCAAGGGACAGGGCATCTATTGCTATGTCTCTTTGATGAGCGGCGAAAACCCGAGCGAGGACCTGCGGGCCGAGCTGCGCAACTGGGTCCGCTCTGAGATTGGCCCGATCGCCTCGCCCGATATGATCCAATGGGCCCCCGGCTTGCCCAAAACCCGTTCAGGCAAGATCATGCGCCGCATCCTGCGCAAGATCGCAGAGAATGACTATGGCACGCTCGGCGATACATCTACCCTCGCAGAGCCCGAGGTTGTCGACGATCTGATCGCGAACCGGATGAACCGCTAGGACCACATAACGCGAAAGGGGCACCAAATGGTGCCCCTTCTGCATATCGACCTATTGGCCTGAATTAGCCTTCGACGCGTTGCAGTGTAATTTCACCCACGCCGATGGCAAAGTTTACGCCGTTCTGCGTGTTGACGCTCACCGGTTGCAGCGCCAGCGTGTCTTCCGAACCGCCGACCATGACATTGGCACCTAGGCCAACACCAACAGTGGCTTCAGCAGAAACACCCTGATAGTCGCCGTTCAACCCGCCTTCGTAATATTCAGATTCAGTTGGTGCCAGCACCAACCAGGACATCTGACCATTCTGGGTCTTACCGATATCAATGCCGTAGCGTTTGATGTCGCCGATGTATGTCTCGTCAGCCAGACCCTCTTGCACGGGATTGAAGGTGCAGGTTAGCTCGCGGGTAGACCCGAAGATGAAGCCCGTGCCATCACCAACGTCACAGCTCAGCGAGCCGACCTCGGTGTGGTCCACAGTCTCGCCGTCGTCGGCCAGTGCAGGCGTGGACAATGCAGGCGTGGACAATGCAGCGCCGGTGACAAGGGCTGCAACTGTCAGCTTGATGGGGGCAAAACGATTCAGTGTCATAGTTAATCCTTCCGGCGGGAAACCCGCCAATAACAGTCGTGAGCGTCGGCATTCGGGTGCCTGTTGGCGGTAGCTGGAACCTCATATCCCAACACCCCTTCTCCGACAGGCAGTCCGAAATTTCGCGGTCATGCCTCTCAGTGGGGGAACAACACGGCAGGCGCTATTCGGTTCCAAACAGCGGTATTTATCGACCACCATCGCCACTCGCAGAGGGCGTGCCGCAACGGGCCGGGGTTTGCTGTCTGGACAAATCCGGCTCCCCGTGGCACCGCTGCGGCATGGCTGATCCTTTGCACCACTTCATCCCCCTGCCCGATGCCACAGTCGAGCTTCGCCGCGCCTTTGGCCGTTTTGGCACAGGGGTCACGATTGTGACGGTGCAGACCGCGAATGGCCCATTGGGGATGACCGCGAACTCCTTTTCCTCGGTCTCGCTGGACCCGCCCTTGGTGCAGTGGTCCCCCGCGCTCAGTTCCAAACGTCATGACGCATTTACCAACGCGGCGCAGTTCGCTGTGCATATTCTGGGTAGCGGTCAGCGGGCACTGGCAGATGCCTTTGCTGTCTCTGGCGACGCGTTTGACCAATTCGACTGGACGATTGGCCCCAATGGCGCGCCGACACTGGCAGGCTGCCTCGCCAGCTTCCACTGCGACACCTACGGCGTGCATCCGGCGGGTGACCATTCCATTGTTCTCGGGCAGGTCACGCACGCCGCTTATGACCCAGATGACAGCGGTGCGGGCCTGATGTATGACCAAGGCCGCTATGGCCGTTTTACACCGCTGACGGAATAGCCCGTAAGCCGTTCCAAATGGTCAAAATCCCGGGGGTGTCCCGGCATCGCCGGGACGGGGGCTGGCCCCCATCCTAGCTGAACCGCAGAACAAAGCGCTCAATAGCGGATCAATAATCCTTCTCAAAGAAGATACCGATCCCGGTGTTCCCATCGGACCCGACCGTCCCCTTCGCCGTCAGGTTCTTGGTCAGATCAAGGTTGATAGACACATCCGCTGTCCCGTCAGAGGCGGCGGTCACATCGGTGTAGACATTCTCGGAAATGTATTTACCCGCGCGGACAGCCGTGGCACCGCTGTCTGTGGTGGTCACATCCAGATCGTCCAGCCCGAACCCTGTGCGCAGGTTAGAGATCACCCCCGCACCACCGCGTCCGGCAAGTGTCGCCACCGCGCTGGCAAGTTGCAGCGCCTGAAACGCCGAGATTTCAGAGATGTTTCGCCCAAACAGAAGCTGTGCCAGCACCTCGTCCTGCGGTGCATCGGGTGTCGATTCAAAGGAAACCTCGGGCGATGTAGCTTTGCCTTCGATCACGATACGAACCTCGCCTGTGTTGGTGGTCGTCGAGGTTACAAACCTCAGGTAGGGCACCAGATCGCCTTGGAAGCGCACGGCCCCCTCGTCCAGCTCGAACCGTTTGCCAAGAATATCCAGACGACCACGGATCAGGTCGAAGCGACCGGCCGAGATGATGCGATTGGTCGATCCCGTCAGCAAAAGGCTACCGCCCAGTTCCGCATCCAGCCCACGGCCGCGCACGAAAATCCGCCGTGGCGCATTGATGCGGACGTTCAGGCCAAACCCCGGCCCGCTGTCGCCACTTGCCGCGGGATCCGTGCCCGCGTCGGCACCGGTCAAACCGGCCTTGCGACGGGTCGCCACAACATCTGCTGGCGCGCCGATGAAATCGATCTGTGGAATATCACCGATGCTGGTCATACCGGTTGACGGCACGCTTACCTCGGTCTCGCCCACGTCGATCTGACCGCTGATATTCGCCCCCCCCGAAAGCGGTCCCGCAAGACGCAGGTTGCCATCAAGCGACGTGCGATACAGCGATGGATCGATCAGCACGAGGTTGTTCAATCCGATCTGGATATCGGCGGGCAGTGATCCGGTCAGGGGCACCGCCCCGCCCGCCTTGATCTGCCCCCCGTCCGCGCTGCGCGCAGATAGGTCGATTTGCGCGCGATTATTGGCCAGCCGGATATCCGCTGCGATGTCCTGAAGTGTCACCCGAAGGTTGGGGGCGGACAGCGACGCGTTAGAGGTTTGAATGCTCCCGTTGACCGACCCAAGTGCCGGCGGGCCGTTCACCGTCAAATCGAACCGTGCCTGACCTTGCAAGCTCCGCGGCGCAATGAACGGGGCGGACAGCCCCAATGGCGCGTTCCCGTTCACGTCAAGGTTCAGATTGCCATCGCTGCCCACAAGCCCCGCGATCGTGGCACGGGTGCCCGCTGGTCCGGTGGCGTTCGTATTGACCCGCCAGCCAGCGCTTTCCTGCTGTGCGGTACCGGTCACATTCAGCGGGCCGGACAGTTTTGGCACCACGGCCCCCAGATTGGGGATCGTGACATCATAATTCAGCGCGGGCGCATCCCCCGTGACAACGCCCTGCACAGACGCCCGGGCCGCATAGGGGCCCGTCGCGTTTGTATCTACGGCGATGCCGGTGGGCGTTTGCCGCACCGATCCTTTTGCCGCCAGCGGGCCGGACACGCCCGGCACCAGCGGCTGTACATTTGGCACCGACACGTCAAATGTCAGCGACATATTGGGGCCAGTGGCCAAGCCTTCCACCATCGCGCGCGCGCCATATGGGCCTGTCGCGTTGGTATCGACGAAGAACCCCTTTTCCGTCTGACGCACAGTCCCTGTCGCCGCAAGTGGCCCGTTCACCTGTGGCACCACCGCCTGCAGATTCGGTACGGATGCGTCGAAAGAGATATCGACCATAGGTGTTAACATCCCCTGAACGGCAACCTGCGCGGCGTAAGGGCCACTGGCTTTCGCGTCGATCTGGAACCCTTCTTCCAACTGCTTGAGGTTGCCCGACGCCTCTACCGCGCCGGTCACCTGCGGTGCAAAAGCCTCTACCCGCGGGATCGAGGCGCTAAAGTCCAGATCCAGCGGAGTCAGCAGCCCCTGGACAGAGGCGGTCACATCTTCGGGGGCGGAGGCTTTGGTGTCGACCTGCCACCCGTCCGGCGTCTGGCGGAGCACGCCATCCAACGCGATAGGGCCCTCGACCGGCGCGTCGGGCACAAAGTCACGCAGTTCGGGCACATCGGCCGTGAAGTTGAGCACCGCATTCTCGCCCGTTGCCAGCCCTTTGGCGGTCAGCGCGGCACCGTAGGGGCCGTCTGTCACGGCATCAACAGTCCAGCCACGGGTGTCCTGCTCGGCCTCGGCCTTGATCGTGATGGGACCGGAATATTGCGGCAGCACGGTCGCGATATCGATCAGTTTTGCATCAAATCGCGCTTGCGAATTGTTGCTGCGCAGCTCGACGCCACCGCTGGCGGTCAATGCGTCATTTTCCAGCAGCAGGTCACGCACGAAGGTGCCCGTCTCGTCACGCGATGCGCCAAGGCTTAGCGTCGTGTCGCCGGCCAGCAATGCGTCCGCCTGTTCGATCCCCACTTTCAAATCCTGCGTCAGGCCAGAGATATTCAGGTCGAACGTCCCGTCCAGTGGCGTAATCTGACCCGCGATCTCTACATTCGCGGCCCCGTCCATCTCGCGTCCGGCAAGAGCGGAAAAGCGGCTGATGTCAGTGGCTTCAAGGCGGGCTTTCAACTGGGTAAGAAAGCTATCGGCTGGCCCGCTAATCGTGACATCACCGGTCAGACCATAATCCGCGCCAGAAAGATCAAGCCCCGTGATCTGAACCGGTGTGCCTTCGGTATAGGCGATGGTTGTACGTCCCTTGATGGACTGGCCGACCGCTTCGGAAACCGCGGCGTTGGTCAGCGTCAGCCCGTCAGCCGAAAATGCCAGATCGCCCATGAATTCGCCGACGGTCCCTGCCGCACGTTGCAACGTCCCGTTCAGCGTCAGTTGTGTCGCGTCAATCGCCAGCGCGTCTGTGGCCAGTTCGGTCACGTCGAACGTCGCGTCAATCGAGTCGCCATCTTGCGCGTTATAGTTCACATCAAGCCCGACGCGCCGCACGTAAGTATCGCCCCCGGCCACTGGCAGCAAAACGCGACTGCCATCCGCACTTGCGACAGTGCCCGTGATGTCGATCAGGCTGGGCCAATTGTCGCTGTTCAGTGTGACCTTGCCCTGCAGTTCCGCGGATTGCGCCTTGAGGGCAAAATCGCTGACCTCGACACCGCCTTCAGCCTGTACCAAAGCATCCACGGTCAGCGCGACATCGGGGCCAAAAAATTCGCGGTATTGCGACAGGATCAGCGCGGTCACGTCGCCGTTCAGATCGGCCTGAATACGGCGGTCAGGTACGGCGCTATCGCCTTGGGCGGCAACGATAACCTGACCGGCGAGCCGTTGCTCTCCGTCGGTTGAAAGGTTGATATCTGTCGCAAAATCCGAAAGCGGCCCCTGCCCCGCAATCACCAGATCGACAGAGGGCTCATCAGGCAGTTTAAGCGTGCGCGAGATGATGCCCTTGGCTTCCTCTGAAAGCGTTACAGCCATGTCCAGCAGGCTGTCATTGCGATCCAGATCAGCGGTGATTTTGAACTCGCCCTTCTTGCCATCGGTGCGCGCGGCCAGAATATCGACCGTCGCCGTATCGTCGTTCAACAGCGCCGTGGCTTGAACGGTCAGTGTGGCCGCTTCGCCCAGAATTGGCGCACCCAGATTGATCTCGTCGACCGAAAAGTCAGCCACATCGATGGCGACGGGCAGATCGGGGATCGCCGGAAAGGTAAACGGTTTCGCCTCGGGATCGGGGAGCGTTTCTTCCTGCGCCACGGGCAATCGCGGCACGCTCAGGCGTTTTGCGGTCAGGGCCTGCACCTCCAGCCGACCGCGCAACAGTGCGGATCGGTTCCAGTCCAACTCCACCTCTTCCAGCGTCAGCCAGACCCCTTGCTCGTCGGCGATGGTCATCCGGTCGAACCGCGCGCGCGAGCTGAGCGCACCTGCGAAACCGTCAATACTGACCGTGCGGCCCGCGCCGCTGAGAGCGTCTTGGATCGTGCGGGTCAGGAAGCCTTTGTCATCCTCTTGGGCCGAAGCGACAGAGCCGACAAAGATCAGGGCGAAAACCAGAAAGCTGCGCATGAAGTGGATCAAAACGATTGTCCAATACCGATATAAACTTGAAAATTCTCATCTGTTTCGGGGCCCGACACAGGCACCGCGAGGTCTACGCGGATGGGGCCGATGCCCGTGGCATAGCGCAGACCAAGCCCTGCGCCTGACTGCCAAGTGCCTGACCCGTCGTAGAATTCCTCGGCACCGATGTAGCCCGCGTCGGCAAAGGCCACGACGCCGATCTTGTCGCGTACCTGCCAACGCGCCTCTGCGGACAGGCCAGCAAAGCTGCGACCGCCCACTGTATCACCACTGGCCAGATCAACGCCGAGCGATTGGTAGGGTTGCCCGCGCACGGTGCCGCCGCCGCCGGAATAGAACAGATAGTCCGCGGGCGATTCAGCCAGTGTCGGGCCATAGACCGACCCGAGCTGTCCCCGCAGGGCAAAGGTGACGGGCCGCGTGGTGCCAAAGGTTTTATAGCCGCGCACGTCGATGTAGGTGCGCACGCCGTTATCCGACCCCGACAGCGCCACAAAAGGCGTCACGCTGGCCTTGGCGTAGTAGCCATCTTTCGCATCAAGCCGATTGTCGCGGTAATCATGTTCCGCGCTTAGGGGCAGCGTCAGCAACGTATATTTGTTCTCGCCAAAAGCGTCGCGGGTTTCAGCCGTCCGCAAACCGACGCCAAGCGTATAGGTCCGTTCCTCGCTGGCGATGCGTTCGATCCCGGCCTCAAGGTCGAGTTGACGCGAGAAATAGTTCACCTCGTCAAGCTGTTCGATCTCGGCCAGCGCGTAGAAATTCGTGTCGGCGTTAAAGGTCGCAGGGCGTTCAAAACGTGTGCCAAGACGATAATCCGTGCCGCCGGAATCGCCGCCGATCCCCGACACCTCGCCTTCGACACGTAGGCTTTCGGCCCCGCCCAGCAGGTTACGGTGCAGCCAGTAGGTGCTGACGCTGAGCCCTTCAAGCGACGACAGTTCCCCGCCGAAACCAAAGCGTCGCTTGGGCGCGTCAGTGATCTGCGCTGTAATCGGCAGAACATCGGGCGCGGTGATCTGTTCGGCCTCGATCATCGCGACAGAACTGAAAGCGCCCGTGCGCCGCAACCGTGTGGCGGCCAGATCAAGTTGCTCTTGTGAATAGACCTCTCCGGTGGGCAGGCCGGCGATTTTGACGATCCGGCGCAGGCGCACATCGCTTTTCCCCTTTACCGTCAACTCTCCGAAACGCAGGCGCGGTCCCGGGCGCAGACGCAGGGTTGCCGCCAGCGTGGCATCGGGCACGCGGGCGGTCAGCTGCTGGTCGGCCAGCTCGGCTTTGGCGTGGCCCTGATCGCGCCAGCCTTCGATACCGGCGGCGACGGCCTCTTTCATGACGCCGAGACTTGCGGTTTCACCTGCGGCGAATTCATCGGGCAGCTCGGTTTCGGGGGCGACTGGGGCGATTTCGGCCTTGGAAAAGCTGAACTTGCGACCGGTTTCGATGTCGATCACAGCGCGGTTGATCTGGCGCGGCGGGGCGACCGGCGCGATGGCAGAGGCGTCTACACCGTCGATGGTAATCTTGATGACGGCAGCAAAATACCCTTCGTCATAGAGCACGGCCAGAAGGCGGGCATAATCGGCCTGCGCGGCGGCCAAAAGCTCTTGCGTGGTGGGGTCTGCATCTTCGTCCGTTTGTTCGCGCAGAAGCGATCCGCCGAGCACCGTCTCGTATAGATCAGAGTCCTTATCGATGCCGGTGATGTCGAGCGTCGCCGCAAGACCCGCCGTGCATCCTCCCCAGACCAAAGCTGCCGCGGCCGTAGACGCCCGCAGGAACTTTGCAAAACTGTCTGATTGAAAATGCCCCATGCGGTGCTCCCTGTACTCATAGAACGACGTGCCGTTGGGTGAGACATAGAGCGCGCGACCGCAACGTCAGCAAACTTGTTTATTATTCCCTTGTGCATAGCGGAAAGCGCCTGCCATCGGCAAACAGTCTGTTGGGCAAAATCGCGATTGTGAACCGCAAAACACATCCGGTTATGTCATTTTACGCAAGCAGGCGGAAGTTTGCCGTGAAAATGGGGGCGCGTATGCAAAACGCCCGCCAGGGGGAACCTGACGGGCGTTCTTTTCAAGGCCGTGCGAAACGGCCAGCGGCCGGTGGTTAGGCCGATTTCGCGAGGTTGCGCAGCACGTAGTGCAGAACGCCACCGTGTTCGATGTATTCAATCTCGATCGCGGTATCGATCCGGCATTTGATCATGATCTCTTTGACCGTGCCATCTGCCATTGTGATCGTGCAGGGCACTTCTTGCAGCGGCTTGATGGTGTCCAGACCGCTGATCGAAACGGTTTCCTCGCCGGTCAGGCCCAAGCTCTTGCGGGTGTCGCCGTTGGTGAATTCGAACGGGATAACCCCCATGCCAACCAGGTTGGAGCGGTGGATACGTTCAAAGTTCTCGGCGATGACCGCCTTGACGCCCAGCAACGCCGTGCCTTTGGCCGCCCAGTCACGGGACGAACCCGCGCCGTATTGTTCACCACCGAAGATGACCAGCGGCGTGCCGTTTTCCTGATGCGCCATAGCCGCGTCAAAGATCGAGGTCTGTTCGCCATCGGGGCCTTTGGTATAACCACCCTCAACACCGTCCAGCATTTCGTTCTTGATACGGATGTTGGCGAAAGTGCCGCGCATCATGACCTCGTGGTTACCACGACGGCTACCGTACGAGTTGAATTCACGGACAGGCACCTGACGTTCCACCAGATACTGACCCGCTGGCGTGGTTTCCTTGAAGGAACCGGCAGGCGAGATGTGGTCGGTCGTGATCATGTCACCCAGAACGGCAAGCACTTTGGCGTTCTCGATGTTGGTGATCACACCCGGCTCTGGCGACATGCCCTGGAAGTAGGGCGGGTTCTGCACATAGGTCGAGGTTGGTGGCCAGTCATAGGTCTTGGCGTCGGTGGTTTCGACGGACTGCCACTTTTCGTCGCCCTTGAAGACGTCGGCATATTTTTCCTGGAAGGCTTCGCGGGTCACGGTCTGCTCGACCAGATCAGCGACTTCCTTGGATGTTGGCCAGATGTCTTTCAGATAGACGTCGTTGCCGTCCTTGTCCTGACCCAGCGGGCTGTTGGCCAGATCGACGTTCATGTCACCGACCAGCGCGTATGCCACGACCAAGGGAGGCGACGCCAGATAGTTGGCGCGCACGTCAGGCGAAATTCGCCCTTCAAAGTTCCGGTTACCCGAGAGGATCGATGTCCCGATCAGGTCGTAGTCGTTGATCGCCTTGCTGATCGGTGCTTCGAGCGGGCCGGAGTTACCGATACAGGTGGTGCAGCCATACCCGACGAGGTTGAAGCCGATGGCGTCCAGATCCTCTTGCAGGTTTGCGGCCTCAAGATAGGCGGACACAACCTGGCTACCGGGCGCGAGCGACGTCTTGACCCAAGGCTTGCGGGTCAGGCCCAAGGCGCGTGCCTTGCGTGCAACCAGACCAGCACCGATCATCACATAGGGGTTGGATGTGTTGGTGCACGATGTGATCGACGCAATCACGATGGACCCGTCATGCAGTTGGTAGTTGCCATCTTCGGTCTGGACGTAGCCACGCTTGTGGTTGCCCTCGTCACCGGGGATGTCTTGAGGCTCTGGCTGGCCGCCCTCACCTTCCCAACGAACTTCGGCGTTGGCTGTGGTGTCTTTACCTTCGCGCACGCCCTTCACGTATTCTGCAAATGCAGTGTGTGCCGAGGTCAGTGCAATGTAGTCTTGCGGACGCTTCGGACCCGAGATCGCAGGCACGATGGTGCCCATGTCGAGCGACAGTGTGTCGGTGTAAACCGGCGCATAATCATCGCCGCGCCACATGCCGTTTTCCTTGGCATAGGCTTCGACCAGCGCGATGCGGTCTTCATCACGGCCGGTGGTGCGCATGTAACGCAGGGTTTCGGCGTCGATGGGGAAGAAGCCACAGGTCGCACCGTATTCGGGGGCCATGTTGGCGATTGTCGCGCGGTCCGCCAGAGGCAGGCTATCAAGGCCGGCACCGTAGAATTCAACGAATTTGCCAACCACGCCCTTCTCGCGCAGCATTTCGACCACTTTCAGCACCAGATCGGTCCCGGTGGTGCCTTCCATCATGGCACCGGTCAGTTCAAAGCCGATAACCTCGGGGATCAGCATCGAAATCGGCTGACCCAGCATCGCGGCTTCGGCCTCGATCCCGCCAACGCCCCAGCCCAGAACGGCCATGCCGTTTACCATTGTGGTGTGGCTGTCGGTCCCGACGAGCGTGTCAGGATATGCGACTTCGACGCCGTCCTGATCCTTGTCGGTCCAGACGGTCTGCGCCAGATATTCAAGGTTCACCTGGTGGCAGATGCCGGTGCCGGGGGGCACAACGCGGAAGTTGTTAAACGCCTTCTGACCCCATTTCAGGAAAGTGTAGCGTTCGATGTTGCGCTCGTATTCGCGGTCCACGTTCATCTGGAACGCGCGCGGGTTGCCGAACTCGTCGATCATGACCGAGTGGTCGATGACAAGATCAACAGGGTTCAGCGGGTTAATCTTGTCGGCATCGCCACCCAAGGCAACCAGCCCGTCGCGCATCGCCGCAAGGTCCACAACTGCGGGAACGCCGGTGAAATCCTGCATCAAAACGCGTGCGGGACGGTAAGCGATCTCGCGCGGGTTCTGGCCGCCCTTGGCACCCCATTCGGCGAAGGCCTTGATGTCATCGACGGTGACAGTTTTGCCATCTTCGAAACGCAGCATGTTCTCAAGCACCACCTTAAGCGCGGCTGGCAAATTGGAGAAATCACCCAGACCGGCTTCCTGCGCTGCAGGAATCGAATAATAAGCGATGGATTGGCTGCCCGAAGATAGAGTTTTGCGGGTTTTGGCGGTGTCCTGGCCAACGAAGATGGTCATGGATGGCTCCCTTTATGGGTTAAAAAAGGTCGGTGACTTGGGGCCTAAATGCCTTATTGCGCGGGTCGTTTCAACTGCAAACACACGCTTCTGGCGCTTTTGTATACCGTTGTGTACTGGATTGAGGCATTTCATACCCAATCCCGTGACGTTACAGCGCCTCAACAAAGGTTGAGTGGTAATTACAGCGGGTGCAGTCTACGAATTGAGCATCCAAACCGAAAGTACCCTGCGATGCCCCGCCTGTTTACGTCCCTGATCGCCGCTGGCCTGCTGTCCATAGCGCCCGCCTTTGCTCAGGATCGCCCCGTTGTCGTCGAACTCTATACCTCGCAAGGGTGCTCTTCCTGCCCTCCTGCTGACGAGATGTTTGCCGAGCTGTCCAAAAGGGACGACGTGATCGCGCTGGCGCTGCATGTGGATTATTGGGACTATATCGGCTGGCAAGACCCCTTTGGTGCGCCTGAGCACGCCGAACGCCAGCGCGCCTACGCGCTGACCGGTGGGCGGACGTCGATTTACACACCAGAGATGATCGTCAACGGCCAGTCCGATGTGGTCGGCGCCAAACCCATGAAGTTGATGGAGGCGATCAACAAGCACAAAGAAGACGCCCCGCAGGTCGACCTATCTATCGCACGCGACGGGGAAACCCTGCGCATCAACGCGCATACCGTATCGGGTGCCGCCGGACCGTTCGACGTGCACATGTTGCGCTATCACCCGATGGCGGTCACGCAGGTCAAACGCGGCGAAAACGCGGGCCACACGTTCGAGAATTATAACATCGTCGAAGGCTGGCAGACGGTTGATCAGTGGGACGGGCAAGCGCCGCTATCACTCTCTGCCGCCATCACCGGCGATATGCCGGTGGTTGTGCTGGTGCAGCGCAGCAACGCGGGGCCGATCGTGGCAGCGGCGCGGATCAAGTAGTCGCTCAAAACACCTAGATGTTTAGGCATTAATTGTCGTGGATGCGCCAGCGACGATGGACCCAGAACCATTGCTCGGGATCCGCTTTGACCCGTGCGGTAAGACTGTCATTCAAAGCCTGGGTCATCGTGACAGCATCGCTGTGTGGCACAGGTGCCTCCAGCACCGTGTCGAATGACACCCCATCAGCTTGTCGAATGCCGTAGAACGGGATCAACAGCGCGTCATAGCGCAATGCCAGCTCGGCGGCAGAAAGCGCTGTATTGGCAGGTTGCCCCAAGAAATCGAGCGCCGGCGCGCCAAAGACGTGTTGATCAAACAGCAGTACCAGCTGCCCGCCGTCTTTTAGATGCCGTACGAAACCCGCCGTGCCGCGTCGGCCTTGCGGGAAGACAGGGCCGCCGAAAGCCTCCATCGTTTGGACGTAATGCGCGTTGAAATAAGGGTTTTTCATGTTGCGGTAGAGCCCGCCAATGTCATACCCCCGCGCCACAAGACAGGCACGCATCGCTTCGTAGTTGCCATAGTGGCCCGTCACCAGAATGACCGGCTTGCCTTGCTCTGCCGCTTTTTCCAACGCCGCGACGCCTGCGCCGGTCGGCGTATTCTTTGCCATACGCTTGGGGAAGTCGCGCGCCGAATAGTTTTCGATAAAGCTGCGCCCCACGTTGTTAAGGCACTTTGAAGCAATTTCTGCGCGCCGTTCTTGCGGCATCTGCGGCCAAATCATCGCAAGATTTTCAAGCGCCCGCGCCCGATATCCCGCGACCGGCCCGATCACATGTTGAACGACCCATCCGACGAAGGCTATGCGCGCTTTATACGGCAGCACCAAAGCCAGCCGAATAAGGCCGACAATAAAGGCATTGGTCAGGTAGTGCCCTGCACGTCGGCTAAATCGAACTTTCTTAGGATATTTGGGACTGGCCATGCGCATCTGCCTGCAAGGAAAAGCGCCCCTAAGGGGCGGGGCCTGCCGTTCATACCGCGCAGGGCCCCGCGCAACAAGCGTGTTTCACCCAGGCGGCAATGCGCCACCGGATGCAACAGCGGCTGGTTAATAGCTAAACGTCTGACCGGTTGCGATCGCTGTCCGCAAGGAGGTTTCGGCCCATGTCCCTGCCCCGCCATGCGCGCGAATGGCACGAAGTTCGGCCAAAGCTTCGGGGATATCGCCCTGCTCTACCAAAGCTTGCCCGCGATAGGACCGCGCGAGAACATTCGCAGGGTTGGCTGCCAGCGCACGCGCATAGAACGCCATTCCGCCAGCTTGATCGCCCATTTTGCGCGACGTGAACCCCATGTAGGTCAATCGACGATCGTCCTGCTCAGGCATAGCGGCAAGTACGATCTGCGCATCCGAGTATTCGCCTGCATAGGCCAGTTCACGAACAGTTTGATAAAGGTCATCCGGTGTTAACCGGCTATCCTTTGCATCGATACAGGTCTTTGACTTCTTGTCATACACCTGCCCGTCTTCGCATTTCACAACGGGCTTCGGTGGGGACGTATCATTGGAGCCAGCGGCAAAGGCCGCGAAAGGAATAGCCAATGACAGGATGGACGCAAACACAACACGCATACTCAAACACTCCTGAACTAAATACACGGCTGATGTTAGACGATCCGCGCCATAGGTAAAGCATTAGGTTCCACCCTAACGTCACGATATGGCGCGAGATAGGGCCGGAATACGCAGCTTTTGAATCAAAAAAGGCTGCACCGCCGTCAAGCGATGCAGCCCTGAATGCCTGCGCGTGTATCAGTCCTTGAAGACGCGCTTAAAGATCGTATCAACATGTTTGGTATGGTAACCCAGATCGAATTTTTCTTCGATCTCTTCTGCACTTAGTGCGGCCAGAACTTCTTCGTCAGCCAGCAGCTCGGTCTTGAAATCCTTGCCGTCTTCCCAGACCTTCATGGCGTTGCGCTGAACCAGCTTGTAGCTGTCTTCGCGGCTCACGCCGGCCTGCGTGAGCGCGAGCAAGACACGTTGCGACATCACAAGACCGCTAAACTTGTTCATATTTGCCAGCATGTTGTCAGGATAAATCAGCATATTGTCGATGACGCCGGTCAAACGATGCAGCGCGAAGTCAAGAGTGATGGTGGTGTCGGGGCCGATCGCACGCTCCACGCTCGAGTGGGAGATATCGCGTTCATGCCACATGGTGACGTTTTCCATCGCTGGGATCACAGCCATGCGAATTGTACGGGCCAGCCCGGTCAGGTTCTCGGTCAGCACAGGGTTTTTCTTGTGCGGCATCGCCGAAGACCCCTTCTGACCTGCCGAGAAAAACTCAGCCCCTTCCAAGACTTCGGTCCGTTGCATGTGCCGCACTTCGGTCGCGACGTTCTCGATAGAGCTGGCGATCACACCAAGTGCTGCGAAAAATGCCGCGTGACGGTCACGGGGGATGATCTGCGTGCTCACGGGTTCGGGCGACAGGCCCAGCTTTTCGCAGACATGTTCCTCGACCCGCGGATCGATATTCGCAAATGTCCCCACAGCGCCGGAAATCGCACCGGTAGCAATCTCGGAGCGTGCTGTTTTCAGCCGCGTCAGGTTGCGGTCCATCTCTGCATAAAAGCGCGCAAAGGTAAGGCCCATCGTTGTGGGTTCAGCGTGGATCCCGTGGCTGCGCCCGACGCGCACAGTATTTTTATGTTCCATGGCACGGCGTTTCAGCGCGGCCAGCAGCAACCCCATGTCTTCGATCAAAATATCCGCTGCGCGGGTTAATTGCACGTTAAAGCAGGTGTCCAATACGTCAGAAGAGGTCATCCCCTGGTGCACAAAACGCGCCTCGTCGCTGCCCACATGCTCTGCCAGATGCGTCAAGAACGCGATAACGTCATGCTTTGTTACGGCTTCAATCTCGTCAATCCGCGCGACGTCGAACTCGACATCTTTGGCTTTCCAAACCGCCTCCGCATTTTCGCGCGGGATCACCCCAAGGTCAGCCATGGCATCACAGGCATGCGCCTCGATCTCGTACCAGATGCGGAACTTGGTTTCGGGGGACCAGATCGCAACCATCTCGGGGCGGGAATAACGGGGAATCATGTGGTGATACCTTTGTTTTGGGGTGTTTTGATGTACGCGCGGGATAGACCGCGGGGGGGTAAAGAACAAGTCTGAACCCTTGCGCCACCAAGGCAGGGACGCTTGCTGCCTCGCCGATAGGCGCCTCCGGCGGGAGTTTTCAGAGCAAAATGAAGAAGGGGCGGGTTTGTCCCATTCAGGTCTGGCAGTTTACCTTCGGACAGGCAAAGGTGCCGCAAATTGAATATATTACGCCATTAGGGAATCGCTAAGAAATGTCTGATACGTCTCGCTTAAGCCCCGCTACGATTGCTGCCCAAGCAGCGGGAGCGGTTGATGCGCAAACCGGCGGGGTGGTCCCGGCGCTGCCTATGGCCACGACCTATCTGCGGGATGAAGCATACCAACCGCTGCGTGCAGACAACATCTATCTGCGCGATCAGAGCGATATTGTACGCGTTGCAGAAAAAGTGCTCTCTCAACTGGAGGGGGCGAAAGAATCGCTGCTGTTCCCGTCAGGCATGGCAGCGCTTGCCGCCGTCTTCCGTACCGTCCCAAATGGCGGGCGCGTGCTGGTGCAAAGCCAGATTTACTGGGGCACCACCAAGTGGATTCGGGATTTCTGCACCCGGCGAGACATTGAACTGCGAGAGGTCGAAGCCTCTGACAAGGCGGCGTTTGCCGCCGCCTGCGAGAGCTTTAGACCAACCTTGGCGCTCATCGAAACACCATCAAACCCGTGGCTTCGCGTGGTCGATATCCAAGCTGCGGCTGATGCGGTGCATAGCGCGGGTGGGTTGCTTGTGGTGGATAGCACGGCCGCGACGCCGATTCTGCAACAGCCGCTTAAACACGGTGCCGACGTTGTAATGCATTCTGCCACAAAGGGCATTAATGGACATTCGGACGTATTGGCGGGCGTTCTGGCGACCAATGACGTCACGGGCCGCGTGTGGGAAGATATCAAAGCGGACCGGCATGATGCAGGCGCGGTTATCGGCCCGTTTGAAGCATGGTTGCTGGTCCGCGGGATGCGCACCCTGCCCCTGCGCGCCAAGCAAATGTCGTGCAACGCCATGGAATTAGCAGAGTTTTTGCAAAATCACCCGAAAATCGAAGAGGTTCTCTATCCGGGTCTTGCGTCACATACGGGCCACGAATTGGCGACGCGGCAAATGTCAGGAGGATTTGGGTCGCTTTTGTCGTGCATTGTAAAGGGTGGCGGCGCAGCGGCGCTGGAGGTTGTTGGCAAGCTGGAAGTTTTCCATCGCGCAACGTCTTTGGGCGGGGTCGAAAGCCTTGTCGAACACCGCCACACGATCGAACCCCACACCGGGATTCCCGAAGGGTTGCTGCGTTTATCGGTGGGGATTGAAGATATCGAAGATCTAAAACGCGACTTGAGCCAAGCGCTTGATGCATAAAGATACTTCGGGGCGCTCGCGCCCCGGGACCCCATGTCTTTCGAAGATGATTTGAAGGATACAACCAGTGGTGCGGTCGGAGAGACTCGAACTCTCACGGGTGTTACCCCACAGCGACCTCAACGCTGCGCGTCTACCATTCCGCCACGACCGCACGCCATGGTTGGTGAGGGTCGTTTAGACAAACTCTTTCACAAAGTGAAGAGCAAAATTGCGCCAGATTAAGTCCTTGTTCAGATTTGTGTGATTTATCATTCAATCGGGCGGGGTGGCTTGAAAAACAGTGCGAAGACGTAAACTTAAAGGAGGATATGAATCGAGGAACAATATGACCCAAGCGCCCATAGATCCCCCTGCCCTGCAGATCGACATCGTTTCTGACGTGATGTGCCCTTGGTGTATTGTCGGGTACCGCCAGCTAGAGCAGGCGTTAGCCGCCTTGAACATTGGCGCGTTCATCCGCTGGCACCCTTTCGAGCTTAACCCCCAAATGGGCCCCGAAGGTCAGAACCTGACCGAACATATTGCCGAAAAATACGGTGCTTCGCCTGAGCAATCGGCGCAAAACCGTGCGCATCTTGTGCAGCTTGGCACTGAACTTGGAATCGACTTCAATTTCAACGCCGATAGCCGCATCGTCAACAGCTTTGCTGCACACCAATTGCTGGATTGGGCTCAAGATCAGAACCTGCAGCACCCACTTAAGCTTGCGTTGTTTGAAGCACATTTTACGAAGGGATTGGATGTTTCAGACCATAGTGTCCTCGTTGATGTCGCTGCAGATGTCGGATTGGATCGTAGTTCTGCGCAGGACGTTCTCGACAGCGGCAGCCATGTAGAACGTGTTCGCGAACGCCAGTCGGTTTGGACATCGCAGGGGATTTCTGGCGTGCCTTCAATGATCTTCGCGGGCAAATACCTTGTGACTGGTGCGCAGGGTGTCGATAATTATGTGCAAATTATCCAAAAAGTAATTCAAGAGGTAAGCGCCGCGGAATGACTGTTTCGTTTACCTCGGCTCAACGGTGCGCACAGAATGGTTGAATGGATCACCTCCAAGGGGCTTGTCGATTACCGGGAAGCCGAAGCATGGATGGAGGAACGCGCGTCCCTTATCGCCGCGGGAAATGCCGATGAATGCGTCTGGCTTGTAGAGCATGCTCCGCTATATTCTGCCGGCACCTCAGCAAAATCGGAAGATTTGACTGACCCAAAGCGGTTTCCGGTATATGAAACGCGCCGCGGCGGACAGTACACATACCATGGGCCGGGGCAGCGGGTTGTTTATGTGATGCTGGACGTCGGTAAACGGGGCCGGGACGTCAGACGTTTTGTTCAAGACCTTGAACATTGGGTGATCGCGACCCTTGCAAGCTTTACCATCAAAGGCGAGATCAAGGAAGGGCGCGTCGGCGTCTGGGTAGAACGTCCCGAGAAACCGCTCGCGGCGCAGGGCGGCATTCGCGAAGATAAAATCGCGGCGATCGGTATCCGGCTTAGAAAATGGGTCAGCTTTCACGGAATCAGCATAAATGTTGATCCAAATCTTGAGCATTTTTCCGGGATCGTCCCCTGTGGGATCCAAGAACATGGCGTTACGTCTCTAGTAGACCTTGGCCTGCCAGTTACGATGGAAGACGTTGATATCGCCCTGAAAGCGCAGTTCGACACGGTTTTCCCTCCGCTGTCTTAGTACGCGCCCAAAGACGGATAGGGGGTGCGGACGAAAAGTTGGACTATCTTGGAGATAGTCCATGTACAGCTACGAAGAACGACTGCGCGCGGTTAAGCTTTATATCAAGCTCGGCAAGCGCGTGCAGGCCACCATCCGTGAGTTGGGGTATCCAACGAAGAACGCCCTGAAAGGGTGGCATCGAGAATACCGTAAGCGGTGCGCCGTTCACACCGGATTGACGTAGTTCCAGGGCAACAGCTGGTTGATATCGGTTTGTTTGTGCCCCTGTGCGATGGCTGTGAGGGTGCCATACAAAAAGCCATGTGGTTCAATCCCGTTGAGTTTACAGGTCTCGATCAGGGACGCGATGATGGCCCAGTTTTGTGCGCCCGCATTGTGGCCCGCGAAGAGCGCGTTCTTTCGGTTGAGGGCGATGGGGCGGATCGTTCGTTCAACGGGATTGTTGTCGAGTTCGATGCGGCCATCGTCGAGGAAAAGACAGAGACCGCCCCAGTATTTGGCGATGTATTTCAGGGCCTCTCCAGTTGGAGATTTACCTGAGACGCGTGCACGGCTTTGTGCGAGCCAAAGCGCGAAGGCATCGATGATGGGTTTTGAGCGGTCCTGCCGCTCTGTATGACGTTGGTCGGCACTCAGGCCACGCAGGTCTTTTTCGATACGGTAGAGTGCCTGGATTTGAGCTAGGCCCTCCTGCGCGATTGGAGCTGCGCCAGATTGGGTGACATCATGTAATTTGCGACGGGCGTGCGCCCAACAATAGGCCAGCTTCACGTGCTGAGTCGGGCGTTTAAGCAACCGATTATAACCTGCATAGCCGTCCACCTGCAGGATGCCGCCATAAAATCCATCGATCAAATCTCATTGGGCTTCTCAGGCACTGCCAGCGGT
>ENA-ORDI01000452-ORDI01000452.1-marine-metagenome-genome-assembly--contig:-NODE-452-length-28572-cov-3.362169_pt1 | contig 28572 bp, 24 predicted proteins | sample MGYA00248628_ERZ508525 | MGnify/ENA primary metagenome ERZ508525 (study PRJEB26195, sample SAMN05422138) | marine metagenome | isolation source: East of Porto Seguro, South Atlantic Ocean | place... | reverse complement strand
GAAATCGCCAACATGCCTCCTCCCACCTCTCAACCCTTCGTTGGCTCCAGCGCCTTCGCCAACAAGGGCGGTCTCCACGCCTCAGCGGTGGCAAAGGTCGAGCATAGCTACCAGCATATCCCGCCCGAAACCGTGGGCAATGACAAACGAGTGCTGGTCTCCGAGCTTTCAGGCCGAAGCAACATCCTCTTCAAGATGGATGAGATGGGACTGGACGTTCAGCTATCACAGGCTCAGGCAAGAGAATTGTTGCAAATGGTCAAAGAACAGGAAAATAGGGAATTCCAGTACGAGGGCGCTGAGGCGTACTTCGAGCTTCTGGTGCGTCGCACCCTGCCCGACTATCGCGCCCCCTTCGAGTTGGTGGACTTTATGACCGTTGTGGAGAAACGCTCCGGCAGCAGCGACCTGTCCTCCCAGGTGATGCTGAAAGTTAAAGTGGATAACGAGGTGATGCACACTGCCGCCGATGGCAACGGCCCCGTGAACGCGCTGGACTTCGCCTTACACAAAGCTCTGCTCAACTTCTATCCAGAACTGAAGGCCGTCCGACTGGCTGACTACAAGGTGCGGGTGGTGGATCAGGGCGTGGGGACTGAAGCCGTGGTCCGGGTTCTCATAGAGTCCGCCGACGGTCAGGACACTTGGAGCACCGTCGGTTCGTCCGAAAACGTCATAGAGGCAAGCTGGATGGCTCTCTCCGACAGCCTGGAGTGGTGGCTCGCTCGAAGCCGTCGGCGATCAGCTATCAGCGGTCCATAGTAAACCTACGCCATTCAGAAGCCGTAGGCGAGGAATCAGTCGACGGCAGAACAGAGACCCCACAGCGCACGACCAGATGCTTCGTTGCGACTCAGCATGACATAGGTGTTCCTTGACGACCCCTTGAACCGTGCCTAAACTAACTTTATAGAGACAACTTCAGTTGGGTCACAATTGAATAACCGGCACACGCTACTCGCATGCCCGAGTTAGGCGTAGCGTGGCTGATTGCTGACGGCTGAGAGCCGACAGCTTCAAGGTGGTAGGCTGGTGTCGGTTCTTTGAGAGCCTACACGCCAAAGTCCTGTTTGCGGCATTTATTCCCGGAGTCATCGTTCTGGCGGTGGTCGCGATAATAGCGCAGTTCGCCTATGAACGCACGGCCCGAATGCTGGTGGAACAGCGCGACGCTGAGCTTGCCTGTATGTGCGCCGCCCAGCTCAATAATGGCCTCGACCAGCGCTCATCCGTCCTCGAAACAATCGCCAATGACGCATTCGTCCAGGCTCTGGACCTCGACGGCGTTCGCCTTGTTCTGGACCGTATGGAGTACCAGACTCAGGATTTCGACGGCGGCGTGGCTGCAAACGGACGCGAGGCCGTCGAGAAGGCTCAGGGCCAGAGTTCAGACGTTATCCTCATGGACCTGCGTATGCCTGAGATGACAGGCGTCGAGGCCATGCGCGCCGTAAGCGAACGAGACCTCGAAGCAAAGATCATCGTCCTGACCACCTATGACACCGACGAGTATATTTTCGACGCCATCGAGGCCAGGGCCAAGGGCTACCTGCTCAAGGACACCTCCCACGAGGAGTTGTTCAGCGCCGTTCGGGCCGTCCATCGGGGCGAATCCCAGATCGAACCCTGAGTTGCCGCAAAGGTGCTTACTCGGCTGGCCCAGCTTTCGCGCCAGAGTTCCGACCCCAATCGCAGCAGCGACATCCCCTCCGACCGCGAGGTCTAGGTTCTGCAACTGAGCGCCAGAGTGTCCGCCAACAAACAGATTTCAGCAGACCTGTCCATCAGCGAAAGCGCCGTCAAGACCCACGTAGCCAACATATTGAAGAAACTGGATGTCAGCCATCGCACCGAAGCGGTCACCTCGGCTCTCCAGCGCGGAATCATCAAGCTCTAACTGATCAGCCGCTGCCTTCCAGCCTCGCCATTTTGAGGCCTCCAATCGCCATCATCACAAACCGTTTGGATCGCGCGATCGGTTGCTTGGCTCGAACGCTCCCGTAAGTATGCCATGGTCTGTGGAACAGATAGCGTACTGCAATTTTCCGAGGCAATTAGCGCTCTGTTGCCATTCATCGCCGGTAATTACTGCTAAAGTAATTACCTCAGAGGCAGACGAGTGGATATGCTTAATTGGCAACCGCTGGCAGCGCTCAATTCGATAGACTTGAACTCAAGGTCCAACGTCAAGAATCGAGAATTGAATATCTGGCATTGGCGTCGGGATAATCCTAATAAGAAGGGCGCTGGGAAATGCGGCTCAAATTCCTGCAATTAACCCATTTCACGCCACAAACGAGCCAAAATCTTAAACTTATCCTAACAATTGTATAATACCCGACAGATTGTGTGTGATTTTGGGATAAAAATTGACGACAAAGCCATGCGGTGTTACCGTCTTATTCTAACTAATGCAGGATACTCTAACCCAGTCAACCCAAATCGAATTGCTGACACGGATTTCTAACTCAGATCAAGGGGGGACACTATGGAAGCTGTAGCGTTCATTCTCATCGGTGGAGCGTTATTCTCGCAGTCCTGGAATGTGCTGGGCCTGTATGCTGACGGGCGCACGTCCGGGTTGCTCACCGCGGTTTTGGCCGTGATGGCTCTGCTAATATTTCGCATGGCTCCAACGGCTCCGATGTTGTTCATCGGGGGCGCTGATTCCAACGTGGCGGCAGAGATGAACATCCTGGAAATGTTGGTCATCGTCTGGGCAGTCTATGGAATTGGCGTAGGCGCTCAGGCGCTTTGGGACTTCGATGATCGGGCCATCGGATTCACCGCGGTAATCGTAACCGCTATAAGCGCCACCGCGCTATTCTACTATGCGTTCACGCTGGTGGACCCGTACGGAAATTCAGTCATGTTGGCGATGGCCGCTTCGGGATTGATTCTGTCAGTCATTGGAGGCTTGGTTTTCTTCTACCTCACATTCCCGTTCATGGCGCTACGACTGGTCACAGGATGGTTCATGCTCTTAGGCTCTATCGGACTCATGGCCATCGGAATCTCCGTGATTACGACATGGGTAGTCCCCATCTAGACGGTCGCAGGCAATCACTTTGTCGCCGGGTGAAAGTATGAATCACATGCTAGACATAGACCAACTGCTGGAGACTTCAAAAGAAGAATTTGGTAGGTACGACTGGGACGGGACCTTCGCCGAATACCTGGAGATGGTGCGAGAAGACGCATCGGTCTCGCGACTCTCTCACAGGTTGATCTACGACGCCATCCTTAACGAGGGTGTCGAGGAGTCGCCTTTTGGCGACCCTATTTACACCCTGTTCAAGGACAAAATCTACGGCCAAGATGAGGGTCTGAGACGGATTATTGAGTATTTCGGTTCTGCCTCGCGCAGGCTAGAGATACGAAAAAGAATCCTTCTGCTTTTAGGGCCCCCAGCCAGCGGCAAGTCGTCGGTGGTCACTCTGATCAAAGATGCCCTGGAACGATACACACGCACTGAGGTAGGCACGGTCTATGCGATCAAAGGCTGCCCAATGCAGGAGGAGCCGCTTCACCTGATCCCCGATCAATTGAGGCCGGACTTGCTGAAGGAGTCGGGCATCCACGTGGAAGGCCACCTGTGCCCTCGTTGCCGATACGAATTGGCTACAAAGTACAAGGGCGACATCGCCAAGATGCCTGTGGCGCGAGTGGTCTTCTCCGAACAGGCGGCTGTGGGCATCGGTTACTACGTTGCTCAAAGCGCCAGCGCCGACGATGCTTCATTGCTGGTGGGCAGTATCGACGAGGACGAGTTGCGAGGCGAGCGTCTCGAAGTGGCGGGCAAAGCGTTCCGCCTCGACGGCGAGTTCAACGTCGCCAACCGTGGATTGATCGAATTCGTCGAGATATTCAAGGCAGACCAACACCTGCTCACAACCCTTCTTGGCCTTGCCCAGGAACAGCTAGTCAAGATGGAACGGTTCGGCTCGGTTTACGCCGACGAAACTATCATCGCCCATTCCAACGAAGGCGACTACACGAAGTTCATGGCAGACCAGTTCTCTGAGGCTCTGAGGGACCGGATAATCGCGGTGCAGGTTCCCTATAACCTTCAGGTCAAAGACGAGGTGCAGATATACACCAAGATGATTGAGGAGAGCGGCCTGGAAGGCGTTCATCTGCCGCCGTTGACCCTGACCACCATGAGCGTGTTTGCCATTCTCTCGCGACTGACCCCGCCACCTAAGGGCCGGGCCATCAAGCTCCTGGACATTCTGAGATTGTATGACGATCAGGTGTTGCCGCGATTTTCCCCGAACGACGTGGCCGTGTTAAAACGCCGCGATCCAAATGAGGGGATGAGCGGCATCTCCCCGCGTTACGTCATGAACCGGCTCAGTCGAGTCGCCAACACCCCACATCTGCGTTGTATCTCTCCACTGCGGGCTATCGACAGCCTGTGGCGCGGTCTCAGTGAGAACATAGCACTTGACGAGTCTGACCATAAAAAGTGGCTGAGGTTCGTCGAAGACACCATCGACGAGTACGGCAAACGGGCCGTCCGAGAAGTGCAGAGAGCCTTCGAGGAACGTTTCGAGCACACCGCCGACCAGCTTCTGAACGACTATCTGACCGAAGTCGAAACCTACCTGTCAGGAGAGGCCGCCGCGGTGATGAGCCGCAGGTCAAAAGAGCCTGACATGATGCGCGAGATCGAAAAACACGCAGGCGTCAAGGAGAGGGAGCGCGACAGGTTCAGGGAGGAAATCCACCTGTTCTTCTCCATCCTCAAAGGGCGCGATGTGAAATATGACTACTCAACCGAGCCGCGCATGAAGGCGGCCATCGAATCACGGTTGTTCCCAAGCCAACGCCACATGGAGCGAACACTCAGTCGCCCTCGATTTGCCCGTCAACAGGTCGAGTGGGCAAGAAAAAGAGGCGCCATCTTCAATCGGATGATGCAGGACTACGGGTACTGCGACATCTGCGCCAACGACACGATAGATTACGCGGGACATATCCTTAGAGGCGGCAGGGTTCTCCGCCAGCTCAAGAACAACGAGATCGAGTGGACCTGGACTCTAGAACCAGAACCGCCGACACAGGGGATTCAACAACCGGCAGACACCCCAGAATAACACGGCTAGGAGACTTCTCGTCCCTCGTGTAACGCGAGGGATATTGCACTCCGAGAGGTCTTGTGGCCCTCTCTTCATCTCGACTCCGAACGGCTGCCATTTGCACGCTAGATGCCCAAACAGCCGATTGCAATCGACTCCACATTACCTAAACACCCGCTCCCGACCGACTCTCCGAACTGTCTTTCATGGTTGTCGCCCGTCTCAAACCATAGTTGACGCAAAGTTGACCACATCTGCGCGCCACTTTATAGTCTGAGTCATCCAGAGTTAATGGACTTTCGTGTCCAAACAGATCTCTGGAAATATCGCACAGAGGCAGGCATTTGACCGCAAGACTCGAAGGCAAAGTCGCAATAGTCACTGGCGGAAACAGCGGAATCGGTGAGGCGACAGCCCATCTATTTGCGAAAGAAGGGGCGAAGGTCGCGATCATGGCACGGCGAGAAGAGCAGGGCCAGCAAGTTCAAGATGCAATACGCCAAGAAGGCGGAGATGCCACTTTCATAAGCTGTGACATCATGGATCGGAAGGCGGTGGACTCTGCTGTTGAGAAGGCGATTTCAACCTACGGCGGCGTCAACATCCTGTTCAACAACGCGGGTTTTGGCGCGGGCCAGAATTTTCCCGATGAGGATGATGAAGGTTGGGACAGAGTGATAAAGGTCAACCTGAACGGGACCTTTTATATGTCGAGAGCCGTATGGCCCCATCTGATTGAAGCCGGAGGCGGCGCCATCGTCAATATGTCATCAATCGCTGCTGTGATCGGGTTCAGCAAGAATATGTACGACATCTCCGGCGGGGTGCCATCGTCATCATACTACGTGGCAAAAGCCGGAGTTGACGCCTTCACCAGATACACAGCGAGCATGGGAGGACAGCACAAAATCCGCGTGAACTGCGTGCGGCCCGGCCAGATAATCACGCCTGGCGCAACCCGTGGAACTATGGAGGACCACGTGTTCAAGGCCATGTTCGATCTGACTCAGATACTTGACGGCCCCGGCCATCCGATAGACGTGGCAAACGTCGTCCTGTTTCTGGCCTCCGATGATGCGCGGTTTGTAACCGGCGAGATCATCAACATCGATGGCGGAACGCCAAGAAAACTGTAACCCTTTCTGCCAGGGCAAGTATCATTTGATAGTCAATAAGCTGGGCCAGTCGTTCGTTTTTGCGATAATTATGATTACACCGACAGCATCAACACGATCCAGAATGCGGTTGCCACTATCAATATGACGGATGCACGTGTGCGTCCATCCCAGGCGAGCTTCGCGGGGTACCCAAAAACCAGTGCGCCTAGCGTACACATCGAAGTCACGAAGATTGCCCCAATGACCACGATCATTGGGGTCCTATCAAACAGGCTATCGTAAATCTCCGGATCTCTGAAGGAATCTACGATAGTTTGCAGAACCAGATATAGACCAACATATAAGCCAGTTCCCAAAGCTTGAAGCCGTCACAAAAGAGCGATTTTCATCAAGCTTAGTTTGGCTATTTTGTTCTCTAAAGTGTAGTGCTTTAGAAATTCGTCGCTCACCGTATACGACCTTGGGCATCCTTTTTCTGGGATGTTAGTTGACTTCAAATCCGATTGTACTGGCTCCTCAAGTTAATAACCCACGATTTCGATGTCCTTTGAACTCATGGAGAAAGAATTACCAAGAAAGCTGTTAATAGTCAGCGTGGCGTAAGGCAATCAGCCAATGTCATGCTGAACGGAGTGAAGCATCTGGTCACTGCACAACAACGCTTGTATTTCTTCGACCAGATTCTTTGAAGCCCCTCTCAGAATCGCGTTGTGTTTCGCGCCTGCTGGCCATGCTGAGTCGAGGCGAAGCATCTGATCGTGTCCCTGACAATCGTTGCATGCCAACGACCAGATTCTTCGAGGCCCTCCTCAGCGTCGCGTGAGTTGACGGCCTAAAACTGACGGCTGACAGCTATTCCCTACCCTCCACCATCTCGACGGAGAGTCATCAGGCGATCCCATTGCTCATCGGACAACTCAGGGAATGCTTCGCCCTTCTGACGAATTCCGCCGGTGAATTCAGGGGGGCGTTTCTCCAGGAACGCGGCCCTGCCTTCGTCGCCGTCGGTGGTGAACTGGGTGAGCAGGGCGTTCATAAGCGTTTGCACCCTCCATGCCTCGGTGACGGGAACGTCTTTGAATTTGAGGACAAATTCCTTCATCATCCGCACGGCGATGGGCGGAACTTTGGTGATCTGAGTTGCTAACTCTTCGGCGCGGCTCATCAGGTTGTCGTGGGGCACGACCTCGTTAATCAGGTTGATTCTCAAGGCTTCTTTGGCATCGAAAGGTTCGTCGGTCAGCAGGATACGCATGGCGTCGGCGTGGGCGATCTGGCGAGGCAGGTACGTGGCCCCCGGCCCAGAGCCGACCCACCCCTGACTGAGCAACGCGAACTTAAACCGGGCGTGTTCCTCGCAGGCGATGCGGATGTCCATTGAGGTGAGCATGATGTAAAATCCGGCTCCAGCGGCCCATCCGTTGATGGCTCCAATGACGGGTTTCATGATCTGTGGATAGTGGTCGCCCAGCCGTCCATCTGCGCCTATGTTCGCCTGGTTAACCGTGCCAGCCAGAGGCCAGAACACGCTCTCGGCGCGCATGCGGGTCCGCTCGTCCTCCGTCACTCCGGGTCTGGGCGCGAGGTTGTGTCCGGCGCAGAAATGCCGGTCCCCGGCTCCCGTCAGAATGGCGCAGCGGATGTCCCGATCCTCCCAGACCTCCTTCCATGCTTCGCTGATCTCGTCGGAGGTCTCCTTGTCCAAGATATTGGCCTTCTCCGGGTTGTTGAGGGTGATGTACGCGATTTTGTTTTTCTTCTCGAACAGAATTCCCATTTTTTAGCCCCGCATATCAGGCGATGATAGCCTGCTTTGTCAGTTGTCAGTAAATAATCTGGTCTTCAACAAGCTGGGCGATCTCAGATTCCGACAGCCCCAATAGTTCTCGGTAAATTCGATCATTGTCCTGCGCTAGGTCCGGCGCGGCGGCGATGCGCGGCCCGCTCTGCCCTTCAAATCGCCACGGCAGGCTGGGCAAGTCTCTGATTTCGCCATCGTTCGTTTTCACCTGATACAAGTACCCGCTTGAACGCAAATGGGGGTCATTGTAGACCCTCGATACATTGAGAGACGGCCCAGCGGGAATGCCCGCATTCTGAAGAATTTCAGCAGCATCGTAGTCGTCGTGCTGTGATGTCCACTGGCTGATGGCCGCGTCGATCTCGTCTCTATGGTCCCGCCTGACCTCGGCATTATCGAACCCAGGCTTTGACGCCAACTCCGGTTTGCCGATGGCGCAGCAGAGGGCCTTCCATTCCTGGTTGGTAGTCACTGCGATGGCGACCCAAGAGTCAGAGCCTTTGCAGTGGTACATGCCGTGAGGCGAGTTCCAATCGTCGTCGTTGCCCATCGGTTCCTTGACGGCGCCGTTCATCTGGTAGTGCAAGATGGCCTCTGGGATGCTGGCGCTCAGAGCCTCGGCCATCGAAAAGTCGATATACTGCCCCTCTCCTGTCACAACCCTGTGATTGAGGGCGGCGACGGCGACCATCGTCAGCTCCATTCCCACCCAGGGGTCTGCCCAAAGGCCACCCTTGATTGGCTCTTGTCCTGGGTAGCCAGACACCGTGTTCCAGCCTGTATAGTGCTGCAGCAGGCTCCCATATGCCACGTAGTCCTTATCCGGCCCGCTGTGTCCGGTGCCAGAAGACGAGATCATGATGACATTAGGGTTGACCTCTCGCATCGCCTCGTAACCCAAACCGAGGCGCTCGACGACTCCCGCAGCGAAATTCTCAACGACGATATCCGAGAGGGCAACCAGAGACATCGCCATTTCGAGACCCTCTGGGCGGGAAATATTGAGAGCGGCATAGCTCTTGGACTGGTTGTACACTTGGAACGGTGGACTACCGGTCGATGGGTCAGGACGCCGAGCGCTGCCCAATTTGATGACGTCAGCCCCCATGATCGCGAGACACCGGGTCGATGTCGGCCCTGCGATTATCCAGCTGAGGTCAAGGACTCTGGTTCCTTCCAGCGGAAGTCCGTTGATCATGAATCCAGCTCTTCGAGGATTTCCTGATTATGCTCTCCCAATAACGGGGCCGGGCGGGCGTCCAGTGGGAAAGGGGTGTTCGAGAATCGGTAAGGCGGGCCTGGGTACTTTAACCTCCCAGCGACGGGATGGTCGATTTCCTGGAAGAACTCCCGGACTGCAAGGTGTTCGTTCGCCAGAAGGTCAGATATCGTGTTGACCGCGAAACAGGGGATACGCTTGTCCTGTCCTCGGCGGGCGATGTCGTGTTTTGAATGCTGACGCGACCACTGGGATAGAAGCTCCCAAAGCGCCTCGGTATGAGTCTGTCGCCCCTTGCGAGTGACGAACCGCTCATCGGTGGCCCACTCGGGGTTGCCCATGACACCCAGCCAACGCTCCCACTGTGCGTCCTCTCTGGGAGATATTGCGACGTAGCCGTCGTTGGTAGGCAGGACTCCTCCTATGGCCCCCGCCATGCCGCTGATGTAGGTTTCGCGTACCTCTTTGAGGCTTCGGGTCGGCGCGGGCCTGCCGTAGGCCGAGTTTGCGAGACCCGCGATTGTTTGATTCACCATCGCCTCGTACTCGGAAACGTCAACATGGCTTCCATTGCCAGTCATGCGCTTTTGGAATAGCGCGATCAACGAGGCGGTCGTTGCCGCCATGCCCGCGACGAACTCGGACTGATGCCCGCCCGCGCGTATCGGAGGTTCGGTGTCAGGGTCTTCCACCGGCCCCAGCAGGCCGGAGGCGTTGCTGCTCATGTGGAACAGGGTCAGGTCGGTGGCCTTCCAATTCATGTTGACGCCACGATTTCCAAAGGGAGTTATGGACGTGACAATGATGCCGGGCGTATTCTCTCTAAGAGTATCGTAGCCAAATCCCAAGTTGTTCAGGTGTCCCAGCGGGAGGTTATCGACCACGATGTCGGCGGTTTTGGCGAGCTTGCGAAATGCGCTTGCTCCCTCTTCGGTGGTCAGGTCGAGAGTGACGCCCTTCTTATTGATGTTGAGCGCCAGGAACAGGCCGCTTTTTTCAGGATGGGGACCATCTGAAGGGAACGGCCCCATGTGTCGCGATTCGTCGCCTTCCGGCGGCTCGATCTTGATCACGTCGGCGCCCATATTCGCCAGTGTCCTGGCGCAATACGGGCCGGATATCCGCCTCCCGACATCCAGAACTCTAACCCCAGACATTAACCCTGTGACTGCGATGGCCTTGACCTCACTTTCGTATCACCGATTTCTGTCAACCTACACAGAAATCGCCGGAGACATTCTCTACCTCGATGCGCCTGGTTGTCAAAACTTGCGGCGCCTATGCTTTCGGCCCCCGGATTGCACGTTAGCGCCTAAAAGGCGCCTTCTCTGTCCCGAACATACTCTGGAGAAACGGTTACAACATATACCTAATACATCAACATGCTTATGTCCGCTGCGATTGTGAAGTGTCGATGATTTGTTGCACAGATCCCTTGAGGCATCGAGAGTGTGGCGTATTCAGGATAGTAATGTCGATATCGAGAGGTATTTCAAAGGTTTTGGTTTGAAATTGACGATATTTAACTGTAATGATATCGTGCGCTCCAAGCCAATGCGGTGAGTAAGCCCGCAACGAGGTAATAATGAACACATCGATTTCCACTTCTTCAGACAGTCGCCAAATGCCCAATATTAGAAATCTAGGCCGTGCCATTGGATCGGGCAGGTCCGCATTGGGGTTGTTGCCATTGCTGGTGGCTGTGCTGGCAGTCTTCCTAAGTGGCGAACTTTGCACTGCCAGGCGCGGCCCAGGCGGACGCGCCCACCAAGATGTACTGGACGGAGCAACAAGCCAGCGTTATCAAGCGCGCCAACGTGGATGGCACCAGTATCGAGACCCTTGTCACTAGTCTCGGCCTGCCTGCTGGCATCGCGCTGGATGGTTCCGGCAAAATGTACTGGGCGGAGTTCGGTGGCAACGTGATCAAGCGCGCCAACCTGGATGGCACGAGTGTCGAGACCGTTATCACTGGCCTCGGTGGCCCAGTCGCGTTCGTCCTCATTGGCCCTTCAGGGGTGACACCACCAGATGCAGACCTCAAAGTAGTGAAGACCGACGCCCCGAACCCTGTGATCGCTGGCACAAACCTCACCTACACGCTCACTGTCACCAACTTGAGCACAACCACCGCTGCAACCAACGTACAAGTTAAGGACAAGATCCCGCCTGGAACGACATTGGTGTCATCGGTCGCCACCGAAGGAGGATCGCGTAGCGGGACGACAGACATAACGTGCATGTTCAGCAGTCTCGGCTTTGGATCGTCGACCACGGCAACGATTGTGGTGTCAGTCAATTCCACAACCACCAGGCCGCTGATCAACGTCGCGACCACGACCGCTGACACGATGGATCTGTGATCAGCAACAACACGTTCAAGGCGGTCACGACAGGACCGCCAGTGCCCAGCATGTCGGTGTGGGCGCTGGCGATACTCGCCGGATTGCTGCTGCTGACATTCAATGGCAGGATCAGGCGCGAAATCTGGCGAGTGAGTCCGTCACGAGGATAATCAGCTAAGGGACGATTGTCTGGTGTGGCGTCCGTCAGTCCTTTGAAGTCAGGGTGCCCGATCTCTACCCTGACGCCTCGAAATGTCAAAACGTTCGTGATCTCACTCCCGAGTGTTCAGCGGCACATTGCCGATGACATCGCGCTCTTCCAGCGAGCATAGCTCGTCAGCAGTCAGGCCCAGAATCTCGCCCAGCACGTTGTCGTTATGCTCTCCGAGACCGGGGGCAGGAAGCCTAGCATGGACAGGCGTGTCCGACAGCTTCCACGGCATGCCTATGTCGCGATACGTTCCTACGTCTGGATGGGTGACCTCCTCGAAGAAGCCTCGCGCCTCGAAGTGTTGATCTTCCAACAGTTGCTGATTAGTCAATACCGCTCCGGCAGGTATCCTTTGCGACTGGAGCAGCCGCATCGCCTCGTGCTGATCTTGCTGGCGAGTCCACTCTCCGATGATTCGGTCCAGCTCGTCCTGGTTTTGCAAGCGGTTGGACCCCGAGGAGTATCGGAGGTCGTTCGCCAGAGTCGGATGTTCGATCGCTTCGCACAAAGACCGAAACTGCTTGTCTGATTTGACGGCTATGGCGAGCCAAGAATCGTCTCCCAGGCAAGGATAGACGCCGTGGGGCGCGAACTGGGGGTGTCGGTTGCCTATGGACTCTTGGACTCGGTCGTTCATGGTGTAGTCAAAGACAAGCTCTGGCAGTATCGAGGCGAAGGCCTCCCGTTGTGACAAGTCGATGCGCTGTCCCTCTCCAGTGATGCTCCGATGCCACAAGGCCGTCATCACTGCGGTTGCCCCGAAAAGGCCGCCGGTGGGGTCGCCGTAGAACACCCCGGTGTCTATGGGAATTTCGCCGGGGTATCCGGTGATTCCCGACAGCCCTGACATGGCCTCCTGCGTGAGGCCGTAGGCGGCGTATCCGGCCTCCGGGCCGTCGCTGCCGAATCCGGGCAAGGCGATGAAGATGATGTCAGGCCTCAGCGTTCGGCACTTCTCATAGTCCAACCCCAAGCGCTTCATAACGCCGACGCTGAAATTCTCCACCACCACATCGGATATCTCGACCAGATTTCGCATCAGGTCTTTCCCGTCCTCGGAGCGCAGGTCGAGAGTCAGCCCGATCTTGGAGCGGTTGTACGAGTTGAACCGTCCCGCCCGATTGTACGGGCGCTCCCCAGGCTCGCCATCGGGGTAGAGGCGCATCCGGGCGCCGGGGATGAATTTCGCGGGGCCGCGCTCAGGGTCGTAACGGCTGACTGACTCGACCTTGATGACCTCTGCCCCGAAGTCTCCCAGCAGCCGGGCGCAGAAAGGCCCCGCCCACACATGGGAGAAATCTAGAACCCGAATCCCGTCCAGTGGCAGCGCTTCCAATTCAAATTGCCTCGGTTCTGTATGCGCCCAGCGCTTCGTCGTTGTGCTCGCCAAGCAGCGGAGCGCGAGTGAATTCGAATGGTGTCTGGCTCATAGAATACGGAGCGCCTGGATAAGGCAATTCGCCCGTATTGGGATGGTCGATGGACACGAAAAAATCTCTCGCCTTCATCTGAGGAGAGGCGAGCATATCTGGCGCTGTGGCGACGTAGCCGAAGGGCAGCCCGTGTTTCTGTGCATGATGATAGACCTCTTCTTTCGTGCATCCAGAGAGCCATGACTGGAAAAGGCCGTCCAAAATCTCGACATTCTCGGCTCGGCCTTCGGTGGTTTTGAATTTCGGATCGTCGAATCCCGAAACGCCGACTTCGTCCATCATATTCACGAACATCGACCACCAATCCACCGCGGGCCTGCTGTACGCCAGGATGTATCCGTCCTGCGCGGGCCAGATTCCGTTGGGCCACGGATGACCCTCCGCCCCCCTGCGAGCGTCCACCTGACCCATGTACACCCACCGTTTGACGGCCATGCCGATGACTGCGGTCGCGCCCTCCAACAGGGAAACATCAATATGCTGTCCTCGGCCTGTCGTTTGCCGAGCATATAGCGCGGCCATGACACTCAGATGCCCGTTGAGACCGCCGTGATACTCGGACAGGTTTCCGCCCTTCTTCAGCGGTTCCCGCTCAGGTCGCCCTGCCAGGTAAAGCTCGCCACTCAGAGCGTGGACCACGATGTCCGAACTCTCGAAATCTCGATACGGGCCATACTGACCGAAAGGGGTTATGGACACGACCAGAACGCTTGGGTTGACGCGGGCCATGTCGTCGTATCCCAACCCCAACGACGCCAGCTTTCCCGGCGGATGGTTCTCGATAACGACGTCCACGTCCTGAACCATTTTCAGAACGGTGTCGCTCTCGTGTTCAAGGTCCAACGTGACGCTGCGTTTACCTGTGTTGAGATATAGGAACAGGCCGCTGGCTTCGGGATCGGGAATGTCGTTGGGAAACGGGCCTGTCTGTCGGGCTGAGTCTCCGTGAGGAGGCTCGATTTTAATGACGTCCGCGCCCAGACCCGCCATCAGCTTGCCGCAGTAGGGGCCGGAGATGCCTTCGGCTGTCTCCAAAACCTTCAGTTGTTTGAGCGCTCCGGTCGTCTCCAATTCGTAACCCTATTCGATCCATTAAATTAGAGTCCTGCTGGACTATCTGAAGTAATTCTCAGTAAAATGCGGCCTAAGTCTATCACACGCCGCGAGGTGAACGTCATGGTCGAAAATGCAGAAATCCGGTGGGAATACGATGTCGTTGAAGTGGGACAAACAGGTCCGAAATTGACCATAGAAGTCACAGAAGAGCTTATCGCCACCTACGCGAAGGCCGTGCGAAATCCCAACCCCGATTACTACCCTGCCGAGTCCGGCGAACTGGAGCGCTTGGTCAAATTAGCTATGCCGACGATGATTTTTCGAGTTGCGCCCCTGCGTCGCCCCGACATCGCCGCAAACAACGGATTCACCGCTCTGGAGAAGGCCAGCGAAAACGCCCGCCAGACTCCCTTCTCCAAGTGCGAAGTTCGCTGGCACTCCCCCATCCAGTCAGGCGACTTCATCACCAGCTTCGGCCACATCTTGAGCAAGGAGGAGCGAAGGGGCAACAAGTTCGTGACATTCCGGGTCGAGGCAACCAACCAGAACGACGAGAAGGTAGCCGAGTACGACTACACATGCGTCTTTGAATACGCCAAAGGCCAGAACACCCGAGAATCCTGAAACCTGACGCCTATTTTCACCGGAAGGAAAATCCAATGGCAATCAGCGCCCAGAAGATAACATTCGATTCTATCAAGATTGACGACCAACTGCCTCTTTTCGAGATCAGCGAGTCTCAGGAGACCATCGACGGCGCGAGAGTCGCAATCGACGTTGTCGAGGACATCCCTCGCAACATCCACAACGACCCGGAGTTCGCCAAAGAAGGGCTGTTCGGCACGACGGTCAACGCCGGAGTGACCACAATGTCATACGTGGCTCAAACGTTGGAACAGTGGTTTCCTGCCCATAGCTTCTATGACGGCGGGAGCATCCTGTTCAAGGCCATCGACGCCTTCCGTCCCGGCGACACCGTGACGTTCACAGGGAAGATCACCGGCAAGCGCGTTGAGGGCGACAGAAAAATCGTCGAGTGCGAATTGCGGGGCGTCAACCAGATGGACAAACTGATGGGCATTGCAGAGGCGACGCTGACCTTGGACGAGTAATCAGGTTTCAGGATTTCAGGTTATCAGGAGTCATGGAACTCTGAGCTCGGACAATAAAACCAGCGACGTCCTCGACGCCATCGCCTGTTTTCAGGTTGGTGAACACTGTCGGCTTCGAGCCGCGCATCTTTCGGGCGTCACGGCCCATTACGCCCAGGTCGGCTCCCACCATCGGGGCTAGGTCAGTCTTGTTTATCAGTAGGAGGTCCGACCGGGTGATGGCGGGGCCCCCTTTGCGGGGAATCTTGTCTCCAGCAGCCACGTCTATGACGTATATAGTCACGTCGGCCAGTTCGGGACTGAAGGTCGCGGCCAGATTATCGCCTCCTGACTCAACGAACACAATGTCCAGATCAGGAAATCGAGCGGTCATCCTGTCGATAGCTTCTATGTTGATGGAAGCGTCTTCACGCACAGCAGTGTGAGGGCATCCTCCGGTCTCGACGCCCTCGATGCGGTCAGGAGGCAATGCGCCGCTGTTAATCAGGAACTCGGCGTCCTCTCTTGTGTAGATATCGTTGGTTATGACAGCCAACTGGTAGTCCTGACGCAGGAATTTGCAAATCCTGTCTATCAGTGCGGTCTTGCCTGAACCCACCGGGCCTCCGACGCCTATTCGGACGGGACGTGATTTCGTTTTTGTACTCATGATCGAAACAACCTCGTGTACTGAGTTTCGTGTTGAGTGGATGTCCAGTCGATGATGGGCGTCGCCGAGCCGAGATCGTCCAGGATGGTTCCCATTGCTGTGTCTACTGCTGAGGCCACATCAGCTTCCAGGTTTGCGATCACGGACTGACCATCGGTCTGTCCGAGAGGAATCAGACGAACTCCAGCGGATACCAGATTGGACACGTAGCCATGCAGGTATGCGTATAGAGACGATTCCAGCGGCACGCTATGAACGGCGCAGGCAACAGCAAACGAGATTGGATATGCCAGACTCGACTCATTGCCGTTAATCAGGTTTTCCACAATCTCGAAATCTGGATTCGACCATGCTGAGATTGCAATCTTGAAGAACGCTCCGCCCTGCTGTCGGCTTTCGACCGCAAACTCAGACGTTGCGCGCATCGCAGACGCCAATTCGATGATCTCTTGCAGGTCGGCGCGATTCTCTGTTTTCGTGGCTTCGTAGGCGAGACGGAACAGAATCGCGTCGCTGCGTCCATCGCCATCGATGATGACGCTCCGAATCCAGTGTTCCAGCGATTCCCCATCCGAAACCAGCCCCGCCTGCACCGCATACTCGATGCCGTGAGAGTAGCTGAAGGCCCCGATGGGAAAGGACGGCGACGCCCAAGTCATAAGCCGATACAGGTTGAAGGTGTCTGTCATAGCCTCAGTACAAAAAATATCGCTGGGCCATCGGCAGGACCTCGGCAGGCTCGCAGGTCAGCAACACGCCGTCCGCTCGCACCTCGTAAGTTTCCGGGTCAACCTCTATCTCTGGCAGAAGGTCGTTGTGGACCATCGAGTTCTTGCTCAGATTGCGGGTCCCTGAGACGCTGAGAACGCGCTTTTGCAACGCCAATTTCTCTCCGATAGAGTCATCCAACGCCGCCTGAGACACGAAGGTGACAGAACTTTCTGTCAGCGAGCGCCCGAAGCTGCCGAACATCGGCCTGTAATGGACAGGCTGAGGCGTTGGGATGGACGCGTTCGGGTCGCCCATCAGAGCCGTGGTGATGGTCCCGCACTTTATCACCATGTCCGGCTTCACGCCGAAGAAGGCAGGCGTCCAGACGCACAGGTCAGCCAGCTTGCCAACCTCCACCGACCCGACGTGCTGAGAGATGCCGTGGGCGATGGCCGGATTGATAGTGTACTTGGATATGTAGCGTTTGGCCCTCAGGTTATCGTTCTCGCCGAATTCCTCGGACAGTCGCCCGCGCTGCTTTTTCATCTTGTCGGCGGTCTGCCACGTTCGGATTATGACCTCGCCCACCCTGCCCATCGCCTGACTGTCCGACGCCATCATGCTGAAGGCGCCAATGTCGTGCAGAATATCCTCGGCGGCAATGGTCTCGCGCCGGATGCGGCTCTCCGCGAAGGCGATGTCTTCCGAGATGCGCGGGTCGAGGTGGTGACAGACCATCAGCATGTCCAGGTGTTCGTCGATAGTGTTGATAGTGAACGGGCGGGTCGGAGTGGTAGACGACGGCAGAACGTTGCCCAGTCCGCAAACCTTGATGATGTCCGGAGCGTGCCCACCTCCGGCGCCCTCGGTGTGGTATGTGTGCACGGTGCGGTTCTTGAACGCCGCGATGGAGGTCTCGACGAAGCCCGACTCGTTAAGGGTGTCGGTGTGGAGCGCTACTTGAACGTCCATGCGATCAGCCACAGTCAGACAGTTGTCGATTGCGGCAGGCGTCGTGCCCCAGTCCTCGTGAAGCTTGAGACCGCACGCGCCCGCTAATACCTGTTCCTCCAGTGGCCCTGGCGAAGAAGAATTGCCTTTCCCGAAGAAGCCTAGGTTCATTGGAAAACCCTCGGCGGCTTGGAGCATGCGCGCTATGTGCCACGGGCCAGGGGTCGCCGTGGTGGCGTTAGTGCCTACGGCAGGGCCAATTCCGCCACCCAGCATGGTGGTGATGCCAGTGTTCAACGCGACCTCAATTTGCTGAGGAGCTATGAAGTGGACGTGAGAGTCTATGCCGCCAGCGGTGATGATCTTGCCTTCTCCGGCGATGATCTCTGTGCCTGGGCCGATTATGATGTCCACGTTGGGCTGAACGTCGTGATTCCCCGCCTTGCCTATGGCAGCAATTATGCCGTCCTTGAGTCCAATGTCGGCCTTCACGACGCCCCAATAGTCAAGAATCAGCGCATTAGTGATGACGGTGTCGACACCGCCTTCGGCTCTGGTGGCCTGAGACTGGCCCATGCCGTCGCGGATGACCTTGCCGCCTCCGAATTTGACCTCTTCGCCGTAGGTCGTTCTGTCTACTTCGACCTCGATAATCAAGTCTGTGTCGGCCAGCCTAACTTTGTCTCCCACAGTGGGGCCATACATATCGGCGTAGGCCTTGCGATCAATGTTTCTTGGCATATTCTATTGCTCCAGAGGCCCATTGACCCGACCATTGAATCCATGAACAATCCGATTTCCTGAATACGAGACAAGCGCGACTTCGCGGGACTGGCCCGGCTCGAACCGAACGGCGGTTCCTGCGGGAATGTCTAGCCGAAATCCTCGGGTGACATCTCGGTCGAACGCCAGCGCGTCGTTGGTCTCGAAGAAATGGTAGTGTGACCCGACCTGTATTGGGCGGTCTCCGGTGTTGGTGACTCCGATGACGACGCTCTCGCGTCCTTCGTTCAGGACAATATCATCGTTGCTGGTGATTATCTCGCCCGGGATCAGGTCACTTTCGGCCAGCCTGATCGGCTCGTGAATCGTGACCAATTTGGTTCCGTCAGGAAAGGTCGCCTCGACCTGGACATCGTGAATCATCTCGGCCACGCCGTCCATGACCTGATCGGCGATCAGGACGCTTGCTCCGGTCTGCATGAGGTCTGCGACACTGCGGCCGTCTCTGGCGCCCTCCACCACAAAATCGGAAATGAGCGCGACCGACTCTGGGAAATTCAGCTTTAAGCCCCGTTCTAGCCTGCGACGGGCAACCATCGCGGCTACGGAAATTAACAGCTTGTCTTTTTCTCTCTCCGTGAGATTCAAGACCTTACGCCTTTCGGTTCAAGAGTTCCAGATACGAGGCGACGTGGCGGGAAATCTGCCAACCATGCTCCGGAATCCCTCTCTGAATTTTTTGTACTGGCTTCGCACAACCGCGACATCGTTTCCAAGCCATCGCGCAACCAGCACGTCGTCAATGCACGTCACGCCTGTGAACATCGCGCCGTCATGAATCATCTGCCTCGAACACTCCAACCAGCGGTGCGCGTCGGAAGCGGCGTACACAAAGGTAGCCATCCCATTGCATCCCTGAAATCCTGCGGAAGCGTTCATCTTAGAGGCAATATCGCCGTCCAGGTGCAGATTGTCCGCCCAGACCAGCCTGCCATCAGTCATGACTCGCCACTCGTCATGCAATAATCCGTTGGTCAAACGCTCTCCTCGGCCTGAGCGTCCGAAAGCGACAATCTCACCAGCCAGCGCCCTCGCTCCGTTTTCAACGTTTAACGTAATCCGACGGCGCAAGCGGGCTCCATCAAATATTATCGTTTCCTGGGGCATCCATTCCAGCCAACCGCCGCGTTCGAGCCGGAGGTTGACAGCCACACAGGTGTCGGGGCCTACGGACCGATACACCTTCTCGGCGGCCTGAGTCGTGACCATTGCCTGAGCGCAGCGCCCAACGGACACATCCACCTCCAATTGATCCCCGCCCACCAGCCCGCCAGAAGTCGTGGCAATCACAGCTTCTATCATGTCATAGTCCGACACCCGTGGGAACATGACACGGAGCGACCCCTGCTGGTACAAGTCATCAAGCCGCGTGCGCCCTGCCTGCTTGATGAACGCTAACTTAGTACGACCATTCAACGAACTTACCTAAACCACCCTGACACCTGAAGACCTGGAACCTGTCCACCTAACTATCCATCGGCAATTCTGTCCCCAGTCCTTGTTCCTTCGCCTTGCCGTAGACGTATGCGGCAGCGGCAATGTCACTGACCGCGATGCCCTGAGATTCGAAAAGTGTGATGTCTTCCGGCGACGTGCGGGTTGTGATGTGACCCACAACGACGTCCGCAAGCTCCTTGATCTGGCTCCACTGGATGCGCCCGCGCTCTATGGGGTAGAGAAGGTCTCCGGCCTCCACTTGGGCGTCCTCTATGCTGTCGACGATAATGCTGTTGGCACGACGGACCACGTTGTCGTCGACCTCCTGACGAATCCAGTGGTTACTTCCGGCGGCGTTGATGTGCTGGCCGTCCTCCAGCCAGTCACCCAACAAGACAGGAGTCCGCGAGGTGGTCATGGTGATAACGATATCTGAGTCTTTGACCGCCTCCTCTGCGGACTCGACAGGCGTGATCTCAACGTCCAACTCGGCTGACATTTCCTCGCAAAACAGCCTGACTGAATCCTCCACGCGGTCGAATGCCTTGACGCGCTTGATGTTCCGAGCCTCGCACACGCCGGCAAGCTGAGTCCTGCCCTGATTGCCTGTGCCGATAATGCCCACCGTCGCCGAGTTCTCCCGCGCCATATATTGCGTCGCCACAGAGGTCACGGCGCCAGTGCGAAGCTGGGTTAGTCTCTCGCCCTGAACCATCGCCAGCAGGTCGCCGTTATTGCTGTCGTACAGCATCACAATGAAACGCACGCCCGACCGGAAGCTGGTATAGGTCTTGAGTCCGAAGACTTCGCTGCCCAACACGGACGCGGCCATGAGGTGATGGAACCCTCGCGGCATGCGAATACGAGAACGTGGCCTGTTCCAAGTCTGCCCATTGCCCACCTGCCTGAACGAGTCTTCGATGACCTCGACGCACTCTGTCATAGTCATGAGTTGGTCAATATCCGTGTCGGTCAAAAGCAGGGGCATATTGTGGAACCTCTAAATAGAGCATGGCAGGCAACCGCGGCATTCGACTAGTATCGCGCCGTGAGCGCACACATCATACCTGAAACGACCAACGCACGGGAGAGCGGTTTCACCGATTAAGATCGCAACACTTGGTACTATCCGAAGATTGCCTTAGAATAGGCCTCAAATCAACCGTGTTAGGAGAAGCTTACCTATGAGTTCAGAAGGAAAGGTTGCCATCATCACCGGGGGCGGGACCGGAATCGGAAAGGCATCAGCGCTCACTTTGGCGGCGGACGGATATTCCGTCACAATCTCCGGCCGTCGAGCCGAGCCCCTTGAAGAAACCATAGCGGAGGCGGGCGAGGCAGGGTCTAGGATGCTGGGCGTCCAGTGCGATGTCGGTGACCCGGACTCAGTAAAGAACATGTTCGCCAAGTCACAGGAGAGATTTGGCCGTCTCGACGTGGTGTTCAGCAACGCTGGCACAGGCGCGCCGAGGGGCGTGGCGTTCGAGGATTTGACCTACGACCAGTGGATGACTGTGGTGAACGCCAACTTTACCGGAACCTTTCTGTGCGCTCAGGAAGCCATCAAGATTATGAAAAACCAGGACCCGATGGGCGGGCGCATCATTAACAACGGCTCACTATCGGCCTATGTTCCCCGGCCTGGTTCTGCGCCTTACACCTCCACGAAACACGGTGTCACCGGGCTGACCAGGGCCATAGCCCTAGACGGTCGAAAGTACAACATCGCCTGCAGCCAGATAGACGTCGGAAACGCCGCAACTCCGATGACGGCTCGAATGGAAACCGGCCTGCTCCAGGCCAGCGGTCACACCATTCCAGAGCCGACGATGGATGTCCAGAACGTCGCAAACGCCGTCCTCTTCATGTCCAACCTCACTCTTGACGCCAACGTGCAGTTCATGACGATTATGGCGACACAGATGCCCTACATCGGGCGAGGCTAGAATTTCTCGAGTATGCCGCTTCAACCTGCTTGAACACTAAGCGGTTGGAGCGGTAGATTATTCTCCTCCATCATCGCAAAAGGAGGCTCAATATGGCGCGACGCAACACCGAGACCGTTGATGAGTACCTCGCTGAGTTGGGCCCCGTGCGCCGGGACGCTATGACGGTGGTCCACAATACCATCCTGGAACGCCTGCCTGACGGCTATCAAGAAGCCACCAATTACGGAAAGATCTCCTGCGAGATTCCGCTGGAGACATTTCCCAAGACATACAACAAAAAGCCGCTTCAGTATGCCGCGCTGGCGTCTCAGAAGAACTACATGTCGCTGTACCTCATGAACGTCTATGGAGACAAGCCCACCGAAACCTGGTTCCTCGATGAGTACGAAAAGACAGGCAACAAGCTCGATATGGGCAAGTCATGCGTTCGGTTCAAGACGCTGGGCAATCTGCCAATTGAGCTGATCGGCGACGCCATAGCCCGCACGCCAGTGGCGACGTTCCTGGAGAGATACGAGGCAGTCAAAGGTTAGGCCGCGATACTGAGTGGGGAGCCACCGTACTCAGGCTTATTTGTCATGCTGAACGGCGTGAAGCATCTATCAGTGCGCTCCAACCGTTGTCTGGTTAACGACCAAGATTCTTTTGTGTCTACACCCCCCGCCACAACCTCTTGCCCTGTGCCCGCACGAAGTGACCGAAACCGGGGTCTGGGAAGTGGCCGGCTGACACCAGTGTGCCCTCGGCCTCCAGCCTGTCCACAACGGCGTGGCGGGTCTGGCGTGCTTTGGCCGGGTCCATATCGAACACGGGACACCAGTCGGTGAAGTGGGCCTGAACCGGATTGTTGCACACATCGCCCAACACGAAACCCTTTTCTCCGCCAGAGGAGATGACAAGCGAGGTGTGGCCTGCGGTGTGACCAGGAGTCTCCATCGTGCTGACTTCGTCTGTGATGTTGTAACCGTCGTCTACCAAATCCAAAATATCCAAGTTGGCCAGCGGTGTCACCTGAACGTCGATGTGGGGCCAGTTCTTCTTGAAATCTTCGTCGGTCCAGTGTTCGTATTCATGCCTGGGGATGATGTACCGAGCGTTGGGGAACGTGGGCTTTCCGTCACTCATGTTCCAGCCTACGTGATCGCCGTGGAGGTGAGTTAGGAACACTATATCAACGGCCTCGCGGTCAACGCCCTTGGCCTTCATGTCGTCCAAAAGCTGGGCGCCAGGCAATTGGAGTCCCGTGTCAACGATAATCAGCTTGCCGCCGGAACGTATCCCCGTTGTGCCGACGCGGGAGCTTATCTGGTCCTCGTCGTTGAGCACGCCGGGAACGTGACGCCACTCGTCCAGGGTGGAGCTTGGGAACGTCGCCACCGGATCCCGCGTCGAGGCCGTGTCGGTTAGGGCGATCATCTCTACGTTGCCTACTTTGATCGTTGGTCCTGCCATTATTTCTCCTTTGTTTTGTGTTCGGAATTTTTGCCCTGACACCTGAAAACCTGATACCTGTGACCTCTACAAAATCACGCCCTCGTCCTGCAGCTCTGCGATGTCGTCCCAGGTATAGTCCAGCATTTCAGTTAGAATGGTCTCCGTGTTCTCGCCCAGGGTCGGCGCCATCTTTCGGGTGGAAAGAGGCGTCTCGCTGTACGTCAGGGGCAACTGGTGCCACTTGGTCGGGCCAAGGGTCGGGTGGTCGAAGTCCACCAGGTAGTTGTTGGCGATGACCTGGGGGTCGTCGGGCAGGTCAAGGGTGGATTGGATGTTCTCCCAGATGGTGTCACCGGCGGCGTCCATAGCCTTGCCCCACTCCTCGCGGGTTCGTGTCATGAATATGTCATCGAGGATTTTTATCAGCTCGACCTTGTTGTCCCGCCGAGTCTCAATTGAGTCGTATCGCGGGTCTTCGATCAGGTCCAGTCGGTCCAAACCTTTGCAGAAAGGGGGCCAATAACGGTCGCCTTGGCTCATGGAAAAGGCTATCCACTTGCCGTCCTTGCACTTGTAGGAGTTCCAAAGGACGGAGTTGGATTGTGAGCGGTGTTGACGCTGGGGTTCCTGGCCTGCCAGCAGGGCGATGCCATCGCGCATCCCCGCCAGCCACATCATGCTGCCGAGGTGGGAGGCGTCCACCTTCTGGCCCACGCCGAACCGCTCTCGGTACATCAACGCGCCCAGCACTCCGTAAGAGAGGGTGATGCCGGCTATCTGGTCTGCGACGCCGTGGAGGTTGTAGGGTGTGTCGTCGTTCGGGCCTGCCCACCAGAGCGACCCGGAACGGGCCTCGCCGGTGAGAGCGAAGGCAGGTTTGCCGGAGTCCGGGCCTTCCGGCCCGTAACCGGTGGCGGAGCCATAGACGATCTTCGAGTTGTGTTTCTTTAGGTCGTCGTAACCCAGCCCCAGCCGTTCAGCGACTCCCTGGCGGAAGTTCTGCACGAACACGTCGGACTGTTCGACCAGCCGGTATATCACCTCCTGGCCCTTCTCGTGTTTGAGGTTCAGGGCGATTCCCTGTTTCTGGCGGTTCAACGCTTCGAAGTAATACGACGTGGCGGTTCCGAACTTGTCCGTGCCGATACCGCTGACTCGCGAAAACTGCCTTCCGTGGTCGCCGTCCAATGATTCGACCTTGATGACTTCTGCTCCGAGGTCGGCCAACATCATGGTCGACACAGGGCCGAACTGCCACATCGTCCAGTCGATCACGCGAATGCCGTCCAGAGGGCCTTTTATCCCATTGTAGCCATTGATGGTCAATTTCTCCCCCTTGATTCGTCAACGCTGAGGTCTGGATGTCTCAGAATGGCCCAATTCTACCATCGTCTTTGAATTGTTGCCCCAATCGTCATGTAGTCGTCTGACCGCACCGGAATTTGGGCGCTGTTCTCCTGCAAATTGACGGGTTTTGAGGGTAGCGCTACCATCAACGAAACCCCTGACGTAACGTGAACAGGGTGCGATCATCTGGTAGTAAGTGGATTAGCAATCACTCGCCGAGGTATATAAAAAACTTCAGGAGAGGCAACATGAGTGGACCGAAATATCTGGGACACCTGAATATCAACGTGCGGAACGTCGAAATATCTCACGAATGGTACACGGACCTGCTCGGCCTGCACACCTACGACTTTATCCCAGGCCGCGCCGCGTTCCTGTCGGCGAACGTGGAGCTTTCTCACGAGATCGCGCTGACCCAGGTGGCCGAGGGCGCGCCGGGGCTTCAGCCGGGACAGGTGGGGCTGGGGCACTTCGCATGGCGGGTCGAAACCTTGGATGATCTGAAGGAGTTCTACCAGAAGCTGCTGGATCGGGATATCAAGATCACCCCTAGAGATCATGGTGTTTCGATGGGCCTGTACTTCCAAGACCCTGACGGCAACGGCGTTGAGGTTTATTACGAACGGGACAGGGCTGATTGGTACACGCAGGAGAACATCTTCACGAACGAAAAAAGACCTGTGGGGGATTTCCCAGGCCCGTGGGACGAACTCGCTGCAGATTAGACCGGACACTTTTCTACTGAAGTTTTAGGAGATGCAATCCCGTGTCAGACCTGGTATTGAGCACAGCGATTGGAAACTATGGACACACGAAACCTTTGAAAGATGGCTCCCTGAAGTCTTCGAGGTTTGAACTGGAACACGTCGAGATTTCTCCCGTCCCGATGATCTTTCGACGAATGGTCAGAGGCCTTGAGTTTGACGTGGCCGAGATGGCCCTGTCGACTTACATATGCGCGAGAGAACACGGCAAAGCCTTCACAGGGCTGCCGATCATGCTGACCCGCAGCTTCTATCACGGTGGCATCGCGGTGAACGTGAATTCCGGCATTGAGTCTCCAGAAGACCTTGCGGGGCGCAGGGTCGGAGTTCGCAGTTACACGTTCACTCCCGGCGTGTGGACGCGAGGAATCCTCCAGACCGCCTACGGTCTGGACCTTGAGTCGGTGAACTGGATAATTACGGGTGACGAGCATGTGGCCGAGTACGAAGCGCCCTCATACGTGCAGTACGTCGATAACAGCGACCTGGCCGGACAACTAATATCTGGCGAGATCGACGCCGCAATCGGAGCCGGCCCTATCGACTCTCCAGATGTCAGGCCTCTGTTTTCCGAACCTGCGAAGTCCGACTCTCAGTGGTTAGACGAGTACGGAATTTATCCAATCAGTCATATGGTGGTGGTCAAAAACCAGCAGTTGGAGGCCAATCCCTGGCTGGCGGAGGAACTTTACTCGCTCTTCGAGAGTGCGAAAAAACCGCTCATGGATCAACTGGATTCTGGCGCGTTTTTGAACGGCGAAGACGCCAATGTTCAGAACATGGCACGTATCGTTGGCGGCGATCCACTGCCTTTTGGTTTAGAGAGTTCCCGCAAGACTCTGGAGACGTTTATAAAGTTCACCCTCGACCAGCAGATTATTCACGATCCGGTCACCGCGGACGAGCTATTTCCCGTTGCCGCTCACTGAGATCACACTGAGTTACCGAAAGCTTCGAGATGGCTATGGAACCGACGACAGACGAATAGCCCAGTCAGCGCACTGGGCGCTTGTGGTGAACTGCAAAACTGCGCCGTCTGTGCTGTACGACGTACATGGTCGCGTCGCCTGCGATGGCGACCTCGTCTCCCAAACGTCATGTTTTGCACCCTCCACACAGGTAAGCATTCCCACTGACGAGTTCGGTGTACCCTTTCAGACGATGATGTTGTGCGTTTCGAGATGCCTCAACGCCTGACTCTGGCCGCCAGAAACATTGTCGATCAGGCTAGCAAAAATGGTTAGATTGCACCAATTTTTGTGGCTGATGAGGGTGGCTCTTTTCAACCTATTTCATGTGTTCAATAGTCCATAAATGTGTCGGTTGCTCGTAAAATATTTGACCGATGGCTCGAACTTCGATAAGGTTTACGAACAATTCTCCCATCGCAATAATCATGTAGGGCGTCGGAAAATCCCAAAGGTTAGTCAAGTTTGGAGGCAAATTTTGACAGATGCAACAAAGGAAACCAAGGGGCTTCTGCTCCTTGTTGCGAGTTTCGCGCTCGTATTCATAATCGCGGCCTGTACTACTGAAGTAATAAAAGAGGTACCGGTCGAAGTGATCAAGACCGTCGAGGTCGTCAAAGAAGTAGTGGTTGAGAAAGTCGTGGAAGTGGAAGTGATCAAAGAGGTGGCGGTAGAGACAGAAGTGGTCAAGACCGTCGAGATCATCAAAGAAGTAGCGGTTGAGGTTGTCGCCACGCCGGTGCCTGCCGCGTCACTAGTAGCCCCGAGCGGACAGAAATACGGCGGCACTATAAAAATCGGTGTCGTTGACTTTGGAACCATGGATCCAGCCCTGATGGGGCTGTCAGAGGGGAGTAACCTTTACAGCGAACTCACCTACGACAACGCAATCGTGACGGATTTCGACGGCGAACTCATGCCGTGGGCGTTGGAGTCATGGTCGGCGAACGCCGACGCGTCGCAATACACCCTCAAAGTCCGCCAGGGCATCACTTTCCACAGGGGAGGAGAGCAGAATGCGAAGGACATCAAGTTCACGTTCGACCGCATACTGGATGAGGCGACAGCGTCTCCTCTCCAGGGCGTGATCGACTTCATTACGAACATAGCCACCCCAGACGACTACACGCTGGTGTTTGATCTTGAAGGTCCCAACGCCTTCCTGCCCGGATTGTTGACCGACTATCACGCCAGGATCCTCCCTGACGGTGTCACCAGTGAGGAGATAACCACCGGGGAGTACGGCGCAGGCGCGTTTATCCTTGGCGAACACAACCCGGCAGAGCGCACGGTCATGCATCGCAACCCCAACTACTGGAGAATCGGGTATCCGTTTGTTGACCAGGTCATCCTGTTCTACATGCCTGAAATCACCACGCGGGTTGAGGCCATCAAATCGGGCGCCATCGACGTGGTTTTTGACCCGGGCTTTGGAGCGCTGGATACGCTCGAATCTAATCCTAACGTGATAATAAATGAAGTGGCCTCCGCCGGTGTTCGGGTCCTTGACTTCCACACCAACCGAGAGCCGTTCAACAACAAGAACCTGCGAAAGGCGTTCCAGTACGCTGTCGACCGGGACTTCGTTCGCCAGGCGACTCTGTTCGGACGTGGCTCCAACGGCAACGACCATCCCGTGGGAGCCGGCGACGAGTACTACTGGGCCGAGCAGCCTATCATCAAGCAGGACATACCGAGGGCGATTGCGTACCTCACGGCAGCCGGTTACCCAGACGGCTTCGACGTTGTGCTGACCACGACGGATGTCAGCCAGAAACTGGACATGGCGCTGGCGTTCAAGGAGTCGGTTGCCGCCGCCGGCATCCGGGTCGAGATTAATAACACCGACCCGACCCCATACTGGACAGAGTTCTGGATGAATGAGTGTTGCCCCTTCGTCGCCAGCTCGTGGGGCCCGCGTCCTGCAAATCAGGGACTCAACGTAATGTTTGGCCCCAAAACAACGTGGAACGAGTCGTACTTCTCCAGCTCTAGGTTGAACGAGCTGCTGACCCTGGCCGACGCCGCGGGGGATTTCGACACGAGGAAAGAGTATTACCGGGAGGCACAGGAGATACTGATCGAGGAAGTTCCGGTGCTCTTCCTGATGCACAATCCCAAGATTGTCGCCCACCGAAATAATGTCCGCGGCCTCCAGGTTAACCCGAACCTTGCCACTTATCTCATTCAAGAATGGTGGCTC
>ENA-ORDI01000450-ORDI01000450.1-marine-metagenome-genome-assembly--contig:-NODE-450-length-28700-cov-6.503686_pt1 | contig 28700 bp, 27 predicted proteins | sample MGYA00248628_ERZ508525 | MGnify/ENA primary metagenome ERZ508525 (study PRJEB26195, sample SAMN05422138) | marine metagenome | isolation source: East of Porto Seguro, South Atlantic Ocean | place... | reverse complement strand
ATAGGCTTTTCATATTGGAAATATTGTGAAAGGGAAATTATGGAATTTTAGAATTCCATATTTATAGAAAAACGCATGGTGTTGGCAAGTGGATGGTTTGGCTCACCTGACGTATAACCAAAATCAAAGCCGTAGTTGGCAAAGCGCAATCCTACGCCAAAAGTAGGATTCATTATTTTTCCAGTTTTGTCATAATAATATCCCGCACGCAGAGCAAAATACTTTCCATACCAGTATTCCATTCCAAAGTTATGGACAAGCTTATCAAGCTCATTTTGAATCGTGCGTCTTTTGGCACTGCCTATTTCTTTTTGACCATATTCGTTATAAGCGCCCCAGCCAGCATCTCCCGGCTCGCCTTCAGTAGCGATCATTTCACCCTCATCGGTGTCGATCTCACCGTTGCCATTGAGGTCTTCCCAATCATAACCACCAATAATATGATCGTATTCATCACTGGATGTTTTGGTCATATCTAGGTCTCCACCGATAAGCCAATCGTCTACCCAAGATGTAAAAATACCAATATAGATCGGATCTGAATGGGCTGTCTCCTGTTGACCATCACTATTATATTCAGCATTCTTATCAGACTGATGGCCATTTTCGTCATATCCACCAACATATCCATCACCGTCCCAGTCCATATCCGGATAAGCAGCAACGAGTAATTTGTCAATATCGTAAACGATATTCAGCTTATTAAATTCCGAATTCACGATAGCATAATTTAAACCAAGAGTAAAATTGGTTGGCTGTGGGTCGGCTTGAGCAGGATCAATAAATGACACCCTTGGTCCAATATTTGTTACCGTTAACCCAATGGTAAGATCAGGAGTCAAGAATTCCTTTCTTAAATATCCTATGTCAAATCCAAAATCCGTGGACGTTCCTTTACCCTTTTCTCCTCCAGCGCCAAATTCAGTAAGATGTTGATAAGATACCTTGGCATTGATTCCCAAAGATGATTTTGGAGTTAGTAATGAACTATATGACAATGTGAAAGCCATCATATAACTGGTAAATGTACCTAAATAATCATCGGGAGATTCACCCATTCGAATCTGCTCACCAAGGTTTAAGTATATAAGATGACCACCAAGTGTACCCAAATAAGGAAAATGTTTTCTATAAGCAAAAAACTCATAATACATGTCATCGGCCAAGTTTGGCAGCCAATTAACATGCATAAGGGCCATTTCTGATCCTTTAAGAAAGGCCAAACCAGCCGGATTCCAAAAGCTGGCGTAAGCATCATTTGCAACGGCAACTTGAGCTTCGCCCATTCCGCCGGCACGGGCGCCAGGAGAAATGAGTAAAAAGATGGCCCCAGCCTCACTTTGGCCGTATAAAGGGCGTGAAAATGTTAAAAAGGCCATGGTCGCGACCATGATCAATCGTTTCATTGGTATGTTCTCCTATTATTGACGGGCAAGCCCGTCACGTTATTCACTTAAATAATAATAACGATTTTACTTCGATTTAGCTCCTTTTTAACGCCGGCAAATCTATCCCGTGCATTCGTCTATAGTCAAGAAATGAATAATACATGTGATTGTTCCCACTTTCAGTTCAATAAACCAAGAGAAATAACAGGTACATAGGTAATCAAGAGAACCACAATAAATCGTACAACAAAAAAGGGTAATGTTGCCTTATAAATTGTCGGCATATCTTTATTAAAGCGATACGCCGATAAAAAGAGATTAATGCCGACTGGAGGAGTTACAAAGCCCAACTCCAGGTTCGCTATGAAAATAACTGCTAAATGAACTGGATCTATGCCAAAATGAAGCCCTAAGGGCATAATGAGTGGAACAATAACAATAATGGCTGAGAAAATGTCCATCAAACAGCCCACTAATAAAAGCAGGACATTCAGCATCAACAAAAATACAAATTTTGAGGATATAGTAGTTTGAACCCAATTGAGAAATAGACTAGGTATCTGCGCATCAACCATATAACTCGTCAGTCCCATGGCTACACCAAGTATAATTAACACTCCGCCAATCAACGTTGCACAATCCAAAACAATACGCGGAAACTCACTCATTTTTAGATCTTTATAAACAAAGACTTCGATCGCAAACGTATAAAACACCATTAAGGCTGCTGTTTCCACCAATGTTGTATAACCACCAAAAATGCCCAATAAAACTAAAAATGGGATCATCATTTCCCATTTGGCTGCCCATAAAGCTGCTCCTATATTTTTCTTATTTAATGATTTTGTTACATGGATTTTTCCTTTTCCCTGGAAAACTGACCATCCGGCCACTGACAAAACAAGTATTATTCCAGGAATTAACCCGGCTATAAAAATATTTTTAACGGATACTCCAGCTGTCACTCCAAAAAGAATTGCCGGTAAACTGGGTGGAAATAATAAACCCAAAGAACCAGCGACAGTGATCAATCCTAATGAAAATAATTCGTTATACCCTTCTTTTCTCAATAAAGGATAGAGCAAACCGCCTAAGGCTAAAATTGTTACTCCAGAACCGCCAGTGAGTGCAGTGAAAAATCCACAGAGAAAAACTATTACAATCGGTGTGCCGCCGGGAATCCAGCCAAATAAAACCCTGAAAACCTTGAACATTCTTTGTGAAGCACCGCTTTCAGCTAAAATATATCCTGCCAAAGTGAATAACGGAATGGTAGGTAATGAAGGTGAAACAACAATGCGATATGCTTCCGCAGGAATAGCTGCAACAGGTATATACTCACTCCAAAATAGTAATCCAGCAATTCCTCCCAAACCCACAAAGATTGGCGCACCATAATAAAGTGAGAAAAGAATCGCGGCACAGCCAATAAAGAGGATTATACTATTTTCATTAAAAGCATCTGAAAAAGCAATAAACGTCCACATGAATGCCATCATCAGCATGGAACTGCGTAGCATACGATTACTAAAACTGCTGTAAAAAATTTGAATTGCCATCAATGTGAATCCCACAGGCATAATTCCTTGCGCAAACCAGCGCGGAATATTTGGCGCTATGTTGAAGGGATATTGAAATTCGATTAGGATCAAATTCCAGCTGCCCCACATCAAAGAAATGACAACAATAAACGAAATATTCTTTGCTATCCAGCGGCCAAAATGAAAATCCTCATCTGCTTGAAATAACGGTTTTGTTGTTAGTGCTAATAATTTATTTTGACGTGTTGCAAGGACAGCCCCTACAAACCCGATCCATAAAGTCATGTGCTGGACCAATACCGGCGAAGCTGGTACACCTGCACCACCAAAAAATCGCGATAATGTTTCGAAAGCAGGAAGGAATGCTAAAAGGAAGAAAACAGCTAATGCAAGTATATCCTCGCCCCATTGGAGACGCTGGGTAATATGATTTTTCTGGTTAGTCATTATTCAAATGTTTGCTGCAATGCATCCAATGAATCTTTTTCGGCCATGTATTCTATGACCTTATCAAAGATTTCTTCAGAAACATAAGTTCCACGCAATTCAGGATACCAAGACTTAATGTAGTTTTTCCAGTGTGCTTTTTCCTCTGGCGTTGGTCGATAAATTTTTAGTCCATATTCCTGCATTACTTTAATCGCTTCATCATCCTGATGACGGGTACTTTGCTGGTGCATTAATCCGATATCTTGAGCAATTTCCATCATCTTTGATTGATGATCGGATGATATTTTATCCCAGATGCGCTTATCTATAATTACGCCGGCAGTTAATAATCCCCAATTTATATCCAGCATATAATTCACACTGCTAAACCATTGTTGTGACAGGGCATACAGTGGTGGTGTGGCTATGGCATCTATCAAACCAGTCTGCAGACCGCTCAATACATCAATTGACGCCAATGGTACAGCTTGAAATCCTGCCTGCTCCCACATTTCCTGAAAATGATAATCACCTGCCCAGGTAAAGATTTTCATGGTTTTAAGATCATCTATATACACAATAGGTTTAGCTGTAAACCATTTCGCCCAACCAACATCGGCCCACAGGAGAACTTCGAAACCATTTTCTCGCATACCTGCTGCTAATTGCTCTGACATTCGTTGACGCAGCCAATCCACATCATCATAATCATCAAAAACCATGGGCAACACAAAACCATTGACTTCAGGATTTATTTCAGATAATCCTTCAGTGGAAACTGCTGCTGCGTGGATTTGTCCGATTCGTATTTTTCGAATCATATCCCGTTCATCACCAACAACTCCGCCAGGATATATGCGCAAAACAATTTGTCCGTTGGTTGCTTCTTTCCAGCGCTGTCCCATTTCCACAAGCATACCATGCCAATCTGTACCTTCAGGAACCAGTGTCGCCATTTTTATGATTGTTTTTTTAGCACTGGCTTCACCCATTAAAAGAAGACAAAACAGTATGCGGTACAAAGTAGTCATTTAGTAAAAGAGCTCATCTGTCCTTGAAAGTAACCAAAGTGCTCGCTCACGGGCAATAATATTCCCTAAAGCTAATTCTTTATTATTTTCTACATCCATAGAGAGAACTTCCTTTAATAATAATTCAAACTCATCTTTATTTTGCAGTGCTACATGAACATTTTCAGCAAATGACACTTTCGCTCCAGCATCTTGTCCATTTGAAAAAAGCATGGCTTGTTCATAATGTTTTGTTGCGTTTTCAACATTATTACCCATTAAGTCTGTACGTGCCATAGTATATGAAATCATTGCAGTATGTATGGCACCATAATTCCATGAGGGATCAATTTCCAGTGATGTTTCCAATAAATAGCCAACAATTGGGAGTTGAATCACCCATTTTGCCTTACCTCTGCTTGAACCAATAGATCCACCATAGGCAGCGCCCAGCCAATATAAATACGGCACATCTTTTTCAGTAAACGTAACATCTTCTATAATCCAATCCGTTATGAATTGCAGTTCAGGATGACGGAGTTGTATTGCTTTTTTTCCATAGGAGATCGCTTCTTCAAAACTTGCTAAAGCTTTGTCGTAGAACCTTTTACCGGTCTCATAATCATCTTCAATCAAACGGTCCGCTTTTTCTACAATAAATGCATATGTGTATTGAGTTCGCAATTTTGCAGCTTCCAGGTAAAGTTTATCGTCATTGCTTCCTAGTTTTTTCTCTGCTGAAATTACTTTTCGATAAAATATATCGTCAGCAAAACCAGGATGGTGTTCTAAATAATAAACTGTAGAGCAGGAAGAACCCCATATACACAATAAGCAAAAACTAACAATGCGAAAATAGCGCTTCATTAACATAGGCATGAATTTAGAGAGATTAATGAAAAAATAAGAGAACGATCAGTTTAATAGATCGTCGTAGAGAGGAAAAGAATCACAAAGTTCTTTTACAATTGAAATGACATTACTGATAACATCATCATTTTCTGGATCACTAATGACTTGATCAATCAAATCACAAATAATGAGCATTTGATCTTCTTTCATACCTCTTGTTGTAATTGCTGGGGTACCGATCCGTATTCCGCTCGTAATAAATGGACTGCGCTCATCAAAAGGAACCATATTTTTGTTTACCGTGATTCCGGCTTTTTCAAGTGCTTTTTCAGCAGCTTTACCAGTGATCTTTTTATTCGTCAAATCTATTAAGATAACATGGGTATCTGTTCCGCCAGATACTAAGTGGTAATCTTTGTTTAAAAATGCTTCTGCAAGGGTTTGAGCATTCTGCACAATTTGGCTGGTATAGTCTTTAAAAGAAGGCTGTAGCGCTTCACCAAATGCAACTGCTTTAGCTGCGATGATATGCATTAATGGCCCACCTTGAATTCCCGGCATGACCATGGAATCAATCAATTCAGACATATTTTTTACACGACCGGATTTTGAAGCCACAACACCAAATGGATTTTTCCTATCTTTTCCCATCATAATCATACCACCCCGTGGCCCACGTAATGTCTTATGAGTAGTTGTAGTTACTACATCACAATACGGCATTGGTGAAGGATGCAGTCCAGTTGCTACCAATCCGGCCGGATGAGCAATATCAGCCATAAGAAAGGCACCGATCTCATCAGCAACAGCTTTGAAATCCTCAAATTCTATATGTCTTGGATAGGCACTGCCGCCGCAGATAATCAATTTTGGTTTATACTCTTTAGCCAATTTTCTAACTTCATCAAAATTAACTCGCCCTGTTTCTCTGTTTACCTGGTAAGAAACAACTTTGAAGAGTTTTCCAGAAAAATTCACAGGACTGCCATGAGTTAAATGTCCGCCATGAGCCAAGTCTAACCCCATGATTGTATCACCGGTCTTAATAAAGGTGAACAATGCAGCCATATTTGCCTGGGATCCAGAATGGGGTTGAACATTAACGTATTCAGCATTGAACAGCTTTTTGGCACGGTCTCTTGCTAAATTTTCGGCCTCATCCACATGCTCACAACCGCCATAATAGCGTTTTCCAGGGTAGCCTTCGGCATACTTGTTGGTCATGACACCGCCAGCCATTTCCAGAACTGGATAACTAACAAAATTTTCTGATGCAATCAATTCAAGGGTCGCTGATTCACGTCCCACTTCGCGCATCAAAATTTGATGTAATTCGGGATCAGCGTCTTTAAGATAAAACACAATTATACCCCTCCAAATTATTTACCACTTCGAGTCTTTTTTGAGCTTTTCATCTACCCAATCATAGCAATCACCCCGGGGTGTGACATAGCCTTGATTTTTTACATCATCATTCAACATAAACCACTGGGCTTTCGAGAATAATACTTCATTATCTTTAAGCCATGAATTGGAATTATTGAAGCGTCGGTAACCTAGTTCATCGGCTTTGATAAAGTTATTTTGAGCCAAGGTTGCAACAATCCGGTCATTCAAAGAGATTGCAGCACTTCTGCAGTCTTGGAATGATTTATAATACACATTTCCTTTTCTACCGTAGGATTCTCCATTATTCTTATCAATTGAAATAGCTTTATCAGCCCAGCGTAACGCTTTTGCATATTTTTGATTTGCAATGTTTATATCACATATTTTTAATGCCATATGAATATCTCGTGGATTGAGTATGAAAAGTTCTTCATAGGCATTTGAAGCTTCATCCAATTGATCCGCACTGAAATACGCTTGACCCATTTTTCGATAAGCCAATTTACTGGTATTATCTATTCGAATCACTTTCTTCAGCACTTCCACTGCTTCCAATGGTTTATCTTTGGAGATTAAACGTTCGGCTAAATCTAACCCGTACGAAACATTATCATTGTTGGTACGAAAGCGTTCACGATAAACATCTAATGGATCTTTACCTGTTTGTTCATAGACAAGAGCAATTTCACTTTGTGCTTTTTCATTGGTTGGATCTTTATCCAGAATCTGTTCGAGAAAATCAATTTGATCATTATACAAGCCTTGTGCACCATACAGTTCTGCTAAGTCCATTTTGATTTCCAAATCATCCGGTATCAATTCACTTAAACGATTTAACTCTGCAATCTGTAGATCTGTTTTACCCTGTTTCGAATACGCATAAACAAGACGTTTGCGTAATTGTACATTATTGGACAGCTGTTGCAATCCTTTAACCAAAACAAATTCAGAACTATCGTATAAACCTAAATATTCAAAAGCGATAGCATAATATTGATATACTTCTTCAGGATCATCACGGTCACAACCTAAATCCACTATTTCTCTATACACATTTATCGTCGCGTGCCAGTCCCTATTTTTATAATATTCAGCTGCGCTGCTTAAAAGTCTGGGGCATCGGATTTCACGCAAAGAGTCAAGATATGCATCATAAGCTGCATCTTCATCCGCTTGCCCATCTTCGGGTGGAACACACATTGAAATAAATAAAGCTGTTATACCTAAAGTGATTAACTTGGAAAAATAAATTGATCTCATCGATTGATACCTTATTTTGGTCTTCTTTTTACAAACCACAGGTCACCTAATTGCAAGCCGACTGTGAAATGTTGAATTGTTTCATTTGAAATTAAATCGCTAGTGCGAACGCCATATTTATAAGCAAAATCTATTTGATTATTTGCAACACCAAATTTAATACCAAACCCTAAAGAAATTCCCATTTCATTCACACTTTCATGCACTTCTTCCAGCAAATCATTGCGTAAATAAACGCCACCTCTATATTGAATTTTTTGAGCAAGTTTAAATGCTGCTACTGGAGAAAATTTTGCTAAACCCAAAGACAATTGCTGAGATTGATTTACATAGTGGGACAATAATGGAAATAAAGATTTATCCTTCTTCCCTACATCATGCCAACTGTGCGCTTCAAGCATCAAGTGCAAATCGCTGCTCATTACCATATCAAAACCAAATCCCAATTCAGATGGGTTTAATATATCATTATAAATATTGATTTCAGCGCTGGGAACACTTGCAGGTGCAGGATTATCAGCGCTATCATAATAGCCATTATTGTTGACATCTTCAAAAGGCTGAAATGAATAGTGTTTTACTTTTACAGGGTTAATTGCACCTCCAAACATAAAATATATGTTCAAAGGTAAATTTCCATGGTTAAATCTCTCTGATGACAAAAATACTTTATAAAGTGATCCGGAATATAAATGTCGTTGAAAATAATGATATAAGCGTTGATCAATGCTGAATTTGGCATCTTTGCGCAACGAACCGAATATTATGTCCAGTTCTATTGCCATGTTTTCTTGAGCTGATATGGGGAATCGTACCGCTGTATACAAAGATGAAATTCCGCCAGAACCATCAACTGAACGTTTTGTTAAAAGTGTGTCATCATCCACATAAAATTCTATTGGATTATCTTCAATGATATACTGCTGATTAAAAAGCGGCTTTACTCCAAAACCCCAAGCATATTTTTCACCTATTGGAACTGTAAATTGTGCACTGCTTACTCCTGTTAAGCCATTCACTCCTAAATCACTGGTAAATTCATTACCATTATAATTGCCAGTTAAATAAGCATATTTCAAGTTATTCCACGTTACAGGGTTTGACAGAGAAATATTTTGATTGAAAGTAGGAACAATCCCACGGCTGGACATTGCAGCCGCGGCAGCATTATGGTCAAAGGAAATTAATCCAAGACCATAGGCATTATGAATTGACTGACTATATAAGACAGTAAACGAGGAAAAGATAATGAGTCTACGGAGCCACATATTGAATAAATAGCTTCGGATATAATGAATCATGATCTGCAGAATAAAAATGAACTTCAGTTTGCAAATTATTATTTATGTTGGCGTAAAGTTTTAAACCAAGGTTGCCCACATTTTCAAAGTATTGACTCTGAAGAAAGTCCTTTATGTTAAATACAACTTTATTATTCAGGACAGAGCCACTGGAAAATAGTGAACTGTGAACACTATAATCATCTTTATCTAATGATACAAAACTTGACAAGTCAACAGTATCTTTGAGTGCTACAGCCCAAATACTAAATGAAGAAATATTCGAATCTGGAACAATATGTAATGTCAACTCAGCTTTGTCAAAACTTGTTTGTTTCGGCAATTGAAGAGTATCTAGAAAATCCATTTTAATTAGACTGCGTAATCCTTTGCCACGACCAATAGAGATATAAGATGTATCCTGTTGTGTCAGTTCTGGAGGAACCACAATACTTAAATCTTGGGTGGTAAGAAATGATATGAAAAGTGTATCAATCAGTGTATCAATCTGTGCAGTATCAGCAGAATCAGGATAGGTAAATTGACGGAAATACACTTCCAATTTAGGCGACAGAGCATTGGAGTAATCATATTCACGGCTGTAAAAAGTATGCAATGAATCATTCGTATCATACAAGGTTAACATGAGAGAATAATTCAAGGACGTGTCAACAAACGTTGAATCAAATAAATCTTCTACAGCAAACCTTACTCTGTATTTTGTTGTTGTTGTATCCACTGCATAACTTTCTTCTGTTGTGGTTGAAACGAATTCACCTGCAGCAATTTCAGTATCCGTGAAATTCAAGTAATGTGATTCAGATTCATTGAATATCGAATCAAGCGCATTATGGGGAAAATAATACAATGAAAATGTTACCGGTGTTTCCAGTGTATCTTTAGCAATGCCAACCGTGAAAAATGCACTGTCGATTTTTAATGTTGTATCCAGAAAAGAAGATAATGTCCAGAAACTAGATTCATAGGAAATGAAAGATGTTTTAAATAACAGCACTTTATATGTGTAATCTTCATCAGTTCCTAAGTGTAGTTTTGTTTTGCTACCTATTGTGGGTGGAACCTGGTAGGTGATACCTTCAATATCAAATAGCTCTCGTACTTCAAGTTCTAATTCCGCTTCACTCAAGTCAGCATGCAATGGTTCTTCCATGCAGCCAGTATAGATTGCACAGACCAGACCTATCCCAAGGATTCTGAATATAACTGATGATTTCATTAAGTGGATTATTTACGTAAGATCAGCTGTTAAGTTTCTCAAAGACTTTATCCAGCTTATCAGCCACAGGCTGATAATCCAGCATTTCCCCTTCAGGAACTTTAACAGTAACTAATTTTTTCTTTTTGGCTTTCACAGCAGGAAGCTTAAGTAATTTTTCAGTAATATTATTGGATGGTGATTCCAGAGCAATAATCAAATCTACAGATTCGGCAGCAGCTTCGTATGCATTTACATTTCCTTTTTTCATAGAAGCAGGAATTTTGAGTCCTGCTTTTTCAAAAGCAGCCTGTCCGAAATTTGTATACTCGTCATCCATGCTATGTACCATAAGTGCTGTTTTAATATTCTCATAAAAATCTTTACTCGCATATTCTTCTTTATACAGTGCTGGTAGAAAAGATGACTGCCATCCATTACATAAGAAAACGTCCGGTTTCCAGAATAAGTGCGGTAGTGTGGCTAACGTACCTTTACAGAAAATTGCAACGCGTTCATCATTATTTGCCAAGATTCGGCCATTTTTTGATTTATAAACAAGATTCGTCTGGGGTTTGAACCATTCCTTATCTTCCAGAAAGTAAACCTGAACACGAGTTTTAGGAATAAAGGCACTTTTTGCTGACAGTACTTTTTCCTTACCATCATATTCAAAGGGTATTTCCCGAAGACGGATTACCTCTCTTAAAATATATTTACGTTCACTTACATAACCGTATTTTGGAATAATGGTACGAATATCGTGGCCTTTTTCCTGTAACAGCAAAGGTACTTTTGTAGAAAAGGGGGCCAGACTTGATGTATTAGCAAACGGAATAATTTCCGTTGTCATGTAGAAAAGTTTACTCATAATTGGTTTTTTTACTTTATTGGATGGTTAATTGTTTCAGCGCTTCTTTGGAACGATCGTAAAATTCACTACCCGGGAAATAGTCCACTAAGCGTTGAAATTCTTCCCGTGCTTTTTCCAAGTTGCCCATGCTTTGATAGGCCAGGCCCAGTTTCAACTGGGCATCATCATCTTTATCTGTTCCAGCAAAGGTGAAAACTTTTTCAAATTCTATAATTGCCCGTTTATAATTCTTTTGGGAATAATAACATTCCGCTAGCCAGTATTGGCTATTGTCAGCAAGATTATTCTGCGGGTCACTAATGACGAGTTTTGAAAATCCTTTTATGGATTGCCCATATATCCCATTTTGAAAATTGCTTAAACTTTCAATATAGAGTCTTTTATATTCAGTGGGACTAATCTTTGAGCTGGGTGATGCTGGTGTCTGATCATTGCGAACATTATATAATTCTGTAAAACTGTTAGCAAGTGTAATGATTTTATTTTCAATCATCACCAGCTGCGCCAATACCTCAAAATTAGTGCTGTCAGAATAAGCCGCTTTATCTTCCAATAATCTTATTTTATTTTGAATTGTATTAATGCGATTTATGATCAGAATGGAAACAGAATCTGTTTGTTCCTTAGCTGCTACAGTAGCCTTGAGTGTTGTCTGAAGTTCCGGAAGCAAAATATTCAGCTTTGTTTCCAACTCACCTATATGTATATATAGCTGATTCACTTTCTCATTCAAACGTTTAATCTGTTGTTTTTCAGATTGCGCTGACAGGTTAATCGCTATAAATGAAACTGAGCAAAGGACGGCAATTCTTCCGAGTCGTTGTATCATATTTCTTCTTCGTTTTTGCAGAAGGATAGACATGTAATTTACCGATGATCCAGTAAATGTTCATTGCACTTTTTAATAATCCTTGGGATCAATACTCAAGTTCATAATTAGTGCTACCATGATATAACTGGAAAGTAGAAAAGACCCTCCATACGAAACGAATGGCAGTGGCAATCCTTTCACAGGAATCATACCGACGGTCATGGCGAAATTCACAAAAACATGGGCAGTAAAGATAGTACCCAACCCAACTAAAACAAGACTGGAAAAACGATCATCAACATTGTATGCCAACCGCATAGTTCGCAGGATGAATAGTGAAAATAATGTAATTAAAATTAATATAGCTATAAAACCAAACTCTTCACCAACAACAGAAATAATAAAATCCGATTCCTGAACCGGTAAAAATTTGAGGTGCGTCTGTGTTCCTTGCCCCCATCCTTTGCCAAACAAACCGCCAGCTCCTACGGCTGTTTTGCTCTGAATGATTTGATACGCAGCTCCAAGAGGGTCGATTTCCGGATTGAATAATGTTAAAATTCGTTTTTTCTGGTATTCTTTCAGCAGTCCCCATAAAACCGGTGACAGTAATCCCAAAAACAAATTTCCAAAAAATGTTGAGATACTAAAAACTAAATTTGGCTTTGCTTTGAAAATAACATACACCATAATTGAAGCCCAGATTGAAAAGGACAACCAATGAAAAGCTGTCAGGATACTAACCAGAGGAGCAACCATAAGAAAAAGATGAAAAGGCCTTGCGCCTATCCAGTAGAGCATGGGCAAAACAGGTACAAGTATTATAATAGCTGTTCCCAAATCGGGTTGGTTCAATACAATACTTGCCGGAATTAATACTATAATAATGGGCGCTATACTCACTGAAAAATAATTCATTTCCAAGTTATGATCAGATAAATAGCGTGCCAATGCAATCACCACGATCCACTTGGCAAATTCAGAAGGCTGAAAACCAAATGGCAAACCAATCCTGATCCAGCGATAGGTAGAGGCAATTTCTTCGCCCAAAAATGGTATCAATATCAATAAGATCATAAAACCATATAACCCATAGATATAACGGTGGATGGTGTGTCTCGGAATAAAGAATGCAATTAAAAATACAATCAAAGCCGGCAACAGAAAAAACAACTGTTTATAAAATGATTGCTGAAAATAATTCCCTTCATGTCCTGTACTAATACTTTTTAACGTAATCAATCCTACTCCCGTAAGAAATAGTGCTATGGCTAAAATGCTTAACGTTGATTCCTTGAATTTTTGGAGAAAAAGTTGAATCATGATGAAAATGCCAGCTTCATAGATTCTTTGGAGGAAAATAGGAATTCAAATACGCGACCGGCAATGGGTGCAGCTGTTTCACTGCCAGAACCGCCATTTTCTATTAACACCACTACAGAAACAAGTTCATTATCTTTTTTACCATAACCAACGAATAAAGCATGGGGTTCACCATGGGGATTTTGAGCAGTGCCGGTTTTGCCAGCGATTATTAAGCCGGGAATTCCTGGGTTGGCTCGTTTTCCTGTCCCATGTACCGAAGTAATTACTTTACGTAAAAAAAATTCCATGCGGTTCCAGTTCTGGTGAGAATAATGATTGATAGAACTTGATATTTTTGGATTACCTTTAGCAATGTGTAATGTGGGTGCAGCACCATGCATAGCAATAATATTAATATATTGCATCATCTGTATCGGAGTAACCACCAGTTCACCCTGCCCCAATGAAAGATTTAATAAATGTCCTTTTGACCATCCCCAGCGACCATATAGTTTATTCATAAATGTGGAGTTTGGTATCACTCCTTTTGCTTCGGAGGCTAAATCAATTCCTGTCATCTCTCCAAATCCAAATGATTTGCACGCCTCAGCCCATTCATCCAGCGTTAAACGCTGAACAAGGTGATAAAAATATATATTACAGGATTGAGTGACAGCTTGTTCTAAATCCATCTTACCATGCCCACCTTCTTTCCAACAGCGAAAATGTCTGTCTCCTAATTCATAGATACCACTACAATAGATTGTTTCTGAATAATTAACTTTACCTTTTTCCATTAACGTCATGGCTGTAATCATTTTCAATGTTGAACCAGGTGGATATAATCCATGAGTCATCCTGTTTAATAATGGTTTGTCCTGATTGCTGATGATGTCCTGCCATTCATTAACTGTAGTGGCACCTATGAATAAATCTGGGGAATAATCGGGCTTGCTGACCATGGCCAGCATAGCACCTGTTTTTGGCGAGGAAACAAGTACAACTGCCCGTTTGCCATCTAACAAATTCTCCAGCATCTGTTGCAATGAAATCAAAAGGGAAGTTTGCAGATCTTTACCCGGGATAGGGTTTTCTTTTTTATAATCAGGTGATTGGCCCATCTCACGGCCATAGGCATCTACTTCAACAAAATAGACTCCTTTTTCTCCACGCAAACTTTCTTCATATACTTTTTCTAATCCACGCCAGCCTATTAAATCGCCATAAAGATAATTGTCTTTTAAATCTAATTCCTTGAGCAATGCCTGATCCACTTCTTTCACATAACCAAGTAAATGAGCTGCATTTATTTTTCTTGGAAAATAGCGTTCCGGGAATTGCATATAATTAATACCGGTCAATTCCTGTTTATGTTCTTCTATGCGGCTTAATTGATCAAATGTTAAATCCTTGGCAAGTCTTGCTGGTAAAAACTTTCCACGATAATATTTTTTATAATTGGTTTCCAGCAATGAGATATCAATCCCAGTAGATTTACTGATAATCTGGAAATTTTTATGCTTATCTATCATTTCACCGGGGATTGCTGTCAATACATAGGTAGGATAATTGTCAACTATAATTTCACCATTGCGGTCCAAAATCAATCCTCTTGGAGCATTCAACGGAATAGCACGAATGCGGTTGACTTCTGCTTTTTGTTTATACGTTTCATGATAATATACCTGCAGATAGAAGAACCTGAATATCAATGAAAGCATGAGTATAACAACAACACCGCACACAACAATAAGCCGTTTTTGAGGAATGAGGTTAGCTGCTTTCAACATGGTAATAGACCTTGAATGGAATGATTAGCTGGAGCACAAGAATAAAGCCCATGGTATAACCCATAGTTAGCACCCATTTTTCCAAAAATAAAATAAAATCAGTCTCAAATAAATATTGATAACGCACGAAGCTATAAACAAGAAACTGAAATAAAATTATAACCACCCACGTTAAATGAAAATAAAGGGGAATCAGACGATTATACTGATCTTTTAGATAACCGGCTAAATAACCACTGATAGAATATGTTAATGACGAAAGTCCAAAATAAGAACCCACTCCTGCCAAATCAGTTAATAGTCCCAGAATGAAACCGGCGATTACACCGTAAAAGCGGCCAAATTTAATCGCTGTATAGAGAACAAATATTGTAATAAAATCCGGTCGAATCATGTTGATTGACAAAAATTCAGCCAGATAAAATTGCATGAAAAATACGCAAAACAACAGGATAATAAACTTACTCCACTGCATCATTTTGTTTCGTTATAACAAAGATGTTTATTAAAGAACCTAGATTTTCTGCAAATCGAACAGATACAATTTTTTGATAACTGCCTCTTTCTTCACGTATACCAGTGACTTCACCAACAGGTAGATTTTTTGGAAATATATCACTAAAACCTGACGTCAAAACACGATCACCAATATTGATTTCTGAATTTTTCTGAACTTCTCTTATTTCACACAAATCACCATATACCCAGCTTAAAATTCCTCTAGCTCCCGATGGCATTACTTGAACACTCAAACGAAAATTCACATCGCTTATTACCTGGATGATTGAACTATGCCTTCCTACGACGACTGATTTACCGATGACGCCATTTGGGGTCATAACAGGTGCATTACGTTTAACACCTTGATCTGTCCCAACATCAATAGTTATTGAATTCATATTTGACGTTATACCTTTATTGATCACTTTCGCCGGCAGGAGCGTCAAATGGCTTTCCCGTCTATAATTCAGAAGATTTTTTAATTGCTCATTTTCTGCAGCTAGATTCAGCATCGATTCAATTTGTAATTTCAATTGAATATTTTTTTCACGCAGGACTGCTGCTTCATCCTCGACTACTGCCATCGAACGTAGCCATGACACAGGTTTATACATGAAAGAGAAGATGTCGTTTGCCTTTCCGCGGAGAATGGCAATATCGCGTGAATCGTTAGTGAGTATTAAAGTAAATGATATAAGAACTGCGAGGAAAAAGACAACGTGATCGCGTTGCCGGATTAAAGCGAGGTAAATTTTCCTCATTACATCTGGTGAGCGGTTATTGGTAGCTGCTGGTGAGAGGTTTGTAGCCGTTTAAGGGTATAATCAAAGGGCTCACTTATTTACCAGTTATTACTCTACCAGTTGCCACTCTACCAGTTACCAAATCATATCAGATCAACACCGGTTCATATTTACGGATGTTATCCAGGACCATTCCAGTCCCTTTTACAACCGATAATAATGGATCTTCTGCGCAATTAACAGGTACGTTAGTGCGCTCACGGATAATTTGGTCAATTCCTTTGAGCATACTGCCGCCGCCAGTCATAATAATTCCTCTGTCTAAAATATCGGAAGCTAATTCAGGTGGCGTTCTCTCCAGTGCTTTTTTGACGGCTTCAACGATAATGTTGACTGTTTCCTTTAATGCTTGACGAATTTCATCTGAAGATACTTCAATCGTTTTTGGTATTCCGCTGACCAAGTCACGACCTTTGACGGTTATAGTCCCTGTTTGCATACGCATGGCTGAACCGACTGATTTTTTAATGACTTCACTTGTAGGCAAACCTATATCCAATTTATGTTCATTGCGAAACCACTGCACAATCGCTTCATCCATTTCATCGCCGGCAATGCGAATCGTTTCTTTGGTAACTACACCATTCAAAGCAATTACAGCAATCTCTGTTGTTCCACCACCGATATCGACAATAATATTACCAATGGGTTTGCTAATATCCAGTCCAATACCAATAGCTGCAGCTACAGGTTCTTCTATTAAAAACACTTCTCTGGCATTCGCTCTTTGACCCGAGTCCTTCACTGCTCGGCGTTCAACTTCCGTTATACCTGACGGGACACAAATAACCATTAGCGGCCGGGCTAACCGATTAATATTGATCTTTCGAATGAAGCCTTGCAGCATACCGTCGGTCATATCAAAATCTGCAATTACACCATCCTGAAGGGGGCGGATGGTTTCAAGATCGCGGTGAGTTCTGCCCATCATGGCTTTCGCTTCGTTGCCAACAGCGACAATTTTCCCATCATGAACAGAACGAGCAACGATGGAAGGTTCATTGATCATCACACCTTTGCCTTTAACCCAAAGCAAAGTATTGGCTGTACCTAAATCAATGGCAATATCGCCTGAAATCCATGAAAATGAATTAAAAATTGATGAAAGATATCCCATTACATATTATCTCGGATTATTGTTCTGTTCAAAATGAAGTATCAAAGTTAAAGCAATTAAGTTCGATTTTCATTATGAATTACACCTTTTCAGGAATTGATTCCAATAATTTTTGCGTATAATTATTATCAGGCTTGCGAAATACATCTTGAACAGATCCTGTTTCTACAATGCGCCCTGATTTCATAACTATAACTCTATGAGCAAACGATTCTACAACTTGGAGATCATGTGTTGTAAATAAAATTGACAACCCATCTTCACTGACTAATTTCAGAAGCAGGTTAAGTATCTTGGCTTGAACAGAAACATCCAACGCTGATACAACCTCATCACAAATCAATATTTTGGGTTTCACTGCCAAGGCTCTGGCTATGCAAGCACGCTGCCGCTGGCCTCCGGACAATTCATGGGGGTATTTTCCTTTTGTATGTGACGGCAGGTCAACTTTATCAAGTAATTCCTGCAGCCGTTGTTCAATATCTGCTTCCGGATGATGAAGTTTGATGACTTCCTTTATTGCAGAACCAATGCGCATTCGTGGATTCAACGAACTCAAGGCATCTTGGAAAATAATCTGTATTTCTTTGCGTAAATCACTCATATTGCTGGGATCATACATCGTGTTAGTATAGATGTATTTACCGCTTATATCATTAACTAGACCGACAATGGACATGCCAAGAGTTGATTTACCACTGCCACTCTCACCAACGATAGCAAGAATTTCTCCGTGCTGTAATTGTAGGTTTATTGAATGAAGCGCTTGGTTTAATTGTGGTTTTTTAAAAAATAATCGCTGCCCTGGATAAAACACAGAAACATTGTTTAATTCGAGGATTGGATTATGCAACGTGTCAGTCTATTTCGATTCGGCTTTGATCGCCTATGATAAATCTGTGTGTGACAGGTTTTGATTTAGAACGCAATAATTCAACATCACTACCTAGAAGTGACGCTTCGATACGGCGGGAAATATTATTGATGCTGCAATCATTCATGAGGATAGAATATTCAATTTCACTGCTAATAATAGTACAACCATCTCCTATTGCAGTATAGGGCCCAACATAGGCGCCGTCAATGGTAACATTTTCACCAATGATAACAGGCCCGCGAATATTTGAATTCATTACCTGCGATCCTTTGCCAATGACCACTCGTCCAGATACTGTAGAATGTGCATCAATTTCACCCTTGCGTTCATCTTTGATATTATCCAAAACGAGACGGTTCGCTTCTAAAAGATCAGAAGGTTTACCTGTGTCTTTCCACCAGCCAGTTATTTCTGAATAAGTAAGGCTATATCCTTTATCCAATAAATACTGGTGAGCATCGGTAATCTCCAGTTCACCACGGGCAGAAGGTTTAATATTATTCACTGCTTCAAAGATGTGATTATCGTAAACATAAATTCCAGTAACAGCAAGTTCACTTTTAGGATTATCCGGTTTTTCTTCAATCCCAATTATTTTTCCATTTTGTACATCGGCAACGCCAAAGCGATTTGGGTCTGGAACTTTGCTTAAAACCAAATGGCAGTTCGACTTGTTAGTTGTAAAATCATCGATGAATTTTTGGATACCACCTACAAGAATATTATCTCCTAGATAAAATACAAAAGAATCGCTACCTATAAACGGTTCTGCAATTTTGACGACATGAGCCAGCCCCAGGGGCGCTGACTGTTCGATATATTTAATTTTCAATCCAAAGGAATCGCCATCGCCAAAAGCATCAGCTATGGATTTGTCACCCTTATTAATGATAACTCCAGCTTCATTTATACCAGCATCGCTGGCATACTCCAATGCATAAGCCAGCATTAGTTTATTCGCAATGGGGATCAAATGTTTATTCTGTGTATGTGTTATCGGACGTAATCGAGTACCATGCCCCCCAGCTGTTATCAATGCTTTCATCTTTTTATTAACAACACTTTACCTATTACCAGCTATTTTTCACCAGCTAAGAACGACCTTTCATCATTCCGGCTTTGCTCAATTTATCAGCAACTGAATTATCATCCCTTGGAATATATTCCAATGCCCATAAATCAAACTTATCCAGCAAATCTGTAGCGATGGCATGCAATGGAATCATATTCTCGTGCTTTACCTTGAATTCACCATTAACCTGATTCACCACTAATAGGCTATCGGCATAGATGTTTATGCTGGCTACATTTAGTTCATTAGCTATTTGTAATCCACGGATCAAAGCGTTGTATTCAGCTTCATTATTGGTTGCATCACCAAAAAATTCAGAAAAAGTTTCGATCTCAGTTCCATCTTGATAAAACACTCCGCCGATGCCAGAGGTTTTGGAATGGAGATCTGCTGCTCCGTCTACATAAAGATCTACATGGTTGTCAGCTGAAAGTTTATTATGCAATTCTTCTAAAGTTTGATTTGAACGATTTTCAGCTGATGCCAATAAATCCTTAATTGCTTTAATTTCGTTTTGTTTCAATCTCATAACAGGGATGAAAATAAAACGGATACATTATGTAAAAGAATCTATTCCTTTTCTCAATAAAACTTGACTTTTCACAATCAACCATTAACGGTTGATTTAATCATATTATACTTAATCTAGTGGATAAATCTCCGACCTGCGGTCTCTAAAAAATAATGTTCGTGCATAAGATTTCTTAACCTCATTCAAATCAATTTCTACAATTAATATATCGTCCTCCCCTTTTGACGCTTGAGCGATTACCTCACCAGCCGGATTAGTCACAAAAGATTCGCCGGAAAATTCCATTTCACCTTCTTTACCCACCCTGTTTGTCAGCGCACAGAAATATCCATTCTGAAAAGATGCGACTTGAAGCTCAGCTTCATAAAGCCCTGCCGGCCATTCACCAACCGTCCCAGCTTGGGGTACAACAACCAATTCTGCACCCTTAATGCCCAAAGCGCGCATATACTCAGGATAGTGCCGGTCATAACAGATTGCAACTCCAATTTTTCCAACTACAGTTTCATACACCCGGGCACCATAATTTCCGGGAGTGTAATAATCCTTTTCATAAAAACAGTCATATTCAGTGATATGAATCATGCGAGTTGTCCCCAAGATTGTTCCATCAGCATCTATGACCGGTGAAGAATCATAGGTATCATTTCCATCTTGCTCAAATAAATTTGTGATGATCACCATATTATGTTTTTTTGCTTTTTCACAAAATAAATTACTTGTAGTACCAGGAATAGATTCACTTTCAATTCTGTTGGATGTATCTGCATGGTATTGTGGAAAGAAGCGGGTAAAAGTCAATTCAGCAAACATGGCACATTCTGCACCATTGGCAGCAGCAGTATCTATATTATCCAGACCCCGCTGAATATTTATAGCTTTATCATCAGTGGCGTGCTGTTGAATTAATGCAATTTTCACTGTTAATTAGGTATAAAAGGATTACTTCCCTGTTTTTGGGGACATTCTTCCCAATAGTAACACCAATTGCACAAAATGCTTTCTTTCGCTGGAAACGAATTACCCTGTTTTTCTCGTAAACGAATCTCATCTATTCGTTTTTTCATAGATCCTGTCAACTGCTGCAATTGTTCCCTCGTCCTTTTCGATTTCACTACGATTCCATAGCGTACAAAATGCCACACCAGTGAAACATCCTGCACATCTTCTCGCTGTTGTTCAAGTGCAATCTGATACAGCGCTAATTGGCCATCTTTATCAGCCTGATTCTGACTCAAAGCTCGTTTGCCCGTTTTATAATCATGTATTTCGTAATTCCCATGGCCATCATGATCCAAACGGTCCATAATCCCTTTCATGCGGTATGATTCATCACCATCCAGCATGAAATCCATTTCCAATTCAATACCTTCAACTCGTTCTGCAAAGGGTTGATTGTTTCGATAAAATCTGGCAATACAATCTTCTCCTAAATGAAAATAGTCCTCTTTTCTTTCACCGCGTTTTGCGATGGCGATCCGGTCATGCCATTTTCTTTTCCAAATATCTTCATAATGATCAAGAATACTGTCTATAAACGGTAAGCGTCCAGATTGAACTTCACTATAAAGAAATTCCAGTGCTTCGTGTACACGTTTTCCCGTGAAGGCTTCGATGCCTTCATCCGGTTTGCGAATTTTATCTATATAACGGAATTTGAATTGAGCTGGGCATTTTTTATAGGATTCGAGTCCGCTGTAGGAAAAGCGCTTTAGTATACTCACCAAGTACGCCCAAAAATATAAGGTGTCGTCAGGCGATAATCACCGAAGCCGTTCTCATCATAAAAGGTAAAACTGCGGTTGATACGATAATAATACCAGTTTTGGTGAGCATTGCGCTCGCTGTTCATAAATATACGTTCAATATCATCGGGCGGTCCAAAAAGTATGTAGATCATACCCATATCCGTCCGCCAGCCAGGTGTAAAAGATGTAAAATGGTCATTGGCATAACGAACACGTGAATAATATTGGTCCATAAGTTCATTAGTACTCGTTTCCGGTGCTGGGTCCCTGTCTTTCCAGAATTTGTAAAATAATTGCTCTCGATCCTTTTTCTTTACCTTGGAAAGTTCTGAACGTTCATCATTGCTTAATATATAGCGCATTTGATCGATTGCTTCATCCACATCCCGTATATGAGCGGAAATTCCAGGTCTTTTTATTTTTAATTCAATCATTTGCTGTTCAGAGAACCCACCCTGCTCAAGGTCTACAAATAATTTTACCCGCAAGCCCTGTACTTCTTCCACCGGTAAATCCAGCTGAAGAGTGAAATATTCTTCCGAATTTGTGAATGTTGAATCCAGTGCAGAAACGGTTACTTCATCCGCATCCTTTAAAACAAGCTTCAATGTATAGTTGTCTTTTTTAACATTCCCGGAAACATAGACTGGTATAAATGATTGCTGGAAACTGATCTCATTCTGATAACTGGGCATCAGTTTTTTTACGCCCTGCCAGGAGCCTTTATAATGAATCATCACTTGTGGGGGAAACAATATAAAATCATCTTTGTACTTTGATAAATCAACTTTCTTTTCCCGGACTCCCCTGTTGCGTGTATCAATATCCATCACTTCACTCACAACTGTATATTTACCGGGTCCCACATGGAAATCATGCTCAACAAAATACCAGTTTGATTTGCCGACTGTTTCCAAATAATCCGCGGCTTTCAGCGTTTGACTGATGGATTTATGTTCGATTTGTTGACCTTCTTGATCCAAAAGTGAAATACGAGCTTCAAAACTCGATTCAAAACCACCATCTTCTTTGACAAATTGCAAAGCATAACTGGGGATCATTACATGTGTATTGAGTTTTATTTTTCCTTTTTCAGAGGATGCTTGCGGAGCGACCATTAGATGAAACTGTTCAATGTTGGAAACTTTTAAGTCACTCTGATTACGCAGATTTCTTTGACCATTTGCCATATTTAAGGCCATGCAAAAAAGAAATATTGATTTAATAATGTTCAATCTTTTGTCCACTTAAATTTTAATAAACCATTGGAAGTCCCCAGCCAAAGATGTTTCTTATCCACTTTCATATCGTGAATCTGACCCAAGAATTCATAGTGATAATCACGAATGAATCTATCTTTTATATCGTAACGAATAAAGCCATCATTAGTTGCCAGGAAAATATATTTCTTAAATCGAGCCAATGCAAATATCTCACGGCCAGCAAAAACAGAGGCGTCAACCAATTCTGACCATGTTTGAGTGTTATAATCAAAACTCCAAACACCTTGTTTTGAACTGACGATTATTTCGTCTTTAAATTGTTCAAGCACTTTGAAACCTGAAAGCACATCTTCGATTCCGGCCATATTGCCAAGCGAACCAATTTGTTTAAAGTTTAGCACCCTTTCATTTGACAAATTTACTACAGTCAAATCGTAATCAGACGCTATCCATAATTGGTTGTCTACAAGTTCAATATCATAGATAAAGATATGATTAAATATTTTTTCAAAACCAATAGGATTACTCCGTTTGCTACTTTGATTGATTCGTGTTAACCCGGAGGATGAGGCAATCCATACAAATTCACTGTCTGCTTCCATATCTGTGATGATCTGCCCGCTAAAACCCCTGGTCTCATCCAACGTCCGCCAGAAATCATCTTTTTCATCATACACGGCAATCATACTATTCCCGCCATACCAGATTTCATCCCCGGCACGTACAGCACAATAATATGGTCCAGCGGTTAGGTTGATATGGTCATCATAACCTATGATTTCCATAATCTCCCTCCGGGGATCAAAATACGTAAAACCAATAGTCTGTTTTGCGAAACGACCGCCAATAATAAAAGCTTTTTTATCCAACATGAACTGCACATCATTATTGCCCAGACCAGCTGTCAATGGTTCTAAAAACTTCAATCGATTGTCACCAACAAAGATAGTCCCATCCGCCAAACCCAAGACTACATCCCCTTCACTCCCTTCATAAAATACTGTTACCCGCAAATTTCTGCCATTGGGACTCACCGCACCACTGCCAACAGCTAACCATCCATCTGACATAGAATATTCATTTACTTTATCTGTTTCAAAGTTCGGAAATTGTGAACTGCTGCTCCAGTGAATATATTCTTCATCCGGAAATGTATATGTACCCAGGAAAATCCCTGAAATATGATCTAGCTTGATATAACCGCTGCTGGTCTGTACCCAAATATAATTTTGTGAAGAACCCAAGCGCGTGATTTTAGTTCGTAATGGCAATCCCCACTCATCAATATTATTAATATACCAATTGCCTTCACGGGTATGGCTGGAATGGATATAATCATCAGCAGTTATCCATAGAGTTCCTGTATGGCGGTCGAAATGCACCGCGGAAATGAAATTACTTTTCAGTCCCTGTGCAGTGGTCAGCGGCTCTTCCAGGTTGTGACCGATTCGTTGAATGCGCACCACACCACCGCTCTCTGTTCCTATATAAATATAGGCAAACCCTTTGGTAATGGAGGTAATCTCTCCAAGTTGCCTATACAAAACCCAATCAAAGGGATCATAGCGATTATCCGGTTGGGAGTTAACGTGACTAATGACAGTCAGTATTAAAAATAAAGTTAGGGATTTATGAAACATTTTACCCATAAAATTGAGAAACGATTTAAATCAGAAAAAGAGAAATCAGGTCCGATGATTATTCAGCATTTCGGTCAACATTTCCAGGTCGATAGGTACTACACCCACTTCTTCACAGACGCGGCCGGCAGCTAAATTTGCCATTGTGGCTGCTTCTTCCGCTGTCGCTCCGGCTAGGTCGGCAAGTGTAAAAACTGAAATCACTGTATCACCCGCTCCGGAGACATCGTGAACAGCAAGTGCTTTTGTGGGAATTCTGATAGATTCATCTGCAGTAGTTAAAAGCATACCGCTTGCCCCCAATGTAACCAACACAAATTCTACGTCAAGTATTTTTTGCAGTGCTCTGCCGCCATCTTCAATCTTAGCTGAATTCATCGCCTGAGCAAATTCATCAGCATTGGGCTTAAATAATCGAACACCCTTGAATAAATAAAAATGATCATGTTTTGGATCAACATAAACAGGTACATTATTTTCATTGGCTATTGATAAAATAGAACCAATCATTTTTTCTGAAAACAATCCTTTATTATAATCGGCCAAAATGATAGCGTCGACATCTTTTATATTTTTTAAAACAGACGCTTGTACTGCTTCTAAGGATTCGTTGGACAGTTCATCCAATGATTCAAAATCTGTACGGACAACCTGTTGACTATTGGCGATCACTCGTGTTTTTACGGTTGTTGGACGATTCGTGTCACCAGTAACCGATTCAACATTCATCCCACGTTCAGACATAAGCGTAAGTAATTGTTCACCGTGGATATCATTTCCAACAACTCCAGCCATGGTGACCTTGGCAGATAATGAAGCAATATTCCAGCCTACATTGGCTGCACCGCCAGGACTATGTGTCACTTCCTTGACAGATACAACTGGAACAGGCGCTTCAGGTGAAATACGGTTGGCCTGACCCCACATGTACGAGTCCAGCATAAGATCACCCATAACAAGTATATGCTTTTGGCTGAATTGTTCAGCCAGTGCATGAAAACGCTTACTGTCCATTAAATACGGTCTGACTGTTCGCCTGGCTCTGAAGGCAGAATTAGTGCTAATACAAGATAAAGTAGTATACCAATCCCGGCACTCATAAAGGTGCCAAACACCCAAAGAAACCGAACCAAGGTACTGTCCACTTGGATGGATTCAGCAATTCCTCCGCAGACACCTGCAATTTTGTTGTCAGCTTTGGACAGATGCAAGGGTAAGCCCGTACCTTCATTCATTATGGATGCTAATTCTGATCGCTTGGTATAAAGCAAATACACACCAAAACCCAAAATTGCAATGGCTAGAAACAAGTTTATACTGCTATCCCAAAAACGGCGCCAGATCATATTTAAGAGATCGTTGTGCATGAAAAACAAAATTAACCCAACAAAGATCAATAATGCTCCCCAGAGAATAGTTTTATCATTTTTCTGTGGTGTCACATTATTGCGTTCATAATACGGCGCTGAAAATTCGTCTGGAATCACAATCATGGCCAATAAATATGCCAGGATTCCGGACCCGCCAAACAAAGTGAAAAATATCCAGGCCAATCGAATTAATGATGGATCTAATCCAAAATACTCGGCAAATCCACCACAGACTCCGGCGATAATTCTGTCTTTTCGAGATCGAATGATACGTTTCATAATTAGACTAATTTACTATGATTTAAGAGAAAATTAACAACTACCAATTAATTGCGATAACGGCGCCGTTGCTGTTGGTGTCCTTGTTTACGCTGGGGCCTTTTATTTTGGCTACCTGAACGTATTTTGGCTATGTGACCTTTATCCAGGAATATCATTACTGAAACTAGTTTTTGGATACGCGCCGAATTGGTTGCAGACAGAATAATTGTGGTGCCCAAGTTCCGATTCATGCGGCGTAAACGACTGCTGATCTCCTGTTCCAATTCTTCATCCAACATGGATCCATAATTATCAATAATCAATACACGGGGATCGCTTTCCACTGCATCCACCAGTTTCACCCACGTCAACTCGCCCTGTGAAAGTGATTCGATGGCTTGCTCCCACATGAAGCGCCGAAAACCTTTATTAAAATAATGCTTCCGAATTTCTTCACTGCGTTTGCCATGATTGCTGCTGAAATAACGGGATACACTTTCATTTTTTCTAGAACCGGTAAATGTTAAAAACTTGATTTCATCAGGGGATTTTACCTTGCCTAAAAACGATATTTTAAATTCCTGTCCATCGTAAAGCAGTTTTCCTTCGGTTTGTTTTTCTAAACCGGAGAGCTGTTTTAATAATGACGTTTTTCCTGATCCAACAGGGCCAACTATTCCGTAGATGGTTCCCTTATGAATTTGTAACCTTCCGATTTGAAGGACATTACGTTTATTGTAGACCTTTTTCAGGTCCTGCACTTCATAAATAAGTGTTTTTCTATTCATCACTCTTTCCTTTCTTTGAGCGATGAATCGCAGGTCAGTTTAGGAGTGGCCTTCTGATTCCATAAAGCGTTCGGCATCCATGGCTGCCATACAGCCGGTCCCGGCTGCAGTTACAGCCTGGCGGTAATAGGAATCCTGCACATCCCCGCAGGCAAAAACTCCGGGGATATCAGTAGCTGTACTGCCGTTTTTTGAGACAATATAGTTTTTTTTATCTAACTCCATACTATCAGCAAACAAGCTTGTATTGGGAATATGTCCAATAGCCATAAATACGCCGTCACATGCTTCTTCTCGTGTTTCATTTGTGACCGTATCTTGCAGCGTTGCACCGGTCACTCCCGATTCAACTGCGCCATGAATTTTTGCAAGTGTCGAATTCCAATGGAATTTGATCTTCGAATTATCAAAAGCCCGCTGCTGCATGATTTTAGAAGCGCGTAATTCATCTCTACGATGCACGATCCACACTTCGGAAGCAAACTTGGTCAAAAATGTTGCTTCTTCCATGGCGGAATCACCACCGCCTACCACCAGCACTTTTTTATCTTTGAAGAAAAATCCGTCGCATGTAGCGCAGGCAGAAACGCCATGGCCCATTAGTCTGGACTCGGATTCGAAACCCAACAACCTGGCTGAAGCACCAGTTGCAATAATGACGGTTTCAGTAGTGTATTCTTCAACGCCAACCCATACTTTATAGGGGCGCTGACTGAAGTCCACTTTGGAAACGTGCTTGAAGTGGCATTCTGCGCCGAAGCGCTGTGCCTGTTTGCGAAAAAGGTCCATAAGCTCTGGACCCATTATACCATCTGGGAAACCGGGATAATTTTCAACGTCGGTTGTGATCGTCAATTGTCCGCCGGGTTGACTGCCTTCAAAAACAAGAGGCTCTAAATTGGCCCGTGCTGCATACACAGCAGCTGTCAGTCCGGCCGGCCCGGATCCGATGATTATGACCTTACGATTCATATAACTGTTTGTTAAAGAACTGCGTCTAATCGTTTTGTTATTTCCTGCTTCGGTACGGCGCCAACGATGGAATCCACCACGCCGCCGTCCTTAAAAATAAGCAGGTTTGGAATACTGGTTATGCGGTATTGCATGGAGATCTGGTTATTGGCATCCACATCCACTTTACCGACTTTGATTTTACCAGCATAATCGCCAGCGATCTCTTCGATCACCGGACCTATCATTTTACAGGGGCCGCACCATTCCGCCCAGAAATCCACTAATACGGGCTGGTCGGATTGAACTACCTCTGCATCAAAATTCGAATCTGTAAATTTGTGTAAACTATCTGACATTATATTACTCCAAATGAGTCTTAACTATAAAAATAAAGCCACCTAATTTAGAGCATTTATGAAATGTGGTTAAATAAATATTTACCGATTTTTTGGAAGCGGATCATTTTATTACTTCACTTAAAACTTGACCATTCACTTCAGTAGGTATTTCTGCTCTAACTAATCGAGCAATGGTTGGAGCGACATCAACTGTAGCAACATTTCTTTCTACTTTTTTAGATCTAATATTGGAATGAGAAAAAATAATAGGCACATGAGTATCATAATCATAGGGTGTACCGTGTGTCGCCCCCAAGGGAAAACGTTCACT
>ENA-ORDI01000449-ORDI01000449.1-marine-metagenome-genome-assembly--contig:-NODE-449-length-28737-cov-6.307502_pt1 | contig 28737 bp, 22 predicted proteins | sample MGYA00248628_ERZ508525 | MGnify/ENA primary metagenome ERZ508525 (study PRJEB26195, sample SAMN05422138) | marine metagenome | isolation source: East of Porto Seguro, South Atlantic Ocean | place... | reverse complement strand
AAACGAAAAAAGTCGTGGGAGTTGAGTTGGTGAGTCAGGCAGTTGAAGAATTTTTTGAGGAAAACAAACTAAATTATTCGCTTCAGCCTGCCGGACAATTGCAGCTTTACAGTCATGAATCAATTGATATTTTTCAGGGAGACTTCTTTGAACTGATGCCTGAGCAAACCGGACATTTTGAAGCAATTTATGACCGAGGTTCGATTGTTGCCCTTGATCAACCGGAGCGGCAAAAATATGTGGAACACCTTTTGTCGTTTCTTTCTCCTGGCGGACGAATTCTAATCATAACGCTGGAGTATGAGCAAAATCAAATGAGCGGTCCACCTTACTGTGTTCCCGCCGAGGAAATAGAACTGCTTTTTTCTCGCTACGGCAGACTGGAACTTTTGGAAACTTGCGATGTCCTTGATGATCGTTTTCGTAACAAGGGTCTGGGCGCATTACAGGAAAAGGTTTTTCAACTGGCAAAAAAATAATCATTACACACTTTAAACACAAATTTTTGTGAGCAAAGTTACTTCCCAAAAAACATTAGCAATTATTCCCGCACGCTATGCATCCAGCAGGTTTCCTGGAAAACCATTGGTAAAAATTGCTGGAAAATCAATGATTCAACATGTTTGGGAGCGCGCAATGCAAACTCAGGCAGTTGATGAAGTTTTGGTTGCCACTGATGATCAACGTATTTTAAATGCCGTTGAAAAATTTGGCGGAAAAGCGGTGCTGACAAGTACGGAACATAAAACAGGAACAGACCGAATTGTTGAAGCACTTTCCGGACATTCATGTGATTGGGTACTTAATATTCAGGGTGATGAACCGCTGGTTTTGCCTTCTGATTTGGAAAGACTAATCCGGAAAGCACAGCATACAGAAGGGACAAAAGCTGCGACGCTGATTTTTAAAATCACCGATGAAGCAAAGTTACATGATCCAAATGTGGTTAAAGTCACATTAAATCAAAGCAGTCAGGCACTTTATTTTTCACGCTCCATGATTCCATTTCCGCGTGCACCCCAAACAAGTAATTTTTCAATTTGGCACCACTTGGGTGTTTATCTGTTTAAACGGGATTTTCTAATGCAGTTTCATCAGTGGCCGCAGTCTCCACTTGAACAAACTGAACAATTGGAACAACTTCGAATATTGGAAAACGGGGAAACTTTGCTCTGCGTGGAAGCAGAAAATGACGGCGTTGGAGTTGATGTTCCACAAGATGTGGAGTATGCGGAAATGATGCTAAAGAGACAGAATATTTAATAATATTTGAATTTTATTGACAGGATTTAGTTCAGAAATAAAATCCATTTTCCGCCCCTCTAAGCTCCGTAATGGGCAGGGCTCATGTAAAAAATTACATAAAGACAAAAAAGTGTGAAGACTGTTGCTATACTTAGCATAATGACACCAATATGGTTGTCAGTTCCGTGTGACACACCTATTTCTCCTGCATCCATGCGCAGTTGAATTTCTTTATCAAGTGCTTCTCCTTCGGCAATACGGCTTTGACGTTTCCTTTGATCTTCATTAACATAGGCTTCATAGTCTTTCAACACTTCGTCCTGACTACTCATATTTTCCTTTCAAATTCATTTTGCAGTTAATTTTCATACCACACTTTTTCAGGCTCAAATACAGCTAATGCTGGCGGTTTGCAAATTAATCAGACAGCCATGCCAAGACACTAGCACACAATGTAATATTCGCCAAGCTTTTTATACATTTTAAAACAGCTATTTTTCAGCATTATTTAAGTAGACAAGCTATATTTTTTTTGCAGAAGATTTTTCAGTTGCAGCCAAATTAGTTTCATTTGCATCACCAGTTTCAGGCGCGGGAAAATCTTCTGCCAGAAGCCCTTCAGATTTTGATTCGTCTAAAGCAGTTTCTTCATTAATTTCTTCGACTGATTCTTCTTTTCCTGTATTTTCAATTGCATCCGCAATTTTTTCCAGTTTCTCCCCTGAACTCATTTTTGAAATAGACAAGGGATCCATTTTGTTTGCCACCCCGCCGAGCTCATTGCTGAAATCCTGCGCGGACTGACGCACTTCCTTCAATTCAATTTCCTCTTCAATTTTGTTCATTTCATCCTGAACAGTCGAGCGTACGTCACTGGTAGCGCGTTTTAGTTCAACCAGACCTTTTCCAAGCGAACGTAAAACTCCAGGGAGTTTGTCGGGACCGATAAATATAAGTGCGACAACGGCGATGATAATCATTTCGGGAAGCCCGATTCCAAACATGTAAATGCTCCAGGTGAGATTGTGCAAATTTTTAGATACTGCTAGGATATATCATCTCTTAGATTATCTTGCTCTGAAAGGAAAAGCAATGCAGGACTTCATCGCTGTGCTGGATTTTGGCAGTCAGTACGCTCATCTGATTGCAAAACGAATTCGACATTTAGGCGCCTACACCCAAATTTTTTCTCCATCTGTAAATGAAAATTTACTCAGGAAGGCAAAAGGGATCGTACTTTCAGGAGGTCCTTCTTCAGTATACTCTTCTGATATTCCATGTTTTAATTCAAATATATTAGCATCACATTTACCAATTCTCGGCTTGTGTTACGGACATCAATTGATTGCCAAAGAATTCGGAGGAAAAATTACTAATACCGGAAAAGGCGAATTCGGCAAAGCAATTTTAAAACAGACTTCGGATTTTCCACTTTGGAAAAATGTTTCCTTTCCGACACAAGTCTGGATGAGTCACCAGGACAGTGTCATAGAATGTCCTCCGGATTTTGAAGTCACAGGAGTAACTGATTCCGGATTTGTTGCTGCCATGAAACACCGTAATCGTCCAATTTATACTCTGCAATTTCATCCGGAAGTAAACGACTCCGAGCAGGGACATAAAATGCTGGAAAATTTTGTCAACACCTGTGGTGTCCATTCCCGTTGGTCCATGGAAACTTTTATTGAAGAAACCACTGAGAGATTACGAAAAGAGGTTGGTGAAAGAAAAGTCTTAATGTTTATCAGTGGTGGCGTCGATTCGTCCGTAGCTTTTGCCTTGTTAAACAAAGCGCTTGGAACAGAAAAATTACTGGGACTTTATATCAATAACGGTTTCATGAGAAAAAATGAAAGTACTGATATTATTGAACGTTATCAGCAGTTTGGTTTTAGCAATATTGAATCGAGAGATTACAGTTCATTTTTTTTGAATGCGGTTGAAAATCAAGTTGATCCGCAAATCAAACGGCACAAAATTGGTGCGACTTTCATCCAGATGCGTGACAACTTTTTAAGTGAATTGAATTTACCTGAAGCGGAATGGATGCTGGGGCAGGGCACACTCTATCCGGACATCATTGAGTCCGGCGGTACCGAACATGCGGAAGTCATAAAATCACATCACAATCGTGTGCAGGAAGTCCTTGATTTAATTAGTTCAGGCAAAGTAGTGGAACCGCTCAAAAACCTTTACAAAGACGAAGTGCGTCAAGTTGGATCTTTATTGGGATTACCAGATACGATTGTCTGGCGGCATCCGTTTCCGGGTCCGGGACTGGCTATAAATGTTTTATGCGCAAAGGGCGATGAGTCTTTTCCGGAGTTGGAAAAAACAACTGCGGAAGTCTTAGACTGCCTGAAGGAAAGTGAGTGTGAGAGTCAAATTCTTCCTGTACGCTCAGTTGGAGTGCAGGGCGATCAACGCACTTATACGCCGCCTGCCGCATTCCGGAATGCTCCCCTTAATTGGGACTGGCTGGAAAAAGAGGCAACCCGTTTAACAAATGAAGTCCGGAACATCAATCGGGTTGTCCTGCAGCTTGGTTCAAACAGCAAAGAACCTAATGATCCATTTATGATTCGTAAAGCATTTTGCACTAGAGATCGACTTGATTTGCTGAGAGAAGCTGATTTCATGGCAACTAAAATGCTGGAAGAAAACGATTTGATGAGAGAAATATTTCAGCTGCTTGTGATTTTACTGCCGATTTCCAAGAATGGAAAAGAGGATAGTCTGGTGCTGCGTCCGGTTGTTTCTGAAGATGTAATGACTGCTCAATTTGCTCGTATCGATTGGAATTTACTTGATCCTCTGGTAGAATCATTACTCGGACTTCCCGGAATTGAAACTGTTTTCTACGATATCACGCATAAACCTCCGGGGACGTTTGGTTGGGAATAATTGAAAACCGCTGAAAATAAAAAAAATGATTGATCAACGTCTGTTTGCCAACATAGATTGGACTCTATGCTTTTTAGTCCTGCTGATTTCCGGAGTGGGATTAATTGCGCTTTCTTCTGCAACAATCGGCAGTCCGGGCAAGGAAGATTATTTAATTCAACAAGTTTATCGCATTATTGCAGGAGTAGGAGTAATCATCTTAACCCAGTTTATACACTATCGGCATTGGGCACGCCTTGGATTTTTAATGCATTTGCTGGTTATAGTTTTGCTGGTTCTCGTGTTGCTGTATGGTACAGGAGGTCCAGGTGCGCCCGTACAGCGCTGGTTGAAAGTTGGACCATTCTTTTTCCAGCCCTCAGAGTTCAGCAAGTTTACGCTAGTGTTGGCGCTTTCGCATCATTTCAGGGACTTTGAAAAACCGAAGGGAAATTGGCTCTGGATGATCTGGCCGCTTGCTTTGATGGCAGTCCCTGTGGTCTTGATTATCAAGCAGCCTGATTTGGGCACGGCTATGTTACTGGTGATAGTTTTCATCCCAATCATTTTTTTGATGGGAATTCGCTTCAAGACAATTTTTATTTTGGGACTCCTCTCCCTTGCATCCCTGCCTGTTGTTTGGATGTTTGTACTAAAATCATATCAAAAAACGCGAATCCTGACTTTTCTAAATCCGGAACGTGATCCTTTGGGTTCTGGATATCACATCATTCAATCCAAAATCGCGATTGGCAGCGGAGGCTTTTTTGGCAAAGGTTTTGGTGAGGGCACACAAGGCCAATTGAATTTTTTGCCCGCGCATCATACTGATTTTATTTTTGCAGTTTTTTCTGAAGAGTGGGGATTTATTGGGGCAATGCTGGTGTTGGTGCTGTTTTTAACACTGACATTGTGGTCGCTCGCAGGAGTGCTAAAATCGAAAAACCGTGTGAGTGCAATTTTAATTACCGGAATTGTCGCGATTATCATCTCACACGTTTTGATCAATATCGGCATGACGACTGGTTTGATGCCGGTTGTGGGCGTACCTCTTCCTTTTTTCAGCTATGGAGGTTCTTCGATGCTCTCAATGATGTTTGGAATTGGCCTCTTGCTAAACATTCGCATGCGCCGTTTTGAAAAAAAGTAATCTGTTTTGCTCCACTTTTCCTTTAATTAAATCCTGTTTGTCAATTATTTATGGTTCGTCTTCGTTTTGCTCCGAGTCCCACTGGCTACTTACATGTTGGCGGTTTGCGTACAGCACTATTTTGTTGGTTTTATGTGTGTCAACATGCGGGAAAATTTATTTTCCGTTTAGAAGACACAGATCAAAAACGCTTGGTGGATGGTGCCGAAAATGATTTGATCCGCATGTTGGAATGGGCCGGAATTGAACTGAACGAGTCTCCGGAAATTGGAGGTGATTATGGACCATATCGTCAATCCGAACGTTTGGAAATATACAAACAGCATGTCCAGAAATTACTTGACGAAGACCATGCTTATCACTGTTTTTGTTCTACGGAACGTCTGGATAACTTAAGAAACGAACAGCGTTCCAAAGGAGATACTCCACGTTATGACGGATTTTGCAGAAACCTGGACAAGAAAGAATCTAGTCTGCGTGTTACTTCCGGAGAGTCACATGTTGTACGGATGAGAATCCCGGAAATTCCGGAAACTCTGGTACTCAATGATTTAATCCGCGGCAGCGTCTCCATTGAAACAAGTCAAACGGAAGATCAGGTTATTGTTAAAAGTGACGGTTTTCCAACTTATCATTTGGCAGTGGTAGTTGACGACCACTTGATGCAGATTACGCATGTGGTACGAGGAGAAGAGTGGCTGCCTTCGTTTCCAAAACATTTGCTGCTTTACCGCTATTTTGGTTGGAATCCTCCGGAATTCGCCCACTTACCTTTGATTCTCAATCCAGACCGTACCAAACTTAGCAAGCGCCAAGGTGATGTGGCCGTGGAAGATTTTCGGGATCAGGGATATTTGCCGGAAACTCTGGTTAATTTTATTAGTTTGCTCGGCTGGTCACCTGCAGAAGACAGAGAATTGTTTACACTTTCGGAGCTCGTTCAAGAATTTAGCTTTGAGCGGGTTAACAAGTCAGGAGCCGTTTTTGATCGTGAAAAACTAAACTGGATGAACCAGCAGTATATTCAAAATTTGGATCACGACGATTTATTCCGGCGTTTGCACCCTTTTTTAGTTAAAACCCCTTTTGCTGAACAGGATGCATCGTTGCTAAAAAAAGCCGTCAATATTCTTCAGCCCCGTTTAGTGACACTGGCAGAAATTGGAAATCGTCTATCATTATTTTTTGAAGAAAATCTGCAAGCAACCGATCCTGATGTTTTAAGCCTTTTAAGGGAGGATAACTCAAAACAGGTGCTTGCTGAATTTATCAAGCAGTTGGAAGCAGTTGAAATTTTGACAGAAGAAAACTTCGGTAGTGTTGTGAAAAATGTACAAAACACTACAAATTTCAAAGGGAAAAATTTGTGGTTGCCTTTACGATACGCAATCACCCTCGAAGCTCAAGGTCCAGATTTAAAACTAATTGTTGATTTGTTCGGCAAGGAAAAATGTGTGCGTTTGGCAAGACGCGCACTGGAATTATGAAACGATTTGCAGTGAGCTGAAAAACGATAACATAAAAAATGAATCAGTCAGAAAATGAGAATTTGATCAAGAAAAGTGTGGGTCTGAAAATACCATCGTCTTCACTATTTTCTATCGTTGTTCTCTCATTTTGCAGCCTCTTTTTAATTTTTTATGAAGTCATTTTTGGCGCGCCTTCCTCAACCGAAACACTTGCCATCTTTGATTCGAAACTGGAAATTGCAGCAGAGAATATAGCAAAACAGGTATTTGAGAGTGAAAAGAAAGTGCTCATTGCTGTGGTTGATCTTTTCAATTATGAAACTCAGGAGCACGACCTAAAGGCCGAGGCACTTGAAGAACAACTCACTGACTTGCTTTATGAAAAACTGCCGAATCAAGTTATACCATATTTCGAAATAGTATATTTACGTTTGGAATGGAAGAGCAGATTCCCGGATATTCTGCATGAACCGCTTACGGAAGACATTGCAAAACTTACTGATGCGGACTGGCTGCTGACAGGATCATACGAGTCCATCTATGGTTTACTCTCTGTACGCTTAATGCTTTATGAACTTAAGAGTGGGAACCTGTTGTGGCAAACAGTTGTCGGAAGTAAAAGAATTGAAGAAAATTATGAAGAAGAAAGTATTCCTGAAGAAACGATAGTGCAAAGGAAAGAACAAAAAAGTTCGGATCTCTTTCCGCAAACAATTACTCAATTTCATGCACCGCTGCTTCCTACAGTTTCTCAACAGCCTCCTTGGGAACAGGAAATGGCTGCTCAGCAAAAACCAGGATTCATATCAACTCTTATTCCTGCTCTTCCTCCTCCGGTTGAAAAAGAAGTTCAAATAATTCCTGAAGCAATGGTCTTAATTTCAGAGGGCGAATTTCTGATGGGCAGCGATTTTGGTGACGAAGATGAGTTGCCGGATCATTTGGTTTTCATCAATAGTTTTTACCTTGATCAGCATGAAGTGACAAATGCGGATTACAGCAAGTGTCTGGCGTGTGAGCGTGGTCATGGCGGCTTCGATACAGTGGATCCGCAACAGCCGACAGTCTATGTTGACTGGAAAAATGCGGATGCCTTTTGTGAATTTCAACACAAACGTTTACCGACTGAAGCAGAATGGGAATATGCCGCCCGTGCGGGAAGTGAGAGTGAGTACAGCTTTGGCGACAATATTAACTTACTCGAAAACTACGCCTGGCTGGAAACAAACACCTCTGATCTTGGTCTCTGGGGTGCAAGAGACGTGAGCACTAAAATGGCGAACCAATGGGGTCTGTTTGATCTCTACGGAAATGTAATGGAATGGGTGCAGAATTATTACACACAAAATTATTTTGCCTCTGTTCGTCAACCCACTAATCCAAAAGGACCAAGTTTAGCTGAGGATGAGAAGTATCCGCTCCGCGTTGTCAGGGGTGGTGCCTGGGGCGGACTGCATGGCGCGGGAACTCCCGCCGGAGTTCGTGCCGCAAAACGTTATGCGTTTGTAGAGTGGACGCGTTCTTTTCAAATCGGTTTCCGCTGCGCAATGGATGTAAATACAAAAATTAAAACGAATCAATAAAATCAAATTTCTGACTTTCTCAAAACTTTGCAGTATGTCTGATATTCCGTTTGAAGCACAAATTCCGCCTTCAAAAACAAAACTTACGGCAACACTGAACAAGCCTCTGCTTACTTGTAAAGTGTCTCAATCCTCAATAGAAAAGATTTTACTTTTCAGCACCGATTTGGAACTGCGCGAACGTTACCAAAATTTCTTTAACGGTTTGCGACTTGGAAAATTGCTGGAGGATCTGGATTTGATTGCAGGTCAGGTGGCCTACAAACACACTGAAGGCTGGGAACGAGGAATGACTATTGTAACCGCGGCATGTGACCGAATTGATTTATTAGGAGAATTACGTATTGACCGTGATCTGCAGCTTCTCTCCAGCATAAACTGGGTCGGACGCAGTTCCATGGAAGTTGGAGTGCGGATTTCTGCAAAAGAAGGGAAAACATGGAAAAGAGTTGCAAGAGCATATTTTATTATGGTTGCACGACGTGATGGAAAAGCTGAGGCAGTGAATAAACTTGAACCGGTCAGCAAAGATGATCAACGACGTTTTCAGGAAAGTGAACAACGTCAGCAGGAACGTAGAGCCATTGCCAAAACCAGTTATCTCAAAGATACACCGACCGCAGAGGAAAGCCGTGTGCTCCATGAATTGTTTCTGCGTATTAAAAATGGAGAAATAGCGGGTGTCGCGATGAAGGATTCCATCAGGCAATCGACACTGCTCATGCATCCGCAGTCTCGAAATGTTCATAATAACATTTTTGGAGGCTATCTGATGCGCGAAGCATTTGAACTTGCTTGGAATATTACTTATCTTTTTTGCAGAAAAAAACCGAAATTCATCAGCATGGATCACATGTACTTCTATAAGCCTGTTGAAATTGGTTCGATAATTTCGTTTTCCGGAACAGTTGTTTACACTGTTGAAAAATCATTGATGGTCGAGGTTGTGACTGAAGTCATCCATCCAAAATCCGGAGAAACACAGATTACAAATGTTTGCTATTTTACCTTCACAACTCTTGATAACTCCGGAAATTCAAAGCGTGTTCCGCAAATATTACCACACAGTTATGAAGACGGTTTGAAATACCTTGATGGTGCAAAACGTTTTAAACTTGGTGAAAATAAACGTGCATTAACCAATAATTGATGCCTTAGTAAGCAATGACACAGGTATTGGACTTTTTACAGGTTCATCAACATTAAATAACAAACAAACTCTAAAACAATAAAACATGATTAGCACTGCACAAACATCACATCTTGACTCCGTAGGTTCATTTCTGGCAATGGAAATTTTTTCCAGAGCACATGAACTTGAGGCTCAAGGCCGAGATATCATCCATCTGGAATTTGGTGAGCCGGATTTTTCCGCACCTGCCGATGCAGTCGAATCTGTCCGGAAAAGTATGGAAATAAATGCCGCCGGTTATACCTTTTCTCAAGGACTTGAGGGGCTGCGAAACGAAATTGCCAAAAAGTACGAACAGGATTATGGTGTCAAGATTCTTCCGGAACAAGTTCTTATTTCCAACGGTTCATCGCTGTTACTCTATTTTGCAATTCAGATGCTTGCTCCACCCGGAAGTCAAGTCATTCTCACTAATCCTTGTTATGCGTGTTACGAAAATGTAGTACGGCTGGCTGGTGCAGAGCCTGTTATGATTAAGTTGAGACACGAAGATGGTTTTCAGTTGAATGTTGATGATCTTAAAAAAAGAGTGACAGCAAAAACCAGAGCTATTTTAATCAATTCACCGATGAATCCAACTGGTGTTGTCTTTTCTTCCGAAGTAATGACTGCCCTCGCGAAATTGGACATTCCTGTTATTTCTGATGAAATCTATGCGGATTTGAGTTTTGAGGATTCACCGCGTAGTTTTTTGAGCTATTCAGAGCAAACTATTGCAATAAACGGATTTTCAAAATACTTCGCGATGACCGGTTGGCGCCTCGGTTACATGATTACGCCACTGGAATGGATGTCTGCCGCGGATCGACTGCACCAAAATCTGATGATTTCTGCAACAGAGTTTGTGCAGGAAGCAGGAATTTCGGTTCTGCAAAAAAGCAAAGTCTACTGTGAAGAAATGAAAACAGAATTCAACCAGAGAAGACTCTTTGTTTTGGAGCGTATGCGCGAACTTGGAATGGATCCGGGATACTCTCCGACTGGTGCGTTTTATGTGTTTTACAAGTATCAGAATTCTACAATATCATCACTCGATCTTTGTCATCAAGTCTTGGAAAAAACCGGTGTGGCAATTGCTCCAGGTCGTGATTTTGGGGCTATGGGTGAGGGTTACATCCGCTTAAGCTACGCGCAGTCGATGGAAAATATTGACCGCGCCCTGACTAAACTCGCAGAATGTAAGTTGTTGACAAGTTAGTACCTCGACAAATTTAAATCGTTCCCATGCTCTGCGTGGGAATGAAGCGAAGACGCTCTGCGTCACAAAAGAAAGACAAAAGTAAAATGGGACGCAGCCGCTTTTCTGTTATCAATGAATCGCCTCATTTTTTAACCTGTACTGTTGTGAACTGGATTCCACTGTTCAGTGATCCCAACATTGCAAAACTGTTGCTGGATTCATTAAGCTTTCTCCAAAAACAGCAAAGGTTAAAACTATTTGCTTATGTAATCATGGAAAACCATCTTCACTTACTTGCTTCTTCTGCCGAACTCTCCAAAGAAATTGGTAATTTTAAATCATTTACTGCACGACAAATTGTGGATTATTTGGAGGAGAAAAAACACTTTTCTCTGCTTAAACAGTTGAACTATTATAAAAGTGAACACAAGAAAAATAGAAATTATCAGGTCTGGCAAGAAGGTTCACATCCGGAAATGATAGTGAGTGAAAAGATGTTTCGTGCAAAGTTGGAATATATACACAATAATCCTGTGAAGAGGGGATATGTTGATCAGCCTGATCATTGGCGGTATTCAAGTGCAAGAAATTATTTGGGGCTCGAGGGATTGTTGAGTTTGAATGGTTTAGAAGACAGGACGCAGAGCGTCAATTAGGGGTTCCCACGCAGAGCATGGGAACGATTTAAATGGTTAGAAGACAGGACGCAGAGCGTCAGTTAGGGGTTCCCACGCAGAGCATGGGAACGATGTAGAGTATGGACGCAGAGCGTCAGTTAGGCGTTCCCACGTAGAGCATGGGAACGATTTAAATGGTTAGAAGACAGGGACGCAGAGCGTCAGTTAGGCGTTCCCACGCAGAGCATGGGAACGATTTAATGGTTTAGAAGACAGGACGCAGAGCCTTAAATCGTTCCCATAAATCGTTCCCATGCTCTGCGTGGGAATGAAGCTAAGACGCTCTGCGTCACAAAAGAAAGACAAAAGTAAAATACACCTTAATTCATCAGAGAAACTGTCCTTGACTTGGAGACCACTTCAAGAGCCAATAACAAGAATAAATCCTGTAAATTTTGTACATCCATGTAGATGAAATAACGATAAATGCAAATCAATCTTAAGCACCAAATACAAGGAACAGAAGACGGAATGCGTCTGGATCAACTGCTGACCTCGTTTGCTGCAATTATTTCACGTGCGCAGGCGCAGCGGCTTTTGAAGTCCGGAAATGTTTTACTCAACGGAAAACCTGAATTGTCGCCTTCCCGGAAAGTTCGTACAGGCCAAGAAATTTCGCTTACTATTCCTCCTCCGGAAACAACGGAAATTCTTGCGGAAAAGGGAGAGCTGGATATTTTATACGAAGACGAACATTTAATAGTCATCAACAAAGCAGCGCGAGTTGTCGTTCATCCTTCTGCCGGACATGCTTCCGGAACACTGGTTAATTTCATTCTGCATCATTGTCAGGATCTTTCCGGTATCGGCGGGGTGTTGCGTCCCGGAATTGTTCACCGGATTGACAAAGACACTTCCGGAGTTTTGGTGGTTGCAAAAACAGATGAAGCCCATTTGCACTTGTCAAATCAGTTTAAGCAGCATTCGGTCAAACGCCAGTATCAAGCGCTGGTTTGGGGCGTTCCGCAAAAAGGACATGGTGTTGTCAAAGCATACTTGGGACGCCATCCGGTACGGCGCAAGGATATTTCAATCATAGAAAATGATGATTCTGAAGAAAGAGAAATTAAAAAGGGAAAACACGCTGTTACACATTGGCGTGTTTTAAAGCGTTTTGAATTTTCCGCATTATTGGCCTGCCGTCTGGAAACAGGACGTACCCACCAAATTCGTGTTCACCTGACTTCGATTGGACATCCGCTGATTGGTGATCCGCAATATGGAAAATCGCCCCTTAAAAAACTTGCCGATGTATCCGCAGAATTAAGAATAATAATTACCAATTTCCACCGTCAAGCCCTGCATGCGGAAATACTAGGATTTGAGCATCCTGTTTCCGGAGAATGGCTTGAATGCAAAGCCCCGTTTCCTGATGATTTTAAAAAATTATTGAAAGCAATTCAACATGATTAACTCAAAAAGACAGTTCAATATCGCATGTCTGCAAACACGTCCTAGACCTGATTTTCAATCAGCTCTTGATGAAGCAATAGCGCTTGCGGAAGACGCCGTAGCAGCCGGTGCGGATTTCCTAACTCTTCCGGAATATTGCGGTGGCCTGAAAACTGAAGGTTCCGCGTTTGCTCCACCATTTGCAACTGAGGAGAATCACCCTGTTTTAAAAGGCCTCAGGGACTTTGCAAAAAACCGGAAGAAATATTTGCTGATTGGATCAATTGCTATAAAAAGTTCTGCGGAAAAGATTTTAAATCGCAGTTACATCATTGATGATTTTGGAAACATCATCAGCCGCTACGACAAAATTCATTTGTTTGATATAAAACTGTCGGAACAAGAATCATATCTTGAAAGTGCAACTGTTCAAGGCGGAGAGAAGGCCGTAATTTGCAAAACTTCTTTTGGATGCCTCGGACAGACAATCTGTTATGATTTACGTTTCCCCCATCTCTATCGTGATTTATCAAAAGCAGGCGCAGAGATATTATTTGTCCCTGCGGTATTTACAAAAAAAACAGGAGAGGCTCATTGGCATGTGCTCAACAGAGCGCGTGCCATAGAAAACGGTGCATTTGTGGTTGCGCCGTGTGCTGTCGGCAAGGTTGAAGGCGGAGGAGGAGGCTACGGACATTCACTGATCATAAATCCATGGGGGGAAATACTTGCTGATGGAGGAGCAGATTCAGGGTTTATCAATGTAAATATAAATCTGGAAGAGGTTAATTCCGCGCGAACCCGTATTCCAAGTCTTAGACATGACAAAGCATTTGTGTTTTAGATTACTCTAAAATTACAACAACCTTTAAACAAAAATATCCTCTAATTTGTATTAACCTGTCCAATAATATCCCTTAAGTTTGTATCATCTTCAATTTCAAGACTGACTGCGTATTTTGTTTCCACCTGATCAACAAACTCCACAATCACCACTGAGTCTGCGCCGCAATCCAAAATCGGCTGATCCAAATCCGGTTCCAGAGAAACAACTTTTTTGAAAAGCGCAACCAGTTCTGCCTCTAACGAGGGTGAGTTTTCTTCAGCAACAAAATCATCTGTGTCGTCGGAACTGGAAACACGTTCAATGAGTCCCGCAAATTTTTCTTCTGCAAAAGTTTGACGGTTGCGAAGGTGTTTTATTTTTCCGCTGGATGTTTTGGCAATAGTGCCCGGTTCCAGGAAAAGGCGCTCATTAGGTGATATCTGAAAATGTTTCCCAATGATTTCAATGATTTGCTGATCAATGGTAGTCAAAACATATTTGCGGAAAACATCCATGTCTTTAATCAAATCCGCGCGAATTTCAACTGCAACAGCCAAATGTTCCGACTCGTTTTCGCCTCCAGATGCAAAAGCCATCAAGCATCCAGGGCGTAATTCTTCTATGCGTGAAAGAACCTGTTCGATGTCATGCGGATAATAATTACGTCCGCGGATGATGATGATATCTTTGATTCTGCCAGCAAAATATAGTTCGCCTTTCCAGAGCAAAGCAGTGTCGCCGGTGGCCAGAAATGGTTGTTCTTTGCCTTTAATCTTTTGCCGGAAAATTTCTTCGGTTGCCTGTTTGTTTTCATAATATCCCTGGGCAACGGAGGGGCCGCTAACCATCAACTCACCAATTTCTCCTTCTGGAAGCGCTTGATTTTCTGTACCTTTGATTACAATTTCATGACCGTCCATTTCTGATCCCAAATTGACCAGCATCTTTTTGTCTGTATCCGGAGCATCGTCGTTCAGGACTTTGACTCGTCCTTCTTTTTCCAAAACATGCCTATCCACACAAAGTCCATGCAGTCCTGTTTTGCTACCGGAAAACATAATCACAATTTCCGCCATTCCAAATCCGGGACGAATAACATCCGCTTTTAAACCACATGCAGAAAAACGCTCATTAAATTTTTTGGTTGGCAAATAATGAACAGGTTCAGAACCGTCTGTTACAGAAACCATGCAGGACAAATCGAGTTGATTCAGTTCATCATCCGAAATTTTTTTGAGGCATAAATCCAGTGCGAAGGGCGGGACATAACTATGTGCGCATTTGAATTTTGACATTGCGGCAAGCCAGCGCAAAGGTTTGCGGATGAAATGTGCGGGAGTCATCAAAACCGTGAAACCTCCAGAATAAAGCGCTCCCATCAGTCCCGCAGCCAAACCAAAATCATGAAACAGCGGTAGCCAAACGGCGGTTCCGTCTTCCTCTTCAAGCTGCATAAATTTACGGGCTTCTTCCAAATTTACCATCAAATTACAGTGCCCGATCATAATACCTTTCGGTGTTCCGGTGCTTCCGGAAGTGAACTGTAAATAGGCGGTATCGTCCGCACTAATTTCAGGAGCGGAATATTCTGCGGAAGTTTCAGCGAGTATTTCCTTATCAGTCGCAATTTCGAGTCCGGCAAAAACCGCTTGCAGTTCCGGAGGTAGTTGATTGCGTAAAAAAGCCACCATTGAAGAAGTTGCAATCAACAAACTCGGTTTGCTGACTTTCAGAGTCGGCAAAAACGTTTCCAGATAAGCCGCCATATTTTGCGGTCCCGCAGGTTCAGACAAGGGAACAGCGAGTATTCCGCTATACAAACAACCGTAAAATATTTTGACGAATTCCAAACTGTTTGGCAGAATAATAAGTACACGCTCACCTTGCTTAATTCCACGTTTTTGCAGGATCGCAGCAACCTGACACGCAGCCTGATCATTTTCCTGATAGGTCATAGAAGCCGAAGTTCCGCCGCCGACAGCCTTATTTTCTCCATCTTCCAGGAAAATAACACAGTCTCTTTCAGGATGTTCCAGCGCCCTTTGCCGAGCAACTTCTACGAAATTAGAATAATTGTTTGGTTTCATGTTATCACGCTGTTTGCTTAAAAATGAGGTGCACTGTATTTCAGAGAATATTTTTCTTGTCGCACAGTTTAGCACATAAAAATCTGACCTCAAGAAAAAAGGTGTTGAGGGTGACTACTGAAATATTTTTTTAACAAATTTCAATGAAATTTCAGAAACCTCTTCAAATTCCCGGTCGAGAATGACAACATGTCCGGATTTTTCCATCCAATGAGATTCAATGACAGCAGACTGAACACCTTCAAAAATCATTTCGCCGCTTTTTAAATCAACGGTTTCATCCAAATTTGCCTGGAAAAGCAGAATCGGTTGATAAATTCGAGAAAGACGTTTTTTTATTTCAGCTTGTAATTTAAGTAGTTGCACAGCAACCTTTAGGGGATTTACTTTGTAACCCTGCCAGGGCATTCCGCCTCTGTCTTCACCACTTTTTTTGGGGACAGCAAAAATGAAAAACGAAGCAACAATCATAAGAAGTATCCGCAGCCGTGATGAGGCCAATCTCATTGCTGGTGCATAAAGCATAATCCCTTTTATTTCAGGATATTCACTTGCTAAATGAAGAGCAAGCAAAGCACCAGCGGATTCGCCTCCCACAATAATGTTTGAACATTTTTTTTTCAATTCAAGATAAGCTTTTTCGCAGGCAGCAATCCACTCTTTACGTGAAGTTTGATTTAGATTTTCTGGGCTTGTTCCATGTCCCGGCAGCAAGATTGCTGAAACAGTAAAACCCGCGTCGTGGAAACATTTTGCCAGTGGGCGAACTTCCGCGGTTGTCGCGGTGAGGCCATGTATCAAAAGGATCCCGACCTCTCCACTTTCCCAGCAGAAAGAGCTTCCTTCCAACTCCGGATTAACTAAAGGAACATCAACTGTGTTTTTAGATTTTGAGGGTTCAGGATGCAAAATTTTCTTACTCATTCAGGTATCCGTTTTTTAATTTGCGTCCTAATGATAGTACAGCAATTTGTATTTTATCTTGATACAAATCGCACCAAGTTATAGACTTATGTACAATCTTCACAACTTTAAACCAATAGTAATTTATAGTATTTTTATGATTCGTGTTCATGCACTGAGCAAAAATTTTAACAACTTCACAGCAGTCGATCAAGTTTCATTTGAAGTTCAGCGTGGTGAAGTCCTGGGTTTCCTTGGACCAAACGGTGCAGGCAAATCAACAACCATGAAAATGCTGACTTGTTTTATTCCGCCGAGTTCAGGTACTGCGGAAATTTGCGGATTCAGCATTTTGGATAATCCGCTTCAAGTGCGTGCCCAAATCGGATACCTTCCGGAAAGCGCTCCTTCCTATGACGAAATGATGGTTGGAGAGTTTCTAAACTTTGTTGCCGAAATTAGAGGTTACGGCGGAAAGGAACTTAGAAGACGAGTCAGCATTGTGATTGAAATGACTGCACTGGGAGAGGTCAAAAATCAAATGATTGAGACTCTCTCTAAGGGTTTTAGACAACGTACTTGCCTTGCGCAAGCTTTGCTTCACGACCCGCCGGTGCTGATTCTTGATGAGCCGACGGATGGACTTGATCCAAATCAAAAGCATGAAGTGCGCTCACTAATCAGTAGTATAAGTGAGGAGCGTACTATTTTGATTTCTACTCATATTTTGGAGGAAGTTGAAGCAGTTTGTACACGTGCCATGATCATTTCTGCAGGAAAAGTAGTGGGATACGGAACACCTGATGAATTGAAATCTCAATCACTTTACCGTAACTCTGTCAAGGTGAGTGTAAATGGCGCTGATCCAAAACAGTTGCTGAAGGATTTTAATGAGCTTGATTTTGTTTACTCTGTTGAACGTCTTCCGGAAAAGCGAAAGGATCTGGTTACTATGCGTTTGTATCCCCAAAATAAAGAATCGATTGCACTCAAGTTAGAACAGTATTTATTTTCTCAGCAGATTCCCATCGAGCATTTTAATGTTAGTCTTGGTCGGCTGGATGAGGTTTTTCGTGAGCTTACTACGGGAAAACAAAGTTAAACTGACAGACCTAAATTTTCAAAATTCCATCAACTGAAAAATTAAATAATTTACCATGAATGGATTTTATCCAATTTTCAAACGCGAGCTGCTGGCCTATTTCCGTTCACCGGTGGCCTATGTTTTTATCATTATTTTTTTGGCGGCAAATGCAGGCTGCACGTTTTTGCTGGGAAATTTCTACAACTCCCAGCAAGCGAGTCTTGAAATCTTTTTTCTTTTTCATCCGTGGCTTTATTTGTTCCTGATTCCCGCAGTTGGCATGCGTCTTTGGGCAGAGGAGCGCCGTACTGGTACCAGCGAGTTGCTGCTCACTTTTCCGGTAAGAATGACGACTACAGTCTTTGCCAAATTTTTTGCTGCATGGTTTTTTATCGGCATTGCTCTGTTACTCACATTTCCCATGATTTTAACCGTGCATTATTTAGGAAGTCCTGACAATGGGCCAATAATTACGGGTTATTTAGGAAGCTTTTTGATGGCAGGATCCTATCTGGCAATTGCCAGTTGTACTTCGGCAATGACAAAAAATCAGGTTATCAGTTTTATCCTGAGCGTCGTTATTTGTCTGGTTCTGGTTTTGTTAGGTTGGGGAGTTTTGAGTGACAGCCTGAATGCGGTTTTCCCTGTATGGATCAGTGATTTCGTCAGCCAGTTCAGTTTCACCACACACTATGATGCAATCCGCAGAGGTGTGGTTGATCTGAGAGATTTGATTTATTTTATCTCAATAATCATCATCATGCTGATCTTAAATGTGGTAGTCCTTGAATCGCACAAAGCATCATGATTCCTGCACATTTCCTGTTTACTGATGAATCAAACTTGTTGAAAGCACTTAGAACTTTAAAACATAATGAAAGAAGTTTCGTTATCTAATACCCTGGGCAGTATAGTGCTGCTCCTGATTTGCTTAGTCGCCATCAATGTAATGGCATCTTTTGTTCCTTTGCGTTTTGATCTGACCGAGGAGCGCCTTTACACAATTTCTGCAGGATCACGCAAGATTTTGTCAAATTTGGAGGAGCCTGTCCGGATTAATTTCTATTATTCCAGAAACAATGCGGAACTGCCTCCAAACTTCAAAACTTATGCGCAACGTGTTCAGGAACTTCTTGAAGAATATGCGGCGCTCTCGAACGGAAAAGTGATTCTGGAAATTTCGGATCCAAAACCGGATACTGAGGAAGAAGAGTGGGCGCAGAAATATGGAATCAAAACAATCACTTTGCCTTCCGGAAATACGGTCTATTTTGGTGCGCTTGTCTCAATGCTGGATCAGGAAATGCTGCTTCCATATTTTGATCAGCGCAGACAGGAATTCCTCGAATATGATATTTCTCAAGCCATTCACAAAGTCAGTTCCACTTCAACTTCAAAAGTCGGCGTACTGAGTGCGCTTAATCTTCAAGGCGGCAGGTCGATTATTCCCGGTCAGCCTCCAGTGCAAAAATGGGTTTTTCTGAGTGAATTGGAAAAATCGGTAAAAGTGGATAATTTGCCGCTGACAACCGAAGAAATTCCGGATGATATCAGTTTATTGATTGTCCTGCATCCACGAGGTTTCAGCCCGCGTCTAAAGTATGCACTGGATCAGTTTGTACTGCGCGGAGGACGACTCGTTGTTTTGCTGGATCCAAATGCCAGAGTTGATATGGCTTCTCCGCAAAATCAGTTTGGACAGCAGCCGCAAATTTCAAGTGACCTTCCGGGCTTGCTCAAGGCCTGGGGTGTGGACTATGACTCAACCAAAGTTGTTGGAGACCATCTACACGCGACTCAAGTCAATACCGGACAGGGCGTAATGAGTTTTCCAATGTGGATGACTTTCCGTTCCCAATCACTGGATCAGGAGCATCCGATCACCGCGCAACTTGAAAATTTGCTTTTTGTTGAAGCCGGATCATTAAAAAAAGCGTCCGGGAGTAAAACAGAATTTTCGGCGTTGATTTCTCTTTCTGACAAAAGTGGATTGATCGATGCTTTCCGATTAAGATTTTCCGCTCCAGATCAACTGTCACGGGATATGAAAGTTGATAACGAAACGAAAGCTTTAATGGCAATTACTGCAGGAATTTTTTCGAGTGCATTTCCGGATGGTCAACCTGTAAAAGAAAAAAAGGATCCGCAGGCTTCGGCGACAGATGAGGAAAATGAGGAAGAAATTGCTCTCAAACACACGCACCTGAAAAAAGCCGCGGTGCGTAATTCGATTCTACTCTTCAGTGATGTTGATTTTCTTTCGGATCAGTTTTCTGTACAGAAACTAAATTTTCTGGGACAGACCATCATCCAACCGACAAATGACAATCTGAACCTGATGCTCAATGCCGCGGAGCATCTTTCTGGAAACGAAGCTTTGATGAGTATTCGCTCACGTGGACGTTTTTCACGACCGTTCACACGTTTGCTGGCCATGCAGAAGCAGGCTCAACTCCTCCATCAAGCTGAGGAAAGACAGCTGCTTTCACAACTGGATGAAGTTCAGCAGCGGCTGAACAGTCTGCTCGAATCCGCTGGTGAAAAGGGGCAGAAAGAAGTAATTTTGCCTCCGGATGTTCAAGAGGAAATTCAGCAATTTCGGGAAGAGGAACGGCAGGCACGCCGTAAATTAAGGGAGGTACGTAAGATTCTGAGACAGGATATCGAGCAACTTGGTCAGGGACTACTCCTGCTGAACATGCTGCTCGTACCTTTAATTGTCGGCATAATCGGTGTGATTGTATACCGTTACCGCACTCGGCAACGCCGCAAAACCATACTTTAGTCTGTAGTTAAACTATTTTAAGTCGTACCCAGAGTGAAGCCAAAGTGAACATTTAACTCCGCTCCGCTCCAGAACCACTTTCAAACGGCGAACAAGTAACCGTTAATCAGGCAGCGCGGTGGAATTGCTCGGCCTCAGTTGATTCCTTCAGTGCGGCAGTTGAAGATTCTCCACCAGCCACTGTGTTCTGCACTGCATCAAAATAACTTGTACCCACAAAACTTTGATGTTTGACGGCTTTGAAACCTTTTGTTTTCTCAAGTTCAAATTCACGATTCTGCAACTCTGAATAAGCTCCCATTCCGCGTGTACTGTAACCCTTGGCTAGTTCAAACATACTTGTGTTCAGGGCATGAAATCCCGCGAGCGTGACAAATTGAAACTTATAACCCATTTCACCAATTTCCTGTTGGAAAGTTTCAATCGTCTTTGCATCAAGATGCAAACTCCAGTTGAAAGATGGTGAACAGTTGTAGGCCAGCATCTGGTCAGGATATATTTCATGGATTGCGGCAGCGAACTCACGTGCTTCATCCAAATCCGGTTTTGATGTTTCACACCATAAAAGATCACAATATGGCGCATAAGCCAGACCGCGGGCAATTGCGAATTCGATTCCTCCATTGATCCGGAAAAAACCTTCTGAAGTACGTTCCTTTTCCGAAACAAACTCCTGGTCACGCGGATCAACATCACTCGTCAGCAGTTTTGCGCTGTTGGCATCAGTTCTGGCCATGAGTATCGTTGGAACTCCCATCACATCTGCTGCCAGTCTTGCTGCAGTCAGTTTACGAATAAATTCGGAAGTCGGAACAAGTACTTTTCCGCCCATGTGTCCACATTTTTTTTCAGATGCTAGCTGGTCTTCAAAATGAACTCCGGAAGCACCGGCTTCAATCATGTGTTTCATTAACTCGTATGCGTTAAGAACACCTCCAAATCCTGCTTCCGCATCCGCGACAATAGGCGCGAACCAGTGAACATCATTCCTGCCTTCGCTGTGATCAATTTGATCTGCTCTAGTGAGGGCATTGTTTATTCTCCGCACTACGTTAGGCACGCTGTCAACCGGATATAAACTCTGATCAGGATACATTTCTCCGGCAGTATTTGCGTCACCAGCAACTTGCCAGCCACTGAGATAAATTGCTTTCAGTCCAGCTTGAACCTGCTGTACAGCCTGATTTCCAGTCAATGCTCCAAGGGTGTTTACATACGGATTTTCCTGCATCAAATTCCACAGACGTTCTGCCCCAACTCGAGCCAAGGTGTGCTCTACCACCAGCGAACCTTGCAGTTTGTGGACGTCATCAGATCCATAAGGGCGATCAACACCTTTCCAACGTGGATTGTTTGACCATTCTTCATTCAGATTTTGCATTTTTTTATTGTTCGACATGGGAACTACCGATTGACATGTTAGGATTTTTCCGAAACACTTTGCTATATCCTGGAATCAGACTTTTGCTGCTGTGGAGTAAAAGATTGGGTCTATGTTATTATAGTGAAAAACAATAAACAAGCGAAAATTCGCTAATAGTGAATTTTTTTATATTTTTTATTATCATCTTTTTGATAAGACATTCTCATGCTGATAGTGTCAGCTGTCAAGCTAGTTTAGATTGTTTTCCTGCTGCAAGAAATTAATCTCTATTTTTCACTTGATTAGTTGAATTTCAGGTGTAAAATACAGTTTTATTGACCATCTTTCGAAGTTAAAATTGCGAAAGATTTTTCATGAAGGCTGTCGGTATTACTTTCCCTGACACTTTTCAGAGACAGTAGAATCCGAGGGTATTGTTTATTTCTCTCAAATGACAAAGGAGGTTTTATGGCACATTATTTAATTCAGGCATCCTACACGTCCGGAGCTTGGGCAGCACAGATCAAGGATCCTCAGAACAGGATTGAACAGGTAGGGAAGATGTTTGCCGCGAAAGGGGTTAAATTCCTTTCCGGCTATTACTCGTTTGGTGAGTTTGACTTATGTATAATTGCTGAAGGTCCGGATAACGTAAGTACTGCGTCAGCACTCATTGCTACCGCTGCAGGAGGAGCAATATCAAAAATCCAGACCACGGTACTGATGACTGCGGAAGAAGGACTAGAGGCTATAAAAGGTGCCGGTTCTGTAGAATACAGACCACCTGGAAGCTGAATGAACTGAACATTCTGTTGCGGTCGTTCCTGATCAGCGGCCGCTTTCAGATAGTCATAAAAAAGCAGGCACTAAATTTTCAAATAGTCTGCTACAAACCAATTTAAGATACATCCTCATGATCAGCACCCTACTAAACCGCATAAATCTCTGGTTTGAAAAACTTCCGGATCGTGCGCGCCAGCACCGAAAATGGGTCTGGAGCCTGTTTATCTCACTCACTTTACTCATCGTGTCTGGCGGAGCATTCGTGAAAATCGACATGACGATCGACTCGTTTTTTCAGGATGATGATCCGACAAAACTTGAGATGAATCGATTCCGTGCACTTTTCGGCAGCGACGAAGTGGCTTACGTGATCTACAAAGCCAGGGACGGCGATGTGTTTTCAGAAAAATCTTTGCGTCTGGTCCGGGAAATTCAGGAAGAATTACTAAATTATCGACTCTACCTGCCTTCCGCTGAAACTTCTCCACTGGATCACATCACTGATGTCAAAACCATTCTTAATGTTTCCTACATGGAAGCAGGAGAGGATGCACTTATTTCACGTAATTTTATTGGTGACAGAATTCCACAGACGGATGAAGAGCGTGAAAAAATCCGCAAAACTGCCTTGGAACATCCGGATTATCCTTTACTCTATATTTCGGAAAATACGGAATATGGCGCAATCATAATCCGTACAGATTTTGGCACTAAAATCAAAAGCGAACCTTTCAGCGATGATTTTGTCGAAAACACACAAGGACTCTCAAACGATGCAGAAAATTTTGGTTTTGAAGAATTTGATGAAGAGGTAGATTCCTTTGATGTCGGCAGCGAAAATGTGGCCATGATTGAACTGGGACAATCCGGTGGGCTTCCGGAATTTGAAACTCCCGGAATGCCGGACTATGCGGAATTTATGCGTGCTCTTAATGCCAAATTTGAGCAAGCAAAATACAGCGAACATCTGGAATTCCATCCTGTGGGGAATCCGCCATTGATGGCCTTTTTTAATGATGTGATTGTCGAAGAAATCGGCCTTGTTTCTGCTTTATCGATTGTGTTGATTGCAGTGGTGCTTTGGATTTTATTTCGTTCCTTCAGCGCAGTGGTCTGGCCGCTGGTGATTATTATTGTGACTCTGCTTTGGGTAGTCGGCTTGATCGGTTGGAGTGTGGAGACGATGTCAATGATGCTGAATATTATCATTTTTCTGATACTCGCCATCGGTGTTGCGGACACCGTTCACATTCTTTCGGGATATATGTTTTTCCGCAACCACGGAGAATCCCATGAACAAGCCTTGCGCTCCGTTTTCCGCAAAACCGCTTTGGCCTGTCTGCTGACCAGTATTACGACCATGATCGGCATGTTTTCGCTGTTACTTGTGCCGATTAAGCCGATTCAAAGTTTTGGTTTATTTGCCGGAATCGGGGTTTTTATTGCCTTCCTTTTCACCGTTTTTGTGCTTCCGCTGATGCTGGACATCTGGTCGCCTTATACCGAAAATCCGAAAGAGAAACTTACAAAAAAGAAACATCTTGTGGACGATGAAGGCCAGCGCATGCATTTTGTGCAGTATATTTTACGCAAAGTTGAACCATTGAGTTATCGTTTCCCTTTGGCAGTAACTTTGAGTTTCGTGCTGGCTGCGGTGATTCTGGCCTACGGTATGACAAAAGTTAAAATCGACACCAACATGGTCAATATCATCAAAGAGGGACAGCCCCTGCGTGCGACTTATGCTTTGGTTGACCGCTTCATGGGTGGTGCCGGAAGCGCTGAAATACTGGTCAATAGCGGAAAAATGGATGGTCTCAAAGACCCGCGGGTCTTGAAGGCCATGGAGGATTTACAGATTTTTGTGAAAAACGAATTTCCGCATTTGGTCACAAAAAGCACTTCTCTTGTCAACATCAGCAAAGATTCATTTAAGGCTCTCAACGAGGGACAGGATTCGATGTATGTGATTCCGGATGATCCCGGAATTCTGGCCAACACATTGTTTATGTTCAACAATGCGAATCCCAAAGAACGCCGCCGCATGGTCACAGATGATTATTCCCTGGGACGTATTTCTGTCAATTTGCGCAATGCCGGTTCGCAGGAATACAATGATATGATCCTCCGGATTCATAATTTCGCGGATGAGCGTTTTGCTGAATTGAAAAGCGATTATCCACAAATTAAGGTTCGTGTCACCGGCACACTGGCCATGCTTTCACAAATGACGGATTACATCAGCTGGTCACAGGTCCGTAGTTTTGGACTGGCGTTGATCGTAATTTCCCTGCTTTTGCTGCTTGTATTTTCTTCTTACCGTGCTGGAATGGTAGCTTTGCTGCCTAACATTTTTCCCGTACTGACTATTTTCGGCATCATGGGCTATCTTGGCATTTCGCTCGACACCGATACTTTGCTGGTTGCTCCGATCACAATCGGAATTGCGGTTGATGACACCATCCATTTTTTGACCCATTACCGAACTGAAGTCAGCAAACACGGTAATATCAAGGAAGGAATTATTAAAGCTTTCAGGGAAACCGGACAAGCCATCGCTTTCACCTCAATCATTCTTTCAATCGGTTTTCTGATATTTTTAATGTCTTCGCATCAGGGATTGAGTAATTTTGGCATCATGAGCGCGATTGCCTTTTTTACAGCTTTGCTGGCAGATTTATTTTTGCTGCCTTCAATGTGCATGCTGTTTAAGGTGCGCTTTAAGCCGGAATCTGTGAATCCGGAAACGGCGGTCAGCTGAGCGTTCTATCAGCCACGAGAATTATTTATGAAACTTAAAATCAAATTTCTGTGTTGCATTACAAGTTTGCTGGTTTTGTGTACGGTGCCTGTTTATGCGCAAAATGCCCGCAACATCATGCAAAAAGTTCTGGATCGTAACGATGGCACAACCGAGGTTTCGCGGCAAAAACTTTCAACATGCCGATTTGTGAAAAAGAACAAAAGACTTGTTTGCGCAGAAAGTCCACGGGTGAAGGTCTTTGACAGTGTGCGTAAAGATTTTGGGCCAAATCAAAAAGATACTAAATCCATCACTATTATCCGAAAACCTGTCAGCGAAAAAGGGATCGGCTTTTTGCAGTATGATTACGAGGAACTGGGACGGGAATCAGATCAGTGGATGTATTTGGCAGCCATGAGAAAAATCAAACGGATTGTTTCAGGTAATGATGATGAACCAAAAAGCGGAAGTTTTTTTGGTTCCGAAATCAGTTATGAAGATTTGGAGGCCAGGCATTTAGAGGATTATCAATACAGAATTTTGAAAAGTGTAACCTACCGTAAACGTCCCTGCTGGATCATCGAAAGTCTCCCAACTCTTAAAAGGGCAAACAAAAGTAATTACAGCAAGTCCATCCAGTGGGTGGATAAGGAACGGGATTTGGTACTTAAAACCTTATTATTTGACAGGCAGGGCAAACCTGTAAAGCAAATCGTAATCGGTCAAGTGGAAAATGTAAAGGGGATTTGGGTGGCGCGTAAAATTCACGTTACCAACGTCCAAACAAAACGGCGTACAACCATGAGTCTGGAATCGGTGATGTTCAATCTGGAAGTTCCAGATTCTTTTTTAACACAGCGCAGCCTTACCAGCGATACTTTCAGGGAAAAACATCTCAGCCGCCTCAGCAAATCTTTAAAGTGAGAAATATCTCATCTGGTTACGATGCTCTGCCTCGTAACGCAGACTGTGAAAAACAAATCAATTTTCCGGGTTACGGCTTTTGCTTTGCCCAACCTACGTGAATCAAAGATAATAACGCCGACAATTTTGTTAAGTATTTTCGTTTGACAAATAAAATTCAAAATAATATAATCATTGAAAATTAAATATGTTATATTGAATTTTCAATGATACGATCAAATTATCTCAAACAAATCGAACAAGGATTATTGGTTCACAAGGTCGTTGCCTTGCTGGGACCTCGGCAGAGTGGAAAAACGACTCTTGCACGCATGTATGCGGAGCTTCTTCAGAAGGAAAAAGGGACGACTCCTGAACAAATCACTCATTTTGATCTTGAAGATCCCACAGATATTGCGGCACTGAAAAATCCAAAACTGGTACTTCGAGAATTGTCGGGACTGGTGATTATTGATGAGATTCAGCGAGTACCGGAACTGTTTCCTGTTTTACGGGTTTTGGTTGATCTTCCGGATAATCGCGCTCATTTTCTGATTTTAGGAAGTGCCTCCAGAGACTTAATTCGTCAATCTTCAGAGTCATTGGCGGGTAGAATAGCTCATATTGAGTTAACTCCATTCCAGCTTTTAGAGACAAGCACTGACAAAAGTGAAAGACTTTGGTTACGTGGTGGATTTCCCCCCTCTTTTCTGGCGAAAGATAATAGCATCAGTTGGCAGTGGAGGAAAGAGTTCATCAAGAGTTTTCTGGAGCGTGATCTGCCGGCATTAGGCATCGGAATTCCACCCCAATCTTTACGTAGATTCTGGATGATGCTGGCGCACTATCACGGGCAAATAGTTAATTTTTCGGAATTGGGTCGATCGTTTGGAGCTTCAGACAGCACAATACGGCGTTATCTTGATTTGCTTAACGGAACTTTCATGGTGCGCCGTCTTTCATCATGGCACGAAAACATCAGCAAACGACAAGTCAAAGCTCCAAAACTTTACTTTCGTGATTCAGGTTTATTTCATTCATTGCTTGGAATTGAGAACAGAGACCAGTTAAACCGTCATCCGAAGTTGGGTGCCTCATGGGAAGGTTTTGCAATTGAGGAAGTAATTCGCTGTACAAATGTTACTGCAGAAGATTGTTATTTCTGGGCAACTCATACCGGTGCAGAAATCGACTTGCTGACCATTCAAGATGGTAAAAAAAGAGGCTTTGAGTTCAAATATAGTGATCATCCAAAGGCTACAAAATCCATGCATGCCGCCATGGAAAGTTTAAAACTGGACTCATTGACAGTAATTTCTCCTACAGAACGCTCATTCCCTTTGAGTGAAAAAATACGTGTAGTTTCATTAAAGGATTTTGTTCAAAGCTCCAGGGCAGAAGCACAAAACCGTTCTTGAGTGGAGTCGAAGTGAAGTCGAAAGACCTCAGCGGGAAAAGTATACCGGCGGACGGTTCTTGAGCCGCCGCCCTGAGCCTGTCAAAGTGGAGTCGAAAGGTCGTAGCGGGGAAAGCGCAATGTATGGGGAAGCCGATGGCGAGAAACAATTCCGGAACGGTAGCCCCGGGCATCGTTCCGGGGAAACACAAAGGCGGGGAATTGAACGGTAGCCCCGGACGGTTCTTGAGCGGAGTCGAAAGGCCGTTCCGGGGAAACACAAAGACGAGGAATTGAACGGAAGTCCAGCACTACGTTGCGGGGAAACGCAATGTAAGGGAATGCGAAATGGCGTAGGGGCGCATGATTCCTTCTCGTTACGAGGCTCTACCTCGTAACGTAGTCTGTGAGGCTCTGCCTCAATAATTATGCTTTACACAATACGCATGGCCGAGCAATGCCGACTTCATTCCGTGACAAAGCCACGGAATGAAGTTATCAATACAAAAATGAATAAATAAGTTATGTGTCCCTTTATTTACCCGCAGAGATAGCCGTGCCGGTACGTACTCTTCAGAGAGGTCAAGAATATACGAAATTATATTCTACTGTTTAACTAATGGAACTGAAGTGTAAACAGAAGTAGGATAATTACCAGTTGAAGAAAAATCGCCCAGGAATAAGTTATTGCCAACAAGCATATACAAACCAAGATAAGTTGTATTTGCAACATGATAACTAGTAGAACCGCAAGTTTTGCCTGTGTAATCTTTCACTGTATTTATTGTCCAGTTACTATAACCACACCAACTAGATGCGTTCATAGCACTTACGTCAGATGCCAAAGTTGGGGTATAAGTAAAAGTACTAACAGCAAGCGAAAAATAGTGCCCTGTTGACCCACTAACAAAAGTGACATTATCTCCAATAGAAAGTGAAGAATATGTATCTATCCAAGTACCATTATCGGTACTACAAGATGAGTCTGTGTGTTGCTCATTTTTATGTGATATATCAGTACCAGAAACTATTAGAGTTTGTATATGATAAGATGATCCAGAGCCATAACAGTTAGTTATCCATGTCCCTTCGA
>ENA-ORDI01000448-ORDI01000448.1-marine-metagenome-genome-assembly--contig:-NODE-448-length-28759-cov-3.833798_pt1 | contig 28759 bp, 27 predicted proteins | sample MGYA00248628_ERZ508525 | MGnify/ENA primary metagenome ERZ508525 (study PRJEB26195, sample SAMN05422138) | marine metagenome | isolation source: East of Porto Seguro, South Atlantic Ocean | place... | reverse complement strand
CGGCGACGGCGATCCGGCCTGCAGTGACTGCGCCGACGCCGACGCCGCCCTCGACAGCCTCGATGCCGACGGAGACGGCTCCAGTCTCTGCGACGGCGACTGCGACGACGACGATGCGACCCGGAGCCCCCTGTACTACGACGCCCTGGGCGATGGGCTCGACGCCAACTGCGACGGCACCGACGGCCACGACGCCGACGGCGACGAGGAAATGACGGCGCGTTTCTGCGACCAGGTCTTGGGGCAACGCCGGCCGCGGCTGGCGCTGCTGTGGCAGTGCGAGCCGGACCACACCGGCCATGCCGTGCCGTTGGGCTCGCCCGAACACTTAAGCGTCATCGCCCGCGCCGACGCCAACGCCAGGCGCATCGCCGACGCCGTCAGGGACACCACCGGCGGCGACGATGTGCTGCTGATCGTCGCCTCCGACCACGGCCACGAAACCGTGGAGCGGATCATCCCGTTGGAAACCATGTTGATCGAGGCGGGCCTGAAGGACGGCCCGGACTCATCGGAAGTGGTCGTCGCCTCCAACGGCTTCAGCGCCCATATCTACGTCGCCGACGAGGCCCGGGACCGCCTCGGCGGCATCGAGGCGCTGCTCGAGGCCTCGGACGACGTCGATGAGATCTTCGCCGGCGACGCCCTGGCCCGGGTCGGCCACCGCACCGATACTCCGCTGGCCTTTTCGATCACCGCCCGGCACTCCGACGGCGCCAACGAATTCGGCGTCAAGGGCCTTAACGGCGCCTTCGAGGACCCGCTCTCCGGCGAGACCCGGATCGGCGGCGGCCAGCACGGTGGCCTGGGGGCTTATGAGCAGCACCCGTTCCTGATTGTCCGGGGTGGGGGCTTCGGGGCCGGCGTCGAGAGCGCCACGGAGACATCGGCCATCGACCTGGCGCCGACGATTTTGCGGCATCTCGGATTGCCCCTAGGGGGCATGGACGGAAAACCTTTATCACCGATGTAATATCGAGGAGGAAACACCCGTGACCCCGATCAACATCCAGTTCACCCGGTTCTCGGCCTTTTACAGCCCCTTGATTTCGACCGTTACCGGCGGATTCCTGAAGGACGAGGGCCTGGACCCCACCCACAGCATTTCGCCGCCGGGCAAATCGGCGATCGCGGCGCTCATCGACGGTTCCGCCCACGTGGTGCAATCGGCGCTGTCGCAGGGACTGACGTCGCTGGAGAAAGGCGAGACCCCGCCCGCCGTCCACTTCGCCCAGATCAACGAAAAGGACGGTTTCTTCGTCACCGGCCGCGAGCCCGATGCGGATTTCACCTGGGACAAGCTCGAGGGCAGGAAGGTGCTTGTAGATCACGGCGGCCAGCCGCTGGCGATGTTCAAGTATGCGTGCCACAAGGCGGGGATCGACTACGACGCCATCGACGCCGTCGACGCCGGCGGTTCGGCTGACATGGACGCGGCGTTCAGGGCCGGCGAGGGCGATTACATCCACCAGCAGGGCCCGGCGCCGCAGCAGTTGGAGCACGATCGCCTAGGCCACGTGGTCGCGACCGTCGGCGATCCCATAGGGTCATGTGGGTTTTCCAGCCTGGCGGCAACCCGTGAATGGCTGCAAACGGACATGGCCAAGGCGTTCATGCGCGCCTACCGCAAGACCCGGGCCTACATCAACGAGGCCCCGGCGGCCGAAATCGCGGCGGCGGAGGCGGATCTGTTCCCCGACACCGATGTCGCGGTGTTGGAGAAAACCATCGCCTTTTATCAGCGGCTCGGCTGCTGGACCCCGCACGTGGAGATCACCGAGGCGGCCTACGAAGTCACCCTCGACGTGTTCGAACACGTCGGCCGGCTGACCAAGCGCCATGCTTACGCCGACGTCTGTGCCCCACCTCCCGCCGAAGATTAGGCTGGGGAGTGTGAAGCGGCAGCGATGACCACGCCAACGCCCGGCGCCGGCCGCGGCGACAACCCTTGGACGTTCCGTCTGGGCTTGTTGGTTCTGACCCACGTCGCCGGCACCGCCAACATTGTCTCGGTGCTGGCCATGGCGCCGGTGCTGACCCGCGAATTTGGCCTCGACGCCACCGAGTTCGGCTTCTTGATCACCGCCTATTACGGCGCCCAAGCCATCGGCTCCCTGCCCGCCGGCGGGCTGGTGGACCGCTTGGGCGTCGGCCAGGCGCTGGTCATCTGCCACGGGATTATGGTCACAGCCGCGCTGGTGCTCAGCCAAGCGACGGGCTTTCCGATGGCGCTGGCGGCGCTGGCGTTGATGGGGATCGGTTATTCGATCTCCAACCCGGCGACGGCGCGCGGCGTGTTCGACTGGTTCCCGCCTGAGCGCCGGGCCACGGCCATGGGCATCAAGCAGGTCGGCGTGCCCCTGGGCGGCATCCTGGCGGCCGGCAACGGGGCGCTGGTCACACTGGTTGCGTGGCATCAGATCATGCTCGGCGTAGCCGGGATGATCCTCATCAACGGGGTACTGTGCCTTTGGTTGGCGCGGCTTCCCCATGTGGCGCCGTCCGCACCCCGGCCCCATCCGCTGGCCAATATCCACGAGGTGACGAAGGATTGGAACCTCAACCGGTTCGTCATCCTCAACGGCTTCTACAACTTCGGCCAGACTAATTTCTTCACTTTCCTAACCCTCTTCATGCGCGACGCGGCACTGGCCAGCCAGCCGGTGGCCAGCCTTTGCGTCGGCATTGCTCAGGCTTCCAGCGCCGTCGCCCGGATTGGCTGGGGCGTCGTCAGCGACACTCTGTTCGGCGGCCGGCGCAAGGGCCTGACCGTGGGCCTGGGGGCCGCGGCGGCAGTATTTTTGGGGTTGATGGTGTTCGTCGGGCCAGGGTCGGGGGTCACCCTGGGCCTCGGCCTGGCACTGCTTCTGGGCGTCACCATCGCGTCGTTCGCGCCGCTGGTGCAGACTCTGTCGGTGGAGGCCACCGAACCGCGCCTCGCCGGTTCGGCCATGGGCTACAACATGATGGGCACGTGCCTCGGCGGCATGGCCGGGCCGCCCATTTTCGGCGCCATCGTCGACGCCACCGACGGCTACGGCGCCGGCTGGATGGTGACGGCGGCGGTGGTGCTCGTAGGAACCTTGATTCTGGCGTTCTGGTTCAAGGAACGGAGCCGGTAAGAAGGAAGACCCGGGCCGTTACTTCTTGCGCACGAACAGAGAAGTCACCGCCGTCGTGGCCGGCGTTCCGCACGTCTGAATACTGCGGCGTCTGCTCGGCGTTGACCATTACCGGGCGGCGCATCTTAGAGAATAGCGTCGTGCCGTCCATGACCGCCTTGTTGTTCCCGAGCACATCCATGAACGCCTTGGCAAAGGGCGAGTTCTCGCCGCCGCCCTTGTCGGCGACAGGCTCCAGACCGCCCGAGGTGATCGCCACCCGGGCCCACTTTGACGCCATTTCCTTGACATCTCCGAAGTCCGGTCCCGACAATCGCCGCCAAGGCGTCTTCAGGGAGGAACCCACCAAGGCGTCTTTAGGGAGGAACCATGACCAAGGCCATCAGAATTCATGAACACGGCGGCCCCGAGGTGCTTAAGTGGGAGGACGTCGAGGTCGGCGAACCCGGCCCCGGCGAGGTGATTGTCCGCCACACCGCCATCGGCCTCAACTTCGTCGATACCTACCACCGCACTGGCCAGATGAAGCACCCGGTGACGTTCCCGATGATATTGGGGGTGCAGGGCGTCGGCGTCGTCGAGGCAACGGGGCCCGATGCCGGGAGCCTTAAAACCGGTGATCGGGTTTCCTATTCCGGCCTCCAGGGCTCCTATTCCGAGGCCCGACTGGCGCACGCCGACCGGTTGATCGTGCTCCCCGACGATATTTCCGACGAATTGGCGGCGGCGGCGTTCCTGCGCACCCTGACGGCGGAATACCTGTTGAGAAGGCTGCATAAAGTCGAGCCCGGCGAGACGATCCTCGTCCACGCCGCCGCCGGCGGTGCCGGGCAGATCATCTGCCAGTGGGCGAAGGCGCTGGGCGCCGTGGTCATCGGCACCGTCGGCAGCGACGAGAAGGCTGAATTGGTCAAGGGCCTGGGCGTCGATCACGCCATCGTTTACACCCGCGACGACTTCGCCGAAAAGGTCATGGAGATCACCGGCGGCCGTGGCGTGCCGGTGGTCTACGATTCCGTCGGCCGCGATACGTTCATGGGCTCGCTCGATTGCCTCAGCCCCATGGGCCACGCCATCAACTACGGCACCGCCTCGGGCCAGGTGGAGCCGTTCCCGTTGCAAAATCTGCACAAGAAATCGCTGACCGTGACGCGGCCGACGCTGGCCACCTACATCGCCAGCCGCGAGGACCTTGAGAAGGCTTCCGATACCGTCTTCGGCGTGCTCAGGGACGGCACGGTCAAGGTCGATATCAGCCGCCGCTATGCCCTTGCCGATACCGCCCAGGCGCACGCCGACCTGGAAAGCCGCAACACCACCGGGGCGATGATCCTGGAGCCTTAGATTTAAGTGTGGGCGGCGAGCAGGTCGCAGCGCTGGATCGAGCGCTCGGCGATCATGTTCTCGGCGGCGGCCATGTATTTCCGGTAATGGGGCGTCTCGCGGTGTTTTTCCAGGCTTTCCGCGTCGGTATAGACCTCATAGAAGAAATACGTCTCCGGGTCGTCCTCGGCGGTCAGGACCTGGAACTGATGGCAGTTGGCCTCGTCCCTGACGGCGGCCTCGGCGTTTTCTTCGATCAACGGGCGGAAGGCGTCCGCCGTTCCGGGTTTCAGCTTGATGGTGACGAAGATGGCAAATTGGCTCACGGCGGTTTCCCCTCCCCTAGGTTGGCGGTTTTTCCGGCCATCGCTCAGCCGGCAATTGCAGGCCACCATAAGACACCGTATGTTGGCCCGCAATTGATCAAAAACGGGCCACCAGGGAGGGGCTGAAAATGGCCGACGGCAACGATATCATCCGCACGGCGGACATCTGCGACGACCACGGGGACGCCGTCCTGATCTGCGAGATTCCGTTCAACGACTACGCGGCCCGCAATCACTTCCACGGCCGGGTGGTGACCTTCGCCACCTATGAGGACAACAAGGGCATCCGCGACGTCCTGGCCGAGGGCGGTCGTGGCAAGGTGCTGGTCGTCGATGGGCGCGGTTCACGGCGCCGCGCGCTGTGCGGCGGCAACATCGCGGCGGAAGCCCACGGGCACGGCTGGCAAGGGCTGGTGTTCTACGGCTGCATCCGCGACGGCCACGAATTCGCCGAACTGGATTTCGGGGTCAAAGCCATCGGCACGACGCCGCGGCGCCCCCGCCACGACGGCATCGCCGAGACCGGCGTTGCGCTCTATTTCGGCGGCATCGTCATCAACGACGGGGATTACCTGTACACCGACGCCGACGGGGTGATCGTCGCCGCCGGACCGCTGCACGAATGAGGCGGCAATGAACAAGGCGGCCAACGACTTTCTGACCCTGCACGAGATCGTCAAGGCGGCGCGCGGCAATCTGGAGGACAACCACTGGGACTACCTGATGGGCGGCGCCGACACCGAGACCACTTTCAAGCGTAACCGCCAAGGGTTGGACTCGCTGGCCTTCCGGCCCCGGGTGCTGAACGACATCTCCGGGCTCGACCCGTCGGCGACCCTGTTCGGGCAAACCCTGCGCATCCCCCTCCTGCTGGCGCCGATCGGGTCGTTGCAGGACCTGGAACCCGGCGGCGGCACCACGGCGGCCAAGGCGGCGGCCGAATTCGGCGCCATCTCCATCCTGTCGTCGGTGTGCCAGCCGGGTCTAGAGGCCGTCGCCGAAGCGGCGCCCGGCCGGAACCGGATCTATCAGCTTTACGTGCGCGGCGACGACGAGTGGATCGACGACCATGCCCGGCGCGCCATCGAGGCCGATTACACGGCCTTCTGCCTGACCGTCGACCTGGACCATTACGGGCGGCGCGAGCGGGGTATCTCAAAGGGCTATCTCAGCACCTCCCGGCGGGCGGCCGAGAACGAGATCTTCCAGGAGCGCCTCAACTGGTACGACGTGAAGCGGTTCAAGGACAACCACGCCATCCCGCTGATCCTCAAGGGCATCGCCACGGCCGAGGACGCGGCCCAGGCTGTGGAACTGGGCGTTGATGGAATTTACGTCTCCAACCACGGCGGCCGGCAGCTAGACCACGGCCGGGCTAGCATCGATATCCTACCCGAGGTCGTCGCCGAAGTGGGCGGCAAGGCCACGGTCATCGTCGACGGCGGCATCATGCGCGGCACCGACGTGGTCAAGGCGATGGCGCTGGGAGCCGATGCGGTCGGCATCGGCCGGCTGCAGGGCCTCGGCATTTCGGCCGCCGGGCAGGCCGGCATCGTCCGGGCGCTGGAACTGCTGGAGATCGAAATTCGCACCTGCCTGGCGCTTCTGGGGGTCACCGGGTACGCCGAGCTGGACGAAACCTATCTGCACGCCGCCGAGCCGGTGGCCCGGGCGCACGCCTTGAGCGCCTTTCCGCTGCTTGAGGAAGACTACTGATCCTGCTCCCGGCCTGAGAGAAATTCGTAAATCCGGGTGAAATCGGAATCCGGCATCGCCTCGTCGCAGCGCCGCCACAGGTCGGCGACGGTTCCGGCCACCGCCGAGGGCGTGCCGGCGGCGCGGGCGTTTTCCAGGAACAGGCTGATGTCCTTGGTCAACAGCGTGGTCTTGAACCCGGCGTCATAGGTGCCGGTGGCGATGCGGTTGGGGAACTTGTCGCTGGTCGCCGAGTTGCGGCCGGTCGAGACGTTGACCACGTCGAGCATGGTTTCCATTACCAGGCCCTGCGACAGCCCGAAGGCCATGGCCTCGGACGTGGCCACCATGGCGGTGCCGGAAAGGAAGTTGTTCAACAGCTTCATCGCCTGACCCTGGCCGGGGTTGGGGCCGACATGGAAAAGGTTCTTGGAAAAGGATTCCATAACCTTGCGGTGGGTGTCGAGTACGTCTTTCGGCCCCGCCCACATGACGGTGATGGTGCCGGCCCTGGCGCCCGCCTGACCACCCGAAACCGGGGCATCGATATAAACGATGCCGGCGGGCCTAAGAATGCCATCGGCTTCCCGGGCGGCCTCGGGGCCGATGGTGGAAAGGTCGATGACCTGCTTGACCGTGATATCCTCCATCCCGGCCAGATTCCGGGCGACGTCCAGCGACGCCGGGCCGTCGGGGAGGCTGAGAAAAAGCGTTTCCGCGCTCGCCGCCAGGGCTTTGAGCGAGTCCACCGCGCTTGCTCCTGACGGCGCCCGTTCGACGGTGCCGGCCTTGTCATGGACGATAAGCGGAAACCCGCCTCCGGCGATGTTGGCGGCCATGGGGCCGCCCATCTGTCCCAAACCAGCGAACCCCAGGGAAGGGCCCAGGGAAGGGGACGTCATCACTCGACGCCTTCGGAATCCATGCGCGAGACGTCGATGCCTTCTTCCTGGAACACCTCGCGGGCGATGCGGAAGGCCTCGACCCCGGCCGGGACGCCGCAGTAGATGGCGATCTGAATCAGCACCTCGCGGATTTCGTCGATGCCGACGCCGTTGGTCAGCGCGCCGAGGAAGTGCAGCTTGAATTCATGCGGCCGGTTGAGGGCCGCCAGCATGCCGAGGTTGAGGATGCTGCGCTGCTGCTTGCTCAGCACGCCGCGGCCCCAGCTTCCGCCCCAGCAATATTCGGTGACCATATCCTGGAAATCCCTGTTGAAGTCGTCGGCCTTGGCGATGGCCGTGTCCACGTATTCGTCGCCCAGCACCTCCTTGCGGATGGATAGCCCTGTTTCGTATTGATCAGATGCCATGACCCGGCCCCTCCCTTTGTTGTCGACAAACGTTTAAAATATCGCGACCATCATTTCCGGCGGCGAGCAGGGTTTATTCATCGGCCTCGCCCGCCTAACAACTGATTTATCATCGGTGGCAGGACGTTCATAATCAACACCATATCCAGGGGAAACGCCCCGCGCCGTGGAACTCGGAAATTTTTTCGAAAAAGTGTTCGAAAGGGATGGTGTTGGTAATTGACAGAAGGCAAGCTGCCCCCTAGGTTTTTGCCTGCCAAGAAGAATACGGCCAAACACTAAGATCAAAAACAGCTTACACAGGGGGGATGGTGGCGACACTTCTCAGAATTGAGAACCTGAAGACTCAGTTTTTCACCTCCGCCGGCACTGTGAAAGCGGTCGACGGTATCACCTATAACGTCGACGAAGGCGAAACCGTGGCCCTGGTCGGAGAATCCGGCTGCGGCAAATCGGTCAGCGCGCTTTCGATCCTGCGCCTCATTCTGTGGCCGCCGGGAAAGATCGTCGACGGCAGCATCAATTTCGACGGCAAGGACCTTCTGTCCCTGGACGACGAAGCCATGCGCCACCTGCGTGGCAAGGATATCTCGATGGTGTTCCAGGAGCCGATGACGTCGCTCAATCCGGTTCTGTCAATTTGCGAACAGTTGACGGAAACCCTAATCACCCATTTCCCGATTTCCGACAAGGAAGCGTCCAAGAAGGCGCTGGAGCTCCTGGAAATGGTCGGCATCTCCGACCCGGAAAGACGGCTCGACCAATATCCCCATCACCTGTCGGGCGGCATGCGCCAGCGGGTAATGATCGCCATGGCGTTGAGCTGCGAACCGAAGCTGATTATCGCCGACGAGCCAACGACGGCGCTCGACGTCACCATCCAGGCGCAGATCCTGGAACTGATGAAGGATTTGACCAAGCGCCTCGGCGCGTCGCTGATCATCATCACCCATAACCTGGGTGTTGTCGCCAGGTACGCGGACCGGGTCAACGTCATGTACGCTGGCAGGATTATCGAAATGGGGACGGCCCAAGACATCTACCACAACCCCAGGCACCCCTATACGCTGGCGCTTCTGAAATCGGTGCCTCGGATGGATCTGCCGCGCCAGGACAAGCTCGATCCCATCGAGGGCCAGCCGCCGGACCTGACGCGGCTTGACGGCGGCTGCTCGTTCAGGCCCCGCTGTCGGTATGCCAAGGACAGTTGCGCTCATTCCTTCCCCGAATTGGAAGCGGTGGACGAAGGCCATTTCGTCGCCTGTTTCGAGAAGGATGATCTAAAAGAAAAGGAAAGGGTGGCTTCATGAGTCCGGAAGAAGGCGTAATGGCCTCGGAATCCAGCGCCCCCCGCCCCAAGGACGATGACATCCTGGTCGACGTCAGGGGGTTGAAGATGTATTTCCCGGTCACCGAGGGAGTCATCATCTCCCGCGTCGTCGCCGAGGTCAAAGCCGTCGATGGCGTTAGCTTTTTCATCAAGAGAGGGGAAACCCTCGGCTTGGTGGGTGAATCGGGATGTGGAAAGACGACCACGGGGCGCTGCATCCTGCAACTCGAAAAGGCGACGGCAGGAGAGATCCTTTACAACGGCAAGGACCTGACCAAGCTGACGCAGAAGGAAATGAGCCCGATCCGGGAAAAGATCCAGGTTATCTTCCAGGACCCCTTCAGCTCGCTGAACCCGCGCATGAAGATCGGCGATATCCTGGCCGAACCGATGGCGGTTCACAACATCATCACCGACAAGGAAGGGCGTGACAACCGGGTGCGGGAGCTGTTGTCGTTGTGCGGGCTCGATCCGAAGTTTACCGACCGCTATCCCCATGAAATGAGCGGCGGCCAGCGCCAGCGCGTCGGCATCGCCCGGGCGCTCGCGCTCAATCCCGAATTCATCATCTGCGACGAGGCGGTTTCGGCCCTCGATGTGTCAATTCAGGCCCAGGTCATTAACCTTCTGGAAGACCTTCGCGACGAATTCGGGCTGACATATTTGTTTATTTCCCACGATCTCAGCGTCATTCGGCACCTTTGCCAACGCGTCGCGGTGATGTATCTGGGCCATATAGTTGAGCTTGCAGAGTGCGACGAGCTTTACGACAACCCCATTCACCCCTACACTCGTGCCTTGCTTGCCGCCGTCCCTATTCCGGATCCGGCGGTGGAGGCCAAAAGAGCGCACGAAGTCGTAAAAGGGGAGGTGCCGAGTCCAATCAATCCGCCGAGCGGTTGCGTCTTCCACCCCAGGTGTCCCCTGGCGGTGGGCGGCTGTTCGAAGGTAATTCCCGAGTTTCGGGAAATCAAACCGGGTCATTGGGTGGCCTGTACGGAAGTGTGATCATTCTGGGATGTTGGAATGTCGCATTGTTAAGAAACAGGGAAGCGGAGGATAAGCTTCTCGAATCACTGGGAAGGAGACACTAATGAGAAACGTCTACTCTAAATTGGCGCTTTCGTTCGCCCTGGGGACTGGTTTGGCCCTTGGCGCGGTCGGAACCGCCGGCCCCGCCCATGCGGTTAAGAAGGGCGGTATCTTGAACTTCGTGGTCGGCAGTAAGATTCCTTCTTACGACCTTCACCGCGAAACGACCTTCGGGGTGATTCACCCGATCCGGCCGCTCTACAGCCTTTTGATCCGGGTCAACCCCGAAAATCCGTCGTCGCCGACCGACTTTGTCTGCGACCTCTGCGAAGGGAGCGTTCCCAAGGGCACGGATGGGTTCAAAAAGTATACCTTCAAGATCCGCACGGGTGTGAAGTTCCACGACGGCACGCCGTTGACGTCGGCCGACATCGTCGCCACCTACCAGAAGATCATCTTCCCGCCGGAGGGCGTTCCTAGCGCCCGGAAAGCGTTCTTCAAGATGGTCGATTCGGTGACCGCGCCGGACGCGACGACCGTGGTCTTTAAGCTGAAGTTCCCGTCGGGCGCCTTCATTCCGGCGGTGGCGACACCGTTCAACATCGTTTATTCGAAGAAGGATCTGGATAAGCACGGCTTCAACTGGCACAAGAAGAACATCAACGGCACCGGTCCGTTCACCTTCGTGCAGCACCAGCCGGGATCGTTCGTCGAAGGCAAGAGGTACGACGGCTACCATCACAAGGGAAAACCCTATCTCGATGGGTACAAGGCGATCGCGGCTCCAAAGATGGCCATCCGCCTGCAGGCCATCCGCGGCGACCGGGCGGCTATCGAGTTCCGCGGCTTCCCGCCGAAGGCCCGTGACGACCTGGTGAAGGCGCTGGGCGACAAGATTACGGTCCAGGAAAGCGACTGGAACTGCGCCCTTTTCTACACCCCAAACCAGAAGCGCAAGCCCTTCAACGACGCGCGGGTGAAAAAGGCGTTGTCTCTAGCTGTCGACCGCTGGGGCGGGTCCAAGTACCTACAGCGGATCGCCATCGTCAAGACGGTGGGCGGGGTCGTATTCCCGAAACATCCGCTGGCGGCGACCAAGGCCGAACTATTGAAGCTCACCGGCTATGCCACCGACATGAAGGCCAGCCGCGCCCAGGCCAAGAAGCTTTTGGCCGAAGCCGGAGCCGGGGACCTGAAGTTGGACTTCTCCAACCGCGGCGTCGATCAGCCCTACAAGGTTGTCGGCACGTGGCTGGTCGGCCAGTGGAAGAAGGTCGGCATCACGGCCAAGCAGCGGGTTCAGCCCTCGGGCCCGTTCTATGCAACGCTTCGCAAGTCCAGCGACTTCGACATATCGATCGACTTCAACTGCCAGTCGGTGATCAACCCGATCGCCGACGTCAGTAAGTTCCTGGGCAGTGCCGGCAACAACTATGGCAATTACAAGGACCAGGTACTTGAGGACCTATATGACAAGCTGCTGCGCGCCGGGACGGAAAGTGAACAGCGGTCCATCATGCGTAAATTCGAGACCCGGGCCCTCAGCGACGAGGCCCATATGGGGGTTACGCTCTGGTGGTACAAGATCAACCCGCACCGTTCCTACGTGAAGGGCTGGAAGATCGCGCCGAGCCACTACTTGAACCAACATCTGGACAACGTCTGGCTGGACAGGTAGCGGCTACCGAATACCAATAACCGGACCCCGCCCACCGCTTTAACTGGAGGTGGGCGGGGGACTCGGCCAACCGTTATCACCCGTTATATGTATAAATATATTGTCAAGCGCATATTGCTGATGATCCCGACCCTTATTGGGGCGGCGGTACTCGTTTTTTTCCTTTTAAGGCTTATTCCCGGGGACATCTGCGAATTACGCCTCGCGGGGACCGGCCTCTATGCCGATCCGGCCGAGATTGAACTGTGCCGGAATAACCTGGGCCTCAACGACCACATCCTCGTTCAGTTTGCCGATTTTGTTATGGGGTTTTTGATTTTCGATCTCGGCGATTCCATGTGGACGGGTAAGCCCATCACCTTCGAGATTGGGCTGCGCTTCCAGTTGTCGTTGCAGGTCGCCTTCATGGCCACCTTCGTCGCCGTCATCATCTCAATCCCTTTGGGCGTCATCTCGGCGGTCAAACAGGACACCTGGATCGATTACGTGGTCCGGTCTTTCAGTATTTTAGGCATCGCTATTCCGTCTTTCTGGTTGGGCATCATGATCATCCTGGGGCTTTTGATCTTTACCCAGCATTGGTTAGGCGAACCGTGGATGCCGCCCATCGAATATGTGTCGCCGCTCGAAGACCTGGGCGGCAACCTTGCGCAGTTGATCTGGCCGGCGGTGGCCACGGGATACCGCTATTCGGCGGTCGCCACCCGCATGACCCGATCGGCGCTATTGGAAGTATTGCGCGAGGACTATATCCGCACCGCCCGCGCCAAGGGCCTGCTTGAGAAGATCGTCATCAACCGCCATGCGCTGAAGAACTCGCTGCTGCCGGTGGTAACCGTCATCGGCATCGAATTCGCCTTCTTGATGGGCGGGCTCGTCGTCACCGAACAGGTTTTCAACCTCAACGGCCTTGGCAAGCTGTTTGTCGAATCCGTGCTCAATAACGACTACTCCTTGACCCAGGCACTGGTCATGATCGTGGTCGCCGTGTTCGTGTTCACCAATTTAGTGGTCGATCTCTTCTACGCCTGGCTCGACCCCCGCATCCGCTACAGCTAAGGGAACGTCCGATGGTCGCCGTATCTGAAATCCGGGCTGAAAGTGGATTCGAAAACCTTGTCCAGAAAAAGCCTTGGCACCAAGTCACCCTCGAGTTAACCCGCAAATACCCGTTGGGCGTCTTCGGGGCAGTGGTTGTGGTGGTCATGATCTTGCTGGCGGTCTTCGCCAACGTCCTGTCGCCCTACGATCCGGAAGAGAACGCGTTTGAATTCATGCTGACGCCGCCAGGGGCAGACTTCTGGTTGGGCACCGACCAGTTCGGGCGCGACATCCTGACCCGCATCATCTACGGCGCCCGCACTGCGCTGTTCGTCGGCTTCTCCTGCGCCATGATCGGCGCCTGCATCGGATTGGTCCTGGGCGTCGCCAGCGCCTACTTCGGCGGCCGCTTCGACCTTATTTTCCAGCGCGTCATGGACGTCTTCATGGCTTTTCCGTTGATCATCATGGCCATGGCCGTGGTTTCGATCTTCGGCACCGGCACCCAGAACGTCATCATCGCCATCACCATTCCGTTTATTCCCCGCTGCGCCCGAGTGGTCCGGTCCAGCGCCCTGTCCATCCGCGAGATCCCCTATGTGGATGCGGCCCGGGCGCTTGGCTATAGCCATACCCGGATCATCCTTCGCCACATGGTGCCCAACGTCATGGCGCCGTTTTTGATCATGCTCACCGCCTTCGTCGGACAGGCAATCCTGTTGGAGGCGTCGTTGAGTTACTTAGGCTTGGGCGTCCAGGAGCCGACGCCGGCCTGGGGCCTGATGCTGCAGGGCGGCGCCGAGGAATACGCCGAAAGCGCACCATGGATGGCGATCTGGCCCGGCATCGCCATCAGCCTCGCCGTGTTCGGATTCAACCTGTTCGGCGACGCCTTGCGCGACGTCCTCGATCCGAAGCTGCGCTCGCTGTAGAGGGAGCCGAAAACGGCTCCAACCGGTCGCTTTTTCTATGATCGGGGCGGCGTCGATTTAACTGGATGCCAGCGACTATCACGGCACGGGCCACGACATCAGCGAAATCACCTGGGCCGTCAACTCGACACCGAGAAAATGCCTCGGCGACAAAACACCTGCCGAGGCATTCCTCGAAAACCTCAGGTGTTGCACTTGATCTGAGATTTCAGCGGCCATGCAATCCCTTAAAACATGATAAATCGCCTTGATTTTCGTTGGCACCCCTTTGCCGGGGACGAGACGGCGCCCTGGCCGGCATCCCTTCGCCTATTCCGGGCGGCAAGTTTTGCTTGAGTTTCCGGGCCGTTGACCCCAATTTTCCTTCAAAGGCCTGGCCCCACGCCGGCAAAAGGATAACAGGATATGCGCAAATATCTTCATATCGACCTCGAAAACCAATCCATCGATTCCAAGGAACTTAATGGCGAGGCCCTGGCGCGGGCCGGCCGGTACCTTATCGTCAAGACGCTCCTGGAAGCGGGGGTGGCGACCATCGACCCCCTATCGGCCGATAATCAGCTGATTTTCTCCGCCGGGCCGTTCGCCGGGACCAATTTCTCCAACGCCAACCGCATCAGCGTGGGCTGCAAAAGCCCGCTCACCGGCGGGATCAAGGAATCCAACGGTGGCGGTACCTTTGCCTTCGCCCTGGGGCAATTGGAACTGGCGGGGTTGACGCTCCTAGGTGCGTCGCCGGATTGGGTCGTCATCCGCATCACCAAGGAAGGCGAGGTCACCTTCGATGACGCCGAACCGTACCTGAGGAAGGGCCTGTTCGAGGCCGCCGCCCTGCTTCACGAAAAATACGGCGACAAGGTTTCGATCGGCATTTGCGGCCCGGTCGCCGAATACGGCGGCCTGATCGCCGGCATCGCGTTCTCGGACCAGGAAAACCGCCCCGTCCGCCTTTCCGCCCGCGGCGGCGTCGGCGCGGTGATGGGGTCCAAGAAGGTCAAGGCCATCGTCGTCGACAAGCACAAGATGCCGACCTTCCACGACCGCAAGAAGCTGATGACGTCGGTCCGGGAATACGGGGCGAAGCTGGACGACGACGCGGCGATCAAGAGCCTGGGGCGCAACGGCACCGCCCAGGTGGCGGACATCATTAATCATCTGGGCGGGTTGCCGGTCCGCAACTTCGGCAACGGCCAGGTGGTCGACCGCGACAAGGAGACGCTGAAGATGGGCGGCGATTATATCCGCGAGCAGAACATCGCCCGCGGCGGCAACACCACCCATGCCTGCATGCCCGGGTGCATGATCAAGTGCTCCAACGTTTACAACGACGCCGACGGCAACGAGGTCGTCTCGCCCCTGGAATACGAGACCATCGGGCTTTTAGGCACCAATTGCGGGCTAACCGATCCCGACGATGTGGCGCGGCTGAACTGGACCGCCAACGACCTCGGCATCGACACCATCGAAACCGGCGCGTTGCTGGGCATCCTGATGGATTCCGGCCAGGCCGAATACGGCGACGTCACCTTCATGGAAGAGGCCCTGGAGGACATCCGCCAGGGCAACGAACGCGGAAGGCTGTTGGCCCAGGGGACGGCACGGGTCGGCGAGCATTTCGGCATTGAACGGGTGCCGGTGATCAAGAAGCAGGCCATCAGCGCCTATGACCCCCGGGTGATCGAAGTCACCGGCATTTCCATGATGGTGACGGCACAAGGGGCCGACCACACGACCGGCAACCTTTTCAACATCGAAACCAAGGACAAGGACACCAAGGAACTGACCGCCGCCAGCATGGAGGTACAGATGATGTGCGCGGCTGCTGATTCGCTGGGCCTTTGCGTGTTCGGACGCTCGGTTACCAACATCAACCTGGAACTGATCACCACCGCCCTCAACGACGCCCTCGGGACGGACCTGGATGTCGGGTTCTTCGCCCGGCTCGGCCTGGAGACGCTGGAGCTGGAAATACAATTCAACGAACAGGCGGGCTTCACCGAGGCCGATGACGAGTTGCCGGCGTTCTTTTACGACAACCCCTTGCCGCCCACCGACAAGACGGCCCGTCATCACAGCGCCGAGGTCAACCGTTTCCGCAAGGAATGGATGGCCGCTCAGGCTACTAGTCACCGCGCATTTCGTTGATGATTTCGGCCATGATGGCAACCGCGATCTCCCCCGGCGACACGGCGCCGATATCGAGACCGACGGGGCCGTGGATTTTCTCCAACGCCGCCTTGTCCAACCCCAATGCCGCCAGCCTTTCGGCCCGCTTGGCCTGGGTTTTTTTGCTGCCCAGGGCGCCGACGTAGAACGCCGGCGACGTCAACGCGGCTTTCAGGGCCGGGTCGTCCAGCTTCGGGTCATGGGTCAGGGTGACGACGGCGGTCTGGTCGTCGAGGTCGAGGCCGTCCAACGCCGTTTCCGGCCATTCGGCGATCACCTCGACGTAGGGGAACCTTTCATCGGTGGCGAAGGCTTGCCTTGGGTCGACGACGACGACGTGAAAATCGGCGATTTTCGCCAACGGCACCAGCGCCTGGGCGATATGAACGGCGCCGATGACCACCAGGCGCCGGGGCTGGGCCACGGCTTCGATGAAATAGGGTTCGGCGCCGTCCTGGACCAGGCGGCTTTGCTTTTCCATGACCGCCTGCCCGGCGCCTTCCAAGACCGTTTTGGGCACTGCCAACGGTCCCTCCGGCTTGCCCTCGGCGACCAGGGCCGAGGCGCCGTCGGCAAGCCGGGTAACGATGGCGGACGGCTTGCCTTCCCGTCGCCGTTGGCGGGCGGCTTTGTAAGGCACCGCCACATCGTCGAGTCGCCGGACCAGGACGCGGATTTCGCCGCCGCAGGCGAGGCCCACCTCCCACGCCATTTCGTCGGTGACGCCGTAATCGAACACGGCTGTTTCGGCGCCCTTCAATATCTCCAGCGCCTCGTTGACCACCGCCCCCTCGACGCAGCCCCCGGAAACCGAGCCGACCATGGCGCCGTCGTCGCGGACGCACAGGTGGCTACCGATGGGGCGGGGCGAAGACCCCCAGGTCGAGACCACGGTGGCCAGCGCCGCCCCGCGCCCCGATTCCAGCCAAACGAAGCCCTGTCCGAGGACATCGCTGTTGGCCATGGTGACTTTGTCGAGGCTCATCGGCCGCAACCCTTATTTCAGCAACAAGTACGCCGCCAGTCCCATGACAGCCAGACATAGTGCGGCCATGACCAGCCCCCGGTTCACTTGTAGTTCCCGGGGGGCTTCCGGGCGGGGCGCTTCGGCCGCCGGTTCGGGGGCTTCGCCGCCGACAATGCGCTGGAAGGATTGGAAGAATTCCCCGGCCAGCTTCTTCGTCGTCGCTTCCATCAGCCGGCCGCCCAGTTGCGCCAGCTTGCCGCCAACCTCGGCGGTGATCTCATAAGTCAGCCGCGTACCTTCCGGGTCCTCCTCCAGCCGCACTCGGGCCGACCCCTTGGCGAAACCCGCCGGGCCGGCCTTGCCGCCGCCGGAGATGGTGTAGCTTTCGGGGACAATGATATCGGAAAGGGTGACCTCGCCCTTGAAGGTGGCTTTCACCGGGCCGACCTTGGTGACGACCGTGGCGGTAAATTCGTTGTCCGTTATTTTTTCCAGGGCCTGGCACCCCGGTATGACCTCGGTCAAAACGTCGGGATCGTTGAGCGCCGCGAAGACCGCCTCGCGTGGCGCATGGATCAGGATTTCGTCTTTCAGTTCCATGTCGGTCTCTTGTTGTTTTAAGAAAGGCTTATCTGTACTTCCGGGGCGGAAAGATCAAGGCGCTTCACCGGATAAATATCATTCGTCCGGCAAGTCCTCCGGCGAGTCCCCCGGCAAATCCCCGGGGCCGTCGATGTCGAAATGGATGTCCGCGGTATCGACCTCGACCGCCGATATCTCGTCGGCGTTCATTTTCAGCAGATCCCGGCCGCCGGTGTCGCCAGAAACCTCCAGCAGTTGCGGGAAAAACCGCCTCGGCCACAACACCGGGTGGCCCCGCCGGCGGTCAAAAACGGGGGCGCAGATATCGGTTTCGCCGCCATCTTCGAAGCGCCCGATCAAAAGGTCGATGATGTCGGCTGAAATCCGGGGCATATCGGCAAGCAGCACCAACGCTCCCGTTCGCCCCTCCGGGACCGCCGATATCCCGGCCTTCAAGGACGTGCTCAGCCCGTCGTGGTAATCGGGATTATGGACCACCCTCAGGTCTAAACCTGCGAGGACGGAGATGATGAGATCGGCCTCATATCCGGTGACGGTAATGACCTCCGCCGCCCGGGATGCCAGGGCGGCCCTTGCGGCACGGCGGACAAGAGGCGCGCCGCCGGCCTCGAACAGCAGTTTGTTGGCGTCGCCCGAGCGCCTGGATTCCCCGGCCGCCAGGATGACAGCGGCGACGCCGCCGGCCTTTTTGCCGGCGCCGGAATCATTCGAATTTTGGTCTTGGTTCGGCATCAAAAGCCGGGCTTTCGTTTATCGAAACGCCTGTTATAAAGGATTTTCGGCCATCGGCGCAAAAACCGGCCGAAACCCGCATCGATGGGGAGGGATAATGCCAAAAATAGCGCTCAGCGTTAACAGCCAACCTGTCAGCCACGACGTCGAGGGGCGGTTGTTGCTGGTCGATTTCATCCGCGAGGTGCTGGGGCTGACAGGCACCCATGTCGGCTGCGATACCAGCCAGTGCGGCGCCTGCGTCGTTCACGTCAACGGCCAGCCGGTTAAAAGCTGCACCCTGTTGGCGGTGCAGGCCGACGGCGCCGATGTCACCACCATCGAAGGCGTTTCCCCCGACCAAGGGCTCAATCCCCTTCAACAGGCTTTCCACGAAAAACACGGCCTTCAATGCGGGTTCTGCACGCCCGGCATGGTGATGACGGCGATGGCCCTGATCGAGGACAACCCGGACCCCAGCGACGCCGACATACGCCATGGGCTCGAAGGCAACATCTGCCGGTGCACCGGCTACCAGAACATCGTCGAGGCCGTCCGGACCGGGGCGAAGGTCATGCGGGGCTGAACGATGCAGGATTTTGAATACCAAAAGCCGAAAACCGTGACCGAGGCCGGTGACGCCTTTAACGCCCAATCCGACGGCTCCTTCCTGGCCGGCGGGCAAACGCTGATCCCGGTGTTGAAACAAGGCCTGGCCATGCCGTCGGGGCTCATCGACCTTGCCGGAATCGAGGACCTGCAAGGCATCACCGCCACGGAGTCGACCCTGACCGTCGGCGCCATGACGACCCATGCCCGGGTGGCGGCGTCCCCCGAAGTGCAAAAGGCGATTCCGGCGCTGGCCGGGCTGGCCGGCGGCATCGGCGACCCGCAGGTGCGCAACCGGGGAACCCTCGGTGGCTCGCTGGCCAACAACGACCCTTCCGCCGATTACCCGGCCGCCGTATTGGCCTTGTCGGCGGTGGTGGTGACGGACAAAAGGCGCATCCCGGCGGACGGGTTCTTCACCGGCATGTTCGAAACGGCGCTCGACGAAGGGGAACTGATCACCGACGTCGAGTTTCCGGTTGCCGAGCGCGCGGCCTATGCGAAATTCCCCAACCCGGCGTCCCGGTACGCCGTCGCCGGGGTCTTCGTCGCCCGCGTTGACGGGGCGGTTCGCGTCGCCGTCACCGGTGCCGGGCCGGGGGTGTTCCGGGCAGCCGAAATGGAGGCCGCCCTGGACAAGGATTTCCAGGCCGACGCCTTGGAGGGCATCGCCGTCTCCGAGGCCGACCTGATCGCCGACATCCATGCCTCGGCCGGCTACCGGGCCCATTTGATCGGCGTCATGGCGGGGCGCGCCGTCGACGCGGCCAACGCGAATGTGGGTGCGGCATGACCGACGTAACCATCGGCCAACCGGTGAGGCGGTCCGAGGACGAGCGGTTCCTTACCGGCCGCGGCCGGTATATCGACGACATCAACCTGGAAGGCCAGGCCCGCGCCGTTGTGCTGCGCTCGGTTTATGCCCATGCCTGTATCAAGAACATCGACGCATCGGGGGCGCTGGCCATGGAAGGCGTACTTCTGGTGGTCACCGGCGAGGACTGGATCGCCGAAGGGTTCGGCCCGATGCCGACGAAAACGGCGATCCGGAAGAACCGCGACGGATCGGAGTTATCGGAACCGCCACGCCATTGCCTGGCCATCGGCCGGGTCCGCTATGTCGGCGAGCCGGTGGCCCTGGTGGTCGCCGAAACGGACCCAATCGCGCGCGACGCCCTGGATCTTATCGACGTCGATTATGAGTCCCTGGACGCGGTCACCGATGCGGTCGAGGCGCTGGCCCCGGACGCGCCGCAACTATGGGACGACATCCCGGGGAACCTGTGCATCGATTTCGAGCTCGGCGACCGGGAAGGGGTCGAAAAGGCCTTCGCGGAAGCCGACCACGTGATCACCCTTGACCTGGAAAACAACCGCGTCACCGCGGTGCCGATCGAGCCCCGCGGCTGCGTCGGCAGCTACGACCCCGAGACCGACACCTACCTGCTGTACAACTCAACCCAGAATGTCCACGCCATTCGCGATACCTTGGCCGAGAACGTCTTCGGCATCGACAAGGAGAAAATCCGCCACATCGCGCCGGATGTGGGCGGCGGCTTCGGGGTCAAGAACAGCGCCTATCCGGAACCGCCCCTGGTGCTCTATGCGGCCAAGAAATTGGGCCGGCCGGTCAAATGGATCAACAACCGCTCCGAAAGCTTCCTGTCCGACACCCACGGCCGCGACCAGATCAGCAAGGTCGAACTGGCGCTGGACGGCGACGGCACCTTCCGGGCGCTGAGGACGGATACCATCGGCAACCTGGGCGCCTATTGCGCCACCATCGGCCCGTTCACGCCGACCGGCGGCTCGGCCCGGACTCAGGGCGGACCCTATGATTTTCCGGTGATGTACTACCGCGGCCGCGCGGTATTCATCAACACCGGGCCGATGGACCCCTACCGTGGCGCCGGGCGGCCCGAGGCGACGTTTCAGACCGAGCGCATCATCGAATACGCGGCGCGCCAGCTCGGCCTGGATCCGATCGAGATCAGGCGCAAGAACCTGATGAGGCCAGAAAAGCTCCCCCACAAGACGTCCATGGGGCTGAACATCGATTGCGGCGACTTCCCCAAGGTGTTCGAGCGCACCCTGAAACTAGCCGATCCCGGGTCGTTTGCCGAAAGGGCCGAACAGATCAAGACCGCCGGGCGGCGGTTCGGTTTTGCCATCGCCCCCTACCTGGAATGCACCGGCGGCGGGCCGAAGGAATTCGCCGGTGTCGCCTTTGGCGCCGATGGAACGGTATCGCTGTCGGTCGGCAGCCAGTCCACGGGCATGGGCCACGAGACGTCGATGGCCCAGTTGCTGGCGGCCCGTTTGGGGATTCCGTTCGAGCGCGTCGAATACCATCAGGCCGACACCGACAAGACCCCCATCGGTGGCGGCCACGGCGGCTCCCGGGGCATGGAACTGGGCGGCAACGCCGTCGCCCAGGCCGCCGGCGAGGTGATCGAAAAGGCGTCCGGGTTGGCGGCGCATCTGTTGCAGTCGAAGGCCGCCGACCTGACCTTCGAAGGCGGCAGCTTCAAGGATTCCGGTTCCGGCGCCTCGGTGTCGATGGTTGAGGTCATCGAGGCGTCCTTCGACTCCGAGCGCCTTCCCGACGACCTGGAGCCGGGGTGTCTGGATACGGGCTCGACCTTCGAGAGGGGTGAGATTTCGATCCCCAACGGCTGTCACGCGGCGGCGGTGGAGGTCGATCCCAAGACCGGCGCCATCCTTCTTTTGGGGTATTGGGTGGTCGACGACTTCGGCACCATCATCAATCCGCTGCTCGCCGACGGCCAGGTCATGGGCGGCGTCGCCCAGGGGATCGGGCAGGTCCTGACGGAGAACATCGTCTTTGACGACAGCGGCCAATTGATCACCGGCTCGCTGATGGATTACGGGTTGCCGCGCGCCGATGGCGTCCCCGACATGGTCATCGAGTACTACGAGGGGGCGCCGACGAAGAAAAACCCTCTCGGCGTCAAGGGCGCCGGCGAGGCCGGCTGCGTCGGCTCACTGCCGGCGGTCGTCAACGCCGTCCTCGATGCGCTGAAGGAATTTGGCGTCGTCCACATCGACATCCCACTGACTTCCGAGAAGGTCTGGCGCGCGGTCCAGGACCAGGGCGCCCATGATCCAAAAGGCTTGATTGAAGGCGCGCTTTAAAAACGCCGCCCAGTTCAAACGTCAACTTTTTCAGCGATTTTAAGGAAAGCGTGGATCAGAGGGCGGTTCCTGCGGCCGTTCAGGCAGACGACGGTGAGCGAAATGAAAATGCCGGAATTTTGATCGTATCCAAGCATCGGAAACAGTTCTTATTGGCTTATCGTTCGCTCCGGCGCCAATGGCTTCGGCCGGAACATCAACTTAAACCGCGCCAAACTCTAACTTAAGCGGTGGACCAGCAAACGGGGTCACTCCATTCGTGGGGAGGGGGTTCATTCCCTTTCGTAAGACCGGTGATAATTACCACAGGGGCCGCTATTATTAGCTGGCGATCCCGTGTGCCTCAGCCGCTTCGGCGATGCGACAGGCAATTTGACCGAACCGAAAGTCGCTGCCCGGCGCTCCCGTGATGAGGCATCCAATGGGTAGGCCATCGGCGGCGAATCCCGCCGGCATGGTCACTATGGGTCCTCCGAGCGCTGTCCAAGGTGAAATGAACTTGGGTTCTCCCGTCCACGCGATGCCCTTGGGCGCAGTTTTCGGCGTGGCCGGCCAGAGAAAAGCGTCCACACCCCGGAACGCGTCAAAAAATTCGGTGCGGACCTTGTCGAGCTTACGGCGCGCATCCAGGTAGGCAGCATCCGCAATCTTGTTTCCTCGCCTTATGGTCTCGGTGAGCTTAATGCCGACTTGTCCCTCCGGCTCATCGAGAAGCCGTCTCTGGATGCGGCCAATCTCGTATTCCATGGTCAGAATGTGGAGATCGTAAAGCTGTTTGAAAGACACGCTCGAATTTTTTGCCTCAACGGCATGGCCCGCCCCCGCCAAACGCTCGGCGACCCGCTCGACTGCTTTCTTGATTTCGTCATCCGCATCGTCGATGAACGGATCCTGCAGGGCCACGACGATCAGAGGACTATCCCGCAGCTCTTTCCTTCCAAGCCGCGCATGCGTGGGGCAGACAGCGTCGAAAACGGCCGCAGCGTCTGCCACGCTCCAACCGTAGAAACCCACGGTGTCATATAGTGTCGACAGCGGCTCGATTCCAAAAGTGCTGAATAGCCGAGTGCTAGGTTTGAACGCAGCGATGCCGCAATATGCGGCCGGCCGGTTGACCGAGGCCATGGTCTGGGTGCCGAGTGCCGCGGGTACGGTCCCGGCTGCGACCGCCGCCGCCGAGCCACTACTGGACCCACCGGGCGTGTGCTCGATATTGTGCGGGTTACACGCCGGTGACGGGTCGAAGTAGGCGAACTCTGTCGTCTGGGTCTTGCCGAGAATTAACGCGCCGGCGGCGCGCAGGGCGGAGACGATCTCGGCATCGGCCGTCGCCGGCGCCGCGTCGGCACGGCTTAAGCTGTTGCAGCGCGTTGGAACGCCAGCGACGTCGATGATGTCCTTGATGCCCACCGGGATGCCGTGCAATGGCCCGCACACTACGCCGTCCTCGACCTCCTTTGCTCGCTGCTCGGCCTCCGTCACCATGGTGTCGGCGCAGACTTCGCGCCATGCCTTGACCACCGGCTCGGTCACTTTTATGCGATCGAGGTAGCCCCGGGCCAGGTCGGCCGGGGAGAGTTCCCCCTCCCGGATACGCCGGGCGAGGTCTGCGACCCTGCCGGGATCGGCAACGTAGTTGGTGGTTTGCACCGGTGCGTCTTTCACAGCGTCAACCGATAGCCACGTAAGTTGCGACAAATTCCGGATTTTTATTCATCTTCTCGACGGCCAAACCCGCCCCTCCAAAAACTCCTCATCCGCTCACTCCAAGGTAACTAGCGGTTAACTGGTCATTATTTTTCAACTCTTGGGCAGACCCATCGAAGACGACCTCCCCCTGATCGAGGATGTACACCCGCTCCGCCAGGTCGAGGGCCATCTGCAAGTTCTGCTCCACCAACAACATGCTCACCCCTTCGGATTTTAGTTCGCGAAGCATGTCGACGACAAGCTCAACTACCATCGGGGCGAGCCCTTGGGAGGGTTCATCCAGGAGGATCAGGGAAGGACCGGTGACCAAGGCGCGGCCGATGGCAAGCATCTGCTGCTCGCCTCCAGACAAAGAACGGCCGCGGCGTCGTTTCAATGGAGCAAGTTTGGGGAAGCGCCGGAATACGTCCTCCGTACCCCACCGAGCCCCCTTGGCGCCAACGATTTTCAAATTTTCCATAGACGTGAGGGTCATGAATATTCCGCGGCTTGCCGGGACATAGGCAATGCCTTGGCGTGCAATCAAATGAGGAGGCAGGCCGGTAATATCCTGGTCTTCAAACAGGATCTTACCCTGGCGTGCTGGAGCCAGTCCCATGATGCTCTTGAGCGCCGTGGTCTTCCCCGCCCCGTTCCGTCCGAGAAGGGCCACCACCTCTCCCTCTGCTATCTCGAGGGAAACACCCTGCAACATATGCACGAGCCCGTAATAAGTGTGGATCTCATCTAGTTTCAGGATCATCGACGGGTTCCCAGGTATGCTTCCTGGACCGCTTCGTTTTGCCGGATCTCGTCAGGTCCGCCCTCGGCGATGAAATGCCCGAAGTGCATTACCGAAATCAAGTGGGAAATCGCCATCACCACGTGCATCTTGTGCTCGATGAGGAGAATAGTGTATCGGCCGGCAAGACCTTGGATGAGCTGGGTCATCTCCTGGGTAGCCTCGGGAGCCAAACCCTGGGTGGGTTCGTCCAAAAGCATAAGTGTTGGCGTCCCCCCGAGCGTGATAGCCACCTCAAGGAGGCGCTGCTGTCCATGGGAAAGCGTCTCTGCACGCTCAGTCAGCTTTTTCTCGAGCCCCACCTCAGAAATAATTTTCCGCGCCTTGTCTTTGATTTCTCCAAAATCGGAGACTCGCTTGATTAATTCCAAGGCGCTTGCATTCGACCGCGCGAATAACGCGGCCCACACGTTCTCGAAGACGGTGAGCTTCGGAAAGATGTTGGTCCTTTGGAAACATCGGGCAATGCCAACGTGAGGGATCTGGTGGGAGGAGAGCCCGGTGATATCCTGGCCTTTGAAATAGACGCGTCCGGTCGTCGGGGGAACCTCGCCTGAAATTAGGTTAAAGAATGTCGTTTTGCCTGCGCCGTTGGGACCGATAATGCTGTGGACGCTCCCTTTTGCCACCTCGAGGTTGGCGTCGACGACCGCGTCGACAGCATCGAAATTTTTTGACAAGGCGTGACATTCTAGCAACCCGGCCATCGTTATGGCGCTCCCCTGGCCCGCTGATATCTGTCGTTGACCTTGCCTATGAGTTCGACGATGCCGCCGCGCAAGTAGAGGACGACGACGACGAATACAACGCCCATGAGTAACGGCCAACGCCCCCAGAACAGCGCGAAGGTATCATACATCCAGATGTATCCGATGGCACCTATGATAGGCCCGAAGAAGCTCCCGGTGCCACCCAAGAGCGTCATAAAAATGAAGTCGCCGGACTTGAGCCAATGGATTTGATCGATAGGGACGATATAGTAGAGCATGGCGTAGACGGTGCCAGCGAGGCCGGTGAAGGTGCTCGCTATGGTGAAGGATATCCATTTGTAAAGCTTCACGTTATACCCCACTGCTGCGGCACGCTCGGGGTTCTCCCTGATGGTTTGGAAAATCAGTCCCAGCGGCGAGTCGACAATGCGCTTCATGGCGACAATGCAGGCCAAGAACACGACGGAGACAAATACATAAAAGGAGACCGGGTCATCCAGCAGGCTCGGACGCGGGATGCCGGCCAGACCATCCTCCCCCCCGGTTAAATCGGTCCACGAATAGGCAATAAAATAGAACATTTGGTTGAAGGCGAAGGTGATGCAAATGAAGTAGAGGCCGGTCCGCGGGACACAGAAGGCGCCGACAGCGATCGACAGCACCAGGACGAACAGAATGCCAGCCGGCATTGCGATGATGAGCGGCATACCCGCCTTGAGCAGTAGTCCCGCGACATAGGCGCCGATGCCGAAGAACATCGCCTGCCCGAAGGACAGCATGCCCGTGTAGCCGATCATGATGTTGGAAGCCACCGCGACAATGCCGAAGATCAGCATCTCGGTGACAGTCACCCGGGGCTGCAAGAATGGGCCGATGACGATGAAGGCCAGAATGATCAGGTAAATATTTCTATCGCGCATCACCGGCTTCCGAATAGCCCCTGCGGCCTAAAAATAATTACGAGGCCCATCATAAAATAGATCACCACATTTGACGCTTCGGGCCACCAGACCGTCGTCAGACTCTGAGCGAGACCAATTATTATTCCTGCTCCAATGGCACCCAGGATACTGCCGAGCCCGGCGATGACGACGATTACGAAACAGATGGGAAGAATGTCGAGGCCCATCGAGGGCGTCAGGCCCCAGATGGGAGTCGACAGGGCCCCAGCGAGACCTGCCAGGTAAGCGCCGAGACCAAACGTGAAAAGAAAAACCTTATTGATGTTGATCCCGAGGACCTTAACCATTTCCCGGTTCTCGATTCCGGCGCGCAGGATCGCGCCGACAATCGTCCGAGTCATCAAGAGGTACAAGGCAACCACGAGGGTCGCCGTGAACAACATCAGCGCCAGCCTGTATTTCGGATAGACGATGAAGCCGAGATCGACGCCGCCTGCAAGGTTCTTCGGCGGTAGCAGCGAAAAGCCGACCGGACCCCAGATCAGGATTACCGTCTCTTGCAGGATGAGCGCAATCGCGAACAAAAACAGAAGTTGATAATCGTGATGTGCCCCATAGAGCCGCCTTACCCCCTGGCTTTCGATAACAAAGCCTATCAGCACTACCAGGAGGGGACCGATAAGGACCCCCAGGTAAAACGAATCCGTCCAATTGGCGACGGTGAATGTGAAATAGGCGCCAAAGGCATAGAGTGTGCCATGGGCAAAGTTGGGGATATTGAGGACGCCCAACACGAGCGTCAAGCCGACGCCGACCATCGCATACAGCATGCCCGTGGCCAAACCGTTCAAAACTTGGCCTGCAATCAAAATGCTCATCTGAAAGCCTGTTGTTTATTCAATCAAACTTGGAAGAAAGATGAACAACCGCCAGCGAAAAACCAGCACCGGCGAAGTGTCGCCGGTGCTGGCCGTTTTAGCAGTTAGAGGTCCTTGACTTTAAAAGCCTCCGATATCCTTACATTGATTCATGCCTTTAGGTTGTTCCGTCGAGGAGACATCGACGATGTCGGCGAAGTCGTATTTGTTGGCCATCTTGCTTTCCGGCTTTGTGCGCATAATGAAGTAGGGCCTCACAGTCTGGTGATTTCGCGGATTAATATAGAAATCACCAACGAAGATCTTACCTTTCATGCCTTCCAGCGCCTTGATGACATCCTTCGGTTCGGTGCTATTGGCCTTTTTCATGCCGCGCAGCACCATCTTCATCAGGCCGTAACCAGCACCCCCGCCGTACCCCGGAGGCTGCCCGCCGCTCTTCTTCTTAAAGGCTGCGACGAAAGCTTTGTTTTCCGGCGTATCGACGGTGTAGTAGTAGTTGGAGCCGACTTGGAGATTGGCGCGCATAGCCGCGTCCATCTGGATCAACTCCTCCATACCCGTTGACCAGGACATAATGACCGGATTCTTCGGCGTGTAGCCGAAGTTGTGCATTTGGCGAACGGCGGAAATCGCATCCAAGCCGAAGTTGATCATGTAGACAGCATCGGCCTTTGCCGCCATCGCCTTAGTAATGAAGGATGAATATTCGCGATGGCCCAGTGGGTGGCGATCGACACCGACGACCTTTAGGCCATAATTAGGTGCCAGTGCCTCGACGTACTTCTGAAGGGTCCAGCCGAAAGCATAATCGACTACGAACAGATAAATCGTTTTGGCTTTCGGGTTCGCCTGCCTGAAAATCTTCAGATTTGCATCCATGGCGGTCCAGGCATTGGCAGCCCACATAAATGCGTACTTGTGGCAACGTTTTCCTGAAATGTCCTCCGTGCCGCCGGAGAAGTAGTACATCACTTTGTTCTTTTTTGCGACCTCCGTGACGGCAAGAGCAACACCCGAAGACCACGGCCCGATGATGAACTTCACACCATCGGAGTCGATCGCCCCCTGGGTCCGCCGAGCGGCGGTGCCGGCCTTGGTCTCACTGTCTCGGTTAATGTATTTGATCTTTTTTCCGGCAATCTTAAAGCCGACCTCGTCCAAGGCGATCCGCGCCCCCATATCGAGCGTAGGCCCCGTGTCCGCATAGGGCCCACTCGTTGGCCATAGGCCCAAGATTACTACTTCCTCGGCCGCTAATGCAGAGGCACCGGGGACCAGAAAGCTGGCCGCTGCTAAACCGCCGGCAACTGCCGCCGTGATCAGATAACTTCTCACTCGGTTAAAAAGGGTTACCATTTTTACCTCCCTGATAATGGGGTACACGCGAATGCGAAATTTTGCGTGCTTGCCCCTCCCTAATGGCACTTCGTAAAATGCCGAACCCTGGCCTTGGGCTTCGAAAGTTTCCGCACCAACACCAGACAACCTCAATACCAAACCCACAGCACTTTCACAACAGCACTTTCACAATAGAACTGTAGAAAAATTAGCGTTCTGAGGGCCAACAAACACCGCAAATCCCTGGCCCGGGTCGAGGACCTGACCCGAGCCTGGCCTCAACGTTGAGCTTTTCCGAGAGCTCCAACACGGTACGCCGCGTGATGCCCTCCAGCACTCCTTTCTCTGGCGACACCAGCTGGCCTTCGGTGAGTGCGAAGACGTTCCGGCCCCGGCCCTCAGTCATCGCCGCTGATCCTGCGTCGATTGTCGAG
>ENA-ORDI01000445-ORDI01000445.1-marine-metagenome-genome-assembly--contig:-NODE-445-length-28847-cov-2.867709_pt1 | contig 28847 bp, 20 predicted proteins | sample MGYA00248628_ERZ508525 | MGnify/ENA primary metagenome ERZ508525 (study PRJEB26195, sample SAMN05422138) | marine metagenome | isolation source: East of Porto Seguro, South Atlantic Ocean | place... | reverse complement strand
ATAAGTTAATACTTCTCATACCGTTAAACCTACGCATCGATCCGTTCTCGCTCTAGTCGAAGTTTTTCTTTCTCATACGCCCGCCGAGCCTCGGCTTGTCTCCTTTGTTCAGCTTGCCTTTTACGTTCTAGGCGTGCGGCACGCAATTGGTTTGCATAATTTATATCGATCTCAGCATTAGGCGCGTTATATGGCCTCTTAAATGTGTAGCCCAGATCCCTCCCAGCAGAGAGGTCTACGTTAAAAGTTTCTTTACGGGCAGTTACGCCACTTTTCCACTGAGCATAACCGCCTTGCAGCGTCATTCTTCCCGCTGCTTCATGTTCTTTGGTAGGGGTATAATTTAGCCTTACCGGGGCTGTTCCATAGTTAACCCCGTTTAAAATAATATCAGCGCCTTCCGGTTCAGAATAGTAATAGTATGTAACCCGAAGTTGGGTGCATCCGCTGATCGCTAACACCAACAGCGCAAAGACTACATGGCGCTTAACACACCAAATGTTGGCAGCTGTGAATTTAAAAAACATTTTGAGTAACCTTGCCTCCAAATGTTTATCGTCTCAGCTTAGTATTCTAAAAGCTTACCCCTAACATAGGTGGTATCCAATACCTCTTCCCACCGCCTTCGCGCGTCCAGTCGCGCATCTGAGTCCAGCCTAGCGCCCGCAGGGCTTGTCCCACGTTCATTGGGTGTGGGCGACGGGAGTGAATTTATCATGATGCGAACACCTCTTTGACACTGGGGTTGAAGCCGCTACCAGCCACATGTGGGCAAAATGGACCGGTAGCGGCAATGGCCTTCAGAGGTAAGAATCCTCGCTAGGAGTCGAAGACAGGGGTTATCCTTCGAAGGTGGGGCATTCTGCCTCATTCAAACTCATGCAGCAAGAAAAAATATTAAATTAAATCAATAAGTTATTGGGTTTTTGCGTCCTATTATACTTTGCAACAAGTTGTGTAATGATTGCCCAATATTCGCAGTTATTTACGCTGGGAATTCTTTCAGGCTTTTTTTGCCAAGGGTGAAAATTCAACCGTTTTGCCTAGCTCCGATTACAGTCAAATCGGTGAAATCTACTTCAAGAACGCCTCTTGATCAGGACAACGATATCGCTTTTCCCCTCAAGTCCACATACGTGGTTTGCCCATGCCTCCATCATTCCCCGACGTTGATCCAGCAAATCGATGCGGTGGTAATCCTTTGAAACCACCGGCCCAGTAGCTACCGGACACCGACCCAATGTCTACCGAATGACTACCCAATGTCCACCCGATGCCTACCGTTTGCACACCGGATGCCGACCGATGCCCACCGATGTCCACCGTTGAAAAACCGGGCTGCCCCGGCGATGCGCAGGTCGCAGCACATGGCGACATCGAACCCGCCGCCGAAGGTGCGGCGCGTCATTTTTTTCATGGTATCCATCGAGTCGACCTTGAATGGGGGCTATCGCCAGACGCCGCGGGTATCGAAAACCCGTTTGCCGTCAAGGCGTTCCTTGAAGCGGAGAAGGGTATTCAGTCGACCAGTTCCCGGGCCGCTTCCTGGGCCCCGGCGTCGGAGGACAAATCGGCCCCGGCGAAGGTGGGGTAAAGGCCCAGCGTCCGGCCGCGCTGTTGAATCAGGCCGAGGACGGAATCGATATAGGGCGTTTCCAAGTTCACCAGGCGCCCCATTTCCTGGACCGCCGTGACCAGGGCGTCGATCTCCATCGGCTTGTTCTTCTCCAGGTCCTGGAGCATGGAGGTCTTGTGCGGGCCGACTTCGGCGGCGCCGTTGATGCGCCGGTGGACGTCGACGCGGAAATGCACGCCCAGGGCTTCACCGATGGCCTGGGCCTCGAGCATCATGCAACGCGACAGAATCCGCGTCGCTGGATCGGTGGCGACGACATCGAGGGTGGCGCCGGTCAGCGCCGATATGGGGTTGAAGCAAAGGTTGCCCCACAGCTTGATCCAGATGTCGTCACGGATGTTGTCGCGCACGGGCGCCTTCAGGCCGGCTTTTTCCATGATTTCGCCGAGCATCCGGCAACGGTCGGAAATTTCGCCCGAAGGCTCGCCCAAGGTGAATTTATTGCCATAGACGTGCTTGATGACCCCGGGTTCGACGATTTCCGTCGCCGGATAGACGACGCAGCCGATGGCCCGTTCCGGCCCGATGGTGTCCCACTGCCAGCCGCCGGGATCGACGCTTTCCAGGCGGTGGTTTTCGTATTTGCCCTTGAGTTTATAGAAATACCACCACGGGACCCCGTTCATGGCCGTCACCACCGCCGTTTCCGGCCCCAGCAGGGGACGGAAGCGTTCGGCGGCGTCGTAGGCCTGATGGGACTTCAGCCCGATGATCAGGTAATCCTGGGGGCCGGCTTCCGACGGATCGTCGGTGCACAGGCAGCCCTTGGCGACGCGTTCCTCGCCGTCGATCAGGAGCTTCAACCCGTTTTTCCTCATCGCCTTAAGGTGCGGACCGCGGGCGATCAGGGTAACGTCGTTGCCGGCCAGGGCTAGTTGCACGCCGAGGTAACCGCCGATGGCGCCGGCACCATAGATGGCGATCTTGGCGGCGCCTTTTTTGGTTCTGGTTTTTTTCCGGCGCTTGGCCTTCGCGGCCGGGGGCTTTGTTCCGGGAAGGGGATAGAGGTCGGGGCGCAGTTGTTGGCGGGTTACTTTGCCGCCTGTGGCCTCTTCGATGGAGATGACGTGTCCGGCCGGGCACTTGCCGGATTTGTTCAGCCAGTGCCAGACGTGTCCCTGTTTAACGCCGCAAGCCCGGGCCAGGGCGGATTGGCCGCCGAGGATGCCGATCGCTTGCCCAAGGTGATGCAGCGCGGAATCGTTAGGAGTTTTTTTCATTAGGAAAGGCTACATAAAATTTTGTAGCTTGGCAAACAAGAAAATTTGTAGCTAATGCGAAACCGGGATTCCCGGCCGCCGCTGGCGCTCGTCCCCGGCGCCGATCCATCGGCCGAACATGCGACGCGTCAGTTTTTTTTATGGCACCCATTGGGTCGACCTTATGCGAGGGCTATCGCCAGACGCCGCGGGCATCGAAAACCCGTTTGCCTTCAAGCCGTTTCCGGGGCACATCCTTGAAAGCCCGATGGTCGGTCAGAAGCACCACCACATCGGCCTTTTCAAGCGCTTCCTCCAAGCTGGCCTTGGTGACGTTATCAAGATTGTCCAGGGCCGGCGGCAGGGCGTCGACGTGGGGTTCGACGGCGAGGATTTCGCCGACATCGGCCCCGGCCAACTCCCTGACCACGGTGATGGCGGGGCTCTCCCTCAAATCATCGATGTCGGCCTTGTAAGCGAGCCCCAGGCACGCGATCACCGGATCCTTGAGATCGCGGGCGTGCTCGACAATCCGGCCGGCCAAGTGGTGGGGCTTGGCGTCGTTGACCTTGCGGGCGGCGCGGATCAAATCGGTATCATCGGGGGCCGAATCGACGATGAACCAGGGATCAACGGCGATGCAGTGGCCGCCGACCCCGGGGCCGGGCTGCAGGACGTTGACCCGGGGATGGTGGTTGGCCAATTCGACGGCTTCCCAGACGTCGATGCCGAGCCGGTCGCAGATTACCGAAAGCTCGTTGGCGAAGGCGATATTGACGTCGCGGTAGGCGTTTTCAGACAGCTTGACCAGTTCCGCCGTCGGCGCGGTGGTCAACAGGCATTCCCCCTCGACCACAAAACGGTAAAGGGCCGCCGCCCGTTCGCCGCACCGGGGGCTGATGCCACCGATGACGCGGTCGTTTTGGGTCAGCTCCCGGATCACGTGTCCCGGCAGGACCCGTTCCGGGCTGTGGGCGATCATAATGTCGGCCTCGGCGCCGGCTTCGTGCGGGAAGCTCAGCCCGGAACACAGGTCCGACAACCAGGCCGACAGTGATTCCGTGGTGCCGACGGGAACCGTCGATTCAACGACAATCAGGTCGCCTTTCTTCAATACCCCCTTGAGGCTTTCGGCGGCGGCTTGCAGGTGGCTGAGATCGGGTTTGCGGTCATCGGTGAACGGCGTCGGCACGGCAAGAATAAAGGCGTCCGCGGGTTCGGGCTCGGTGGCGGCGCGGAGCTTTCCGGCGCCGACGGCGTCGAGGACCATCTTGTCCAGGTCCGGCTCGACAAGGTGAACCTTGCCCTGGTTGATTAGTTCGACAATTTCGGCATTGATGTCGACGCCCAACACGTCCAGCCCCCGGCCGGCGAAGATCGCCGCCGTCGGCAAGCCGACGTAGCCGAGCCCGACCACCGAAAGCCGCTTGAAACCGGGGTCTGCCTTAGAGATCACGGGATAGCTCCTCGACGATGCGTTGGCTGGCCTTGCCGTCGCCATAGGGGTTGTGGGCGCGGCTCATGGTTGCGTAGGCGTCTTCATCGTCGAGCAGACGCACGGCCTCGGCGATGATGTTTTTCTTGTCGGTGCCCACCAGCTTGACGGTGCCGGCGTCGAGGGCTTCCGGTCTTTCGGTGACGTCGCGCATGACCAGGACCGGTTTTCCCAGCGACGGCGCTTCCTCCTGGATGCCCCCGGAATCGGTAATCACCAGATAGGCCCGGTCCATCAGGTAAACGAACGGCAGGTAATCCAGCGGCCCCATCAGATGGATGTTGGGTTTGCCGTCGAGGGACTTGTTGACCGGCTCGGTGACGTTGGGGTTGAGATGGACCGGATAGACGATTTCAACGTCGCCGCGGCCGGCGAGCTCGGCCAGGGCGGCGCAAATATTCTCGAAACCGGGGCCGAAATTCTCGCGCCGGTGCCCGGTCACCAGGATCAGCCGCCGGGCCGGGTCCAAGGACGAAAATCGGCTTTCCTGCTCCTGTCTTAAGTCTTTGTTTTTTTTTAATCTTTTTGTCACTGACAGGAGCGCGTCGATGACCGTATTGCCGGTCACGACGATACGGTCTTGCGGCACCCCCTCGCGGGTCAGGTTATCTTTTGCCGTTTCCGTCGGCGCGAAGTGCAAATCGGCGATGGCGTCGGTCAGCTTGCGGTTCATTTCCTCCGGAAAGGGGGCGTAAGGGTCGCTGGTGCGAAGCCCGGCTTCGACATGACTGACGGGAACCATCCGATAAAACGCCGCTAATGCGGCGGCTAGGGTGGTGGTGGTGTCGCCGTGGACAAGAACGCGGTCGGGCTTGAAATCTTCCAGCACGTCCATCATCCCCGTCAGAACGGCCTGGGTAATGTGGGCCAGGTCCTGGTTTTCACGCATGATGTCGAGGTCGTAATCGGGGCTAACGTGGAACAGTCCCAAAACCTGATCAAGCATGGACCGGTGCTGCGCGGTAACGCAGACACCGGCCTCGACCCCAGGGGCCTCTTCCAAGGCCTTGATGACGGGAGCCATTTTAATGGCCTCAGGACGCGTTCCGAAAACGCTCAACACTCGCATTTTGGCTTGTCTTTCAGTTCCTTGTGAGATGATTGGATATCGTGTCCGGTGCCATTTCGCAAGAACGGCTTTGCCAACCCCGATTGAATGCTTAAGGTGAGGTTCACCTTATCGAAGAGGATATCGCACATGGGTCTTTCTTTTTTTTCGAGAATGGCCATCGGGTTGGCCGGCGTCGTGGCGGCGCTAATTGGTTCCGGGCACGTGGCCGTGGCCGAAATGGTGCCTCACCGGGCGGTTTATTCCCTGACCATGGGCAAGGGCGATACTTCGGGCCGGTTCGTCAATGTCGGCGGGGCGGTCAAAATGGTGCTGGAAAAAACCTGCGATGCCTGGATCATCGCGGAGCAGATCAACATGCACATCGATACCCAGGTTGGAGGCCGGCTGCTTCAGGACCTCAAATACACCGGTTGGGAATCGCTCGACGGCAGGCAATACCGTTTCGCCGCGCATTCGCGGATCAACAACGAAAGCAAAAAATTCATGGGCAAAGCCCGGTCCGATCTCAACCAGCCGGGGGAGGCCGTCTATTCGAAGCCAAAAAAGATGAAAATGGTACTACCGCCGGGAACGCGTTTCTATTTCGGCCTGACGTCCTGGTTGATCGAGCGCGCCCGTTCCGGGGCTACCAGGGCCGAAACCGTGGTCTTCGACGGCACCGACGAGGAAGGGCCGCAGCGGGCCGTCGCCTTTATCATTGCGTTGGAAAAAAACAGCGGCGCCGTCGATAAAGGACTGGGTCCCCTGGTCGACAGGCCCGGCTGGTCCATGCGGATTGCTTTCTATCCCATCGATGGCCGGGGCGCGGCCCCCGATTACGAAGTCCAGGCCGTGATCCTCGACAACGGGGTGGCGCCGAAAATAGAACTGGTTTTCACCAATTTCACCGCGATCCAAAAGCTGGAAAAAATAGAAGCCCTAGAATTACCCAACTGCTAAATCCAGTGCGATTGTCATAATCCATTGTAAGGATTAGACTCTTTGCCGTTATCCCCTAGGAACGGCTGTGCAAGCCATGAACATTAAAATAAAACCCTCGACGGTTTGCCTGGCCGCCCTGTTGGCGGTGTTTGTGACGGTATTTTCGCTCCCCGCCGCCGCTGAATCCGGGTTTACCGGCATGCAGATCCAGGGCATGTCGGAAAAAATCGCCAAAGCCCTGGGCCGCAAAGCCGCGGACGGTGTGCTCGTCCGGGACGTCGCTTTGGGTGGACCGGCCGACAAGGCGGGCATCCATCTCGGCGATCTGATTTTCAAATACGTCGGCAAGAATATCGACAGCTTCCAAACCATGGTCAAAACGGCGGGTTCCACCCGGCCCGGCCAGGAGGTTGAGGTTTCCCTCGTGCGCCAGGGCAAACCGATGACGCTAACGATGAAGCTGGGAAAATGGACGAAACCTTGGCGCATCACCGATACCGCCGTCGCCAGTCTTCCCCAATACAGGTTGACCATGGCGACGTTGACGCAAAAATTGCGCAAGGGTTTGGGCCTTCGATGGAGCTCCATCGGCGTGGTGGTGACCCTGGTTGATCCCGACAGAACGGATATCGGGCTCAGGCGCGGCGACTTGATCGTCCAGGTCAATCAGCACGATGTTTGGTTGCCGGAGCAGGTGGTCGAACAATACAAGGCCGCCAAAAAGGCCGGCCGCAAGGAGCTGTTGTTGCTGATAGAGCGGGTTAACGGATTTTATTTTATGCTGTTGCCGGTGAAGTAGAAGAGGCGGGGATCAGCTTCCCCGGGCCTGGGAAATCAATTTCTTCAACGCCGCCCGATCGATGGCTCCGCGGACGATTTTGTCGCCGATGACGAAAGCCGGCGTGCCGTTGATGTCCAGCGCCTGCGCCAGGGCAAAGTTTTTCTCGATCATTTTGTCGATCCGGGGGTCGGCCATGGTTTTCTTTAACGCCTTGACGTCGTAGCCGGTCTTGGCGGCGATTTTCATGACCCCTTGTTCCGGCAACGCGCCCTTGGTGACCATTAAAGCCCGATGGAAGGGTTCGTATTTCCCCTTGTCCGTCAACCACGCCGCCAGCGCGGCCTTGGAGGCGGCAAGGGATTGCGGCCCTAAGATCGGGAATTCCTTGTAAACGTAGCGAATGTTCCTGTCGGCGTTCAGGACCTTCATCACCGCCGGGAAAACCCGTTTGCAAAAACCGCAGCGGTAATCGAAGAACTCGACGATAGTGACGTCGCCCTTCACATTGCCGCCGACGGGGGTGGCCGGGTCATTGAAAAGCTCGTCGTGGAACTTAACCAGATTAGCCTTCGACCGCGCCTGGGCATCACGTTTATCGCGCGCCTGCAGGCTCTGGATGGATTCGATGATGACTTCCGGGTTGTTCAGGATGAAGTCGCGAATAAGGTCTTCGAAGGACCGCTTCTCGGCAGGCGAAAATAATAGCGCCGGAGCCTTGGGCTGAAGACCGCTTTGTGACTGTGCCAGGAGAGGGGAATGTTTCTGCGCCTGGGCCGGCCCGGCGATGGCGGCCAATAACAGACCCGCCATCAAGGCGGGGAATATGCGGCTGAAAAAGGGATTGGATTTCATCAGCAGGGTCGATCTCATTGTTGCACTAGGAGCGAAAGAGTGCCGCATGATGATTGGTCAGGTGGTTTTTGTACAGGTTTTTGGCTTGCCGGCACCTCAAGGCCCGCAACGTTCCGCCCTAGCGGGACAGGCGAAGACCCGATATATAAGCGGGGCTGGGGGGTTTGCCGGCCGCCGCGGCAATGCGAATAAACGTGATCCGTGACAGCCCGGCGTCGTCCTCCGGCTAGGCCCTCCGGTAGATGTCCGACAGTTTGACGGTTTCCAGCCACCATGAACCGGTATTCTCGCGTCCCCCCCTGGCCGTATAACGCGACGCGGCTTGGCGGCGCGTTGACGATTTCGGTTTGGTGATGGAGCCTTGCTGCAAGGCCGATACCCCCAGATGATGACCACCGCCCGGTCGTGGGGAGGAAGGGAGTCATCGGGCCAAACCAGGGCCGTGCCTCCCAGGCCCCGGGATTTCGGGTTGCCGCCGTGAAACCCGACCACCAGCCGGACCGGATGAACGCCTGAAGGTTGCGGGTCCATGTTCTATGCCCAACTGAGATAGGGCGTCGCCAGAAGAGATGCCCGGGTCGGCTTGACGGCGACAAAACTCCGTTGTCCGTTAATTATCTTCAAGGCCGGCACGCCGGCCCGCTCGACAACCGTCAACTGGCCCCGGCCGGCCTTTCCCTCAATGATCCAATCAAGCGGCAGGGCGTTGGGTTCGAACGCCGGCACCGGGCCGAGAACGTTCATGGTGCCGCTGGGGGCGACGTTGCTGGCGGGCTTGGAACAAGCGGCGGCGAAAGCAAGCAAAGAAACCGACCACAGGGCTAAAAGCAACCTTCCGGGTCTTGCCATCCGCACTGTCATGGGGTGTCCCTTATTTATTCTTTTTTTGCCGGGCGGCGAGAAGAATGTCCTGGGATTGCAGCCATTCCCGGGACCCGTGGGGGAAAAGCCGTTCGGCAAGGCCGGCATGGTAAAGGGCGACGGATTTCTTACCCGTCAACAAGGCTTCTTCGGCCAAGGCCAGGGAACTATGTCCCTTGTCCCCCCGGCGTCCATAGGCGATCGCCAGCTGTCGCCAAGTGAAGGGGGATTCCGAATCATCGGCAATGGATATGCGCAGGTTGTCGATCGCCGTGTCCAACAGCGCCGGGTTGTTCAAGGCCAACTGAACACGGGCCAGTTCACGGCGTATCAGCGGGTTGTCGGGCAACAGGGTAACGGCGTTCTGATAAGACACCAGCGCCGCTCCCGGTTTGCCGTTTTCAAACAGCATTTGCCCTTTCAGTTCCCGGAAGTAAGGGTCTTTGGGATACTCTGCGATTAGCCCGTCGATCAGCGGCACCGCTTTTTCCAGGTTTGGTTCTCGGTAATAGCCGACGGCCCTGGCGTATCGGGATTCCAGGCTGTTGTCGCTCTCCTTGTAAACCCCTAGCGTATGGCCAATGGGGTTCAGGAATCCATAAAGCTTGGCCCGGGCCCGCCGGAAATTGATGTCGAACTTTGATGACACGGCGTTATCGGAATAGGGGGAGTTGGCAACATGATGGGCGATGGCGGCCACGCGATCACGGGTCAAGGGGTGTGTCCGGACGTAGGGGTCCTGACGTTCGGGAACCCGAAACTCCTGATCCCCCAGAATTTCCATGAATTCAAGAAACCCCCTGGCCGATATCTTGACTTTGTCCAGATACTTCAAGGCCGCCTGGTCGGCCGTCGATTCCTGGGTCCGCGTGTAACTCAGGAAATTGCGTACTACTATCCCTTGGCCGCCGGCGATGATGACGCTGCCGATGTCTCCGCGCCCGGCACCGATAGCGGCGCCGCCCAAAATTATCGACAGGATCGTCGTTGCGGTGCTGCCTTTGAGGGCATCTTTGATCCGCGCCAGGTGGCCACCGGAAATGTGACCGGTTTCGTGGGCGATAACGCCGATGATTTGCTCGGCGCTCTTGGCCTGCGTCAGCATGCCGGTATTGATAAACAACCGCTGTCCGCCGGCGACGAAGGCATTAAGGGTTTTGTCCCTGACCAGGTGAATCTTAACCGCCGAAGGATCAAGGTTGGCGGCGAGGAATACTGGCGTTGAAAAATTGCGGATGGTATTTTCAATCTCCGCATCGCGGATCAGAGAGATTTTTTGGCCGCGGGCGTCGGTCGCTCCCATCAACAAGACGGCGGAAATCAATAAAACGGTGACAAAATCGAAAATGCGTTTCAGCAAGGTCTTCAACCTCAAGGATTTACGCCCCCCGTCCACGATAGCCCGTGCATGGGGGAAACGTAGTCTCGAGAAGGGATGTCGTCAAATAGCGCCGCTCTTTTTGGCCCTGCTATTGACCGCCTGTTCCTCCAATCCGCTTGAATCCCTCAACCCGTTCAAGTCCAAGGAAGATGAAGGAAAACGCGGAACCATCGGGTTCGTCATAGGGTTCTTCGGCGGGGTGGTGACGGACGAACCCCGGGCGACGTTGGTCGGCCGTGATATCCTGTCCTCGGGCGGAACAGCGGCGGATGCGGCCGTTGCCGTATCGATAGCCCTTTCCGTGACCTTGCCGTCTTCGGCCAGCCTCGGCGGCGGCGGCGTTTGCGTGGTTCATGACTCCAAGTCAAACACCACGGAAACTCTGGATTTCCGGTCCGGGGTTCCGAAAAATATATCGGCCACGGCCATCCTCCCCAACGCCGTTCCCGGTCTTATCCGCGGGATGGCGGTTCTGCATTCCAAATACGGCCGCCTGGTCTGGGCCAATCTGGTGTCGCCGGCTGAAACCCTGGCCCGGTTCGGCAACCAGGTTTCGCGCGCCTTTGCCCGGGACTTAAAGCAAATCCCCCCGGCCCTTCTGGCGGACCTCCAAATACGAAAGATTTTCAGCCTCGGAAAGGGAGGCCGCTTAATCCAGGAGGGGGATTTCCTCAAGCAACTGGACTTATCGTCGGTCCTGGGTCGGCTCAGGGCCCAGGGCGCAGGCGATTTCTATACCGGGCTCCTAGGACGCCAATTGGTCGCCGCCGTCGCCCGGGCGGGGGGCTCGCTCACTCTTGACGACCTTAGGGCCTTTGCCCCCCGATGGCGGCCGACCCTAAAAATTCCTTATATCCAAAACACCAAATTTCATTTTCCCGGGTTCCCCGGCCCGTCGGGCGTTTTGGCGGCGCAAATAATCGGGATGATGGCCGAAAACGGCGATTGGGAAGACTCCTCTCCGGTGGAAAGGGAACACCTTATGGCGGAAGTGATCGCCATTGCCCATGCTGGCCGTAATCGCTGGCTCCGCAATGACGGCTCCCTTGCCGTCGATCCCACGGGCTTGGTTTCGGAGGATAGCCTCGAAAACCTGATTTCCGGAATCAAACCCGAGCGTCACGTTTCTTTCGGGAATTCCAAGGCCCCGCCGGGGGGGAATCCCGTCTCCTCCACGGGAACGGGGTTTGTCATCGTTGACCGCGAGGGATCGGCCGTCGCCTGTTCCCTGACCCTCAACAATCTTTTCGGCGCCGGAAAGGTCGCCCAGGGTATGGGTATTTTACTGGGTGCCCTGCCGGGGCCGCTTGGCCGCGGCCCGGATTCATTGGCGGCGATGCTGCTGATTAACAATGTCCACAACATCTTTTATTTAGGCCTTGCCTCATCCGGCGGGGCCGTGGCGCCGAGCGTCCTTGCCGGCGTTGCGACGCGTACGCTTATGGGCAGAAAAGAGGAAACCCTGGAAATGGCGCTGGCCGCCAAGCGTCTCTATAACAGCGGGAACCCGGATTTGACCTATTACGAACAAGGCATGGACACTTCCATTATCGACGACTTGTCCAAACGGGGGCATCGGTTGAGCCCGGTGCCTACCCTGGGAAAAGTAAATGGGGTTTTTTGCTCGACCGGGGTTCCCAGCGAGAAAGACCTCTCCTGTTCCATGCGGCCCGATCCCAGAGGATTCGGCTTGGCGGCCGGCGCCGAATAGGACTGGGCCCGCACCATGGTCCTCAAGGTCGCCAAGCGCGGAACCATCCCGCCGTTCATCGTCATGGACGTCATGCGGGAGGCTAACGAGCGCGAGGCCCAGGGCGAGGACGTGCTGCACCTGGAGGTGGGACAGCCCGGCACCGGCGCCCCGGGGCCGGTCCTGGAGGCGGCGAAAGCGGTGCTGGATGAAGACCGCCTCGGGTACACCGATGCCCTTGGCCTGCCGGCGTTGAAACGCCGCATTGCGCGGCATTACCAGGATGCCTATGGCCTTGCGGTCGATCCGGAACGGGTCGTCGTCACCACCGGGTCGTCCGGCGGGTTCGTGCTATCGTTCCTGGCCGCTTTCGATGCCGGTGACCGGGTGGCGTTGTCGAGCCCCGGTTATCCCGCCTACCGGAATATCTTGAGAGGCGTCGGGTGTGAAGTGGTGGATATACAAGTCGGGCCCGACACCAACTTTCAGCCGACCCCGGAATTAGTCGACCGCGCCGTCCACGACTCCGCCGCCATCGACGGCTTGATCATCGCCAGCCCGTCGAACCCGACGGGGACCATGATCCACGCCCGGGAACTGAAAGAGCTGATCGGGTATTGCGCCGACAACGCCATCCGCCTGATTTCGGACGAAATCTATCACGGCATTACCTATGGCAAAAAGGCGGAAACGGCGCTTCGCCATACGGACGATGCCATCGTCGTCAACAGCTTCTCCAAGTATTTTTCCATGACCGGCTGGCGTCTCGGATGGATGGTCGCGCCCGAGGAACTGCTACGGTCCTACGAGTGCCTGGCGCAAAATCTTTTCATTTCGCCGCCTTCCCTTTCCCAGCACGCCGGGATCAAGGTTTTCGACTGCGGCGACGAACTGCAGGCCAATGTCGCCCGGTACGCGGAAAACCGTGGGATCTTGTTGAAAAAACTGCCGGCGGCGGGTTTCGAAACCCTGGCCCCGGCTGAAGGGGCCTTTTACATCTATGCCGATATCGCCAACCTGACCAACGACAGCCAGGATTTCTGCAAACGCATGCTGGCCGAAACCGGGGTCGCGGTAACGCCCGGGGTGGACTTCGACCCCGGGCGCGGCAACCATTTCATGCGCTTTTGTTTTGCCGGCGAGACATCGGACATGGCCGAAGCCATGGACCGCCTCGGCCGCTGGCGGCGTTAGGACCCGGCCCTTGGTAATAGGCCCGCTTATTTAGCCGGTTTGTTCCACCACCCCTTGCGGCCCTGGGATTTTCCCGGCGCCTGGTTCTCGCCGGCCACGCCGCCGATATTGATGACATTGGTTTTTGCGGCGTCGACGCCGGTCGACGCGGCTGCCTGCCTGGCCGGGACGGAGGGCTCCGCCACCGTTGCCGGAGGGCTGGCTTCATCGGCAGTCTGGATGGGGATATTAATGACGGTCTTTCCCTCGGTCGGCTTGTCCTCTTTCGTTTTTGCGCTGCGCCGGGGGCGGCGGGCCGGTTTGCCGGTCGCCGGGTTGACGTCATCGCCGGCGCCGTCCTTGTCGGCGGCGGATGCCTCGGTTTTGGCCTCCGTTTCCGCCTTCTTGTTCTTTATGCCGCCGCTTCGCTTGGCCGGGTCTTTCGCTTTTCTCCGGCGCACCGACTTATTCTTGGCCGGGGCCTCGGCGGCGGTGGGGGCGTCGGGGCCCGGCAAGGGGATAACGTTATCGACGTCGCTGGTTTCCGCTTCGGCCGCGGCCGCCGGCGGCGGGGCGTTACCGGTCCGGTCCTGGGCCTGCCGATCGGCGGGTTTGCGGCTCCGCCGCCGTCCCCCGCGGCGGCCACGGCGGCGGCGCTTGGCGTGGGTGGGTGGCGCCACTTGGTCAGACTCTGAGCTAGACTCGGCGGCTTTTTCGGCGACCGGCTCTTCAGGAGCGTCTTCCGGGGGCTCGGCCGTTTTGGCTTCGTCCGCCACGCTCACGGTGGTATCCTCGCCATGCTGGTGGCGCCGGGAACGGCGCCGCCGTCTGCCGCCTTCCCCCGGGGCATCCCTGCCGCCGGTGCCGGCCGCCTCGCCTCTGCCTAGGCCCTTGCCGCCATCGACCCGTTCGATCCGGTAATCGGGCGGGATCAGGGTGTCATCGGTCTCCAGGGTCACCGCCAACTGGTATTTGTTTTCGAGGTCCGCCAGGGCCGAGTGCTGGTTATTGAGGATGTAAAGGGCCACGGACGAGGGGATGGCGACGTTTATCGCCTTCGAGCGTTTCTGCATTCCTTCTTCTTCGAGGGCGCGGAGAAGATGAAGCGCCGCCGAATCCGTAGACCGGCGAATGCCCGTTCCTTCACAGTAGGGGCAGGGTTCGGAACTGGTTTCGATCAGGCTCGGGCGCAGCCGTTGGCGGGAAAGTTCCAACAGCCCGAAGGGGCTGATACGGCCGATCTGGATGCGGGCGCGGTCGGAACCCATAACGTCCTTGATCCGGCGTTCCACCTTGAGCTGGTTTCGGTGGATTTCCATGTCGATGAAGTCGATGACGATCAGGCCGGCCAGGTCCCGGAGCTTCAGCTGCCGGGCGATTTCGTCGGCCGCCTCGAGGTTGGTTTTCAAGGCCGTTTCCTCGATGTTGCGACCCCGGGTGGCGCGGCCCGAATTGACGTCGATGGACACCAGCGCCTCGGTCGGATTGATGACGATATAACCGCCTGACTTCAACTGTACGGTGGGGGAGTGCATGCCGTCCAACTGGCCTTCCACCGAAAAATGCTGGAACAGTTGCTTGTTGGTTTCCTTGAAGGGCTGCACCCGTTTTGTATGGCTGGGGATCAGCATCTTCATGAAATCCTTAGCGAGGCGGTAGCCGGCTTCGCCTTCGATGATGATTTCATCGATGTCCTTGTCGTAAAGGTCCCGGATCGAGCGCTTGATCAAATTGCCTTCCTCGTGGACCAGGCAAGGGGCCATGGATTCCAGGGTGACGTCGCGAACCGAGCTCCACACCCGCATCAGGTATTCATAATCGCGCTTGATTTCGGCTTTTGATCGCTTCTGCCCGGCGGTCCGCACGATCACCGCCATCCCCTTGGGAATGCCGAGGCCGCCGAGGATCGTTTTCAGACGTTTGCGGTCGGTGCCGGTGCTGATCTTGCGGGAAATGCCGCCGCCCCTGGCGGTGTTGGGCATTAACACGCAATACCGCCCGGCCAGCGACAAATACGTCGTCAACGCGGCGCCCTTGGTGCCCCGTTCTTCCTTGACGACCTGCACCAGCAGGATCTGACGGCGCTTGATGACTTCCTGGATTTTATATCTGCGCCTGAGCGTCGCCGGGCGGCGGGCCTCGACCTCCTCGGAATCGTCGCCGCCCAGGGTCTCGACGCCGGCGGCGTCGGAATCCTCGCCGCCGCAGTCCAGGGCCTTGGCCTCGGCCTCAGTCCCCACCGCCTGCTGTTCGGCCAGCAGTTTTTCGCGGTCGGCGACCGGAATTTGATAGTAATCGGGATGGATTTCGCTGAACGCCAGGAACCCGTGGCGGTTACCGCCGTAATCGACAAACGCCGCCTGTAGGGACGGTTCGACCCGGGTTACCTTCGCAAGATAGATGTTGCCTCTTAGCTGCCTTCGGGATTCAACCTCAACGTCGAAATTTTCCAGATGGTTTCCGATAACGATCGCCACCCGGGTCTCTTCCGGATGCGATGCGTCGATAAGCATTCTTTTGGTAGGCATTAAATTTTAAACTCCGATGCACAATTTGCCCGGAACCCGGCCCCCAAGAGGGAGAGGCATCGGGAAAAAAGGTGCGTGTTTTAGAAACGCCGGTGGCGCCTGCGAACGGTCCTGTCGCCATCAGGGGCGGGGGTGTCTGTGAATAAGCTCGCGCTGCTCTATCCGGCATGAAAAAAGACCATATTTTATGAGGGGTGGCCCCTCGAACGTTCCGTATATAAGCCCGGACAAAATAAATTACCAGGTGCGGGAACCCGATCCCGCGCCCGGGCTGATCAGTTTATGGGGGAAAACGGCTCGGGACGGCAAAAACAGCGATAAAGGAAACCTGTCCGGCTGACGGCCTCTCCCCACGGTGTTAACATAACGGTAGGACTTTGGTTCGACAATCGTCTTATTGCCGTTACCGGGGCAAACGGTCGCCGGGGCCGGGATAGCGGGAAGGAAATTTGTTGCAGTCCTTCGGCCCCTGTAATAAGTCCTGTATTTGGGGGTAACTTGCTGGTGTTACACAAAATGTGGGGTCTCGGTCGAGTTTTCCGTTGGCCGCTGGTGGCCTTGTCGTTGACCGCCGGGTTCGCCGGCCCGGGGCCGGCCGTGGCCGCCGAATCGGTGGTTACCGACATCCGTGTTGCCGACCATGGCGGCGCCACGCGGGTGGTTTTCGAGTTGACCCGGAAAGTGGCGTTCAGCGCCTTTACCCTCGGCAATCCCGCCCGCGTGGTCATTGACTTGCCGGAAGTAGGCTGGCGGCTGCCGGCGCGGCCGCTGCCGGGCGCCACCGGCGTTTTCGAGAAACTGCGCTACGGCCTCTACAAGCCTGGCAATTCCCGGGTCGTCCTCGATATCCGCACGCCGGCGGCGATCGCCCAGGCTTTTATCCTCGAACCGCAAGGGGGAAAGGGGTTCCGGGTGGTCATCGATCTGACGCCGACGACCGCGCAAGCGTTCCTGCGCAATGCTGGCAAGGCGCCCGTCCGGGTGACTGCCAGCCGCCCATCACCACCGTCCCCGCCGCCCCCTGTCGCTACGTCGCCGAAGAAGAAAATGGTCCTGGTCAAGGGGCCAGACCCCGTTGCCGCCCCCGCCACCCTCACTGCCCCGGGGCCGAAGGCACCCCGGTCCGGATTGCAGCCGCCCCGACAACAGGCGACACCTTTCCGTTTGGCACCGCGCAAGCCGGAACCGAAACATCGCGACAAGAAACACGTCGTCGTCATCGATCCCGGCCACGGCGGTGCCGATCCCGGCACCATCGGTATCTCCGGCATCTACGAGAAGCACCTGACGTTGTCGATGGCCCGCGAACTCAAGAAACGTCTGGAAAGGACGGGCCGTTTCAAGGCCCTGCTGACCCGCGACAGGGACATCTTCATCCGCCTGCGCGACCGGGTGCAGATGGCCCGCGACGCCAAGGCCGAGCTGTTCATTTCCATCCACGCCGACAGCGTCCGCAACAAAAAAATCAAGGGCTCCGCGGTCTACACCCTTTCGGAAAAGGCCTCGGACGGGGAGGCCCAGGAATTGGCGGAGAAGGAAAACAAGGCCGACCTCATCGCCGGCGTCGATCTGACCCACGAGACGCCCGAGGTGACCAGCATCCTGATCGACCTGGCGCAGCGGGAATCGATGAACCAATCGGCCCGTTTCGCCGCCGCCCTGGTTAAGGAGCTCAGGCGCCACACCAAGGTTCTCCGAAACAGCCACCGATTCGCCGGATTTGCCGTCCTCAAGGCTCCGGACGTCCCCTCGGTGCTGTTCGAGATGGGGTTTTTGTCCAACCCCGCCGACGAGCGCGCCTTGCGGTCGCGCAAATACCGCTCCCGCCTTGCGGCCACGGTAGTCCGGTCCGCGGAGGCCTATTTCGCCCGCATCGAGGAAGCGACGCGCAAATAGGCGGCCATACGGTCGCCATATTTTCCCCCTTTAGTGACTCGCCCCTTTAGTGACTCGAACGTGTCGGGCGGACATGTGGTATGATGGTCCCCGGGCTTGGTGCCGCCGTTTGTTGCCGCCATCAGGACCGAAGGACCCGGACCGAAACGGCCTTGGGATTCCATGTTTAGAGCGTTTCTGACCCTATTGGGAATTTTGTTCATCTTCGCGCTGGCCGGCACCGGTGGGATGCTGTTCATTTTCCACAATTACGGCCGCGACCTTCCCGAATACCAGCAGCTCGCCGATTATGAGCCGCCGGTCATGACCCGGGTTTACGCCGGCGACGGCCGGCTGTTGGCCGAATACGCGGTCGAGAAACGGGTCTTCGTGCCGATCAAGGCGATGCCACGGCGCGTGGTGCAGGCGTTCCTGGCCGCCGAGGACAAGAACTTCTACATCCACCCGGGCGTCGATGTGCTGAGCGTCCTCCGCGCGGCGTTTATCAACGTCAAGAATATCGGCACCTCGAAGCGCCCGGTCGGCGCCTCGACCATCACCCAACAGGTGGCAAAGAACTTCCTGCTTACCAACGAGCTGTCGTGGCGCCGAAAGATCCAGGAGGCGATCCTGGCCTTCCGCATCGAACGCGCCCTTTCCAAGGACCGCATCCTGGAGCTCTACATGAACCAGATTTACCTCGGCTTCGGGTCTTATGGCGTCGCCGCGGCGGCGCTCAATTACTTCGATAAATCGATGGACGACCTGACCATCGCCGAGGCGGCGTTCCTGGCCGCCCTGCCGAAGGCGCCCAACAACTACAACCCGGTCAACAAGCCGCAGGCCGCCAAGGCCCGGCGCGATTGGGTGATCGGGCGGTTGCTGGCCGAAGGCTACATCGACGAGACGCAGGCAGCGAAGGCCGAACAGGCGGAACTCAGGGTCCGCCGGCGCTCGGCCACCGAATACGTGACCGCCGAATATTTCGCTGAGGAGGTGCGCCGCCAACTGGTACGGCAATTCGGCGAGGAGGAGCTGTACAAGGGCGGGCTGTCGGTGCGCACCACCGTCGATCCCGCCCTCCAGGCGATCGCCGACAGGCTGCTCCGAGAAGGACTCGAGGCTTACGACCGCCGCCACGGCTGGCGCGGGCCGATCGCGCGGCTGGCCGAGGGCACGCGGCTCGATATTGCCGGCGACTGGCGGCGCGAACTGTTCAACGCCGCCCCGGTCAAGGGGCTGGGCAAGCATCGGCTGGCGGTCGTCATCGGCCTCGACATCGACGGCGCCGTGATCGGCCTTGGAAACGGCACCACGGGGCGCATTCCGCTGGCCGAAATGAAATGGGCAAAACCTTGGAAAAAGGGCCAGAAGCGCGGCCCCAAGGTAACAAACCCGGCCGACGTGCTCGCCCCCGGCGACGTCATCGCCGTCGATCCGGTGACCGCCAACGCCAAGGGCAAGCCGGTTGCCAAGGGAACCTACGGCCTGCGTCAGTTGCCCGACATCGAAGGCGCCCTGGTCGCGCTGGACCCCCACACCGGCCGGATCCTGGCCATGGCCGGCGGCTATGCCTACGAACGCAGCCAGTTCAACCGCGTCACCCAGGCCATGCGGCAGCCGGGCTCGGCGTTCAAGCCTTTCGTTTATCTGGCCGCCATGGACGCCGGGTATACGCCGTCGACCCTGATCCTGGACGCGCCCTTCGTCATCGACCAGGGGCCGGGATTGCCGAAATGGCGGCCCGCCAACTATACAAAAAAATTCTACGGCCCGTCGACCATGCGCTTAGGGGTCGAAAAATCGCGCAACCTGATGACCGTGCGCCTGGCGCAGACCATCGGCATGGAGAGGGTTGCCGAATACGCCGAACGCTTCGGCATCGTCGACACCATGCCGCGCACGCTGTCCATGGCGCTGGGCGCCGGGGAGACGACGCTGCTCAGGCTGACCACGGCCTATGCGATGCTGGTCAACGGCGGCAAGCGCATCACCCCGACCCTCGTCGACCGCATCCAGGACCGCCACGGCGAAACCATCTTCCGCCATGACCGGCGCAACTGCCCCCACTGCCGGGCCACCTACTGGACCCGCCAGTCGGTGCCGGAGATCGCTGATACCCGCCCCCCGGTGACCGAGCCGGGCAGCGCCTATCAGGTGGTGACCATGCTCCAGGGCGTCATCAAGAGGGGCACCGGAAGACGAGTCCGGGCGGTCGGCAAACCCTTGGCCGGCAAGACCGGGACCACCAACAGGGAATTGGACACCTGGTTCATCGGTTTTACGCCCGATCTGGCGGTCGGCGTTTTCATCGGCTTCGACAAACCGAAGCCGCTCGGCCGCCACGAAACCGGCTCCAGCGTCGCCGCGCCGGTGTTCCGCGACTTCATGGCGGCGGCGTTGAAGGACAAAGCCGCGATTCCGTTCCGCATCCCGCCGGGCATCCGCCTGGTGCGGGTCAACGTTTCCACCGGCCAATTGGCGCGCCCGGGGGACAAAGACGTCATCCTCGAAGCCTTCAAGCCGGGTACCATCCCTTCCGGGCGCTCGGAAGTCCTGGAAGGGCAAAGCTGGTCCGGCGGCGACCGCCAGCCGGCGACCGGCACCGGCGGGCTTTACTGAGCGCCCAACAGAACCCCAGAGAGCCGGCGTTCCCGGCGGCTGGATTCCCACGGTAGGCATCGGTGGGCATCGGTCGGCATTCGGTGGTCATTGGGTGGCTGACGGGTCGGTGTTTTCTCTGTATTACTCTGTAATTTTGGCGGTTTTCGGTGTCATTCGGCGGCATGTTCAGGGCCCAACGCCTTCTCCTGGACCCGGAGCGCCCGCTTGAACAGGGGTACCGCCTCGTCGTTCTTGCCCTGGTCAAGCCTGAGCCGGCCGTAGTCGGCGATGGCCTTGGCCACGGACGAATGGTCCGGGCCCAGGGCCTTTTCCTTGATCTGGATTCCCTGGGGGTAGAACTTTTCGGCCTTGGCGGGTCTTTGGGTGTCGCGGTAGAGGTTGGCCAGGTTGTGCTTCGACTGCCCGACGCTTTTGTGATTCTCGCCTTTGGTGCGTTGGCGGATGTTCAAGGCGCGCAGGAGCGCTTTTTCTGCGGCCTCGAAACGCTTCAGTCGCCGGTACAGGTCGCCCAACCGGTCGAGGGTCTTGGCCAGGCCGCTGTGTTCGGCGCCGAGGGTCTTTTCCTGGATCGTCAGGGCACGCTTGTAGAAGGTTTCGGCCTTGCCCAAGCGCCCCCGCGAATACTGGAGCCGCCCGAGAACGTTGAGGGTATTGGCGACGCCCGGATGGTCCGGGCCCAGGGCCTTTTCCCGGATCGCCAGCGCCCGGGTGTAGAAATCCTCGGCTTCCGCATACCGGCCAATTTGGCGGTAAATGTTGGCCAGGTTGTGAAGCGACTGCCCGACGCTTTTGTGTTCAGGCCCCTTGCGCCGTTGGCGAATGGCCAGGGCTTGCTTGAGGACCTTTTCCGCCTCTTCGAAACGGCCCAGTTCCCGATAGAGGCTTCCCAGTTGGTCGAGGGTCTTGGCGTATTGGGGGTGGTCTTTCCCCAATTTGTTTTCCAGCACCTCGAGGCTGCGCTTCAGGGTCTTTTCCGCCTCGCCGTATCGGCCCTGTTTCCGGTACAGGTTTCCCAACGAATTAAGGATTTTGCCGACCTTGGGGTGGCCGGGTCCCCTGGCGTTCTGCCAAATCTCCAGGGCGCGCTTGTAAAGCGGCCCTGCTTTCTCGAGGTTCCCGGCTTGGCGGTGAGCATTGGCCAGCCATTCCAGGGCCTTGGCTAATTTCGGGTGGCCGTCGCCGAACCTTCCTTCTCCGTAATCGACCGCCTGTTCGAAATACGGAATCGCCTCGGCGAATTTCCCCGCCTTCTGAAGCGCCTTTCCTGCACTATGGCATCCCTGAAGTCGCCCGCTTGCGCGTGCTAACCAAAATGTCCCAGGAACAGGGCGGCAAGGACCGCCAGAAAAACAAACCGCTGCATACCGAAACACCCCCTGGACACGACATTTTACGATGGACCGGAAATTTCGCCCTATTTTAGCATAGGCGTCTTTCGGATGTCGCGGAGGGCTTGTCCTGGGTCGGGAAGCCGGATAAAAACGAGCCACGTCCCCACCGAAGGGTGCCAAGATGCGCGCCAAAATCGAAAGCCTGGCCTCGGAGATAAAGCAGTCGCTGGAACTGCTGAGGAGGCACCTTTGACTACGACACCGCGCGCCACCGCCTCGACGACCTTAACGCCCGGGCCGAAGACCCTGATCTCTGGAACAATACCGAAGAGGCGCAGGCCGTGATGCGCGAGCGTACGCGCCTGGAAGCGAGCCTGGACGAGATCGATTCCTTCGAACGCGAGCTCGCCGATAACCTGGAACTCCTGGAATTGGCCGAATCGGAAGACGACGCCGATGTTGCCGGCGAGGCCGAGGGCGCCTTGAAAAAGCTCCAGGCGCGGACCGCCAGGGCCGAATTGCAGACCCTGTTGTCGGGCGAGGCCGACGCCAACGACTGTTACCTGGAAGTCCACGCCGGGGCCGGCGGCACCGAGGCCCAGGACTGGGCCGAGATGCTGTTGCGCATGTATTCGCGCTGGGCCGAGGCGCACGGGCACACGGTCGAATGGCTGGAGGAAAGCGCCGGCGAGGAAGCGGGGCTGAAGTCGGCGACGGTCAAGATCATCGGTCGCAACGCCTATGGCTGGCTGAAGACCGAAAGCGGCGTCCACCGGCTGGTCCGCATCTCGCCTTACGATTCATCCTCGCGCCGCCACACCTCGTTCGCCTCGGCCTGGGTCTATCCGGTCATCGACGACGAAATCGAGATCGAGATCGAGGACAAGGACCTGCGCGTCGACACCTACCGGGCGTCCGGCGCCGGCGGCCAGCACGTCAATAAGACCGACAGCGCCATCCGCCTCACCCACGAACCGTCGGGCATCGTCGTTCAATGCCAGAGCAGCCGCTCTCAGCACAAGAACCGGGCCACCGCCATGAGCATGCTGAAGGCGCGGCTTTACGAACTCGAGCTGCAAAAACGCGAGGAGGAAACCCGGGCCGACCGCGGGGCGAAGACCGACATCGGCTGGGGGCACCAGATCCGGTCCTACGTCATGCAGCCCTATCAGATGGTCAAGGACACCCGCACCGAGGTCGAAACCTCGAATGTCCAGGGCGTGCTCGACGGCGACCTGGACGATTTCATGGCCGCCGCCCTGGCGATCCGGGTGGAGGAAAAGGGCCGAGGGGACGAATAGGCCAGGGGACGAAAAGGGCGTTTCGCTACTGAAGCACGAATTCCTTGAACAGGATGCCCTGAATCTTCGACGGCGCGATCAGGTCGTTGATGATTTGGGTGGTCTCGAAGCGCATCCTTTCCTCGCTTTTCCTGCCGACCAAGTCGCTGCGTTCGCGGTCGCGGAGGTACGACCGGATGGCGTCCGTAATCCGCAGCTCCATGGCCTGAACGCGTTTTAGGTCCGTGCTTCTCATCAGCAGGATGAACGTGGTGCGCAACAGCGGCGAGCGGCACTTTCCGGTTTTCAGGTCGGCCTTGATTTGCGGGAATTCATGCATCACCGACTCCCCCAAATCGATGACCGCGATCCGGGTCGGCCCCTTGGCGCCGGGCGAGGAATCGAAAAGGCCGGCGAAATAGGCGCCGCCGCCACCCAGGATCAACACCAGCACGGCGGCGGCAATGATAATGAGTTTTTTCTTGCCGTCTTTTTTGCCCTCCTCGGAATCTTCTTCGGCCTTTTCTTCCCTAGCCTCTGTGTCTTCCTCTTCCCCGGCTCCTTCACCGGCCCCTTCCTCTTCTGGGGCATTGTCGTCTTTATCGTCGCTCATCGGATTCCTCCAGCTCAATTCGTTGGATGGAAAAGTAACGCAGTTTTTGGGGGTGGCCTACGCCTTTACCGCCGCTAGGACCTCGTCGGCGTGGCCCTTGACCTTGACCTGGCGCCAGACCTCGCGGACGATGCCCTTTTCGTCGATCAGGAAGGTGGCCCGCTCGATGCCCATATAGCTGCGGCCATAAAGCTTCTTTTGCACCCACACCCCGTAGGCGTCGCAAAGGGCGCCGTCGGTATCGGAGATCAAGGTAAAGGGCAGGGCGTTCTTGGCCTTGAAATTGTCATGACGCTTGATGCTGTCCTTCGACGCGCCGACGATCGCCGCACCGGCTTTTGCGAAATCCTCGATGCGGTCGCGGAAATCCTTGGCCTCGACCGTACAGCCGGGCGTCGAATCCTTGGGGTAGAAATAAAGCACCACCTTCCTGCCCTTCAGGTCGCTCAATTTCAGCGTTCCCTCGCCATCGGTGGGCAGATCGAAGCCGGGGGCCTTGTAGTCGGGGTTGACGGTCATCGGTTGTTCTCCTTTTCGCTTTCGCTGGCCAGGGTCTCGATGATGTCCTTGAAAATGGCGTAACCGGCGTCCGCGGTGGCGCGGATCCTATCCTCCAGGGCGGCGAAATCGGTACCGCCGCCGACCCGGACCAGGTCTTCCTTCAGGGCGCTGGGGATTTCCTCGACCCCCTCATCGGTGATTTCGCCAAAGGTGTCGTCCGACCTGGCGTTCATCAACCGGCGAGCGAAGGCCGGATCCTTGAGGATCGAAGCCGTCAGAAAGGGGCTGTTGCCGAACACCGATTCCAAAAGCCGCCGGCCGACCGGGTCGTTGGCCACCTCGGCGGCGAAATCCTTCAGGCCGTTGCCGCCGGCGGCGGTTTCGCCATCCCCGGAGGCCACTTGCAGCCATTGCTCCATGCCCCATGCCGCGTGCTCGGGCGAAGCCGGGGCTGGAAGCGCGCATTTGCTGTTTAGAAAGCCGAAATGATGCATAATGAAGCGGCTCTGAACATTCAGAGACTGCGGTAACCGGCGGGTTCGGTCAAGACGGGGAGATCGGCTTTCAAGGCCGGGAATCATTTGCGGCCTGCCGCCGGGAGGGGGCGGCCAAGCTCCAAAAGGTGGATTTTTGATCAGGCGTACGTTCCGGGGAATCGTCCAAATGTTGGGGGGGCTTGGCGTCGGCTTGGCCGTCATCCTGATGGTGGTGGCGTGGCAGTTGTCGTCCGGGCCGATTTCCCTTGCCTTCCTGACGACTTATATCGAGAACGCCGTCAACGCCGGACAGCCGAATTTCAAACTGACCCTGAAGGATACCATCCTGACATGGGCGGGATGGGACCGGACCTTCGATATCCGGGTTCTCGACGTCAGGGTCATGCGCCAGGACGGATCCCTCATCGGCCGAATCCCTGAAGTGTCGTTTTTGATCAGCGGCCGGGCCCTTATCGGCGGACAACTGGCGCCCAAGAACGTCGAGTTATTCGGCCCCCGGTTGCGGGTGCGGCGGGAATTCGGCGGCGGCATCGACGTCGGCTTTATGGACGCCGAGGCGCCGGCGTCGGATTTCACCGAGCGGCTTCTGAACCAGCTTCTCTCGGCGCCCGTTCCCGGTAACGCAATGAGCTACCTCAGCCGTCTCGAAATCGTCAACGCCGAGGTGACCCTGGACGACCAGTTGCTGGGCAAGACCTGGGTCACGCCCTCGGCCAACGTGAGCCTGGTCCGCGACGCCTCCGGGATCAGGGGATCCGTCGACCTGGACATCGACGTCAATGGCCGGCAGACGGAAATCTCCCTTTCCGGGGTTTATCAGACGGCGCTGAAGCGGTTCGACCTGGTCGCCGATTTCAGCGAGGTTTCGCCGGTCGCCTTTTCCTCGATGTATTACGAGCTCGGGCCCCTTCGCGCTTTCGCGCTGCCATTGAAAGGCAGGGTGACGGCGGGGGTGACCCTGGAAGGCCAAGTCGAATGGGTTGGCTTCGACCTGGCCGGCGGGCGCGGGGTGTTGACCCTCCCCGGTCCGGTCGAGCAATCCCTGGCCGTGGACCGGGCGGTGCTGAAGGGGCGTTACGAGGGCGCCGAAGACATGCTCGACTTCGAGGAACTGACCCTCGACCTTGGTCTCCAGGGGCGCTTCATCCTGCCGGCCACCGACGGCCACCCGATGCCGCTCCGCTCGGCCACCCTTAAGGGCCGGTTCCTGGGAAAGACGCAGCGCCTGGAAATTTCCGAGGCCAGCGCCGACCTGCATGGCCCGACGGTTAGGTTGAGCGCCGTGGTCGACGGTTTGCCGGGATTCAAGGAGACCGGCGGCGGGACCGGCATATCCGTTGACCTCAAGGGGTCGATCCATAACGTCCCCGTCGATCAGCTCGAGAAATACTGGCCGGCAGCGTGGGGGACGTCGGCCCACCGCTGGATCGTGCCTCATCTTTCCGACGGGATCCTCCACCAGGCGCGGGCCGAGGTCCGGTTGTGGTCGGGCGAAAAGGGCGGTTTTGAGCTGGTGTCGCTGGTCGGCGACATGAAGGTCAGCGGCGTCACCGTCGATTACCTGCCGCCCATACCGCCAGTCCGCAACACCGAGGCGACCATGAAGTTCGACGAGAAGACCTTCAACATCACCATCTCGAAGGGCGTTTCGGAAAACCTGACGGTCAGTGAGGGAACCGTTTTGATGACCGGCCTGGACGACGTCGATCAGTTCAACGACATCACGTTGGTTATTGACGGCACCCTCCCCGATCAGTTGGCCTACCTCGACCACCAGCCGCTGAGGTATGCATCGGCCATCGGCATCGATCCGTCGAAGACCAAGGGCCAGGCGAAAACGCATTTAAAGCTCCACTTCCTGATGGAAAACGCCATGACCCTGGACACCATCGAGATTTCGTCTAAGTCCAGGGTCACCGGCGTCAAGGTGGCGAACGTGGTTCTCGGCCGCGATATCGACGACGGCGAGCTGGACATCCGCGTCGACAAGAAGGGCATGGATCTGACTGGCTCCGCCACCATCGGCAGGATCCCGGCGACCCTGGTGTGGCGTGAAAATTTCGGCGACAAGCCGGAATTCAAAAGACGCTACGACCTCAAGGCCCAGATCGTCAACCTTGGGCAGGTCTCCGACCTGGGGCTCGACGTGGCGTCGTTTACCGACAAGTTCATCCGCGGTACGCTCGACGCCGACATCCGGTTCACCCAGTTCAACGACACCGACCGGCGGCTCGACATCCAGGCCGACATCACCGACGCCGAAATTTCGGCCCCCGCCTTCGGCTGGAGCAAGAAGCCGGGCGTCCCGGGCACGGCCCGGATCACCGTCGACTTCGCCGGCGAGACGATCCGCGACATTCCCGGCTTTTCCATTACCGCCGCCGATCTTAAAGTATCCGGCCGGGCCCGGTACGGGGTCAGGGGAGGGGCCAGGGGCAAGGGATTGCAGCGCATCGATTTCGAGCGCATCTCGTTTGGCCGCACCGAGATCAAGGGCGCCGTCATCGCCCACGAGAACGGCGGCTGGGATGCTGGGTTCCACGGCCCCAGCTTCGACATGACGTCGCTCTGGGAAGACATCCTGCAGGGCGACAACCCCGGCGGCGACAGTTTCACGCTTCCCTACCTGACCCTGGCGGTCGAGTTGGAGCGCGTCTGGATCGGCCCCAATCGGTCGCTGAATAACATCTCCGGCACCTTTGCCCATGAGGACGAGACCTGGAAGACGGTGCTGCTGAAGGGCGAGATCGGCGACGCGAAGTCTTTCGAGCTGACCATCCGCTCCGGCCCCGACGGCAACCGCAACCTGCTGATGACGGCGTCGGACGCTGGCGAGGCGCTGCGGGTAACCGACCTCTACGACTCCATGCAGGGCGGCAGCCTCGAGATCGCCGGCCAGTACGCCGAAAGCGCCCCTGGTCGGCCCTTGATCGGCAAAATCCAGATCAAGGGCTACCGCATCACCCGCGCCCCGGTCCTGGCCCACGTCCTCAGCATCATGGCCTTGACCGGCATCATCGAGGCCCTGGAAGGCGACGGCCTGGCCTTCAGCACCCTTGACATCCCGTTCGTCCTCGGCCCCGGCTGGATGAAAATCAAGAACGCCAGGGCCTTCGGGGCGTCGCTGGGCTTCACCGCGTCGGGCACCGTCTATACCTACGCCGACGTGGTCGACATCAACGGCACCGTGATCCCGGCCTACGCCATCAACAGCGCCTTGGGCTACATCCCGGTGCTCGGCGAGATCTTCACCAGCGGCGAAAAGGGCGGCGGCGTGTTCGCCGCCAACTACACCATGAGTGGCTCCACCGACGACCCCAAGGTCACGGTCAACCCATTGTCTGCCCTGACGCCGGGCTTCTTCCGCAATATCTTCAACATCTTCGGCCAGGCCGATTTCACCCCCCAGGCCGACGACGACGACCCGAGCCAGCTACAGGAAATCCGCTAGAGCATTTTCCACATAAGTGGAAACATGCGATAAGCCTGCGCGGCGCTTGAGCGGCCACAGGAAAAACCTAGAGCAATTCCATTTGAATGGAATTCGGTCTAGACCGCCTTGACCAGGGCGTGGCGCTTCTTGCCGGCCGACAGCTTGATCACTCCGTCGGCGTTGAGGTCATCGATGTTCACGGCCCGGGTTTCGCTGCCGAGGGGGGAATCGTTGAGCCGCCCGCCGCCGCCCTTGATCAGGCGGCGCGCCTCGGCGTTGGACTTCGCCAGTCCGGCCCGCTTGAACAGCTCAAACGCGGGGATGCCTTGTTCGAGGTCGGCCCGGGGCACGTCGACCGCCGGCAGCGCCTCGCCCTGGGTCCCTTCCTCGAAGGTCTTGCGCGCCGTTTCGGCCGCCGCCCCGGCAACCGCCTGGCCGTGGCAGAGCGCCGTCGCCGCGTCGGCCAGCATCTTCTTGGCGTGGTTGATCTCCTCGCCTTCGAGGGTCTCCAGGCGCCCGATCTCGTCCACCGGCAGTTCGGTGAACAGGCGCAGGAATCTTCCGACGTCGGCGTCCTCGGTGTTGCGCCAGTACTGCCAGTAGTCGTAGGCCGACAGCATGTCCTCGTTGAGCCACACGGCGCCTTCGGCGGTCTTACCCATCTTGGCGCCGGAGCTCGTCGTCAGCAGTGGCGTCGTCAGCCCGAAAAGCTCTGCATTGTCGATGCGCCGGCTCAACTCGACGCCGCCGACGATGTTGCCCCACTGGTCAGAGCCGCCCATTTGCAAAATGCACTTATGGCGCCGGGCGAGTTCCAGGAAATCGTAGGCCTGCAGGACCATGTAGTTGAATTCGAGGAAGCTCAGCGGCTGTTGGCGCTCCAACCGGGTTTTGACGCTGTCGAGGCCGAGCATCCGGTTGACCGAGAAATAGCGCCCATAATCGCGCAGGAACGGAATGTAGGACAGTCCGTCGAGCCAGTCGGCATTATTGATCATCATGGCGTCCGTGGGGCCATCCCCGAAGGTCAAAAACTTGGTGAACAAATTCCTGATGCCGGCCATGTTGGCGGCGATGTCGTCGTCGCCCAGGAACTTTCTGGC
>ENA-ORDI01000444-ORDI01000444.1-marine-metagenome-genome-assembly--contig:-NODE-444-length-28873-cov-4.119079_pt1 | contig 28873 bp, 25 predicted proteins | sample MGYA00248628_ERZ508525 | MGnify/ENA primary metagenome ERZ508525 (study PRJEB26195, sample SAMN05422138) | marine metagenome | isolation source: East of Porto Seguro, South Atlantic Ocean | place... | reverse complement strand
GGAGGTCAGACCCGTAGTTGACGATAACGAAGCTAAAACTATGCTCAAGAGAAAATGGAACCTTTAAATAGTTCGAACGGAGCTGCGTAGGCAGGAATATTGGAGATAGGTCAAGCGCGGAGGATAATGTAACCCGTTTGAAATAGACCTCACCTTCATGACCTACCCCACCACAGATTTATAAGCCTCAATAGCATCCTCGCTATTGAACCCGCTAGCCCTTAGCCTCGTGTCACTGCTTGGATGTGGTGATGCGGGTGTGCTGCGTACAGGGAGTGCATTGTAGGGCATTCGCGAATGTGAGACAGAAAGCTAATGGAGAAATGACCTTGGCGTTGCACGCTTCCTCAGGCCACGGGTCAATACCCAGACTATGCTGAAGCAGGAATAGGGTGAGGGAGCCATTTTAAGACCAGTAACTATCGTCTGCGTCTCGGCGAAGAAACATCGCAGAGTGGAGAAATGCAGAGAGTATCAGTCATGGATATGAATTGTTAGTCCATGGTTGGGTATGTGACGAACTGTACCCACTCCTCATGCCGTTCAATTTCTACACCGCAAAGTTAGGCGATTTCCAAAAGCTCAATATCGAACGTAAGGTCTTTACCGGCCAGAGAATGATTCCCATCCAGAGTCACCTCGGACTCAGTCAAACTAACGATTGTGAATTCCACAGTCTGACCATCTGGCATTGATCCTTGCACTCGCATGCCTATTTCCTGCTCCAACCCGTCAGGCATTTTACTGCGGCTCACCTGGATTACTTTTTCGGGGTTATGGCGGCCATAGGCTTGATTCGAGGCAATTCTGACAATCTTGGTCTCGCCCGGCTCCATGCCTACCACGGCCTGCTCAAAACCACGGATCATCTCGCCCCGTCCGATAGTAAATTCCAGAGGCTCCAGGTGGTCATATGAAGAATCGAACTTATAGCCGTCATCCAGTGTTCCTGTGTAGTGAATTTTGACAGTATCGCCGTTTGCTGCCGGTGCCACCGGGCCTCCTTGATGCCTCGAATATCTAGTGTTCACTGCGATTGACGCCCTTCCGCATAGCCTAGATCCTAAAAAGAGGTCCCAGTCCAGGGATCCCGACTATGGCCAAAACCCTATACCCAGATCATCCAGCGTATGGGATATCCGTACGATGGTGACACGGAATCGGGCACATTCTGTGCCGCATTCAGGGCAGGACTTAGCATCAGACTGAACTCATTTTCCGCAGCGTGGACATTACATCGAGTGTAGCTCCAAGGGCGAGTAGGGGCGAGTGTAGCAATGTGTGAACGGGCGGTCAAATGAACGGCAATGGACATGGCTGACCTAGTGATGACGCCTTTGTAGGCGGGATAGGCAACTTTGCGACACTTGCATCAATGCGGTGCCGTTCCACTCCGCTGAGGCAAGTATACGCGACTAGATTGGTAGAAGAAGGCGCGAACATACGGAGCGTCGATATAACCTGATGCCACGCCGCCTGCCCCTGGGCATCCGCTCGACCGCGATGCCCCAGGCGGCAAGCCGTGACGCTAGCACGAACAGCTCTTTGCTCATCCTGGTGCCGTCTGCATAAAGCCCCTTTTTACCTCAGCAATCTGTCACGGCTAGGCCCTAGTATCTGTAAGAAAAGCTAAGCCATAACCCCTATCAGTGAACGTTGGTGTTGATGAAAAAGGAGGGAGGCTTGGTGGACTCATTCCAGGCCGTATCGGGATAGATTTATACCTGCTGGGTGCCAGATTCATGGTACATGAATCACGATAGTGGACAACAATGGACAGAACTGAAAAGCGACAAGCGACTGGAACACGTCCATGTGCCTATTTTGTGTCTAGATCGTGGTGCCGAAGGGGAGAGTCGAACTCCCACGGGCGTTATGCCCAACGGTGTTTGAGACCGCCGCGTCTACCATTCCGCCACTTCGGCTTGTCGATTACCCAGCTATGAGCAAACTCACTTAGGGATGCGTCGTACGAAAATGCTAACACAGGACTGGCATTCAAATACATCCCTTTACATCTCCTCAGCGCGATTGCGCCAACATTGATCCTCGCCCTGGCTCAGCCAACACCACTTCTGCGAACAGAGCTTGCTAACTGGCCACAAGGATCCGAGACATCATTGCCCTCCTATCAGGTTTCTAATCTTTTGATGTCTCGATCGTATGGTTGCTGGCTATAGGTGGCAACGCCTATGAAGAGCCATGTTTACTTGGCAATTCCATTAATAAATCCATCCATATATGGCAATGCTTTTAGCAGGGCACTACGCGCAGTCTCTTGCAGGTTTTACGAGTTATACTGGAAACCATATTCCTGATGGCGTTTTTATCCAAGCGCGATAACCCTGTTTGACGATTCTCAGAAGCGCGTTGAACTTAACGAAGCGCAACGCTGTTGTCGCAGACGTGTCGAACTTGAGAATCGAACGCGCAACAACGCCGACCGAATGATCGGGGTATCGCCAGGAACTCGTCAGTGTTGAGTCAGCTGAATCTCATGTATAGTCGCTTAACGCGTGCTTCAATAGAGATATCAAATTCTCGATTCCGGGGAAGCACAACCACGACAATGACGATACAAGCGAACCTGACGCCGAGATCAATGACCGACACACCCGTTTTTGTTCTTGGGAACTCCGGTTCATCTCTCAAGAGTTATTCGCATGCATGGAGACTAACCTGCTCGCGAGCAACTACGTTATAGAAGACCTCAGCGACGTGTGATCCAGACTCCGCTATGTTCACCCTTGGCATCACCCAGAGTTCACTATATAAAGTGATTCCAGAAACACCATTGCGTTACAAGCTAAATCCAGGGAGAGCGCAAACGAAGGGATGGGATATACTTGATGCAGCAGACGCAAAACACACCATACTCGAAGACAGCCCCAGTCAAGGGTCAGCCGGTCTTCTTTTTTGACGGAGAGTTCAGGACCTGGGGTCAGGTCGAACAGTGGGCGAAGCTCAACGCTGCCATCGAAAGGTATATCTCAAGCCGCCCTCTACAGCGTGCTATCGCCTGGACGGGCAAAGCTGCCTAACGTAACAATTGTGACCGTTGCGGCCCGCCTTCAGGGTAACGGTCCCCTCATGCAGATTCTAGCTGCGCCTCGCCGACCTGCCGAATTTTCTCATCGAACTCGAATTTGATTTCGTACTTCTGCTCGGCCGAGTCTTCGAGGGCGTGGGCCGCTATGAAATCAGCAGGCGCGTGAGATATCACGACTGATGTGATGACCCCCAACTGATCGCGCAACGCCTTTGGCGCGGAAGGGCTGTTGGGGGAAACTCTGATTCGTTGACCTTCAGCAAATTTCGCCATCTACTTTGCCTCCATAGTCATATCTCGCATGTCCTTTGTTAGGTTCGCTCATAAACCAGCGAACCGCGCGTTCCGCTGGGTTTTCGTGGTTAACTTATTGTGCTTGTTTTGCGTAGCCTCATTCGTTATCGTTGTCGATTTCACGCCACGGAGTCAACAGGATGCCATGAGGATTTCATAAGTCCGGTATGGGTGGCACCATCGTGAAAATCATTCTCTAGCGAGCGATAGATTCTGGTTGAATATTTTTCGTCGATTTTACATGCCCTTCACACCCGCGCTCGTTAAGGTTAGAATACGGTTCATCGGCGGACAGGATCAGGCGTTCGTGGCGCTGACTGATAGCGTCATTCAACCCGGAGGGACAGCGCGCCGATATAACGCCCTATTTGGAGGAATGAAATCGTGACCACAACCTCGCAGGCATGGACAGAAGAGATAGTTGAGCTGGCGGGAACCAGTGTTCAACTGGTGAAGGGAGGCTCCGGCGAGCCGCTTCTTATCCTTCACGACGAGATGGGACACCCGGGCTGGATGAATTTTCATGAGGCGTTGGGACAGAACAACGAACTGATAATCCCCTCGCATCCCGGATTCGGAGACTCGCCCTTTCTCGACTGGATCATGAACATGCGAGACATGGCAGGCTGGTACCTGGAAGCTCTCGACGACATGGGTGTGGGCCAGATCAACATGATGGGCTTCTCATTGGGAGGATGGCTGGCCGCAGAGATAGCGACGATGGACCCGGGTCGTTTCAACAAGCTAATTCTTGTGGACGCCGCGGGCATCAAGCCTCCAACCGGCGAAATATTCGACATGTTCCTGGTGGTTGCCAAAGAGTTCATCACCGAAAGTTTTTTGAATCCAGAGGGAACGTCAGAGTTCGCGACGATTTGCCCAGAAGAGCCGACGCCCGAACAGGCCGAGTACTGGGAGGTTGCAAGGGAACAGGCGTGCCGTCTTAGCTGGCGCCCCTACATGCATTACCCTGCACTGTCGAATCTGTTGAGCAGGCTCAAGAATATGCCCACACAGATCATCTGGGGCCGCGAGGACGCCATCGTTCCGCTGAGCGCGGGGCAGGTCTTCAACGATTCGATCCCAGGCTCTCAGCTTGCGATCATAGACAACGCGGGGCATCGTCCCGAGATCGAGCAGACTGACGAGTTCGTGCGAATCGTTCAGAGATTTTTGTCCGGTTAACCGTAAAATTGTTTATTGACGCGGCGCCCAGCTATGCGCAGAGAACCCCAATTTCAGCCAATTGCGGCCCAAGGAGGCGCGGATGTTTATAGGACACTTCACAGAAAGGCCGTACCAGGACGAAAAGTCCGGCTACTTCGGGGCAACAGGAAAATCTATCAGGGACCTGGACCTCAGCAATGACATATACGACCCACAGATCGGCGCAGACCTTTACAACCGCTATCTTGACGAGCGAGTGTACGCCGAGGAGATGGGTTTCGACGGCCTAATGCTCAACGAGCATCACAGCACGCCCTTCTGCATGGGCGGCGCGATGAACGTCGAAGCCTCAATCCTCGCTAAGATCACCAAAAAGGCTAAGATCGTTCTGTTGGGCAACATTCTGCCCATCTGGGAAGACCCGCTCTGGCTGGTTGAGCAATTGGCAATGATCGACATGATCTCCCGTGGCCGTCTGGTGTCGGGCTGGGTCAGAGGCACCGGACGCGAGAGCGTCGCCCACAACGCGCCCCCTCCTTATAACTGGGAGAGGTTCCAGGAGGCCCACGAGTTCATCGTCAAAGCTTGGACCGAGCCTGGCCCCTTCCGCTGGGAGGGCAAGCACTACAACTACCGCTACGTGAACCCGTGGGTCAAGCCCTACCAGAAGCCCCACCCTCAGATTTGGCTTCCCGGTGTCGTCAGTGAAGACTCGCTCAAGTGGGCCGCCAGACAACGCATCCCGTACATAATGCTCGCCACCAAGTTGGAGCCGACCAAGCAGGCCTTTCAGATTTACCACGACACCGCCAAAGAAGAGGGGTATAAGTCCGGTCCTCAGAACCTGGGCTACTTGTGGAAAGTCCACGTTGACGAGACTGAAGAACTGGCAGAGGAAGTGGGCCGAAAGTTCGTCCAGGGTCCCAGCAACCCGTTCCTGGCAGGCAACGAAGGCACCGCGAATCAGGCGCTTATGAGGCTCCCTGGCCTTACCTCCCGCAGGCGCGTCCTACCGACCATGAACGCGGCCACAGCCAACCGTGGCGGAGTCCTCAGCACATCCTACGAGGAGCAGATCGAGAACTACACCATCGTCACGGGAACGCCGGACACTGTGATCCCCAAGATTCGACACATCCTCGAGGAGCTTCGACCAGGCAGTGTCTTCTTCTGGGACGGCGACGGCGCCATGACCCACGACGATCAGATGCGAAGCCTGAGGCTGATGGGGCAGGAGGTCATCCCCGCAGTCCGAGAGATCGCAAAGGAGTTGGACCTGCCCTCATCCTTCGACATCAACCCCGCCACCGGCGCGCCATTCGAGGACACCCCCGCCGTCGCGGAGGTTGCGGACTAGAAAACGGATACCCGAACCCAGAGTCAGAACATCCCAGCCGATGCAAACTTGGCTGGGATGTTTGCTTTCGTGAGACGATCTTCACTCGTCAGCTTACATTTCAGCAAGGAATTGGCATGTAAATGAACTCTCGATCAATGAGACATATCGATTGATACGTGGCGCCGCTAGACATCAAACACGAACCCGTCGCCAACCCGCTACTGAATCCTCACACCAACCACCGCCAGCTCCATGACTTCGGCCTCGAAGTGCGATAGCATACGGGCATCAACTCTAAGGAGGCCCGTCTTAATGGAAATCGGATATTTCACCATGCCGCTGCATCCGCCTGGGTCCAACATTACCCAGACTCTGGAAGACGACTTGCAACAGATTGTGACGCTGGATGAGATGGGCTACAAGGAAGCGTACATCGGCGAGCATTTCACCTTCGCCTGGGAGAATATCCCGATTCCAGACCTCGTGATCGCTCAGGCGTTGGGCATGACGAAGAACATCGTCCTGGGCACCGGTGTCCACTGTCTGCCGAACCACAACCCGATGATGCTGGCCCACCGGGTCGCCCAGCTTGACCATATGGCGAAAGGTCGGTTCCACTGGGGCATCGGCTCAAGTTCGACGCCCGGTGACTACGAGATGTTCGGATTCGATCCCGAAGTCGATGATCGACGGCAGTACACTCGCGACGCCGTGGACATCATTCTCCAGATTTGGGACGACCCCAAGCCCGGCCTATACGAGAATAAGAACTGGCGGTTCAAGATTCCTGAGCCTGTGGATGACATCGGCCTAACGTTTCACCTGACTCCATACACAAAACCTCATCCCCCTATTGCTGTGGGAGGGGTGTCCCCTCGCTCCGATACGTTGATTCAGGCCGGAGAGCGTGGCTGGATACCGATGAGCATTAACCTGGTGAATCCGGCCACAGTTGCGACTCACTGGGACGCATACGAAGAGGGCGCCAACAACACAGGTCTCACCGCGGACCGCTCCATCTGGCGCATCGCTCGCGAAGTTTACGTGGCTGACACGACGGAACAGGCGCGCAAAGAAGCATTAGAGGGCGTGCTGAGACGCGATTTCGAGGACTACTGGTTCCACCTGCTGTCACGGGGGGACGGACTGCAACACATGAAGTTGGACCCAGATATGGCGGACTCGGACCTGACCATCGAATACCTGATGGACAATATGTGGATCGTCGGCAGTCCTGACGATGTGGCCGACAAGATTCGGAATCTGTATCATCAGGTGGGCGGATTCGGAGTCCTGCTGGCAATGGGCCACGAGTGGGAACCAAAAGAGCAGTGGGAGAATTCCATGAGACTCTTGGCTGACGAGGTCATGCCCAAACTGGCGGACTTGGACTGAGGTAACAAGGTTTTCAGGGATCAGGTTGTCAGGACGTATTGGTGTGACGGCCTGACTGCAACCACACTATGCAAGTAATCGAAACCGTATCTGAATTTCGTGTTGCGGAACGCAGCGCCGCCCGACCTCTGGGGCTGGTGCCGACGATGGGCTACCTGCACGAGGGGCATATGTCTCTGGCGCGCCGCGCTCGGGCAGACAACGCCACTGTTTCGGCCAGCATCTTCGTCAACCCGACTCAGTTCGCCCCTAACGAGGATCTGGCTGCCTACCCTCGCGACATGGATGGCGACCTGGCGAAACTGGAGGAGGCAGGCGTTGACCTGGTGTTCGCTCCCGCGCCTCAGGAGGTCTATCCTGCGGGGTTTGACACGCGCGTGGATGTTGGCGAGATCGCCGCAAAGCTGGAGGGCGCGTCCCGTCCTGACCATTTCCGGGGCGTCGCCACTGTCGTCTGCAAACTGTTGACTATCGTACGGCCAGACAAGGTGTATTTCGGCCAGAAGGACGCCCAGCAATGCCTGGTCATCAAACGGCTGAACGCCGATCTCAACCTGGGGGCCGAAGTCGTTGTGATTCCCACGATCCGAGACTCCGACGGGTTGGCTCTCAGCAGCCGCAATGCCTACCTAAGAGATGGAGACCGGGAATCGGCCCTCACGCTCTCGCGCTCCCTGAATCTGGCCCGCGAGATGCACCAGTCAGAGATTCTTAATGCCAAGAAGATAAGCGCTCAGATGCGAAATCTCATAGAGTCCGAACCTCGAACATCGGTGGATTACATAAGCATCTCCGACGCCGAAACCCTCGATGAGCTGGACATCATAGACCGCCCAGCCCTCGTCTCCTTGGCCGTCCGAATCGGCGACGTTCGTCTGATCGACAATACTCTGTTGCCGTAAAAGGATTCAGGTGTCAGGTTTTCAGGTGTCAGCACGGGATGTTACGCCCAGTCTGAGCTGAGGCGAAGAGTCTGGTCGCAAGCGAGATAGCTGATACCTGCAACACCAGTTCCCTTGGAAGGTGACAATTCACACGGTCTCCTTTATCCTCATCAGAGTCAAAACCTGCCACTTGATACCTGAAAACCTGAGGACCTAACTATGAAAATCACCGATGTCGAATGCCTCGTGCTGGACCAAGATTTCCCCTTCGTCAGGATTCACACTGACGAGGGTATTACCGGAATCGGCGAGTGCTTCCGCCGCAGGCCGGAGATCACCAAGATGCTGGTCGAAGAGGTCCTGAAGCCCGCGCTGATCGGCAAAGACCCGACAGACACCGCCGTGCGCTTCAAGGACATGATGCGCGCAGGCTCGGCGATAGAGATGGGTGGCTTGGTATTCTGCGCCATATCGGGACTGGACATCGCCATGTGGGACATCGCCGGCAAGGCTCTGAACGTGCCGATCTGGAAGCTGTTGGGCGGCAAGCATCGCGACATGATTCCCGTGTACGCAAGCTCCATGCGTCGTGACCTCACGCCGCTGGAGGAGAGTCGCCGCGCCGCTGGGTTGGTCGAACAGGGGTACAGTGCCTACAAACTCCATAGCGCCCTCCCCGGAGCCATCGACCACCCGTCGGACGAGACGATCCCCACGGTGACCGAGGTCCGGGCCGCCGTGGGCGATGACGTTGACATTCTGGTGGACGTGAATGGGTCATACTCGGTGCACCACTCCATCGAGATCGGCAAGGCGCTGGAAGACCTGGGAGTGTTCCACTTCGAGGAGCCGCGCCCGGCCCACGATCTGGAGGGGCTTGCCCAGATAGCCGACGCTCTGACCATCCCAATAGCTTCTGGTGAGATGATCTATACGCACCACCAGTACCGCGACCTGATACTCCAGGGCAAGGTGGACATCATCCAGCCGGACATCGTGAAGGTTCCCGGATTCACCGAGTTCCAGAAAATCGACGCGCTGGCCTCAGCCTTCGGAGTGCCCATCACCGTCCACAACACCCAGCCCATCCTCAGCACCGTGGCGCACCTGCACTTCTGCGCCGCAAGCTCGATGGTTCCTTATAAACAGGAGTACAACATCGAGCCAATCTCGATCCGCGACGAGTGGCCCGTCCTCAAAGAACCCCTCCAGGTGATCGACGGCCACATAGCGGTCCCCAATGGCCCTGGTCTGGGGGTTGAACTGGACGATGAGGTGTTGAAAACTCTGTCCGAGCGGTAGCGCGGGCGAGGGTTCAGGTATCAGGGGAGACTGTCAGCTTTCAGCCGTCAACCCGCGCCATCCGTCGCACTACGTCATTCTGAGTCGCAACGAAGAATCCGGTGTCAGTGCGGCAACCGTCGTAATTCGCACGATAAGATGCTTCACCCCGTTCAGCATCGCAACATTACGCTTTCCATTCTAATGGATCAACCAAGCCTCAACTCGCAAAACACCGGTGGAACCGCGCGTCAGGCGATAGGCAGATCGTATTTCGTATGCCCCTACCCCAACAGCTTCCCAACGTTTTCCATATGCCTGGGTTGGTATTGAAACCCTATCTTCAGAGTACGACATTGAAAACTCTGGAGGGCACACAATGTTCAAAGTTTACAAGTGGACATTCCTGGGATCCATGGTGGGATCATACATCCTGGCGAACCTCGCCTTCGCCGTCCTGGGCATATAGAATACCAGCCTTTACAGCTGGGGCCAGACCTCCCCCTGCTCGTTGACTTCCCCCAACGGCCCCTGCTGTGTTCACCCCTTCTCGCGAGGCCAACCCTGGCCTCGCGCCACTCTGACACAATTCCATATTTTAACAATAAGAGCAGGCACTGGTTGGGCGCCTGCTCTTATTGTTGCCGCTTACGCCACAGCCCCCGCCATGAGGATCAGGGCACGAATGCAGTGAAAGGCTTCCAGGTAGTCGCTGGATGTGAAGGACACCGTGAGCGGGTCCAGCCTTTGGACTCCGGGGACCAGTTCGGCGACGTCGGCCATTGCCGAGAACATGAACTGGAGGGTCAGCGTCACGGGCATTTCGTATTGGACGGGCGCGATCTCCTCTCGGCGCTCGACGGCCAGCTTGGACTGGCGACGGATAAGCTCCTGGGACGCCGAGGGCGACAGGTTCTTGGCAGCGTAGCGAGTCAGCGATTCCTTGACCGTCGCGACTTCGATTTCGGGGACCAGTTCGACGGCCTGGGCCGTGGCGGTAGAGTCTCCGGTCAGCAGGACTATCGGGACTCCGTAGTAGGCGGCGATGCCAGCGTTGAGACCCATCTCTCCCTGGGAGTCGCCGTTGATCTTGATGTCGTAGACAGCCTGACTGGAGATGGTGTGGTCCAGAATCCCCTGGCTTCCGGCGCGGGCGTGGTATCCGACGCACAGGACGGCCCCGAAGCTGTCGTCCAGCCCGGCCATCATGCTCTGGGGCTTGGGCGAGCCGGTTATGACCTGCGCTCGCGGGTCGAGAAATTCGGGGAGCAGGTTGCGTTGGGTCCCGTGGCTGTCATTGACCACCACCTCATCGGCTCCGCCGTCGAAAACTCCCTCGATGGAGGCGTTGGCTTCTAGGGTCATAAGGCGTCGGGAGAACTCGTAGTCCTTGCCGTCGCGCCCCACGTGGTCCCGATGCACCAGCCCGCTGACGCCCTCCATATCCACGGATATGTATGCTTTGAATGCCATGTTGGCTCCTTCGAGGTTTCAGGATGTCAGGTTTTCAGGTATCAGGAAGGCTGTCGCTTTCAGCTTTCAGCCCTCGCCATTCTGAGTCGCGGCGAAGAATCTAGTATCAGTATCGCAGCGGTTGTTCTACACGCGACCAGATGCTTCACTCCGTTCGGTATGGCGAGGTTTTGCGCGATTCGTTGTATATCAGAGTCACTAGCTCCTCACTCTAGCGCCACCCAACGGGCGTAGTAGTCTTCTAGCTGGGAGGTAACGCGGTCCAGTTGGCGTTTGGCGCGGCGTCCGGCGCGGTGGTCGCGATTCGTGAACGCCTGGGCCATCTGGTCTTCAAGCTCGATTTTTTGCTCCTCTGACTCGTGGATGCGGCGTTCCAGGTCCGAGACCTCCTGGCGTTGCTGAGCGCGTTGAACCCTATCCGGCTCCCTGCGCTGGCGTCTCTGGGAGACCCGGCCCACAACATTGATGGTCGAGCGGCCGCTGACGCGCCAAAATTCTGAGAAATTTCCTGGGAAGGACACCAGCTTTTTGTCCTGCACCTCCACGACCCGATTTACAACCTTGTCGAGAAAGTAACGGTCATGGGAGACCACAAGCAGCGTGCCTTGAAAATCCTCCAACGCCTCCTCGACAGCCTCGCGGGAGGGGATGTCCAGGTGATTTGTCGGTTCATCGAGAATCATGAAGTTGGGTTTCAGAGCCATAAGCCTCGCCAGTTGGAGCCTGTTGCGCTCTCCGCCGGAAAGTTCGCCCACCCGCTTCTGCATGTCCTCGGGCTGGAACATGAACCGATTCAGCAGGGCGAAGGCCGATTGACTGGTCATGGGCGCGGCGTCGCGAATCTCCTCGACGATGGTGCGATCGTCGTCCAGGACTTCCTGCTGTTGGGCCGAGTATCCCACGTTCATACTAGGGCCGATGCGGAGGTCGTGGTTGCTCCAATCTCCGCGCTCGACGATGTCCTTGAGCAGGGTTGTCTTGCCGCTTCCATTGGCCCCAACCAGCGCCACAGCATCGCCTCCGGCAATGTCCATCTCGGCATTGTCGAACAGCGTGAGGTCGTCGAAGCCACGGGTGTAGTCGCGCATCTGGAGGGCTATATCGGCCTGTGTCTCTTCGGACAGGAACTGGGCGGCCAATGCAGACTGGTTAAGCTCTGGCTTTTCGACGGCATTCTTCTTCTCACGCTCAAGTTGGGAACGCCTGGCCCTGAGCCTGCGGCCCCATTCCTTGCTGTCATAGACCTTGGCGATCTCCGCGAATCTGCGGACAAGCTCCTCCAGTCGAGCGAGCCGTTTCTGGTTAGCGATGTAGTCCGACTGCTGGGCCAGAAGTTTCCGCAGTTTGGCAGCCCGATACGCCGAGTAGTTGCCTTCGTACCGGGTGATCTTGCCGCCATCCAACTCCAGGATTCCCCCCGCAACCCTATCCAGCAGATAACGGTTGTGAGAAACAATCAACACCGCGCCCTTGAACCTGACAAGAAAATCCTCCAGCCACGCGACGCCCAGGTAGTCGAGGTGATTGGCAGGCTCGTCCAACAGAAGGAGGTCAGGCTCGGAGAGCAGGGCGCGAGCCAGCGACAGAACGTTCTTCTCGCCGCCGGACATGGAGCCTACTTTCTGATCCTCCTTGCCCTTGAGGGCCATCGTGTCCAGCATGGCTTCGGCCCGCTGTGGAAAGAGATCACCGTCAACACGGTCGTAGTCGTCGCGGGCGCGCTGGTAGGCTCGCAGGGCAGCGTTGGTGTTCTTTTCTGACACCCTCTCCAGATTCTCCTCCTGAAGTCGGAGGTTCTCTGAAATAGCGCGATAGTCCGACAGCAGAAACTCCATCGTCGTGTCGGCGTCGTTATGCTTGACGTACTGGGGGACGTATCCCACCCGAACGTCGCTGGGAATCAGTATTTCGCCGGCGGTCTGCTCCTGCTGGCCTGTCAGAATCCGCAGAATGGTGGTTTTCCCAGAGCCATTGACCCCGATCATCCCCAGTTTCTCGCCGGAGTTGATCTGGAAGCTGACCCCGCTCAGCACCTCGTCTGCGCCGTAGTGGGAGGTTATGTTTTGAAAGCTTGCGACCTGCATCTCCGATGCTCCTAATCCAGGGTTTTCGAATATCCTGAAGGGGTCGCCGTTGCCAATGTCGGTAAAAAAAGCCACGGCTGATCGTGGCTCGCATGTGTGAGACATACCGGCCACCGATTGAGTCAGGAAATCAGAATTTTTGCGACACGAGCCTAACGGCTGGTGTCACACTCAGACCTATAATGGGCAAGGTCTATGAATTCCGAAGTCCTAGGTCCTCAACGGTCGCTCCTAAAAGATACTTTGAAATTCTTGGGTAGTCAGTTGAACCGCAAATGCACGAATCCAACCTTCTGCCAAATACAAAAAATCCTAACCAAGGTTGCCAATTTGCGTTTGCCAAAGTATAAGTTGGATATAGGGGTGATTGCAATGCAGGGCCGAGACCGCATCCTGATTATCGAGGACGACCCAGCCGTGGGCGAGAGTCTTAGAGACAGCCTGACCAGCAACGGATTTCATGCCAAGTGGAAATCCTCAGGAGGCGAAGGAATCCGTCACGCCCAGAGCGAATCGCAGGACCTGGTGATTCTGGACGGGCGGCTACCAGACGGTTCCGGCTTCGACTTCTTTCGTCAGATAAGGCAGATGCGCTTGCGCCAGCCCATTTTGATGCTGACGGCTCGTCGCGAGGAGGCGGACAAGATTCTCGGCCTGGAGATGGGGGCCAATGACTACCTGACCAAGCGATACAGCCCCAGTGAGTTTGGGGCCTGGGTTCGCGTTCTCCTGCGTCGGGCGTACGGCGGATTGGGCCTCCGAGAACGCCAACACTCTGTACGCCGGAGACCTGGTTATCGACCGGGGCCGAGCCCATGTCAGCAGAGGAAATAAGATTCTGAACGTCACGCCCACCGAGTTTCGTATGCTTGTCTATTCTAGCCCAGAACGCGGGGCAGGTGGTCAGCCGAGGGCAGATTCTGGACGCCGTGTAGGGCTACGACGCCGACACTCAGAGCGAACGAGCCGTCAACGTCCACATCCGACGGCTCAGAGAGAAGGTCGAGCCTAATCCCAGCAGGCCGACCATCGTCCTAACCGTGCCGGGTCTGGGTTACCGACTTTCGGGCTAGCTTTCAGCCGTCAGCTTTCAGCGTTCGGACACTCCTGTGGTATCATGTGGCCCGCCCAACCTCAAACCCACCGAACTGGACTGAAACATGACCAACCGACAGCAAGCCGGCGCTCACCCCGCCTTTATGGGCATCCCGACCTACCTGTTCTCGCCCTACATGGAGACGCCCGAACAGCTAAAGGAGTCCGGCGCCGATGTTGCCATCCTCGGCGCGCCCGTTGACATGGGCGTGGTCAATCGGCCTGGAGCCAGGTTCGGGCCTCGGGCCATCCGACAAGCGGGGTACTTTGGCAGCCCGAACGACCAGCTTTACCATCAAGGACTGGGAGTATATCCAACTCAGGTGTTGAACATCGTCGATTTCGGAGACGCTTACTGCCCCCCTAGTTCTCTTGAGTTGTCACATGACGCCGTGCGGATGAAGGTCATGCACGCCGTTCAGGCGGGAACCGTGCCGATAATTCTGGGAGGCGACCACTCCATCACCCTGCCTGCCGCAACAGCCGTGGCCCAGCATTACGGGTACGGCAAAGTCGGGATGGTGCATTTCGACGCTCACGCCGACACAGGCGACAGCAGCTACGGTGGAACGCTCATCTCCCACGGCAGTCCGATGAGGAGGCTTATCGAGAGCGGCGCGATTCCAGGTCGAAACTTCGTCCAGATTGGCCTGCGAGGATACTGGCCGCCTGCGACTCTGTTCGACTGGATGCGCGAACAGGGGATGCGCTGGCACCCGATGTCCGAGATCGAAACCCGCGACTTCGACGAGGTAGTGGATGAGGCCATCGCCGAAGCCCTTGACGGCCCAGAGTATATCTACCTGTCGGTGGACATCGACGTTCTGGACCCTGCCTTCGCTCCCGGCACAGGCACGCCGGAACCGGGAGGCCTGTCGTCGACAGACCTTTTGAGAGCGGTGCGCCGAATCTCAAGCTCGGTAAAGCTGGTGGCTGTGGATGTCGTGGAGGTGTCGCCGCCCTACGATGGCCCCGGAGCCATAACCGCCGAGGCCGGACACCGGGTCGCGCTGGAAGCCATCAGCGCTCTGGCATGGCAACGGTCTCAGGAGTGACGTTACTAAGCGATTTCGCCTCAACGCTTCAAAATTACGCCTACCGAGGGACGCTGCTCTCAACATTTCTCAAGAAGCTGGATATATGCGGCAGCGTCAGACCGCTTCGCTGGAACGCTTGGCCGTGGTCACGGCCGGGGAATGAGACCATCGTCGCGTTGGGCATGCCCTTCACACAACGAGTGATGCCCTCATACAAAAAATCTTCCTCACCCACGAAAAGCAGACACGGCATGGTCATGGAGGGCAAGATATCCTCAATGCCCTCAAAGTCGCGGAGTTCGATGGACGAGGCGATCAGAGCCTTCGGGTCGTTGTCCAGCATTGCAGCCCTGCGTTCTGGCGGCAACTGTCGGCCACTGGCCGCTTCCATCGAAGCAACGACGGACTCCATTCCTTTTTTCAGCCCTTCGATACGTTCGTCCACCGAGGCGTTGGTTCCAGCCGAGCCGTAGGGGTGCATCCCGCCGATGATGATGGAGTTGAACCGTTCTGGCGCGTGCTTCGCCACTCCGTACCCGGTCGTGCCGCCCAGCGAGTAGCCGATGTAGTGGGCCTTGTCGATGCCCAGATCGTCCAGTATCGCCACCACGTCATCGGACTTGAGCTTCATGTCATAGGACTCGACATCGTGAGGCTTGTCGCTCTTCCCGTGGCCCCGAGTGTCCGCCAGGATGAGAGTGTAGTCATTCTTCAGCGCATCAACGTATCCTGCGGACTTCCGTTAGTGCAAATTCCCGCTGAATCCATGCTGAAGGATAATCGGAGGTCCGTCACCCTCAACGTGGTAGTGAATCTTAACTCCGTTGCTGACTGCGTATCGCATAGGGGGTTCTCCTTGATAGAAGCGTGGAAATATCGAACTACCGCACGCGCTGAACCACGCGGCGGGTTGTGTCCACCAGGGCGTCGATTTCGGATTCTGTGGTCAGGGTGTTCAGCGCTCCAGCAGTTCCCGTTTGGAGCAGGATGCCCTCGTTCAGCAGGCCGGTGAACAGCGCTTGGCGCATTTGGGAGTCGGCTCGGATGACGTTGCGGTAATCGACAATCTCCTCCTCGGTGAAGTGGATGCCGAACAGTGATCCGATGCCCGTAACCTGAGCCGCCACCTCGAACTCGTCGAACACGGCCCTCAGCTTGGCTCGAAGCTCCTCGCCCAGCGCATTCATTCGGTCCAAAACCTCTGGCGTCAGATGGTTCATCGCCACTTCGCCAGCCACCATCGTCATTGGGTTGGCGTTGAAGGTTCCGGCGTGGGCGATGGTGGCGCCGTCAGTGGGGTTCAGGAGGTCCATGAGATCCTGACGTCCTCCGAACGCTCCCACCGCCATTCCTCCGCCGATAATTTTGCCCAGCGAGGTCATGTCCGGCGTCACTCCCAGAGTCTCCTGGGCTCCGCCGGAGGCAATTCTGAGGCTCTGCACTTCGTCGAATATGAGGATGATGTCAAGCTCGGTGGTTATATCGCGGAGGCCCTGGAGGAACTCCTTTTGGGCTGGCAGGTATCCAAAGGACGAGACCACAGGCTCCATGATTAGGCAAGCCAGGTCGTCTTTGTTCTCTCTCAGAACGCGTTCACACCATTCAAGGTCGTTGTAAGGCAAGACAATGACGTCCTCTAAGACGCTGGGAGGCATGCCCGGATGCTCAGGTATCGGAGTCGGGCCGGCGGGATCCAGCTTTTCGAGAGGGGGGTGGACGCTGACGGCCACATACTCGTGGGAGCCGTGATACCCGCCCTCGAACTTGGCGATTTTGTGCTTGCCTGTGAAGGCGCGGGCGGCGCGGATGGACATGAGAGTGCCCTCGGTGCCGGAGTTGGTGAATCGCACCGTGTCCATCGAGGGGATGCGTTCTGTGAGAATTTTCGCCAGTCGGACTTGGGCCTCGGTGGGGCCGGTGAAGGCTGTGCCTTTAGCGGCCTGCTCCTGAAGGGCGGCCACGATGTCTGGATGGGCGTGGCCCAGTATCAGGCTGGTGGCGTTTATCATGAAGTCCAAAATCTTGTTGCCGTCGGCGTCGATCATGTAGTGGCCCTCGCCCCGCTCGATGAAGTGCGGATACGGCCCGAAGAAGGCGGTGCCGCGAGAGCTGCCGCCAGGCAGGTACTTTTCCGCATTGGCCTGAAGGTCGCGAGACCTGGGAGTCCTGGATACGTACTGGTCGACTTCTCGCTGAAGATTTTCCTGGTTGGTCATTTGGGTGACTCCTTCAAGTCTCTGATTTGCGCCTGGCTTAATAGATATGTCATTCTTAGGCCGCAGCCGAAGAATCTCGCGCTTTGAAGCACCCGTTGTATTGCAACGATCAGGTGCTTCGCTCCACTCAGCATGACATTGGGAGATAAGTGAGCAAATACAAAAGCTACTGGGCGGTCCAGCCCCCATCCACAACCAGTTCACTGCCGGTCATGTAGGATGCTTCGTCCGAGGCGAGGAACAGGACGCAGTTCGCCACCTCTTCGGGTTTGCCAAAACGCCCCTGCGGGATGGCGGCAATACGTTCGTCTCGCAGTGACTCATCATCGAGAAACACCTGCTTGACCATGTCCGTCTCGATGGGGCCAGGATGAACAGAGTTTGCGCGTATCTTCTCTGATCCGAACTGGACGGCTGTGGCCTTGGTCAAAAGCCGCACCGCGCCCTTGGAGGCGTTGTAGGCCGAGGAAACCGTGCTGCCTGTCAAACCTGCGGTGGATGATATATTGACTATGGAGCCGCCGCCCGCTTCCCTCATGGCGCCGATGGCCGACTTGCTGCCCAGGAACACGCCCTTTGCGTTGATGTCCAGCACGCGATCCCATGCTTCGACAGTCGTGTTCTCTACTGTCGCGTTGTCGAATATACCCGCGTTGTTGACCAGTATGTCCAGCTTGCCGAACCTGCTCACCGCCAGATCGACGGCGCTCTGCCAGTCGTCGGCGCTGGTGACGTCCAGCTTCGTGAACACGGCCTCGCCGCCGGACTCGGCAATCTCGGCCTCCAGTTTCTGGCCTTCCTCCTCGCGGACGTCGCCGAAGACGACCTTCGCGCCTTCCTGAACGAACAGTTTCGCCTCGACGGCCCCCATGCCTCGCGCTCCGCCGCTGATGAGCGCGACCTTGCCTTCCAGTCTCATAACTCGCCCTCCGGTCAACTTGGGTTCGATGGTGATTATACTCTTTTAGGTGTCGGCTATCAGGTTTTCAGGCGGTCAAAGATGTCGCCATCCTCCACAGCCGCCACGCCCCGACTGCCCTTCAAGGCGCCTGCAATAAGAGGCAGGTTAACCTCGTTGCCGTGAGCGCCGTTGGCCCGCTCCACCGCGATGTGGCTCTCAAAAATCTCATCTTCCGTGATGTACCGAATTTCCATCTCTGAACAAAGTCTCCTGATGTCGGTCGTTTGCCACGAGGCCTCAGTCTTCCAAAGCAGTGCGCTTATATTGATTTTCGGCAGAGATTGGCCGGAAGTCCGAGTCCATTTCATACTGTCGATCAGTAATTGACAGCATCAACAAGCCTCCATATAGTCAGTGCTGCCCCAGAAAATGCATGTGGCAAGATCAACGTATCCTATGCAATGAACAACTGTTGATGAACCAACAGGAGCCCAATATGGACATCCCCGAACGGTATGAAGACATAACCGCTGAATGGCTAACGGAAGCGTTGAGGTCTGGCGGTGTCATCGGCGACCAGACGGTCAGCACATTCCAGTTAGAACCACTAGGCGCCGATCGATCGCTAACTAGCAGTTTAGCTAGAATCACAGTGGGGTACGACCGACATGCCGATGGCCTGCCGGATTCGATGTTTGTGAAATTCGCCAGCCGCAACCCTGAGAATCGCAAGTACGCCGCCGACCATAGCTATTTCCGACGAGAGATTGAGCTATACAAAAATCTCGGAGGCTCCATCCCGCTGAACATGCCGCGTATGTACTTCGGATTGGCCTCAGAAGATTCGGATGTGGCGGTGGTTGTACTGGAGGAGATCAACGGCATCTCGAAAGGGTCGCTTCCACCTGAAGAGCGTCCGCTCACTGCTGGCGAGGCCAAACTCGCGCTGAAAGAGATCGCCAAAATGCACGCCAAGTGGTGGGAAGACCAGACGCTTCACGAGCACAAGTGGCTCAACACAATTGACGGCAGCGACCGGATGCTTCTGTACCAATCATATGAGAAAGCGTGGGCGCGTATCAAGGACGTTCTGGAACCCACTCTTAGCCCTGATGCAGCGCGGATCTGCAACGGGCTATCGGACTATCTGCCGACCCTAATTTCTAAACTGAACCGCATTCCGACGACTCTATGTCACGGCGATTTCCACTCTGGCAATCTGCTGTGGGACAAAACGGGCGAACCAGACGCCGTATGGATAATCGACTGGCAGATAGCGAGCATTGGACCCGCGATCCTGGATGTCTCCTTCCTCACGTGCTTCGGTGTCTCGCAATCCGACCTGCCCTTCGTCCGCAATGAGTATCTCCTGGAGTATCACAACTCCCTCGTCAGGCACGGTGTGACTAACTACGGATACGAAAAGCTCCTGAGCGACTACAGGTACGGATTACTGGATGGACTGGCGCGTCTAACTGCTTTCCTCTCCACTGTGGATTTTGCCCAGAACAACGTTGCGGAATTTGCCAGCTCGCGTGTGTGCGCCGTAGCTGCTGCAGCCGAGGACGCTGGTTGCGCAGGCCTAATTTCTATCAGAAAGTCTGCTAGGTCTTGATGAGATCGTGGTCGATCTCGACGCCAAGCCCTGGCCCTTGCGGAACGGATATGAGGCCGTCGCTATCCACGATCGGAGGGTTTTTCATAATTGAGAAACCCTGCATGTAGTCGCCGATGGGGGGATCGTGCAGAATCTCCAGAAACGGCGCGTGCCGCCACGAGGCGACCAGGTGCAGGTGCGCTATGACTCCCAGATTGCCGCCGCCGTTGTGAGGCACGATCTGCTTGCCGTGGAACTCGGCCAATGTCCCGACCTTCCGCATCGCCGTCAAACCATGCAACACCAGGACCTCAGGCTGGAGGATGTCGTAAACGTTCTGTTGGCACGCTCTGAAGAAGTCGTGCAGGCCGGGCAGTCCTTCCCCTCCGGCGATGGGCATCCGCACCGAGGCGTTGAGTTGGGCAAGCTGGTCGAATTCGAAACCGCGCAATGGCTCTTCGAGCCAATAGACTCCCAGGTCTTGCATCACCAGGGCAGTGTCGGCGGCTCGCCGATAGTCCCACTGGATGCCCGGCTGCCATGTTCCGTTGGACTCGGCTTGGTTGGCGTCCACGGTGATGGTCATGCCGTCGCCGACTGCGTCCCGCGCCATCTCGACCGTGCGGATGTCCTCGGCCATCGTAGCGTGGTGGATGCGTATCTTGATGGCTTTCCAGCCCTCCTCCATGAGACGAAGGGCCATCTCCGCTCGTTCCTCTGGCGTGGACAGCAGTATCAGGCTGGCGTACGGCACGACCCTGTCCTTGTCGCCGCCCCATAGCTTATACAGCGGCTGGCCGGTGGCTTTGCCGATGAGGTCCCACAGCGCAATATCAACGCCGGCCGTGCCGTGATAGGCCGCGCCCCATGCGTAGTAACGCAGGACGTGGGCGTGTCTCTCGATGTCGAAGGGGTCTTCGCCTAACAGGTATTCTTTCACGTCAGGAATGAGCCTGTCATCGACGGCAGGGCCGATGCCCGTCAGTCCCTGATCGGTGTGGACTTCGACGAACGACGCGGCTCCGAAGTCCGCCGGCCGGCTCCTGCCGGGATCCCACGCAGGCTCCATCACTCCGATCGTTCGATATTCCTTGAATGGGACCGACCTTACGTCGGTAATTTTCAGTCGCGGGTTCTCAGGCATAACCAGTCCTCATTGCGGCAGATGTGTTCTCTTGGGTTCGACAATGATACACCTGTCCCGTCGTCCTCAGAGGACAAGAGGTCCGGTTATCACCGCCTTTACGAACCAGCACATTGATTCCAGCGTGCGCGCCACGGTTCTCTCCATGAACTCTCAGAGCGACGCCCTGGTACGAACGATTTCGGCCCTGTCATGGGCGCGATGGCCACAGTATCGACGCTACGCGTTGCCCTGTGGGGGCTCGTCGCGATCCTGATTTTGCCTCAAACGACATTTCTATATATTGCTCGAAAGCTCGCCGAGCCGAACGATACGGAATAGCTCAAAAATTATGGCGTAGCGTGATTAGACGACCGTCATGCTGCGCCCCGACTCAGCATGACGGTCCGGATTTCCATTGTCGGTGGCAACTGACCGGGAAGATTTCCTGACACCTGAAAACCTGATACCTAACCCCCTGATTTGCGTATGAAATCCGCCACGCGCTCCCCTATCAGCATAGCTGGGACGTTCGTGTTCCCTCGTGGACAGTCTGGGAGTATTGAGGCGTCAGCCACACGGAGGCCTTCCAGTCCGTGGACTCTGCCATACTGGTCAACGACGGCCATCGGGTCCGAGGGCGGCCCCATCTTGCAGGTGCATGATATGTGATGGCTGGTGGACACATGGGTCATCATCCAGTCATCTAGTGCGTCGTCGGAGGCCATCGTCGCCTCGTCCGGGTCCATCGGGCCTGCGGCGATGTGTCCCATCTCCTCTCGACGGAACAGGTCTGCCGAAAGCCTGATGCCATCGCGCAACCGTTGGCGATCAAACGGATGTTGGAGGAATTTGTAGTCCAGCGAGGGCTGAATGTTGAAGTCTGCCGAGTCCAGCTTCAACTCTCCGTGACTCTTGGAAAGATTTATAGTGACACTCATCACCAACGCCTTGATGTGATGCCAGTAGCGCATGACGAGAATCATGTCGCGATCCAGCGGCGAGTCTTGGGCAGTGTATCGCATTGCGATTTTTTGAGGTGCAACCCGGTCCTCGGGGATGGGGAAATCGTCTTTGGAATGCCATAGCACGGTGACATTAGGATGGTCTCGAAGATTTTGTCCCACACCAGGCAGGTCTTTCACGATGGGTATTCCGACGCTGTTGAGTTGATCTGACGGGCCGACACCTGAGAGCATCAGCAGGTGAGGCGATCCAATCGCCCCAGCGCTTAGAATAATCTCATGGCCTTGAGCCGAAAATTGTTCACTTCCACTTTCAACTTGAACACCCACGGCCCGGTCGCCATCGAACACCACTCGATGAGTAGTGGAATTAGGACGGATGGTCAGGTTCAAGCGATGCCTGGAGAGGGGCAGGTATCCGATGGCCGTGCTCCAGCGCACATCGTCAGGATTGTTCATGGCGTAGGAGCCGACACCAATGGCATCGGGATGATTATGGTCTGGATTCTCTGGAAACCCTGCGCCTAGGCAGGCGTTGTAGAAAGCCCGTTGGTCAGGCGTCAGAGTGTCCATCGGATGGCGGCGAACCACGATGGGGCCTTCACTGCCGTGGAAATCATCGTGGAAGTCGGTGTCGGTCTCCATGTTGCGAAGGTACGGAAGGCACGCTTCGTAGCTCCACTCGTCGTTGCCCAGCAAGACCCAGTAGTCGAAATCTTCGGGTATAGGCCGGAGGAACACCTGACCATTGATGGCGCTTGTCCCGCCCGTGACCTTCCCTCGGGGGACATCCATCGGTTCGGCCTGGTCGGTGGCCTTGCCGGTGAACCGCCAGTTGTGCCGGTCCTCGATTCCGAAAAGGTCGGTCCCGGTGCCCCAGCCGAACTTGAGGTCATCGGGCAGGCTCTCGAAATCGGAATAGTCGGGCCCGGCCTCTAGAAGCAGGACGGATTTGTTCGGGTTTTCGGAGAGTCGGGTCGCCAGGATCGCTCCTGCGGAACCGGCGCCCACTACGATGTAGTCATACTTCATTGAGCTTCCAACTTATGGTCAACGTGATGTTCTTCAGGCACAAGTCGTCACAATTCATCGCTGGGCGCGACGCGAATTCTGGACTTGGGGTGAGCCAGGTTAGCCAAGACCTTGTTGTGATGGTCAATCACTGCTTGCGCTAGGATATGAGAATCGCCAGTGGTGTGTCCATCGCTAACCAACGTCACGGAATATCCTTTGCTGAGCGCTACTCGGCTCGTCGTGTCGACACAATACTCAGTCTGAATACCCGTAATATAGACATGCTCGACATCATTTTCTGCCATCAGATCATCGAGCGGCGTTTCGTAAAAAGAATCAGATGACTCTTTTTCGACCACCAGGGCCTCGGGGCTTTTATCCAGATCGAGATGGAGACCCCATCCGGTGTTGCCTTTCATCAAAGGTTCGTAACTCGAGTGGCAATGCTGAATGAATACCACAACGCCGGAACTCTCCCGAACTTTCGAGATTGTTTTGTTTATGGCTTTTATGACAGCGGACCCTTCGTACGCTCCGCCCATCAGTCCAATCTGTGCATCGATTACCAGTATTGCTGATCTAGGCATTATTGGTAGTTCCCTTCAGAATGGCGTGGCATATTGCTTAATATCTCCATGCTGAGTCGAGGCGAAGCATCTGGTTTCTTATGGGATAAGCGTTGTTTTATTAACAACCAAATTCTTCACGCCCGTTCAGAATGGCGATATTCGGCGACCAATTCTCAAGGGCAGAGAGGAAAGCCTACGACTTCTGCTTCTTCCGCAGTCCCGCCAGCACCTCGTTCAGACTGCCGGAGCGGAAGCCTTCGAGGTCAAGAGTCACATAGGAGTAGCCGATGGAGCGAAAATACGTGGTGACCTTTTGACGCGTGTCCTCGTCGGTCAGAGTCAGGAAATCCTGAACCTCGACCTCGATGCGAGCGACGGTGTCGTGGTGGCGGACTCGAAGCTGCTTTATGCCCAGGTCATGCAGAAATTCCTCGGCCTTGGCAATACGGGTTAACGCCTCAACGGACACGGGTGTGCCGTAGGGGATGCGAGAGGACAGGCAAGCCTGCGCGGGCTTGTCCCAGGTGGGAAGGCCCATGTCTCTGGACAGCGCCCGAATCTCGGCCTTTGTAAGCTCTGCCTCCACCAGAGGGCTGCGAACGCCGTACTGCTTGGCGGCGTTCTGGCCTGGGCGGAAGTCGCCCAGGTCGTCCATGTTGGTGCCGTTAGTGACGTGGGCGTAGCTCTCGCCTTCGCCGAATTTCATCAGATGGGTGTATAGCTCGTCCTTGCAGAAGAAGCATCGATTGGGGTCGTTCTTGGCGTAGTCCTCGCGATCGACCTCGTGGGTCTCGATTATCCGATGGTTGAGACCGATGCGCTGGGCAAGCTCGGTTGCCTCTCGAAGCTCCGAAGGGGCGAGGCTGGCAGACTGGGCGGTGACTGACAGCGCTTTATACCCCAGCACGTCGTTGGCGACGGCGGCCAGAAACGCGCTGTCCACACCGCCGGAGTAGGCCACGATGACCGAATCCATCTCTCGAATGATGCCTCTCAGGGCATTCATCTTCTGAGCGGTCGTGTTTTTGTCTATGATCTGAAGATCAGCCTGTGTTGCCATGCTCGTTGCTCCGTCTCAATCAGATTTTGCGCCTGATCGGGAACTACTTAACTCTCAACCCTGAAAGAATGACTCGATGAAATTATAGTCAAATACAAAACTATTAGGCCATCATTGCTTCTATTATTGCGCGCATCTCGTCTGCGTAGTGTTGATATGAGCGATTCTGGTACTTGAGGACGCGTTGGGACTCCTCGGTGTCGTACCAGTCCACCCATCCGGGGGACTCCCGATAGACTGCTTCGTCGGCTGGCGCTCCCATAAACTCGTAGAAGTCGCGAACGTAGTCTCGACCGCGCAGTTGCCAGGTTGAGCCTCCGCCGATGTTAAACACCTTGCCCCCGGCATCGGGAGTTCGGGCCGCGTTGAACAGGGCGTCAACGACATCGTCCCGATGGACCATCTCGACGCGCTGATCCTCCATGAAGGGCCACGGGTCGGGAGGCTCGAGGAAGGCTGGCACGGCGATGGCCGCGGTTCTAAGCGACACGGTGTTAGTGAGGTACGATTCCCGCATGATCCGCTCGCCCTCGATTTTGCTATCAGCGTAGATGTCGATGGCGCTCTGGGAGTTGGTGACCTTGACGGGCGGTTCCTTCGTGCTGGTGTCGCCGTATGTGCTGATCGATGATGTAAACACCAACATGGCGTCCGGGTTGGTCTTCTCCAGGGCGCGGATGATGTTCTCGGTGCCGCCGACGTTGACCCGAAAGGTCACGTCTCTGTTTCGTTCGCTGTTCGGGGGCAGGATAGCGGCAAGGTGAAGCACGGCGTCGACACCATCGACAGACCGGGTTACATCGTCGGCGTTGGTGATGTCTCCCTTGTTGATCTCGATGCTGTCGTTGTCTTCAAGCCCGGAGAAGTCCATCTGTGGCAGGTCGAAGATTCGGACCGATTGGCCCGCGTCCACAAATTTCTCGACCAACTGTCTTCCCACACTGCCCGCGCCGCCAGTAATGAGTATTGGACCACTCACGTAAGAGTCGTCCCCTTCATTCCAGCTTTTTCGATGACGTTCTGAGCGGTGGCGATAAGCGATTCCAGCGCCGGACCGAAGTTGTCCCAGTCTTCAGACTGTCGAAGCTCCAGAGCGACTGCGGCGTCTCGAACGGCTCCTCGCGTTGCTGGCACCGAGGGCATGGTCTTAAAGAAGAACGTTCCGCTGATCTCGCCGAACTTCTCGACAATCTCCACCAGCGACGCCTCCCACGCCTCGTCCTGAGCGCCAAGACCATCGGCTATCTGCTTGCACGATGCGATGCTTTCGTCCAGAAGTTCCTGTCCTGATTGTGGCATTTTCCGCGCTTTCTCCAATCCCATAAGGGGACTTTCTCAGGATATTTGAATGTGCCGGTCACTGACAGGGGAGGGCATGATACCCTCCCCCGTCAACTAAATTATCGGTTTGCCCCGGTTACCTTACAACCGACTAATGCCTAGTTGTCGTCGGCTGGAGCCAGAACCTGTTCGTCTATCTCGGCGTGGTGGCCGTTTGTTGAAGGCTCGTAGTGCTTCTTCATGGCCTCCAGGTCCACCTCGTCGTTGCGGTCGAAGCCTCTGCCGTCGTGACGGTCATATGGGAAGGGCTGGAACCGCTCGAAGCGCTCGCCAAAGCGTTGGCGGCTGGGGCGGCGGTCATACGGGAAGCGATACTTCTCCGGGTCTGCTGGGTCAACGTCCACCAGTTCGTAGTCTCGACTTCCCAGTCCGTTCTCGTGGCCTGTGTTGATGCTTGCAACTTCACTCTGACCGTGGAAGGTCGCGGCGGCGGCTTCGAACTTGCGGTCGCCGGGATGGTGAGCTTCCATCAGCTCAGCGGCGGAACCGGCTATCCCAGGGGTGCGCTTGGCGGCGTCGACACATGCCATGTCGATTGCCACTGCGTCCATGCTAGCGAACACACCCAGGTGAGGCACGATGGGCATGTCGGAGTGGTTCGCGCAGTCACAGCGAGGAGAGACGTCGATAGCCATGTTGATATAGCCGACTTTGTCTCGGCCCACGATCTTCTCAACAGCGAGGCAGGCGTCAGCGATAGCCACGTCAACAGCGTCGAAGTTAACCGCCGGGATGTCGATGATGCCACGAGGCCCCATGACGCCGAAGCATCCGAGACAGGTGGCGCACTTCTCGGCTTCCCATTCCAACTCGTCGTTATCGTTGATGTGGTAGAGATTGAAGGGGCAACAATCCTCAAGAATCTCCCAGTCGGGAGTTGCGGCCTTGCCCAAGAATTTTTCGGGATGGAAGGCTCCTGCAGAACCCAGACCGTAGTTCGGATGCCCGCCCATGTGGACGTTAAGCTTGCCTCGCTTGGACTGAGCGCCGATGCCCAGGTTCTTGAGCGCTCCGCCAATGACGCCCATGCTGTGACCCTTGAAGTGCGTGAGAGCGATCACCGCGTCGGCGGCGGCGATTGCCTGAGCCACGTAGGCTTCCTTCAACAGATAGCCTTCGGGCAGGTCAACGCGGAAGTCGCTGGTGCCGATGAAACCGTCGGCGCAGATGAAGGGGCAACCCAGGGTGGCTGAGGTGTATCCGTTGCGCTCGGCAGTCAGCATGATGTCCAACTCTGACGACCGGGAACCCCAGGGAGAGTATGTCGATGTTGTGGTGTCGCAAACGAAGGGCCGTCCGCCCAATTCTTTGATGCGATCAGCCAGCGCGCGAGCGTAAACTGGGCGAAGGTACGCCGTGTTGTTCCACTCGCCGCAGTGTATCTTGATCGCCACCATGTCGTTCGGCTTGATCATCTTGTCCAACCCTGCCGAGTCGAACACTGTCAGCATCTTTGCTACCAGGCTGGTTTCGGTGGATTCGGAGTGCGCATCCATCCAGTGAACTTGCGATTTGCCCATTACTCATGCCTCCCTGATTTCGGACGCTTATAAGGTACCATTTGATTCAATCGAGCGTAGCATCGCGCCTAAACCTTGTCAATTGTTTTTGACTTGTTTCTGCCTGTTCCCATTTGCCATAACCAGCGGTAAAATACCCGTACAGCCCGGCGAGATTTCAAGGAGAACATCAGATGACTGAGATTCGAGACGAATTCGTTCACCCAGGCCCTCAACCGAACGGACTGCAAGCCGCTGACGACGGCCTGTGGGTCATAGACCAGGTAGATAACCACCTCTATAAACTTGACTACGAAACCGGCGAAACGCTGGAAAAACTGCCGACCGAGACTGAGCACTCCAGCGGCGTGACGCTGGGAGGCGGACACCTCTGGGTGGCCTCGACCTTTACCCTTGAGTTGGTCCAGTGCAACATGGACGGCTCCAGCGTCGCAAAATACGACACTCCGGGCAAAGGCATTGTGGCCTTTGGCAACCCCGACAATCAACGAGTCTCGGGGGCTCACGGTATGGAATGGATTGACGACGATAACATGTGGGTCGCAGTTCCTCCAGCCCAGCGAGTCTATCTTATGGACCCGGGGACCATGACGGTCAAACGATCGATCCCGTCTCCTGGAAACCGACCTCACGGTCTGTTCATGCACGAAGGCTCCATGTGGCTCGCTGACACCGGAGCCTGCAAGGTCCACAAGCTCGACCCTGAAACCGGCGATGTCTTGGACGAAATTGACGTGCCTGCCCCAGAGCTCCACGGCATGACCATCCACGACGGCAATTTATGGTTCTGCTGCGCTGAGACTCGGCGGGTCTGCACCGTGCCTCTGCCTGATTAGGTGGCCAGGTGTCAGGTGGCCAGGCTTGTTAACACATTCTGATTGCTGAAAGCTGACGGTTGAAAGCCCGTTTCCTTGACACCTAATCACCTAACCGGAGGTTCTCCCCAATGCCCAGCATCGACGATATGTGGATCACGCCAGGGCCTCGGCCCAACGGACTCCAGGCTGCAGACGACGGACTGTGGGTGATTGATGCCGAGAATAGCCACATATACAAGCTGGATTATGAGACCGGAGAGGCTATGGTGGACGCGCCCACCGACACTTATAAGTCCAGCGGCATGACCGTAGGCGACGGCGTCGTGTGGGTGGCCTCGACCCACAACTCGCGGCTCTACAAGCTGAACGAGGACGGCTCGACCATCGAGTATCTTGACCCTCCTGGGATGGGGGCGCGTGACCCACGAGACAAAGGCCCTGAGTACATCCGGCCCCACGGCATGGAATGGATGGACGACCGGACCATGTGGGTGTCGGTCAAGCCCGCGTTGAGGAACTATCTCATCAACCCTGAAACGATGGAGGTTATCAAGTCCATACCAACTCCAGGCGCCGCGCCTCACGGCATCGCCTGGGATGGCGAGACCCTGTGGTGCGCGGACCGTGGCCTGGGGACGATCATCACACCAA
>ENA-ORDI01000441-ORDI01000441.1-marine-metagenome-genome-assembly--contig:-NODE-441-length-28978-cov-6.010899_pt1 | contig 28978 bp, 28 predicted proteins | sample MGYA00248628_ERZ508525 | MGnify/ENA primary metagenome ERZ508525 (study PRJEB26195, sample SAMN05422138) | marine metagenome | isolation source: East of Porto Seguro, South Atlantic Ocean | place... | reverse complement strand
TTTTTGGTTCTTCATTTAAAATACTTTTATAAAGAGGCAAATAAACAAAATAAAATTCTGCACCATGTTCTTCAGTTAAGTATTTTGATAATTTTATAATTTCTATAAATTTATTTATATATTTTGAATCTATTTTTTTGTATTCGATATATTCGTTTTTAAATGATTCAAACGCTAAATTTTTATATGATTTTAAAAAAATAGCTCTTTCTATTTTTTTTAAAAAATTTTTTTTTGTATTTTTATTTTTTTTTTTCATTTCTTCTTTTTCATATATTTTCCAAAATTGATCTGTTTCAATTTGTTTCTCGATATTTCCTTGCGTGTAATTTTTATTATAATATTTTTTTAATATTTCAAATTTTGAATTTTTTTCTAAATTCCGAATATCATTTTCAGAAAAAAACCATATGATTTTAGACGGATTTAATTTTACCCCATATTCTTTTAGTATTGCCAATTCCAATAATGGACCATTTCCAGCTAATCCTAAAGAAATTACATTATAGCCATCATCATTTAATTTGTTTGCAATGGTATTACTTTGATTAACACATTGTCCTTGGATTAATGAATCTCCAATTAAAATAATTCTTTTTTTTGTATTTTTATATATTGAGTCATAATTATTAAAACCATATCTATCGCTGACGAACGTTGAATATGATCCTGATTCATTACAATCAACAACTAAAGTGTTTGATAATCCACTTAAGGGCAATATATGGTTTTTTATTTTTTTATTTTCAGAAAATTCTTTTAAGATTATCGATGGGTTATATGCAAAACTTACTTTTTTATTTTTTTTTTTCAATTCATTTAAAAATTCAATATTAGTTCTTTTGTCAAAATTTATACCAAGTTCTTTTGCGATATTTACTATTTTTTTTAATTGCTTTGATTTATTTGCGTTATTTAAATAATCTTTATAAAAGTCATATACTAAACTTGTTAAAATTAATAAAAAAAAAGATATAAAAAAATTTATAGTTATGATAAATTTTTTTTTATCAAAATTTCTAAAAATATAAATTAGAGAAATAATTATTAAAAAACTTATTAAAATAATTAAAGAAGAGGAAAGATAAATTGAAATTTCTTTTAATTCTACAGCGTAGAAAAAAAGTTTTATTAACCAAATAATGAAGATTATTAAAAAAAGATTAGAAAATAATTTTTTATTCATCATTTTTTTTGTTTTTTTTGCAAAAAGTTAATATTTTGTTAAATTAACCTAAAAAGCAAAAATAAAAAGTTTTTTTAGCCCGCCTGGCGGAATTGGTAGACGCACAGGACTTAAAATCCTGAGGATTGAAAAATCCGTCCCGGTTCAAGTCCGGGGGCGGGCACCAAATTAATATTTAACAGGTACTGGATCTAAACTTCTCCAAAGATACCAAGTTGCTACTGTTGACCAAGGTATCCATTTTTTTTTAAACTTTTTTATCTCTGAATCTTTTAAAGGATATTTTAAATTATAATTAATCGATATAGCTCTAAGAAGACCTATATCTGTACAAGGAAAAACATTAGACCTTAAAAGGTAAAAAATTAAAAACATTTCAGCTGTCCATCTGCCAATACCTTTAATTTTTATCAAATCATCAATTACTTCTTCATCTTCCACTTTTTTCCACTTATTTTCTATGTTTTTATTTTTTTCAAAGAAATTTGCTAAATTGAATAAATAAGTTACTTTTTGTTTTGAGAACCCACATTTTAAAATTTCATTTTTTTTTAATTTTAGAATATTACTTGGATTTATTTTTCTTATTTTTTTTTCTAATTTTTGCCAAATCGAATTTGCAGCTTTTACAGATATTTGTTGTCCAGTAATTGATTTTGCTAATGTTAAAAAAGCATTTTTTTTACAATGTAATTTTTCTGATTTATATTTATTGATTATTTCTTTTAAAATTCTATCTTTTTTTTTAAGATTATTTATTGCTAATAACCAATTTTTGTTTGTTAATTTAATCATAAGATTATGAATTCTATAAATTTAAAATTTTCTAATTATACACTTAATATTAAATTACGATCTACTAACACTGCTAATGCTATTAAAAATATTTTGCCGTTTAAATCAATAGTTAAAACATGGGGAGATGAGATATATTTTGAAATACCTATTAAAAAAAACTTAGATTTAGAAAGTGATGCAAAAGATGTAATAAATCTTGGTGAAATAGCATATTGGATCGATGGTAAATGCATAGCAATTGGATATGGTAAAACACCGATCTCGCAAAATAACGAAATAAGATTAGCAGCAAAAACTAATATTTGGGGTGATGCTGTATTAGATGTTAAAGAATTAGGAAAAATAAGGGACGGAGATGAAATTATTATTTCTTAAAATTTTATTTATCTTTATTATTTGTAGGCCAATTTTTGCCATGCAAATACCTGGCGAAAAATATTTTATCGATATTAATAAACTTGCAAAACCTTATGCTACAAAAAGCATCCCAAATTCACATCATAATTTAGATGTTGAAACTTGTGAATTAAAAGTACCCAAAGGTTTTAAAGTAAAAGTTTTTGCAAATAATCTTCAGAATCCAAGAAATATAAAAGTATCTAAAAATGATGATGTATTTATTGCTGAATCTATAACAGGAAAAATAAAAATTTTAAGAGACACTGACAATGATGGTATATCTGATATTCACCAAACTTTTGCTAAAGGGTTTAACAAACCATTTGGAATAGAAATTAATTCTAAATATTTGTTTATTGCAGATATTGATTATTTATGGAAAATTCCATATAAGACTGGCCAATTAAAAGCAAGTTCCAAACGGATAAAATTAACTAAGATTAATGCTCTTGGTGAAAGCAGCGGGCATTGGACAAGAAATATAGTTTTATTAAATAATAAAATTTACATATCTATTGGAAGTAGGGGCAATATAGATATTGAAAATAATCCCAGAGCTACAATCCAAGAATTTAATATTAAAACTAATGAGCAAAAAATTTTTGCAACTGGTTTAAGAAATCCAATTGGTATAGATCTTCATCCTATTACAAAAAAAATATATACTGTTGTAAATGAAAGAGATGGTATGGGCGATGAACTTGTCCCTGATTATTTCACACAAGTTGAAAAGGGAGATTTTTTTGGATGGCCTTTTTTTTATTTAGGAAACAATATCCAACCTAATATCAATATTCCTGAAGAGTATAAAAATTCTCTTGTTAAGAAACCTGACGTTTTATTTAAATCTCATTCAGGGCCAATTGATCTTATATTTTATAATAAAAACCAATTTCCTGAAAAGTTTTACGGTGACGCATTTGTGGCTCTTCACGGTTCTTGGAACTCTAGTAAACCATCTGGGTATATGGTTGTAAAAATTCCTTTTAAAAATAATAAACCATTAGGTTATTATGAGTCTTTTGTAACTGGTTTTTGGGTTACAGGATCTGAAAGAGCAAATGTTTGTGGCCGGCCAGCAGGCTTGGGTATTACAAAAAATGGTTCTCTTTTAATTTCGGACGATTTAAATAATACTATATATCATGTTGAGTATATTAAATAATTTTTATAAGGTTTCAAAATTTTTCCAATAGGTGATGAAAATCCAACAATAAAGACTCCTATTATAACTTATGGGATCCTAGGCTTTTGTATTTTAATTTTTTTATGGCAAGTAACTTTACCTAAAGAATTATTTATGGGTATCACGAGCTTTGGGTTAATACCTTCAGATATTTATATATATAAAATTTTTTCCTCTATGTTTTTACATGGAAGTTGGATGCATTTAATTGGCAATATGGCGTACCTTTGGATATTTGGAAACAATATTGAAGATTATTTAGGGCATATAAAATTTTTAATTTTTTATTTATTTTGTGGAATATGCGCAACTTTAATTCATGTTTTTTCTGATGTTAATTCCACTATTCCTGTTGTTGGTGCAAGTGGTGCTATTTCTGGAATTCTTGGGGCTTACTTAATATTGTACCCCAAAGCTAAAGTAAGATTATTGGTTTTTATTGGAATTATTACAATCTTAAGAGTTAGAGCTTCTATTGTTTTGATCTTTTGGTTTGTATATCAATTTTTAAGTGTTCTAAAATCTTCAGGTGAAGGAGGAGGAGTTGCTTGGTGGGCACATATAGGAGGATTTATTGCAGGAATATTAATAATATTTTTATTAGGAAAAAAAAAGGTTGTTCAAAGAGAAAAGGGTCCTTGGGAAAAATAATGTATAATATTTTTTATGTCAGAATTAATTTTCAAATGCCAAACTTGTTCAGTGTCTATAAGATTGTCATCAGATAATACAAGAGATTTTCGATGTCCAGAATGTAAGACAAAGTATAATTCAAATGGAAATTTGATAATTGAGGATGATGTAGATATTTATAAATATGATGAAACATCTTCAAATAATGAAGAAAGCTCTACAGTGCCTTTAGAAACTTCAACCGAAATACCTGAAGATTTCAAATATAATGAAGAATTTAAAAAATATTTTGAAGAAATGGAAAATACTTCAAATAATATTTTTATAACTGGAAAGGCAGGAACAGGCAAATCAACTCTTTTACAATATTTTAAAGAAAACTCACAAAAAAAATATGTAGCTTTGGCACCAACTGGTGTAGCTGCTATTAAAATTAAAGGAGAAACCCTACATTCTTTTTTTCTCTTACCACCAAAGACCCCTATTTTAAAAAAAAATATTAAAAGATTACGCAGTTCTCGTTTTGGAGGAAGAAAAGAAATTGTAAAATCATTAGAGACAATTGTAATAGACGAAGCATCAATGGTTAGAGCTGATATTTTAGATGCAATTGATTATTCATTAAGAATAAATAGGTCTAAAATGAAAATACCGTTTGGCGGTGTACAAATAATTCTTTTTGGAGATTTATATCAGTTACCACCAGTAATTACTAGCGAAGAAACAGGTGAGTTTCAAAAAGAATATAAAGGTGTTGGCGATTCAGGATACTTTTTCAACTCAAATATTGTAAGAAAAGAAAAAATTGATTTTAAAAAGAATGAATTAATAATTATTTACCGTCAAACTGAATCAGAGTTTATAAATTTTTTAAATAGAGTAAGGACAAATGATGTTAATGATAAAGATATTGAATACATTAACGAAAGGGTTAAAAGCCCTAAAAATGAAGATGGCATAATCACTCTTACAGCAACAAATAAACGAGCTTCGAAAATAAACCTAGAAAAATTAAATCAAATAAAATCTAAAACATATAAATACAAAGCAGAATTCACTGGAAATTTTAGTGAAAAACAATTTCCAACTAATAAAGATTTAGAACTTAAAAAAGATGCACAAATAATGATGGTTTATAATGAAAAAGGAAAATGGGTTAATGGCTCAATTGGAAAAATAGTTTCACTTACTGAGGACAGTATTAAAGTTAACATTTTAGGAGAAAAATATGATGTTGATAAAGTAAAATGGGAAAAAAAGAAATATTATTTAGATAAAAAAAAAATTAAAGAAAAAGTTACCGGAACCTTTTATCAATATCCAATTAAGGTTGCTTGGGCAATTACAATTCATAAAAGCCAAGGGCAAAATTTTAAAAAAGTAATTATTGATTTAGATACAGGTGCATTTGCAACAGGACAATTATATGTTGCTTTAAGTCGCTGTACTACTTTTAAAGGAATTTATCTTAGATCACCATTAATAAGAGATGATGTAAAATGCGATTATAGAATTAATGAATATCTTAATAATTAACCTTTTAGCGCATTAATCATTGTTGTGCCAAGTTCTGCTGAAATATTAATAATATTTTTGTTAGGAAAGAAAAAAATAGTTTAAAGAGAAAAGGGTCCTTGGGGATAGTATTGACTTTTTTATTTTTTATATTATTTATAAAAGTATAAGATGAAAAATTTTGATAAAAAGAAAATTCAAAGATTAGTTCAAGATATTTTAGCTATAAAAAAAACTGGAAAATTATTGGGACACACAGGTCCTCATGGTGCAAAACCAAATAAAAGATAATTTTCGATAATTAAATAGCCGATTTATTTTTTAAACTGAATAAAAAAAATATTTAAACTTTCTTATTTAACACATCAAACATAGTAGTTCCGAGTTCGGCAGGAGATTTTGATATATTTACCCCAACTGATCTTAATGCTTCAATTTTCTCAGGAGCAGTCTCTGCTCCGCTAGAAACAATTGCACCTGCGTGTCCCATTCTTTTTCCAGGGGGAGCCGTTGCTCCTGCAATAAAGGCAACTATTGGTTTTGAATTTTTTTCTTGTTTAATAAAATCAGCTGCATCTATTTCTGCTGTTCCACCTATTTCGCCAATTAAAATAATTCCCTCTGTTTTTTCATCTTTCATAAATAGTTCAAGGCAATCAACAAACTTTAAGCCATTTATTGGATCTCCCCCTATTCCTATTACAGTTGTTTGTCCGAGACCAATATCGGTTGTTTGTTTTCCTGCCTCATAAGATAAAGTTCCAGATCTTGAAATAATACCAATTTTTCCATGTTTATAAACATAACCAGGCATGATACCTAGTTTTGCTTCCCCTGGAGTTATAATTCCTGGACAATTTGGTCCAATTAACTTTGTTTTTTTTCCTTCCAAATGTTTTTTAACTTTCATCATATCATGGATAGGAATACCATCGGTTATTGCTACAATTAACGGAATACTAGCATCAGCAGATTCAATAATTGCATCTCCAGCAAATGGTGGTGGTACATAAATTGTAGTAGCAGTTGCACCTGTTTTATCTATTGCTTCTTTGACTGTATTAAAAACAGGAAGACCTAAATGAGTTTGTCCTCCTTTACCAGGTGTAACACCACCAACAAAATTCGTACCATATGCAATTGATTGCTCTGAATGAAATGTTCCTTGCGAACCTGTAAATCCCTGACATATTACTTTTGTATTTTTATCAACTAATATTGACATAATTTTTTATTTTTTTTCTTTATTAACTGCTTCCACAATTTTTTTTGCTGTTTCTCCAAAATTTTTTGCATTAATAAATGGTAGTCCAGACTCTTTAAGAATTTTTCTTCCTAATTCAATATTGGTTCCTTCTAACCTTACAACAACAGGTTTGGTCATATTAACTTCTTTTGCTGCACTTACTAGCCCTTCAGCAATTGAGTTTGTTCGCATCATTCCACCAAAAACATTACACAAAATACCTTTTACATCGTTATCTGAATATAATAATTTGAATGCAGCTGCCACTCTTTCAGGTGTTGCAGCCCCTGCTATATCCATAAAATTAGCAGGCGTGCCTCCGTGCAATTTTATGAGATCCATCGTAGCCATTGCTAATCCTGCTCCATTAACCATAACTCCAATATTTCCATCAAGTTTTATGTAATTTAAGTCATGTCGTTTTGCTTTTAATTCTAATGGATCTTCTTCATCTTCGTCTCTAAGTTCTTCAATATTTTTTTGACGATAAAAAGCATTCTCATCAAAATCAATTTTTGCATCTAAAGCTAATATTTCCCCTTCTTTTGTTGATACTAAAGGATTAATTTCAATCATTAAACTATCAGTGGAAATCATTGCTTTATGTAGAGATAAAATAAATTTAACCATTTTGTCAGTTAGATTTTTTTTTACACCTAGTTTAGTTGCAATTTTTTTTGCATCATTAATATTTATTTCAGTATTTGGTTTTAAAGACAATGTGTAAATTTTTTCAGGTGTTTTCTCAGCGACTTCTTCTATTTCCATTCCACCTTCTGTTGATGCTATAATACTTATTCCACTTGTACTTCTATCAACAATCATTGAAATGTAGAATTCTTTTTCAATATTTGAACCTTCTTCAATATAGATTTTTTTAACTATTTTTCCTTCTGGCCCAGTCTGAGGCGTAACTAATTTAGAGTCTATTAATTCGTCTGCAGCATGCCCAACTTCTTTTGCTGATTTTACTATTTTAACACCACCTGCTTTTCCTCTTCCTCCTGCATGGATTTGAGCTTTTACAACAAATGTTTTACATTTTAAATCATATGCTATTCTTAAAGCTTCTGATGGGGAATGGGCAAGCCTTCCATTTGGTATCTTAATGCCATATTTTGCTAATAATTCTTTTGCTTGATATTCGTGAATATTCAATTTTTACCAATTTTAAATAAATTAAAAAAAAAAACACTATAGAAAAAATAAAAAAAAGATTCAAGAAAATTACTGAAATCTTTTTGCATTCTCTCTTTTACCATATAAAAAAGTAATATTAATTCTTCTATTTTCGTAATTTTTTTTAAAATTAAAATTGTCAGATGCATGAAAAAGATCCGAATTAAAAATTATTACTCTGTTTGATTTATATTTGATTCTTTTCATTTTTGATTTTTTTTTTTTTAAATATTTTTTTATTTCTTGATGATTATTATTATATTTCTCAAAATTCCAATTTTTTGGAGCTTCTTTATCCCAAATTAACAGACCACCAGTATTTTTATTTAAATTTGCTTTATCAGGAGTTATCCAAAAGTTTATATTTATTGTAGCATAATCAGCATGAATTTTAATACCCTTCATTTGGTTGTTGCATTTAAAAGCCCAAGCTTTAGTTAGAGGAAGTTTTTTTAAAATTTCAGGATATTGCAACCTAATCTCTTCACTAATTTGAAGTATTAATGGAGCATTAAATCCATTTTCAATAAAAGATCCAATATATCCATTTTTATAATCAAATTCATTCCATATAGAATTTGTTAAACAATATGCATACAACTTGTTTAATACTTCTTTATTTAAAAAGTCATCAATCACCATGTACTTAAATTTTTTTTTTGAATTTTCTGCGACAATTTTTTTATTATCGTTAATTATTTTTTTTTCGATTATATCAGGTGGTTGATAGTAAATTAGATTATTAAAAGTAGGGCCTAATTTATATGTGAATTCCTTTGATAAAGTAAAAATATCAGTAGGATCTGAGTTTTTAGGTAAAGAGCTATAAATAAATTTATACTTTTTGATAATGTTATTAAATTTTTTCGATACTAACTTTTTTTTTAATAAGTAGCTGATTTGCTCAATATCATGTTTTAATTTATTTTTTGAAACTTCATATCTAAATCCTTTACTAATATTTATTTTAAATTCTTCTTCACTCAAAATTTTTTTTGTATTGGTAAAGTTTTTTATTTTATTAACAAATAACATTATTAATTTTATCTTCCTTTGTAAGGTTCAATTCCAGTATCAGGGATATATATATTTTTTGGAGCTCTTTTATTTTCGTAAAAGATATCGATAGGTATGCCACCTCTTGGATACCAATAACCAGATATCCTAAGCCACTTAGGCTTTATAGATTTTAATAATTTTTCAGCTATATAAATTGTACAGTTTTCGTGAAAACATTGATGGTTTCTAAACGAATGAATAAAAAATTTAAATGATTTACTTTCTACTATAAATTTATTTGGCAAGTAATCTATTATAAATTTTGCAAAATCAGGTTGACCTGTAATAGGGCACAGGGATGTAAATTCATTTACCGTTAATCTAACAAGATAGTTCTTATTATAATTTTTATTTGGAATTGGATCTAAGATACATTTATCTGGATTATTTAATAAATTTTTATTTTTACCTAAGTAATTTAATTTAATTTTTTTCATTTTCTTTTTGCTTCATATTTCAAATAATTTTTATAAAATTTATCAAATTTATTTTTTTTAATTGCCTCTCTAATTCTTAACATAAAATTTTGATAATAAAAAATATTATGCCAGGATAAAATCATCAAACCTAATATTTCACTACACTTAAATAAGTGATGAATATATGCTTTTGAGTAATTATTGCTTGCAGGACAATTTAGATTTTTATCAAGAACATTTTCATCTTTTTTAAATTTTGAATTTTTTATATTTATAATTCCTGATGTTGTAAAAGCTAAACCATTCCTACCTAAGCGTGTTGGTAATACGCAGTCAAACATATCTATCCCATGTGCAACAGATTTTATAATATCACTAGGCATACCAACTCCCATTAAATATTTTGGTTTATTATCGGGTAGATAAGGTACTGTTTTATCTATAATTCTAAGCATTTCCTTTTGACCTTCACCTACCGATAATCCCCCTATTGCATAACCATCAAAATCTATTTCTTGTAATTTTAATGCACATTTAATTCTTAAGTCTTCATATTTAGCACCTTGAACAATTCCAAATAAAGCAGAATTTTTTTTATTAAATGCTTTTTTACATCGCTTCGCCCATCTTAAAGTTAATTCTAAAGATTTTTCTGCCTTTTTTTTTGTAATGTTATAGTTAATACATTCATCTAAAACCATAATAATGTCACTACCTATATTTTGTTGAAATTTAATACAATTTTCTGGTGTTAAATAAAGTAATTTGCCATCAATATGAGATCTAAATTTTATACCTTTTTCTTCTATTTTTTTTAATTTTGCCAATGACCAGATTTGATATCCACCTGAGTCAGTTAAAATTGGTAATTTACAATTCATAAATTTATGAACACCTCCTAATTTTTTGAGGATTTTTTCACCAGGCCTAAGCATTAAATGATAAGTATTACATACAACAACTTGTGATTTTGTTTGTGAAATATTTTCTGGAAACATTGCTTTTACATTAGCTATTGTTCCAACTGGCATAAATGCAGGTGTATCAATATTTCCTTTTGAAGTAGAAATCTTTCCAAATCTAGCACTTTCAAAGTTTTTTATTTTTTTAAAAGTGAATTTTTTTTTCATTAGTTATTAATTTTCGAGACCAGTAAATCGATGGGTAGATGAACTCTAACCAATTTCCATTTGAAAGAATTTAATCTTAAATCAATAATTATTGGATAATCATCTTTAATGAAAGATAATCTAAATTTATTTACATTAATAAAAAAAATATATTTAATTTCTAGGTTATTTTTTTTATAGCCTATTTTTTGAATATAGTTTATTTTTTTTATTGGACTTTTTATTTTATCCTCAATTAAATTTTTATATTTATCTGGGTCATTCACTAATAAAATTAAGTTTTCTGCTGTTACAAGATTTTCTACTAGAGCTTCAATAATTAATTGAGCAAATAAGTTTCCTAGTATTTTTTTTTCAATATTACTTTTTTTTGAGAATGCTTTATTTATTATTTGATTAAAATCTAGTTTAAAACCATTTCTTAAAGCAATCCAATTAACATTTTTTGAAACAAATTCTATATCTGATTGTTTAACTGACTTATAAAATTTATAAATACTGTAGTATGGAGAAATTATATATATAAAAAAAATTATAAAAAAAAAAAATAATATTTTTTTCATCGTCTTTATTTAAAAACTAAATTGTTCTTTTAATACTTTTTTGTCAAAATTATGATCTTGATCAAATAATAAAGATAATTTAACTGTTCTATCTTCTCTGATTTCTACTTTTTTTATATCTTTGATTTGTTTGAAATCCGCGCTTACGTTAACCGATCTTTTTTTTTCATCTAATATTATAAAAGTAACTTTGCTGTTTGAATTAATAAGAGCACCTCTCCAACTTCTAGGTCTAAATGGACTAATTGGAGTTAAAGCAAGTAAATTAGATTTCATGGGTATAATCTGTCCTCGAGCAGATAAATTATAAGCCGTGCTTCCTGCAGGAGTTGCTAATAAAATACCATCACAAACAAGTTCTTTAATTCTCACAACATTATCAACTTGCACTCTTATCTTTGCAGCGTGTCTTGAATTTCTTAAAAGTGCTACTTCATTTATAGCCATTACTTCAATTTTTTTACCATTTCTTTTGGTTGCCAACATTTTTAGAACGTGCATTTCTGTTTTTTTTGCTTTTTCTAATCTTTTAATTAAATCAATATTTTTGTGTATATTAGTTAAAAAACCGTATTCTCCTCTATTAATACCAAATATTGGTTTAGGAAACTTCATAGATTTATGGAGAGCGGATAAAATAGTTCCATCACCACCAAGAGCTACAATCACATCAGCTTTATTCATAGGATAATTTTTATATTTTTTTTTTAAATTTTTAAGAGCAATATCGGCTTTTTTTGTTTCAGCTGAGAAAAAATTTATTTTAACTTTTTTGCTGTTAAACATAAAAAGTTATATTTAACCTCCAGTAACATTCATAGTACGTTCTAAATTTTTAGTTTTATTTTCTTTATTTATTTCAAACTCGTGTGATTTAGGTTTTAAATAAATTGATTTTAGAATTAAATTTTTTAATTCTTTTTTATTTTTTGAAACAGCTTCTTTAAGATCAATAAATTTATTGTGACCTAAACAAGAATAAATTCTTCCGGTACATGTTAAACGAACTCTATTACAAGATTCACAAAAGTTATTAGTAAGGGGTGTAATAAAACCAATTTTTTGATTTGAATTTTTTATTTTTACATATTTTGATGGGCCACCTGTATTTATATCAGTATTTTCTAACGAGTATTGTTTCTCCAAGAAAGATCTAACTTTAGTCAAAGGATAGTATTGTTCTAATCTTATAGCATTTTCCATATCCATTGGCATAACTTCTATAAAAGTAATATCAAATTTTTTATTTATGCACCAATGAACCAGTTTGCCTAGCTCGTTAATATTAATATTTTTTAATGCAACAGTATTTATCTTTATTTTCAAACCAATTTTTTTTGCAATGTTTAATCCTTCTAAAACTTGTTCTAAGTTTCCACCTCTAGTAATTTTTAAATATTTTTTTTGATCTAATGTATCTAGTGATACATTAATTCTTTTTATTCCATTTTTTTTAATTACTTCTGCGTATTTATATAACTGCGTTCCATTAGTTGTAAGTGTAAGTTCTTCTAGATTTGAGTTATTAATTTTCTTTCCTAGGTAATCTAAAATAATCGGCATACCTTTTTTTATTAAAGGTTCACCTCCAGTAATTCTTATTTTCTTTATACCTAAATCTATAAAAGTAGAGCAAATATCATTTATCTCTTCTGATGAAAGTATTTGTGATTTAGGTAAAAACTCCATATCTTCTTTCATGCAATAAATGCATCTTAAGTCACATCTATCAGTAACTGATACACGTAAATAATTTATTTCTCTATTAAAAGTATCTTTCATTTTTTAAAAATATATTTTTTTCTAATATATCTATTATAAATTAGATTTTAGAAACATATACTTTATAATAAATAAAAAAAAATATTATATAAGTGGTTGAATTAACTGAAATATTTAAGAATTCTTTGAATCTAATTTTTTCATTAAACTTAGATTTACTTGAAATAATTTTATTATCTTTAAAAATTTCATTTTTCTCACTTTTATTCTCATGTATATTTGGCTTACCTTTAGGTTCACTTTTAGCAGCTTCAAAGTTTTTTGGCAGAGGATTTTTAATTTTGTTTTTTAATTCGATGTTGGGTTTACCTCCAGTTTTTGTTGGTTTGGTTCTTTATATTATTTTATCTGTTTCAGGACCTCTGGGTTCTTTACAGTTGCTTTATACACCAGTTGCAATGATTATTGCGCAATTTTGTTTGATAACGCCAATTATTGTTTCACTTACCAGACAAGTTATAGAACAAATAACTGAAGAATACGATGAACTTTTAAAATCTTTACAAGCAAGTACAAGAGAGAGAATAATGACTATTTTGTGGGATTCTAGATATTCATTATTGACATGCATTCTTGCAGGTTTAGGAAGATCACTATCAGAAGTTGGAGCCATTATTATAGTTGGTGGTAATATTGCGCACGCAACAAGAGTTATGACAACAGCAATTGCATTAGAAACATCAAAAGGAAATTTGGAAATTGCAGTAGCTCTTGGATTTATATTAATTTTTATCTCAATATTTATAAATTTATTAGTTTTTATTTTAACAGAATTTGCAAAAAAGGCTTCGTATGATTAAAAATATTTTTAAACCACTTAATAATAATTTAAACTCTTTATTACCTATTAGATTTCATAACGTATCTTTAAAATTAGGTAATAATTATTTTTTTAATAAATTATCATTTAAAATTAATACAAATGATATTTCAGTATTTATAGGGGCAAATGGTGCGGGAAAATCAACTTGTATTAGATTATTAATTGGCTTAATCAAACCATATTCTGGCAAAGTAATATTTTCAACAGACAATAAAACCTCAAATATAATTGGTTATGTTCCACAGAAAATAATTTTATTGAGAAGAAGTGTAGAAAAAAATTTATTACATACACTTTCAATATCTAATTATCCAACTAATAAAAAAAAACAAAGAATTAAAGAGATTTTGAAATTTGCAAAATTAGAGCACTTAGCAAAACAATCGGCACGTAATCTATCTATTGGACAACAACAATTAATTTCTATTATGAGAGCATTAGCAATTAGACCAAGTTTTTTATTTCTAGATGAACCTTGTGCTAATCTTGATCCTAAAATAACACAAATTATTGAAAATCTAATAAAAATAGTATCAAAATCCGGTGTGAAAATAATAATAGTTACACATGATTTATTTCAGGCAAAAAGATTAGCAAATGATATATTATTTTTTCACAATGGAAAAATAATTGAACATACAAAAACAAAAAGTTTTTTTAAAAACCCAAAAAGTAAAGAAGCAAAAGATTTTCAAAAAGGTTTATTATTAAAATAATAAAATTTTATGATTAATAAATTTAAAATTATATTGTTAATATTTTTTCAATTAATATTTTTTAAAAACACTATTTCAAAAGAAGATTCTTTAATAATTCAATCTACAACTTCAACCAGAGATTCAGGCTTTTATGATTTTATTTTATCAAAATATAAAATAGTTGATGATATTACAATTAAAGTAATCGCTTCTGGTACCGGGCATGCAATAGTAAATGCAAAAAAATGCGATGCTGATATTATTCTGGTCCATGATAAAACCTCTGAAGAATTATTTGTGAAAAATGGGTTTGGTCTATATAGAAAAGATTTAATGTATAATTATTTTCTACTGGTAGGGCCTAAATCATTAAACATTAGTGTTAATAATGAAAATATTTATCAAGTATTACAAAAGATTTATGATAATAAATTAACTTTTGTTTCTAGAGGAGATAATAGCGGCACTTATAAAAAAGAAATTAGTTTATGGAAAAATTTAGGTTTAAAAATAAATACAAGAAAAGATCATTGGTATTTGGAAACTGGTTCTGGAATGGGGCCTTCTTTAAATATAGCAGTAAATAAAAATGCAATCACATTAACAGATAGTGCTACATGGATTTCATTCAATAATAAGGTAAACCACACTATTCTTGTTGAAGGTGATAAGGATTTATATAATTATTATGGCATTATACCTATTAATCCTAAAAAATGCCCAAAAACTAAAATTAAATCATCTGAAAAATTTATTCATTGGCTATTATCAGATAAAGGGCAAGAATTAATAAATTCATTTAGAAAAAATGGGGAACAATTATTTTTTGGAAACGAAAAAAGAAATTAAGAAGCTTTTTTTACTTCTACTAAATTGTCAGAAAATGTCGGAGCATTACCCATATCTGCAAGTAATCCTGAGCTAATACTATTTACTGTACCAGTTTTACTTTTTTGTCTCCAGTAACCTAATGTGGCAACTACTATTCCTGGCTCTACATCTTCTGATATTCTAGCATCTCCATGAAAGTCACCTCTATCATTATAAACTTTTACATTTTCTCCATCTGATATATTTCTGTTATCCGCATCAATTTTATTTATTAAAACAAATTGTTCACCCTGGATTTTAATTTTACTATCCATATTTGCATATTGCGAATTTAAGAACGCATGACTTTTCGGTGAAATAATATTAAGCGGGTATTTTTTCGCTAATTCAGGGTTTGTATTGGGAGATTCAGCAGGAGGTACATAATCTGGTAATTCAGGAAGAGGTTGACCAGGTTGATTTCCTTCATACATTTGACGAAAAGGACCAGCTACAAAGTTTTTTACATTTTTTATGATAAAATTACATTTTCCATCTTCTGTTGGAAAATTACCTTCTTTATGTGGACAACGATCATCTTTAGTTCCAACATTTAGTCGTGCGTAGCCGTTTTTTCTTAAATAATCTAAAGTTATACCTTTGCTTGCTGGGGCCTTCCAATCAATATAATTTTCTAAGCATTCAGAATCAGACCATTTAAATTGTTCGTCTTTATACCCCATTGCGCTTGCAAGTTTTTGAAAAATTTTGTTATTTGGTAAAGCTTCTTCTGGAGGATCCAAACATTTTTCATTATATGTAAGATAAAGATGTCCCCATGATAAAATAATATCTTCAAGTTCAGCACCCATAGCTGCTGGAAGAACAATATCTGCATATGATGCGGTGTCTGTTATAAAGTGTTCAGCAGATACTAAAAATAGATCTTCTCTTTTTAAACCTTCAACAATTTTTTCTGCTTCAGGAGATTGTGTGACGGGATTAGCATTCCAACACATCATTGATTTAATTGGTATATCAGAATGTGTTTCTCCTAAAAGAGCTCTACCAATTTGAAGAGCATTAATAACTCTTGTATTTTCAGGAATAAATTCTGGTCTACAAATAACATCAAATTTATAAGGGTGTTCCCAAACTGGAAATTGAGTTATGCCTCCACCAACATGACGCCATGCGCCAGTTAATGCAGATATACAAGTTACCGCGCGTATTGTTTGTCCACCACCATAATGTCTTTCTAAAGCAACGCCCATTCTAATAGCAGCTGGTTGAATAGTAGCTAATTCAAATGCTAATTTTTTTATATCTTCTGCTTTTATACCAGTTATTTTTGATGCCCATTCAGGAGTCTTTGATTTAGCATGTTCGCTTAATTCACTAAATCCGTTTGTATAATTTTTAACGTATTCATTATCTGTTAAATCTTGTTCTATGATTGAATTAATAACACCCATAGCTAGCGCACCATCTGTTCCAGGTTTTGGTGATATATGCCAATCAGCCGCTTTAGCAGTTCTTGATTTATAAGAATCTATAACAACAACTTTCGCTCCTTTTTTCTTCGCATCTTTAATAACAGCCCAATGATGAAGGTTTGTACTTATACTATTACAGGCCCAAATAACAATATATTTTGAGTGTATATAACTTTCAACATCAACCCCCGCTGTTGGACCTACTGTTGTTAAGTAGGCTGTACAAGATCCTTCTCCACAGAAAGTTCTTTCACAGACAGTTGCTCCCATTTTGTTAAAAAAAGCATCCGCTCCATTTAATCCGTGGACTAACCCTTGATTACCTAAATAACTATATGGCATGATTGCTTGAGGTCCATATTCTTTAATAATTTCTTTCCATTTATCTGTAATTGTCTTAATTGCTTCAGACCATTTAATTCGTTCGAATTTTTTTTCACCTTTAGCGCCAACTCTTTTTAAAGGATATAAAAGTCTATCAGGGTGATAGTGCTTCTTATCAAAATCTTTCACTTTCACACAAAGACCTCCTCTTGTATATGGATGATCTTTGTTTCCTTTAACACTAATAAGTTTATTGTCCTTTATTTCATAGATCATTGCGCATGTATCAGGACAATCATGAGGACAGCCTCCAAAACCTTTCTTTATTACACTTTTAAGCATTTTCTTTATAATATACTAAACACATCTTTCTAGAAATGAACAAAAAATTAAAATAAAAATGAAAAAAAAAGTAATTTCAACAGAAAAAGTCCTTAAACCAAAAATAAATAATCCTAAATTAACCAAGGAAATCTTAGTTACAGACGAGAATAAAAAAAAAATTAAGATGCACTCTATTGTAGAAAGACCTCTAACTTTATTTTTGAATGAACAAGAAATAGTTACAATGATGACCATTTGTGATTATCCAAAATATCTAGCAATAGGTTATTTGTTAAATCAAAACATGCTTAAGAAAAATGATAAAATTACGAGCGTAGATTACGATGAAGAAATTAGCACTGTAGTTGTAAGAACTAAAATAAAAACAAATTATGAAGAAAAACTAAAAAAAAAAACTCTTACATCAGGTTGTGCACAAGGTACAGTTTTTGGAGATATCATGGAAGAGTTTGAAGAAATTAAACTGTCTAAAGCGGCAAAGATTAAAGCTTCATGGATGATAAAATTGCTTAAAGAAATTAACACAACTCCTAGTTTATATTTAAAAGCAAGAGCTATACATGGATGTGTTCTATGTAAAAAAGATAAAGTGCAAGTTTATATGGAAGATGTTGGTAGACACAACGCCGTTGATAAAATTGCAGGATATATGTACAAGCATTCAATTACGCCGGTTGATAAAATTTTTTATACAACTGGAAGGCTTACTAGTGAAATGATTATCAAAACTGTAAAAATGAGAATACCAATCTTAATGTCAAGAAATGGTTTTACCTCATGGGGAGTTGAATTAGCAAAAAAATCTAATTTAACACTTATCGGAAGAACAAAAGGAAAAAGATTTATAGCGTTATCAGGAATGCAAAGAATTATTTATGATTCAAAATAACAAACAAATTTTAGGAGTTATTTTAGCTGGAGGTTTATCTAAAAGAATGAAAGGTGAAAACAAGTTTTTTAAAAAAATTAATAATAAAACCATTATTGAACATATTATAATTAAAGCCTCCCAGCAAGTTACTAAATTAATAATTAATGCAAATATAAATAAATCTAAATTTAAAAAATTTAATTTAGATATTATTAAAGATAGCGTTAAAGGTTTTAAAGGACCACTTGCAGGAATTTTATCTGCAATGCAATATGGAGAAAGAAATAATTTTAAATGGTTAATAACATTACCTTGTGATGCTCCATTTTTTCCTCTTGATTTAGTTAATAAACTTTTAAAAAATGCTGAAAAAAAAAAATGCAAAATAGTAATTGCAAAATCTAATAATAGAACTCACCCCGTTATCGGCATTTGGTCAATTTCCTTAAAGAAATCATTAAGCAATACATTGGTTAAAGAAAATATAAAAAAAATAGACTTATTTATCAAAAAACACAATTTTTCAATTGTTAATTTTTCTTATGATAAAGTAGATCCTTTTTTTAATATAAATAGTTATAGGGAATTAGACAAAGCAAAAAAATTATCAATTAGTTGATTAATATTAAATGAAAAAATTAAAAGTTGGAATTATTGGCTTAGAATTTGGTGCAACATGCCATTTACCTGCGTTCAAAAAAAATAATAAGTGTAAAATAATTGCATTGTGTTCAAATAATTTAAAAAAAGCAAAATTTTTAGCAAAAAAAAATAATATTCCATATTTTTTTGATAAATGGACAAACATGCTTTCTAATTTGGATTTTGATTTAATAAGTATTGCCGTACCACCTTTAAAACAAGAGAAAATTATTAATTATTGTCTAAAAAAATCTATTCCGGTATTTGCTGAAAAACCATTGGCAACGAACATTAAAACAGTTAGAAATATCCTTAATCTTCAAAAAAAATTAAATGTTCCAAATGCTATAGATTTTGAATTTTCTGAAATAGATGAATTTGTTATTGCTAAAAAAATTTTAGATAGCAAAAAATTTGGATCAGTAAAAAATATAAGTGTTGATTTGAACTATCAATCATATACCAATTATTTAGAAGAAGATTCATGGAAAAATAATTTTAATGATGGCGGCGGAATTCTTAGTAATGTTGTTCCTCATATTTTTTATTACATTGAATGGTTCTTTGAGCCTATTGTGTCTATTTCAGCTTTTCTATTTAGTGAAAAAAATTATAAATTTAGCGGTCACACTAATGCATTGATATTAATGAAGTTTTTGTCTGGTGTAGATGGAGTAATTAATGCTTCTAACAACACAGTAGGTTTAAAAGAACATGTTATTAACTTTTCCAATGAGAACGGTTTTGTTATTTTAGAAGCTAAAGACGAAGATTGGATTACAGGGTTCAAAGTTTATACGGCTAATAATAAAAAATATAAAAAAAAAAAAATTTTTTTTAAAAAAAGAAAAATAAAAAAGAATATTGATACAAGAATTTACCCAGTTTCAAAAATTATTAACAGATTGATTGATTGTATTATTTATAAAAAACAAACTTTTCCAAATTTTAATGATGGTTTTAGAGCACAATATTTGGTAGAAAATGCTATTAAATCACATATGTATAATGGTAAGTGGATAAAATTAAAAAATTAATTTTTTATTGTAATTAAATTTTTTTTTAACGGATACTTAATGACAAAAAAAGATATAAATATTTATAAAAAAGAACTAGAAAAATATATAAAAAATATAAAAAAATCTAAAATCAATATAAACGCATCCAAACTTAGATTAGAGCTACAATTTGAATCTTTAAGTGATTGGTCACAAATTAATAATTTTGACTATATAAAAAAATGGTTTAATCGCAAAAGAAAAAAACCAGGAATTAAAGTACAAAGAATACCTTTGCATGAATGTAAAAAATGGAGTTATGACAAAAAAAAAGGTAATTATTTTCATAATAGTAAAGAATTTTTTATTGTTGAGGGACTTAGGATTAAAGAAACACGTTCAAGGGAGGTTAATTACTGGGATCAGCCCATTTTAACTCAAGTTGGTTATAAGGGCGGAATATTAGGTATTATTAGAAAAAGATTTAATGGAATTCCACATTATTTAATAGAAGCAAAATTAGAACCTGGAAATTATAAATATGTTCAATTAAGCCCTACTTTGCAAGCGACTTTTAGTAATTTAAGAAGAGCTCATAGAGGAAGAAAACCAAGATTTATGAATTATTTTGAAAATAAAAAAAATAAAAAAAACAAAATTCTTTTAAAAAAATGGGGTGCTGAAGATGGAGGTAGGCTAAACCGTAAAAGAAATTTAAGTATGTTGGTGGAAATTCCGGAAAATGAAAAAATTAAAGTAACAAACGAGTTTATTTGGATGAGTATGTGGCAAATTAAAGAATGTTTAAAGTTTGATTCTTGGATTAACCCTCATATTCGAGGAATAATTTCTCATTTTTAATTTTTTTTATGAAAATAAATCTTGTTTTGTGGGGGCTGGGCAAACATTCTATAAGCAAATTACTTCCTGCTATAAAAAAATCAAAAAAAATCAATTTGTATGGATTATTTACAAGAAATAAAAAAATTTTAATACAACAATCAAAAAAATTGTCCTGCAAAATATGGAGTAATGAAAAATTAATGTTATCAGATAATAAAATAGACGTTGTCTATCTTGCTACTCCTATAGGGCTACATTATGAACAAGGAAAAAAAGTATTAAAATCAAATAAACATTTATGGTCAGAAAAGTCTTTAGCAAATAATTATAAACAGGTCAGTGATCTTGTAAAAATAGCAAAAAAAAAAAAAAAATCAGTTTGCGAGGCATTTATGCATTTGTATCATCCTATATTTAAAAAAATAAAAAATTTAATTAACAAAAAACATATTGGTGAGATTGTTTCAGTTAATTTAAGTTTTTATTGCCCACATATGAAAAAATCAGATTGGAGATATAAAAAAAAATTAGGAGGAGGGGCTTTACTTGACATTGGTTGTTATCCAGTCTCAACTTATTTAAATCTCTTTAAAAATAATTCAAGGTTATTTGATGTTAATTTAAAAAAAAATAAAAATTTTAATGTAGATACTTCTGGTTCCGCCGTATTTATAAGTAAAAATACTTTATATAATTTAAATTGGGGATTTGGATATTTATATAAAAATAATTTAAGGATTATAGGTACCAAAGGAACGATTACTGCCGAACCTTTTTTTTCTAAGCCTATTAGTTTAACTCCTTATATAAAAATTTATAAAAATAAGAAATCTAAGAAAATTTTATTTTCAAAAACAAATCATTTTCTAAATATGCTAGATAATTTTTCTGATATAATTAGAAATAAAAAGAAAATCAATAATCATTTACAAAAATGTTTAATTCAAAGTAAATTGATCAACAAATTAAGAATAAAAAAATGATTAAAAAAAATTTTAAAAAAAAATCTAAAGTATTAATATTTATGCTTGCTTATAATGCTGAAAAAACAATTTCTGAAACAATTAAACGATTACCATTAAGTGATAAAAACTACGATTTAGAAATTTTAATTGGTGACGATGCTTCATCAGACAATACTTTTATTAAAGCTAAAAAGTCTAAAAAAAATAATTCTAGCTTAAAAGTTACTATTTTACGAAATCCAGTTAACCAAGGTTATGGAGGAAATGTAAAAATTGGTTTTATGTATGCTATTAAAAATTATTTTGATTATATTGCTCTAACTCATGCTGATGGGCAATATCCCCCAGAAGAAATACCTAAGCAACTTAAATTATTGTTAAGCAATAGATATGATGTTATTTTTGGTTCAAGAATGATGAATGGGTTTGATGCTTTAAAAGGCGGAATGCCATTCTACAAATTTATTGGAAATAAACTAACAACTTGGATTGAAAACAGATTAATTGGAACAAATTTATCAGAATTTCATACTGGGCACCAAATATACTCTGTAAAAATATTAAAAAAAATACCTTTTTTTTTAAATTCAAAAGATTACCATTTTCACACTCAATTGGTAATCCAACTTTTAATTGCTAAAGCAAAAATTAAAGAAACCCCTATAGATACATTTTATGGAGATGAAATATCACATGTTAATGGATTTTCTTATTGTTGGAATGTTTGTAAAGAAGCTTTATTAATTAGATTACAAAAAATTGGTATAATTTATAAGAGAAGATATGATTTAAATATAAAATTTAATAAAAGTTATCACTCTCCTAAGACTATGGGAATCATGAAAATACACGAACTTGCTATTAACAATATTAAAAATGGAAAGAAAGTTTTAGAATTTGGTTGTAGTTCAGGAATTATTACAAAAATACTTTTAAAAAAAAGGTGTGCTGTTTTAGGAATAGATAAAAATCCCCCAAAAGAAAATATTTTGAAAGATTTCTTAAAAATTGACTTAGATTCAGATTTAACGAATTTGAAAAAAATAAAAATAGATAATTATGACTACATAATTCTATTAGATTTAATTAATCATTTAAAGTACCCAGAAGAATTTATGGAAAATTTAAAAGATTGTTTCACTAGTTTAAATTTTCCTACTTTAATAATCACAACTCCTAACATTGGTTTTATATTTAATAGAATTCAATTATTATTTGGATTCTTTAACTACGGGAGAAGAGGGATATTACATCCAAGCCACACTAGATTGTTTACTTTTAAAAGTTTAAGAAATATTTTAACTGAGTCTGGATACGAGATTATTGAAGAGAAAACAGTATCTGCTCCTTTTGAACTTGCTTTTGGTAAAAATTTTTTTAGTAGTTTTTTAAATTTTTTAAACAAGTTTCTTATTTTTTTTTCTAAAAAATTATTTGGTTACAGCATTTTAATTAAAGCTAAACCTACAGCAAATTTGAATACTTTATTAAATTTTGCTCATAAAGAATCTAAAAAAAAATAAGATTTTAATCTAATGCATTGTCCATTTAATAATAAAAATTGTAAAAAAAAAAATCAAAAAATTTTTTTGGATTTAGGCAAATTACCAAGAGTTGATGTGCTTTTATCTAAACAAGATTTAAAAAAAAAAGAAACTACTAAACCTTTAAAAATTTATTTTTGTAAAAAATGCTTTTTGGTACAGCATCCAGCCTATACTGACCCTAAAGATATTTTTGTTGATGATTATATATATTATTCATCAACGGTTAGTAGTTGGGTTGAACATTGTCAAGAATTTGTTAATCAAAGCATAAAAAGATTTTCCTTATCACAAAAATCTTTTGTTATCGAGGTTGCTTCAAATGACGGCTATTTATTACAAAATTTTGTAAAAAAAAATATTCCCTGTTTAGGTGTTGAACCATCAACAGGAGTGATTAAAGAAGCGAAAAAAAAGGGTGTAAAAACTATAAATGATTTTTACAACCTAGCATCATCCAAAAAAATTATTAAATCATATCCAAGAGCCGATTTAATTATAGCTAATAATGTTTTAGCTCATATACCAAATTTAAAAGATTTTATTGAATCATCACTCTTATTGCTAAAAGAAGATGGCGTAATCACCGTTGAAGTTCCCCATCTTTTGAATTTAATAAAAAAAAAACAATTTGATACAATTTATGATGAACATTATTTTTATTTTTCATTAACTTCTTTAAGAAATATTTTTAATTATTATGGATTAGAAATTTTTGATGTAGAAGAACTGAAAACACATGGCGGTTCGTTAAGAGTTTTTTTTAAAAGAAAATCATTCAATAAAAATAAAATTACAAAAAAAATTAATATCGTTTTAAATAAAGAAAGAAAAAATAAATTAAATTTATTTTCTAGTTATTCGAATTTTCGAAAAAAAATTGATTTAATAAAAAAAGATTCTAACAATTTTTTATTAAAACAGAAACATAAAGGAAAAAAAATTGTTGCATTTGGCGCAGCACATAAAGCTAGTACTTTTCTAAATTACTGTAAAATTAATGAATCTTTAATAAGCCATGTAATTGATGATACAAAAATTAAAATCGGAAAATTTATGCCTGTAAGTAGAATACCAATAGTTAGTGCAAAATTTATATTAAAATATAAACCTGATTTTGTTGTTATTTTAGTTTGGAATTTAAAGAATGAAGTTATAAAAAAATTAAAATATATAAAAAAGTGGCATGGTAAATTTGTTGTTTTTATACCCAAATTAAAAATATATTAATTATTTTTTTTTTCATAAAGAGTTTGCAAATAATATATTAAAGGTCTCGAGAATTTTGTTGAAATTATTTTCCATTTTGTTGATGGTAAATATGTTTGAACATAATTTCTTTTAGCTTTATTTAATTCTTTTTCATTAAAAATATTTATAATTTTTTTAATTTGTCCTGTGTTTAAAGCAATTCTTTTTCTTTTTATATTTGTTGTAATTTCTGGATCATTAAATTTGGCTACAGGATTTTTAGTATAGAAGAAGCCTCCTATTTCATTAATCAATTCTATGTAGATATTAAAAGCATTATCAGACATTTCGTTAAAAGAATTTATATTAATTGTTAAACAATTTTTTAAATTTAATTCCGTAATATTATCTAAATTTTGATTAGCATCTATAAAAGATACTTTTTTAAAATTTTTATTATCTAGAACTCTTTTCAAATATCTTGATGAAAGAGACAACATTTCTGGAAAATCTATAATTAAATATTTTTTTAAATCATTATTTAATGATAAAAAAGCATGACATGTTCTTCCATATCCTGCACCGATTTCAATAATGTTAAATATTTTTTTTTTTATTTTTTCCTTTAAGAAAAGGAATTCTTTTAGTGACTGAAAATAGTCAAAATCAACCTCAATATTATTAACTTTTACTGTTGTAGGATTGCCTACATTTCTTTTTTTTATTCTTTTTAGTAAGCCTAATTCTTTTTTTGATAAATTTTGCGCTATATTCATTAAAAGCATTTTGTAGTAGAAAAATCCTAGTCTTTTTGGATTAGTTGGACCAATTTTGTAATTAACATCTTCTTTTTTAAAATTTTTTATTTTTATTTTTGGTATTTTTAGTAGAGAAAAATACTGTTTCCATAATTTAGATTTATCCATGGTTATTTTATTTTTCATTTTTTGAATATAAGAATATCATTTTTTTTAAAATCATAATAAAGGATATAAAAAAATACTATTGCTGAACAGAATAGTGGAAAATTTATATCTTGTACTATAACAAAAGATAAAATAATTAGATATTTAATTTTTTCAGATTCTAAAAAAGATAATTTGAATTTAAAATTGTCGATTAAAAATAGTATTGATGGGATAAACAAAAAAAATTCATAAACAGCTAAATTTGGATTAATAATAGTTGTTGTAATACAACCAAAAGCTATCAGTTTTGATTTTTGTAAATTATTTAAATTTTTAATTTTTAAAGTTGTTCTATATAAAATTGACCCAATTAAAATAAAAAATGTTAAAAAAAACCATAATAAATTTTTGATAAGATTAGGACCAGCTGAAATATAAAAATTAAATTGCTCAGCTATATTTGTTGGTAAGTTTTGAATAACACTCTTTAAACCAACAGTTGCATTATAAGAAAAAAAGAACTCCGGAGTTGTTGATGCGTGCAAATTTGATAAATATGATAAAAAAAGTTCATTGTTATAAGTAAATTCCAAAAAGAAAATAAATATTACTATTAAAGTAGATATAATCGCATATTTTAGGAATTCTTTTTCATAAACTAATATTCCAATAATTAGAAAAATAAAATGATGTGGTTTGACCAATGATATTAAAATTATCATGGAACAAAAGATTATTTTATAATTTTTATGTAAAAAAAATAAACTCAGTGATAAAAGTCCATAAACAAATATAGATAAATTGCCCGAGGTAAATGCTTTAATTAAAATTCCTCCAAAGGAAACAAAAATTATTAATGGTAAAGTTTTTTTAAATTTGTTTATTGGTAAAACTTTGTAAGAAAAAAATAATATTAGAAAAAAAGAAAAAAAACATAATACAAACCAAATGTTTTTTACAGTGTCGAAACTAAAATCACTAAATATTGATAATATTCTTAAATAAAATGTACTATAAAAATATGCAGGCATACCCCAATCACTCCCAATTACATTTTTTACACAATCTATAAGAGGTGTTTTTCCTAATCCAAAACCGTATGGTGAGATATTTTGAGAATATAAAATACCAGCACAATAGTTTAATACAAGATCATCAAACAAAAACCTATCACCATAAACAAATTTTTCTAAAAAATATAAAATAGAATTAAAAGTAATAACAAAGAGACAAGTGAAAAAAATTATTTTTATTATGGATAGTTTAGTTTCTAATATTTTTGACAGCATCTAATTCATTTTTTAATTTGGACTATTTGTTTTCATTTTAGGGTCTTATTTTCTATAATGAATAAAAAAATTAATAGGTTGTAAAATTTTAAAATATTTTAAAAATATTTAAAAAAAAAATGAAAAAGATTAAGTTATTAATTTTCATTGTTGCTTATAATGCTGAAAAAACAATCCAAAGCGTTATTAATCGAATACCAAAAAAACTATCATTAATTTATGATTTAGAAGTTCTTATTATAGATGATTGTTCAAAAGATTATACTTTTAAAATTTGTAAAGAAATATCAAAGTCCCAGAAATCTTATTTTAAATTAAATATTTTATATAATCCAAAAAATCAAGGTTATGGTGGAAATCAAAAAATTGGTTATCACTATTCAATAAAGAAAAAATTTGATTTTGTAGTTTTGCTACATGGAGATGGTCAATATGCACCAGAAGAACTTCCTAAACTTTTAAATGGGTTACATCATGGTAAATTTGATGTTGTGATTGGTTCAAGAATGATAAAAAAGAAGGATGCTTTAAAAGGGGGCATGCCATTATATAAACTAGTTGGCAATGTTATTTTAACTAAAATACAAAATTTTCTACTAAAAACACATTTAGCCGAATTTCATTCAGGATATAGAATTTATTCAGTAAAATCTTTGAAAAAAATCCCATTTTATTTAAATACTAATGATTTTCACTTTGATACAGAAATTCTTATTCAATTGTTTCTTATTAATTCAAAAATAAAAGAAATTTCTATACCTACTTTTTATGGCGATGAAATTTGCCATGTAAATGGTATAAAATATGCATTTAATATTATAAAAACAACATCAATTGCAGCATTACAAAAAAGTTTTGATTTAAAATTTAGTAAAAAATATAGAAAAAATAATCAAATGATAAAATTTTATAAAAATCAAACAATAGATAGATTATTAGTTGAGGCTAAAAAAAGAAATTAGTTCTAATTATCATAATTTTTAATAATTCTATTTATTTTTTTAAAAAAGATTAATTCCCAATTTGGCGACTTAAAATTTAGGAATTTTTCAAGCATAGAAATATCAAGTTTTGAATTTAAAGGTCTTTTCATTTTTCCAGGCAATTTATTTGTAGAAATTGGAGCAATTTTTATTTTTTTATATTTATTATTTAATTTTTTATAAATTTTTTTTGCAATTTTATAATACGTTGTATATCCACGTGCTGAGAGATGTAATATTTTTGGGTTTGTATTTGGATGTTTAATTATTTTTTTTAAAATTCTTATTGTTACATCACTAATAAACTCAGCATGATTAGGAGTTCCAATTTGATCGTTTACAACATAAATTTCATTTTCTTTTTTAATTTTTTCTATAATTTTTTTTGGAAAGTTTTCACCCTTATCAGCATAAACCCAATTAATTCTTAATATTAAATATTTACAATTAGAAGAAATTATAAATTTTTCTCCTTCTAATTTACTTTTTCCATAAGTATTTATTGGGTTTGTTTTATCATTTTCTTTCCATGGTCTTTTATTTTTTCCATCAAAAACATAATCAGTAGAATAATGTAATAAAAAACAATTATTTTTGTATGACCATTGAGCTATTTTTTTTACACTTGCAGCATTAATTTTATGACATAATTTTTTATTTTTTTCAGCACCAGCTACATTTGTATAAGCTGCCGCATTTATTAATATATTTGGCTTTAATTTATCTAATTTTTTTCCTATTGATGATAAATTACTTAATTCTAGATCTTTTCTTGATAAACATTTTATAAAATTATTTTTTTTTAGTTTTTTTCCTAAAACAGATCCGATTTGACCTGTTTTTCCCAATAAAACAATTTTTATTTCTTTCATTTTGGTAATTGTTTATTTTCTTTTAAGGTGGCTGCGCTTGAATCTTTTTTAGATAAAATTGGTTTCTCAATTGGCCATTTAATTTTTATAGAAGGATCATTCCATATTATTCTTTTTTGATTATCGGGGTAGTATTTTTGCGTGCATTTATAAATTATATCAACTGTTTTGCTTATTACTAAATAACCATGTCCAAAACCTTTCGGTATCCAAAGTTGTTTTTTTTTTTTTGAATCTAAAAATACCCCACACCATTTTCCAAAAGTTGGACTATTTTTTCT
>ENA-ORDI01000433-ORDI01000433.1-marine-metagenome-genome-assembly--contig:-NODE-433-length-29202-cov-3.533459_pt1 | contig 29202 bp, 36 predicted proteins | sample MGYA00248628_ERZ508525 | MGnify/ENA primary metagenome ERZ508525 (study PRJEB26195, sample SAMN05422138) | marine metagenome | isolation source: East of Porto Seguro, South Atlantic Ocean | place... | reverse complement strand
GAATTGTATAGGATGCTGAATCACCAACTTCTACAACATAATTTTCATTAATAGTAAGTGTTCCAATATGTGTAATTAAAGAAGCACCACCAATTGTAATAATTGCGATTCCAGCTATTAATCCAATGATAGTTCTTTTTGATAACATGATTCAGTGATTTTACATACCGTTTAAAAAATTAACTACATACAACCTTCATTGTTCTAGTTAATTATTTGTCTGTGCTGTCCTTTTCGTCTAGATCATAGTTTTGTCTACTGGGACGTATTGGAATGTAAATTATTGTCATTTATTGTAAGATTACTCTTGGAATATAGTATAATTACTTTGTAAAGAAAAGATTCATAATTGCTCTGTCAAAGTAAATGGTAGTTACTTGAATTTTGGTCTTCAATAACATAATTTACTGAATCCCTAAGTGTTGTTTGATTTTACCAACATCTTCCCCTATCATTGCTATTTGACTGCTAAGGGCCCAAAGTGAGTTTCGTGCCTGAATATTTTGATTATTCAGGTATTTCACCAGTGTAATGGTAAATTCAGTATTCTTAGTCTTTTCAAGATATGTAATAATTTCATGAATTATTTGTGGCGGTAATCCTTTGTCTAATTTTGCAATCATATTTTTGCATTCCTCATCGTTTTGAACTACCATATGGCACTAAGCTTACACATTTAGTTAAAGAAGATGCTTGTTTTTTAAAACAGAGTCTATTCTGAGAATGTATAATTCAATTTTCCATATTTTTTTACATGTAAATCCGTAAATGTGATGGTGTGTATAGTAATTTAATGAAAACTTCAGTAGTAGAAGAGTTAGTGTCAAAATACGAATTTTCATTTTGTCATCAATGTAAAAAATTTCATGTTAATATGGAAGATGGTTTATGTGAACTCTGCCAAAAAAACTCTTAGTTGATAGTCTTTCAAGACAGTTACAAAAATACAAAGATCTAACTTAATGTAATTTCAAAGTTTAAGTAACTAGATCAAAGAAACGTCGTGAGGCTGACTTTCTGCAAATCCAGCTCTTGACATTTTGATAAACTCTGCATTATTTTGCATTTGAAGAATTGTATGTGCACCACAATAGCTCAGGCCTGAGCGTACACCACCTGTAAGTTGTTTTAGCATATCAGTTACAGTTCCTTTGTAAGGAACCATAGCCTCAACTCCTTCTGCAACATAGTCGTTAAGATCGTCATCAAGTGAAATTGAGCCTGTTAGTTTAGATTTTCTTCCTATTGAAGCAGCAAGAGAAGCCATTCCACGATAAACTTTGAAACGTTTCCCATTCTTAGTCAAAACTGTACCCGGTGATTCATCAGTGCCTCCAAGCATACTACCTATCATTACAGATGAAGCACCAGCAGCCAATCCCTTTGTTGCATCACCAGAAGTTCTTGTGCCACCATCAGAAATTATTGGAATGCCATGATCCTTGCCTATTTTTGCACAATCCAATACTGCAGTTAATTGTGGTACACCAGAGCCAGTAATTACTCTAGTAATACAAATTGATCCAGATCCTACACCAACCTTTACCGCATCAACTCCTGCTTTTATCAAATCTTCAGTACCTTGAGCAGTTGCTACATTTCCTGCAATTAATTCACAGTTTGGGAATGCTTTTTTGATATTACGAACTGTACTTAATGCATTTTCACTATGACCATGTGCTATATCAACAACAAGAACATCAGCTCCTGCTTCTAAAAGAGATTCGCTTCTTTCTAAAAAGTCACCTTTTACACCAACTGCTGCTCCAACTAATGGTCGTCCTTTCTTGTCTTTGGATGCATTTGGATAATCTGCATTGTTTGTAATATCCTTACTAGTAATCAATCCTTTGATTATTCCTGAATCATCAACTATTGGTAATTTTTCAATTCTGTGTTTATGTAAAATTTCTTTTGCTTCATCTAATGTAACTCCAGGTTTTGCAGTTACAACATCTTTTGTCATTACATCTTGAATGTGATCATTTCGATTAGCAAATAGTAAGTCTCTCTCAGTTATTATTCCTATCAATTTAGTATTAGGGTCAACTACCAAAAGACCAGAGATATCTTTGTTTTCTGCATAGTCTAGAGCATCTTGAATAGACTTGTCAGGAGAAATAGAATAAGGATTTTCTATCATCACACTACCTGAACGTTTTACTTTGAGAACTTCGTCGGCTTGTTCTTGAATGGGCAAAAACCTGTGAATAATTCCTATACCCCCAGCACGAGCCATTGCCATAGCCATTAAGGATTCAGTGACAGTATCCATATTTGCACTTACAAAAGGAATGTTAATTGAGATATTTCGAGATAATTTAGTACTCAGATCAGTTTGGCTTCTACTTGTAATGTCTGAATATTTAGGTACAAGAAGAACATCATCAAAAGTTAATCCTTCTTTGAATTCCAATGAAACCTTGTTAATGAACTAAAATATTGATTATAAGCCTTTGTGTCATCTTGAGAGTCTTGAAGCTATTGTAATTGCTTCTTTGGTAGCCTCAACATTATGAGTGCGAATAATGTCAGCACCATTTATGACAGATATAGCTTCAGCAGCTATTGAGCCAAATAATCGATCAGAAGGATTTTCTTTTCCTAAAAGATTTCCTAGGAAGGATTTGTTTGAAACAGAGATTAAAATTGGATGATTCTGCTTTATAGAATTCAAGTTTTTGATTATTGATAGATCTCTTTCTACCCAATCTGATTTAATTTTTGTAAAAAATTGACCTTGCCCAGTTTTTACAAAGAACCCAATAGCAGGATCCAATACAATTTTTTCTGACGGAATGTTTGATTTTTTTGCAATTTTCAAGCTTTCTCTAAGAAGTTTTTTAGTTGTAGTAATAATATTTCCAAAAACAGTTTTAGAATCATATGCACATAAAATTAGAGATGGAACAAATTCTGAAACAACCTCTTGCATTTTTACATCATACTTTAATCCAGAAATATCATTGATTATCTCAATACCACATTCTAAAGCATCTCTAGCAACTTTTGCCCTACATGTATCAACAGAAATTGGGAGATTAGAGACATTTTGAATTATTTTAATTGCATTAAGAATTCTTTTTGATTCAACTTTTTCTGAGACTGTTGTAGATAAATAAGGTGCAGTAGACATACCTCCAACATCGATAAAATCTACACCTTCATCTTCCATCTGTATTACAACATTTTTTATGTGAGTTTTGGTTGTATTGACAGATTTTTTATAAAATGATTCAGGACTAGTGTTTAGAATGCCCATTATACGTACAGGATTTTTTCCACCTACTCGTACATTTCCAATTCTAGTCACATAGTTTATCAAAAACTAAGGCAATTTGAGTTATATGATAATGTCAGGTTGGAGAAAGCGATATTCAGATATTTTGAATGAATTCAAGTATAGCGAAAAAAAGGATAAAGAGTCGGCTATTCTTTTAAATTCAATCTTAAAAAAATCAGATGTTAATGAAAAAATTGTCAATTTAGTTAAAGGAAAAACCGTGTTTGTAATAGGTTCTGGACCTTCATTATCAACTGCCATTCCAAAATTAAAAAATTTTAAAAAATCAGTAAAAATTGCTGCAGATAGTTCAGTTAAATCATTAGTAGAGAATGGAATTATTCCAGATATTATTATAACTGATTTAGATGGAGATGAAAATGCATTAAAAAAAATTGCAAAAACAAAATCAATATTTGTAGTACATGCACATGGAGATAATATAGAAAAACTAGAATTTTCAAAAAAATTCAAAAATTGTATTGGAACAACTCAATCAAAACCTTTTAGTAAAATACAAAATTTTGGTGGATTCACAGATGGGGATAGAGGAGTTTTTCTAGCTAATCATTATGGTGCAAAAAAAATTATTTTATTTGGAATGGATTTTGGAGATCGGATTGGAAAATTTTCAAATACAAAAAAATCAGAAAGAAAAATAAAATTAATGAAATTAAATAAAGGAAAATTGCTTTTAGAATGGCTATCAACTATTACAAAATCAGAATTGTTTACTACATCAAAGCCAATTAATGGGTTTAAAAAAATATCATACAAAGATGTAGACATTATAATTACCTAGAATGCATTTAATACCCATCCCTCATTTATCAAATTATGAAATTCTCAGAGGAACAAGTAAAAGATATTGTTACTTTGAAGGAAAGTTTGATCGAGCAAATTGACAAACACCAAGAATCCATAGAAATGTTAGAAAAAAATATCATAATTTTGGATTTATTCTTAAAGGATTCTAGTTTTACTAAAGCTTCACAGCTAGAAACAACAAAAAAAGCAGAGATTCAAAACAAACCAGATACTACAAAAAAACTTGTAGAGAATTCAATTCCAATTAAAAGAGTAAGTGATGGTAAAGTAATTGCAAATGCTTATGTCACACCAGAACAAGTTTCCATAGTTTTAGGTGACGAAATTGAGATTAGTGTTGATACTCCACCTTTCAAATCATTCTTTTTAGATAGAATTATTGGAGAAATGAAAAAGAAGGATATTGCAGAAGCAGAGAATGGGAAAATCCAGAAAGAATCAATTATTGATTACATTATAAACAAAAATGGTTCAGACATAAGGGAAATTATTATCAAAAACTATAGGCAGAAAGAAAGAGTAAATGAGTTAATCAATACAGCAGGATGGTCATTAACACGAATGCTTGAAAATATCAACAAGTGATAATATGGATAAAATTGTAGTTTTAGATTTTGGGTCACAATACAGTCATTTAATTTGTAGAAGAATTAGAGAATTTTCTGTTTATGCAGAACTTGTTCCTTATGATATTAGTTATGAAGAATTGCAGAAACATAATCCAAAGGGAATAATTTTTTCAGGAGGTCCATCAAGTGTTTATAATTCAGATGCTCCAATTCCAGAAAATAAAATTTTTGATATGAATTTACCCCTACTTGGAATTTGTTATGGACATCAATTAATTGTAAACAAATACGGTGGTAAAATAAAAAAAGCAAACAAGGAATATGGTTCATCTTTACTTACAATTGATGATGATAAAGATCTTCTAAGTGGTGTAGGAGAATCAGTAAGAGCATGGATGAGTCATGGTGATGAAGCAGAAGAAATTCCACCAGGATTTAAAGTAATAGGACATACAGAAAGTGCAAAAGCTGCTGCAATTGCATCAGAGGAAAAATCAATCTATGGAATTCAATTTCACCCTGAAGTGGTGCATACAGAACAAGGTACTGAAATTATTAAGAATTTTGTTTTGAAAATATGTGGAGCAAAACAAGATTGGACTATGGAGAGTTTTATAGATACAGTTGTAGAAAAAATTTCAAAAATAGAGGGAAATGTACTTTGTGGAGTCAGTGGAGGCATAGATTCTACTGTAGCAGCATTATTAATTCACAAAGCAGTTGGGGATAAGCTCACATGTATTTTTGTAAATAATGGTTTGTTACGATTAAACGAAGAAACAGAAATTGAGGAGATGTTCAAAGATAATTTCAAGTTAAATTTTACATCAGTAAATGCAGCTGATGAATTTCTTGAAAAGCTAAAAGGAGTAGAAGATCCTGAGAAAAAGAGAAAGATTGTAGGAGAGGAATTTATTCGTGTTTTCACTGAATTTTCTGAAAAAAATGGTCCCTTCAAATGGTTAGCTCAAGGTACACTTTATCCCGATGTAATTGAAAGCGGAGTTTCAAAAGGACCAGCATCTGTAATTAAATCTCATCACAATGTAGGAGGATTACCAGATTGGCTCAATTTGGAAATTTTAGAACCATTAAGAGAGTTGTATAAAGACGAAGTAAGAAAGATTGCAAAAATTCTAAATATTCCAGAGAAACTTCTCATGAGACACCCATTTCCAGGTCCAGGGCTAGCTGTAAGGATAATTGGGGAAGTTACTCCAACAAAACTACAGATTGCCAAAGTAGCAAGTAAAATTGTCGAAGATGAATTAATGGAGGCTGACTTGTATGATAAAGTATGGCAAGCTTATGCTGCAGTTGGAGATGATAAAGCAGTAGGTGTTGTTGGGGATGAACGAAGATATGGAAACATAGTTATGATTAGAGTCGTAGATTCAATAGATGCAATGACTGCAGATTGGACAAGACTTCCACATGGTCTTTTAGAAAAAATGAGTAATAGAATAACAAATGAAATTGAAGATGTCACATGGGTGACTTATACCATTTCAAGTAAACCTCCTGCAACAATTGAGCCACAGTAGTGATTAATTTGGAATACGAAAAAATTTGTGATGAAATTCTTGAATGTGATAAAAAAATCAGATATGTAGGAGTATACGATTATGGGGAACTTTATGACAAGATGAGGCCAGGATTAAAGAGTCATTTATCAAGAGAAGAAACTGAATTGTCTTTGTCTCAAGCAATTTATCGATGGTCTACACGTAAAAAAATAGCAAAAAAAATTGGAGAGCCTATTTTTGCATTAGCAAAATATGAAAAAATTTATCGAGTAACTGTACCTATTGGAGGAGCAGGATTAATTTTGATTAGTACAGAATTAGATTCAGACGTAATTGAAATTGTTGATAAGATTTTAAAAATCAAAAATGAGTACTCTTGATAATTTTTGAACAGTAAGAGTATTCTGAATAACTAAGTAAGAAGTGCTGCACCATATACTCCTGCAGAATCACCCAATTTATTTTTCAGGATTGGAGTATCAACTAAATCTGAAAAGACTTTACTGTAAATTGATTCTTTTCCTTCAGTATACAAAAAATCAATATTTGACAAACCGCCACCTAAAACTATTACATCTGGATCTAAGATGTCTATAACGTTAGCAAGGCCATATCCAAAATTTTCTAAAAATTCACCTTTCCATTTTTGGCCAATCTCATTATTAATGTTAGAAAGGATTTCAGGAAGAGTTTGAGATTTTCCAGTTAATGTTATCCATTGTTTTTCCAATGAAGGACCACTGATGTAGGTCTCTACGCATCCAGTTTTACCACAATAACAAGAATTTCCATTGCGATGTAAGGTATGATGTCCCCATTCTCCTCCAATGTTAGTTCTACCAGGATGTAGTTTTCCATCAATCACAATTCCGCCACCAACACCAGTGCCCATAATCACTCCAAAGACTACATCAAATCCACTAGCAACACCCATTTTAGCTTCAGCCATCGCAAAACAGTTCGCATCATTTTCTATAGATATTTTTTTTCCTAGTTTATTTTCTAGATCTTCTTTGAGTGATTTTCCAATCAAGCATTGTGTATTACTATTTTTAATTAATCCAGTTTGTTTAGAAATTGCACCAGGTGTACAAATACCTAAAGAAAAGTCAGAAATATTTGCAGATACCTCTAAGACTAAGGATAAGATAGCATTAATAATTTCTTTATAATCATTTTGTGGCGTTGGAATCCTTTTTCTCTCTAAAACATTTAGATTTTCATCAAGTAGAACAGCTTCTGTTTTAGTGCCACCTAAATCAACACCAATTTTGTACAACAATAATTTATGAAAGTTAAAAGGCTTAAGTTTTAACTAAAATTATCCCATTGGAGGCATACCGCCGCCACCTGGAGCTCCAGAAATAGCAATTACATCATCTATTCTAAGAATCATACATGCTGCTTCTGTTGCAGATTTGATAATCTGTTCTTTAACTACAATTGGTTCTACAACATCAATCGCGAACATATCAGCAATCTTTGTGTTTCTGGCATCAATACCAGTCCATTTATGACCTTGGTTTTGTTTTGCTCTGAGATTAGCCATTGTATCAATTGGATCCATTCCTGCATTTTTAGCAATAGTTAACGGAATTGTTTCTAATGCTTCAGCAAATTTTTTGATTGCAAGTTGCTCTCTTCCATCAAAATTATTAGCCCATTCCTTAAGTTGTGAGGCTGCAAATGACTCAGGTGCACCTCCACCTGCAACAATTTCAGGCTTTTCAATTACATCTTTTACTACCATTAGAGCGTCATGAATTGAACGATCAACTTCATCAATTACTCTTTGAGAACCACCACGAATTAGCAAAGTGACTGATTGTGGGTGTTTACATCCTTCAATGAATACCCATTTGTCAGATTCTACTTTCTTTTCATGAGCCAAATCAGCAAAGCCAAGATCTTTTTCTGAAAGATCATCTAGATTGTTAATTACACGTCCACCTGTAGCTTTAGAAAGTTTAGTCATGTCACTTTCTTTGACACGACGAATTGCCATAATGCCATGTTTTGCAAGATAGTGTTGTGAAATATCATCTATCCCTTTTTGACAAATCAATACATTAGCACCAACATCATGTAGCTTGTCAACCATAGTCTTTAGCATTCGATTTTCTTCTTCTAAGAACATCTGCATTTGAGTAGGATCAGTAATTCTAATTTCAGCACTCATTTCAGTTTTTTCAATTTCTAATGCGGAATTTATTAATGCAATTTTTGCCTTTTCAATTTTTCTAGGCATTCCACTATGAACAATTTCTTTATCTAAAACAATACCTTTCACAATTGCTGTGTCTTGAATTGACCCACCTGCTTTCTTTTCAACTTTAAGATTGTCAAGATCAATATTATAATCATCACCTTTCTTGATTGCAATGCTAAGAATTGCATCAACTACGATTTTTGATAGAGTGCCACTGTCTTCAGAAATTAATTTTGATTGCATACTAGTCATTGCAATTTTGAGAAGAGATTCTTTATCATCAGGTTGTATTTTTTTGGATAATTCTGAGTAAATTTCAAGGGTTTTATCAGCAGCTGCCTGGTAACCTTCAACAATGATTGAAGAATGAACATCTTTTTTGAGCAAATCCTCTGCTTTGGCTAATAATGCTCCTCCAAAAATAACAGAAGAAGTTGTACCATCACCTACTTCATTATCTACTGTTTTAGCGATTTCAACCATCATTTTGGCTGCTGGGTGCTGAACATCAATTTCTTTTAGAATTGTAGCACCATCATTTGTGATAGTCACATCACCTAAAGAATCAACTAGCATTTTATCAAGACCTCGTGGACCAAGACTACTTCTGACTAACTCTGCAACTAATTTTGCTGCAGCAATATTGTTTTGTTGAGCATCTTTACCTTTTTGCTGTAATGCGCTCTCTTTGAGAACTAGAACAGGTCCATTAGGTCCTTGTTGAATTGATGCCATTAGATTCAATAGCCATCCATAAATCCCCCTTTATAACATTACTTAGTTGATTGGCTGGATGTAACTTCGTTTTTTCACATCAACAATTCCACCTGAAAGAATTCTAATAGAGGGTAAAGCCAAAAATGGTAAAAACAAAGGAATAAGATGAGGTCTAGTAAATTTACATCCTAAATCCACAATAGTACTTATAATTTTTTGAAAATTTGATGAGACCATTTCAAAAGAATCTGTTGAAATAATACCTGCAAATTGTAAAGGCAAAGAAGCTAGAATTTTTCCAGATTTAACTACAACAAGTCCACCCTGATTCTTGATAAGATGATTAGATGCAATTGCCATATCAGAATCATTTGAACCTATTACTATCATATCATTTTCATGAAAACTCCAAGTTGAAGCAAAGGCACCAATTTCAGCTCCAAAGTTTTCGAGAAATCCAATGGAATGTCGATTTGTTCCATGAATTCGATCAAATGCTGCAACTTTCCATATATCATAATCTAATGAGGCAGAAACAATACCATCTTTTGAATGGAGTTCAGCTGAACCAATCTTAGTAATTATTTCATTTTGCATAAAGATGGTGTTTGCAATAACATTTTTCTTTTTTGATTTAATCAGGAAATCATTTTTTGAGAATTTTTTTAGTTTAACAGTTTTTTTCATCCAAGGTGATATTACTTTTTTCTTGAACTGAGTCACAACACTTCCATGTGAGACTACAAGTTTTCCTCCAACAAAGACTTTAGTTGGTTTAAATGATTTTAAATCATTGAAAATAAGAATGTCTGCTAATTTTCCAGGTGCAATTCCACCAAGATCTTTTCCCATATTGTAATAGTCAAAATTATTCTTGGATGCCATAGTAATTGCGTCTAATGGTTTTAGACCAAGTTTGATTGATTCTCTGATGCAATGATCAATGTGACCAAATTTTGTAAAATCTATTGGATCAAGACCGTCAGAACAAAACATTAAGCGATTGAGGTATGTTCCATGAGACAAAATATGAGGGATGATTTCTTTCAAATCACGTCTTATGGAACCCTCTCTAATCATTACCCACATTCCAAGACGCAATCTTTCTAATACTTGATCAAAATTAATTGGCTCGTGACAAGAGAGTATCCCTGATGAAACGTAAGCGTTGAGTTTTTTTTCACTTATACCTGCAGTATGTCCATTAATTATGCAATCACACTCCAACATTGTTGAAAGTGACTTCATAGTTTTAGGGTCACGTTGAGTAACTTTAGTCCATGAAAAAACTTCTCCCAAACCAAGAACATGGGGATGTTTTACTGCAGATTTTTCTTGCGACAATGAGAGAGTTTTACTGTTACTAAATTTTGCGTCAACAGGAAGACCTCCAGGAACTACTTGGAAAATTCTTATTGGTAAATTTTCTCCAAGTTTAAGAAATTCTTGAAAACCTTTGTAACCTAAAACACTAACAATATCAATTGGATCAGAAAAAAGAGAAGTTACGCCACAAAGAAGTGCCTTTTTTGCAAATTCAGATGGTAATACAAACTGATCAATATGTAAATGGGGATCTGCAAAGCCTGGACTTACGTATTTGTTCTCTACATCAATAACTACAGTTTTTGAACCTAGTGTATGTGCAGCGTTCAGACCAACATAGGCAATTCTATCATTAATTATTGCAATCTGAGTTTTTGGAATGATTTCTTTGGTATAGACTGATAACAAATTACAATTTTTTAAAACAAGATCGGCTTTTTTGTAGCCCATTGCTACAGAATTCAAAGAAGAGATAGAACTTGCTAGGCTTGAATTCACGGTTATTAATTGGGTTTTGCATCTATTATAGATTCAATGCTTAAATTACGGTTGAAGAGGTTTTGTTGATATGAACATTCCCAAGGTGATGAGAAAGTATTGTCCTAAATGTAAAATACATACAGAACAAAAGGTCTCCATTTACAAAGCTGGAAAAAGACGTGGTTCTGCTAGAGGTGAACGCCGACATGCAGAGCGTAAACATGGATACGGTGGACAGAAATTCCCAAAACTAGCAAAACCAGCCAAAGTTACAAAAAAAGTTACTCCTATTATGACATGTACTGTGTGTAAAAAGAAATACAATAAACCAGGCATTAGAATTAAGAAGTTTGAGTTGGTGGCAGCATGAAAAAAGATCATATTGAAATTCCAGAACCATCTAGCAAATTTCTTAAAGTTAACTGCGATGAATGTGGTGAACCTCAAATAGTTTATTCACATGCATCAACGACAGTTGCATGCAATTCCTGTGGCAACACAATTACGGAACCAACAGGATCAAAAGCCAAGATAAATGGTAAAATTTTAGGTAGTGCTGAGTAAATCATAATCTTGTTTTGTATTTAGATTAAACGCAATTCTCTTATCATCAATTATAATATAATTTTCTTCTAAATTTTCAAGTGAGGAGATTTTTTTTGAATCAACTAAAGAAATTCCAGTATAATGACATATTTGATTATCAAAATTTACAGAATAATCAGATTCAATTCCAAGAGTAGTTAAGAATTTGTTTGTGACAAGAATACTAGTCCAAATATTTTGAGAGTCAAATTGATTTACAATTTTTTGTATAATTTCTTTATCTAATAATGGCAAATCACCAGAAGTAACTAAAACTACATCACTGATAGTTTTAAGTGCTAGATTTAGGTCTTTTACATAACCAATTCCAGGTGTATCAAAAGTTTCAACATTATTTTCTTGCAATAACGTTTTTGTTTTAGGTGAATTAGAACTAGTAACAGCTAAAATTTTTGAAAAACAATTTGAATTTTTTAATGAGTCAATTACATGAAGAATAATGGGTTTTTTGTATTTGAGTAATAGTTTTTCATTATCTAAATTCATGCGAACGCCTTTACCGCCAGCCATCACAAGACCAATCATATCGATACAAATACTATCAGAGAAGCCAATCTTGTAAGTTCATTTGTAGCACCAAGAACATCACCCGTAATTCCACCAAAACTACGATTAGATATTGCTAGAAGAAATAAGGTTAGAGTGACAGTTACTCCAAGCATTACTAGCCCAGTAGTTTCGCCAATAGCAATTACTGGAATTAACATAATGATGAATGCAGCTGAAAGTTTTTTCTTATCTTTCATAATTTTTACAAAAGGGGAATTTGAGCCTAGTGAGGCTGAGTTTCCCAGACTAGCCATTAGCACCATTGAGAATTTTGCCAAAATTTCACTAATCAGAATTGCCCTAAACAAATCAAATCCGCTTGTGAGAGAAATTGTTATTATCAGACCGACAAGATACAAAACAATTGCAACAATTCCTCCGGAACCCGTAGAAAGGTCTTTCATTGCTTTTAGCTTTCTATCTTTGCTTCCTTTTACCATAAGCCCGTCAGCAAAATCAGCCAAGCCATCTGCATGATGAATTCCAGTAACAATTGCAATAGAAGCAACTACTAACAAGCTAACTAGTAAAGGATCTAAAAGGAAAGATAATCCAAAACCAAAAGAGCCAACTAAGAGTCCAATTACAATTCCAACAATAGGAAAAAGATACATGTATTTTGCAGTATTTTCCAGGGTTGCATTTGATGATGGAAAGATTGTCAGGAAAGAAAAAACAGAACTAATTTCTTTAAGCATGAATCCACCATCCGACTAGTGATAAAATAGTAATTATTGGAATGATTACCAGACCAAAGAAAAGAATTGAAGTAAGTTTCATCATTGTAAGTGCAGAGTTTACATGTTCTGTTGTTAGTATAATTTCGCCATTGCCTAACTTGTAGTGATTTATCTTTTCAAACTTTGTTTCAAGTGCTCCTGCAAGTGCAGCCATAGGATATCCTGCATTAGGACTTTCAGTTTTTTTACCATCTCTAATCATTATTTTGTATGATTCCTTCCAATTGTTTTGTAAAATAGCTGCTGAAATAATCATTACTAATCCTGTAAGCCTAGACGGAATATAATTTAAAATTGTGTCACAAGTTGCCCCAAACCATCCTACATTTTTGAAAATATCAGTCTTGTATCCAATCATTGAATCTACAGTATTGATTACTCGATACACAAATGCTCCAGGTAATCCAAAAAGAGCAAAATAGAATAGAGGTCCAGTAATCCCGTCTACAGTATTTTCGCTGATGCTTTCAAGTACGCCTGAAATAACGTGATTTTTATCCAAATTTTTGGTATTTCTTTTAACAATCATGGATAGATTTGTTCTAGCCATGTCGAGATTGTTTTGGTCAAGTGACTCCAATACTGCTTTGACATGTTTTTCCATTCCACGAATAGCAATAGTGGTTTTGAGTAGTATTACTACAACTACACCTGAAACAACAATGGTTACCCAGTCAGTTGTAAGTAATGAAATTCCAGTATCTAAAATTAAAAGTAATGTAACTACAACTCCTACAGTTATTACAACTACAAAGATTCCTCCAAGTTTTTCAACATACGTATTTTGATTTTTAGCTAGTGGTGTTAGCTTTGCAATTAGTGTTCCAATCCATGCAGTTGGGTGATATCTATTCTTAGGATCTCCGAATACAAAGTCTATTCCTAGCGCAAACGCAACAATTACAATAGGCTCTAGAATCATTTTATCATACTCTCAATTGTTTTGATATCTAAATTGTTTGTTACAGTTTTTGCTAACTTGTCTAATTCTTTGTCTATTTTAGCAATATTATTTTTGGTCCAAGCAATCTCTTTTGGTTTTGCATCAAGTGAATCCTCTTCAGGTAGATTCATCTTGATCATCGGAATAGTTCCTAAAACAGGAATCTTTGTGATTTGTTTTAGTTTTCTAAATCCGGGCTTAAGTATATCAATATCTCCACGAAACTTGTTAAATACAAATCCCTTGACTAGTTTTTGATATTTTTTCTCAATTAGTGCCATAGTTCCAACAATACTTGCAAAAGATCCTCCCTTATCAATATCTGATACTAACAAAACAGATGCATTTGCTTTCTGAGCAATTTGCATATTTGCAATATCATATTTTTGTAAATTGATTTCAGCCGGGGAACCAGCACCCTCTAAAATTATCAAATCATAATTTTTCTTGAGTCTAGATAAAGAATCAGTTGCGGCTTTGATTCCTTTTGATTTTACAAATTTTGCATAGTATTCCTTTGCATGCATTTTCTTGTAACGCTTACCGTTAAGATAGACTAGACTATAGTAATTTCCCAATGGTTTGAGCATTATAGGATTAAGATCTGGCTCAATTTGGCATCTAGCAGCTATCGCCTGAATTGCCTGAGCGCGAGATATCTCAAAATCAGGTGTGGCATAACCAAAGTTCGACATGTTTTGTGACTTGAATGGAGCCACGCTATAGCCTTTGTCAGAAAATATTCTGCATAACGCTGCAACTAATGTAGTTTTGCCAGCACCAGAAGTGGTTCCCTGGACCATCAAAGATTTCATGCTTCTGCCTCCAATGCTCTTACTAGTTTTAGATTATCTTTGTGAGACTTTATTGCAATTCTAATGTAATGGTTATTTAGGCCACGGAAGCTTTTGCAATCTCGAATCAAAACTTTGTGTTTTAGTAATTTTCTTTGGAGTTTTGTAGAGTCTTGTTTTATTTTAATCAAAATAAAGTTAGTTGAAGAGTTATGACACTGAAAGCCTTGTATATCAGCAATTTTGTTTTTAAGAAAACGTAATTCTTTTTTTATGATAGATTTTGATTCAATAAGATGTGATTTGTTTTTGATTGCAATTATGCCTGCCTCTTGAGCTAAAGCATTAACACTCCAAGGAATTTTTATCTTTTGTAGAATATCTATAATTTGTTTTGAAGCTCCTGCATATCCAATTCTAATACCAGCTAGACCAAATGATTTAGTAAGTGATCTTAGTACAAAGAGATTATCATATGTTTTTACTAAATTTAGTATAGATTGATTTGATTGTGGAACCAGTTCAATAAAGCATTCATCAACAAATACAAGACAAGATTTACGTTTAGCAGATAGCAGAATTTTAATCAGTTGTTTTTTAGATAAAATAGTTCCAGTGGGATTATTTGGGTTACAAACAAAGATACATCCATTTGCAGGAATTTGAGAAATAAAAGAGTCAAGATTTTCAGCAAGATTCATTGTTTTAAAAAAAGTAATTTTACAATCAGCAAGTTTTGCTGCAGCCTCATATTCACCAAATGTGGGTGCGGGAATCAAAATACGTTTTTTTGATAAAAACGCACTACAGAAATTATAGATTATCTCAATTGAGCCATTTCCAACAATTAGGTTTGATTCTGGTAATCTAGTGTATTTTTTGAGGCTAGATATTAAATCACTAGAATGTGAATCTGGATAGTATTCCATTTGATCCAGTCTTCTTTTCAAGATTGATTTGACAGAAGTAGGCATTCCAGCAGGACTAATGTTTGAGCTGAAATCTACAATACTAGAATCTAGATTATCTACAGAGAATCTACCTCCGTGAGCTACAGGATTATGTTTTGCAATATTGCGCTTTATCCTTATTTTCACAGTTCCAGTAGAAACAAGGGATATAGTATCTTTTGGTAGTCTGAAAAACGATTATTAATTGAAGGCGATCAACTATTCAATTATGGATAAGAAAAGAGTTGCAATTATAGGAGTAACGGGTTCCGTAGGACAAGAATTTGTCCAAACTTTAGAGAATCACCCATGGTTTGAGGTAACTCAAATTGCAGCATCTGAGCGTTCAGCAGGCAAGGACTATCTTGATGCGATCAAAGATGCAAGCGGAATTATTGCATGGGATGTTGACGGAGAAATACCGGAATACATCAAGTCAATGACTGTAAAAAAAATTGATGACCTTGACGTATCACAATTAGATCTAGTATTTTCAGCAGTAGAATCTGTAGCTGCAAGAGATATTGAAACTAAAATGGCAGCAGACTTGCCAGTAATTTCAACTAGTTCTGCATACAGATATGAAGAAGATGTCCCAATTCTTATTCCAGGTATTAACGACGACCAAGCTGAATTACTTGAAACTCAAAAGAAGAACCGTAACTGGAAAGGTTGGGTAGCTCCTCTACCAAACTGTACTACTACAGGTTTAGCAATTACACTAAAACCATTACTTGATAAATATGGAGTAAAAAAGGTCATGATGACCTCAATGCAGGCAATCTCTGGGGGTGGAAGGTCAGGAGTATCTGCAATGGGAATTACCGATAATATCATACCATACATTCCAAAAGAGGAAGAAAAAGTTAGAACTGAGACAAGAAAGATCTTAGGAAAACTCAAGGATGGTAAAATTGAGGACGCAGACATAAGGATCAGCTGTACCTGTACTAGAGTTCCTGTAATTGATGGACATACTGAATCTGTCTTTGTAGAAACTTCAAGTGAGATTGATCCTGCAAAAGCCAAAGAACTTTACAATTCTTACAATCAGAATATTTCAGTTCAAGGATTGCCTTCAGCTCCAGAAAAATACTATGCGTTTCATGAAGATCCAACAAGACCTCAACCAAGAATGGAAAGATCTGTTGGCGGCGGAATGACTACAACAATTGGAAGAGTAGAAAAAGAGGAACTGTTTGATCATGGACTCAAATACATATTGTTCTCACATAACAAGAAGATGGGTTCTGCAAAAGGTGCAGTTTTGCTGGCAGAAATGCTATACAAAAAAGGTAAGATTTAGACTATTTTTTGTAATTTTTACAATAATAACTTTATAAGAACCAAAAATCTAGATCGACTCAGGTGTTTTGAACGGTAATGGTAGATAATTTAGATTTACAAATTTTATCAGAATTATCTAATGATGCATCAATTTCGGTTCCACGTTTATCAAAAAAGATTGATGTTAACTCATCAGTAATATATTCAAGAATCAAAAGATTAGTCAAAAGAAAATTAATTGAGCGTTTTACAATTGTTGTTAACGATGCAGAACTTGGCTACAAAGTCAAGGCATTAACTGGAATTAATATGGATTCAAAAAAACGCGATCATATAATTGAGGAACTATTCAAGATTGATGGAGTTAGAGAGATTGCAGAAGTTACAGGTAGATTTGACATATTGATAACTATGTATTCAAAATCATTAGATCAGATGCATAAAATGGTCTCTGAACAAATTGGTATGATTGAAGGAGTTCAGTCTTCAGAGTCATTTATTGAGATGAAATCACGAACCAAAATAATGCCATATGTGTCATCAAAGGACAGTGACTAATATTGCAAAAAATTAAGTCAGAATCACGTGTTGCTGTATACTACGAATTAACAAAGCCAAAGATCTGGTATTTACTAGTGTTTACTGCATTTGGTGCAGCGTTAACTGCATCCAATATTTATGATATTGAAATTTCTCCAGCTACATGGATGTTAATGTTATTTTCAGTTGCAGCCGGTTCCGCTGCTGCTAACACTTTGACTAACTATCATGATAGAGATATTGATGCAATAATGGAAAGAACAAAAGATAGACCTCTTCCATCAAAGAGAATCTATCCAGCAGAAAAAGCAAGGAATTTTGGATTAGTATTAGCTGGAATATCGTTAGTTTTAGCATTTGGAATTTCGTTCACTACAACCTTGGAACAAGGTGCATGGGCAACTACATTCATTGCATTTGCATTGATAAATAATATTCTAGTTTACTCGTATATGTTAAAACGAAGATCAAGGACAAACATAATTTTAGGAGGTTTGTGTGGAGGTGCACCTCCTTTGATTGGATGGGTAGCTGTAAGTATGACAGATTTGTGGACTATGGGTCTTGCAATGGCAGGATTAGTGTTTATTTGGATTCCAATGCATATTTGGGCTTTGACCTTACATTTCAAAGATGATTATATCAAAGTAAATGTTCCAATGTTAACTGCAGTACAATCTGAAAAAACATCTGCAAGAGTAATTGCAGTTTCGACTGTTGTAATGGTCTTGTTTTCAATTGCCCCATTCTTCATAACAACAGAAAGTGGTGAAAATATGGTAGGAGGAGTATATCTATGGACTGCAATTGCATCAGGTGCATTAATGTTGGCATTATCAATATGGGTTATAGTAAAGCCTATCGAAAACGCTTCATGGACTTTGTTTAAATTTTCTAGTCCTTATTTGGCAGTATTGTTTATTGCATTAATGGTAGACACTGCACTATAAAATACTGCAATTCTAATCAAGACTTTCAAGTTCTTTAGTGATTTTAGAATATTTTTCTACTAATGTTTCAAGCTCGTTTTGTAATTCAATAGAATTCCATTTTGAGTCAATCAAAGAAGATAGTTTTGCAACAATTCTCCACTGAAGATTACTTTGCTCATCAATTAATTCTAAAAATTGTTTTCCTTTCCCATCATCATTCATAGTTTTTCGAAATAATACAATGATAAAAAGTTAGTAGAAGGTAATAACATAATTTCAAAGTTTTATTAGTAAATATAGACTATTTTCCATATTGCAATGTAGCATATCAGAGTGTAAATTAAAAGCAAAAAAAACAGTAAAAATTAGTTTTAAAGAAACCAGAAATCTATGCAAAGAGCACTACAAATTATTCAAAAATAAGGACAAAAAATATCTTACAAACTTTACCAAAGCATCAGGATTTTAATAAAAATTTATTAAATTTTCTAAACTTCAGAATTATTGAAAGATTTAACATCTACTATTTTCAAACTACTGTATGGCTACCAAGAAAAAACGCACCCATAAAAAAAAGTCAATCAAAAAAACAATTGCTAGATCAAAAAAACAAACAAAATCTTCAATAAAAAAACCAGAATTTGAAAAAGCATGGAAAGAATACAATACTGCAATAACTGGTTGGAAAGAATCTCTTGCACAATGGCAAAAATCTACTAATGAAACTCTAATGGCATATCATGATGCATGTCAAAAAGCCTTAGAATCAGACTCGGAATTATTAAAAAAAGTAACTTCAAGTTGGGAAAATACGTGGGAAGAAATTGGTCCTGAATATATTAAACAACAATCAAAGATGTTTGAAAGTATCTTCAAAGAAACCAATATTGAATCAATTAAAAAATTCAATGAACAGTGGGAAAAATTTCTTAAAACGTCAGGTGACGATTCAATTATGGCATACCAAGAAGCTATCAAAAAATTTAATCAGGCATGGCAATCAGAACAGATGTAGCCCTGTGAAATTGTAAATTAAGAAAAGACTTCATAATTTTTATTTTTCCAAGACTAGAACGAATTAGGCTCAAAAAATAAGATTATAATTGGTTTGAGAATACTATGATTAAATGGAAATCTCTGTAGAACCATGGAAAAAATTAATTATTCATGAAGTAATTGAATACAAATTTGAAGATTGGGTAAAACAAATAGCATTTAATACAAAATCCTCAGGTGGAGGAATTCCTACAATGCAATGGACAAATGGAATTGTATTCTCACCAGCAAATTTCCCAACAACGAATATCACAGTTGAAGAACAATTGAAAGGAACTCTACATTGGTCATCAGTATCTTTTGCAATTAAAGAAAAATTTGAAAAACAAATTGTAAAGGAAAATGCAACAATTAATCTAGTTGATGTCAGTGTAAATGAAATTTTTAAAGAATTAGCAACAAGTTTGAAAGCACAATCAAAATATGCAACTTCTGAATCTAGCAAACACTAATGAATATTGAAAAAACGATAAAAGATTGTGAAATATATCTAAAACAGATTAAACAATATGATCCTGATCCTTACTATGTAAATTATTTTTTTAATGAATACATAAATTCTGTAAATGATGTATTTAATGGAATTTTTGAGGAAGGAAGTAGAGATTTTGGATTATTTATTTCTGAAAAGATTTCACAAAAAAAATTTAACGAAAAAGCAAAAATAAAGAGTGAACAAAATGCGATAAAATTTTCAGAATGGTATTCAATCAAATACAATCAGGAACATGAAAATCCATATCCTAATTTCATTAAAAAAATCTGTCAATTCAAGAATAAATTTGAAAAACTACCTAAAATTAAAATCATGATTAGGGCGTCAGATAGATACAAAGACGATGTTAATCAACAGATCAAAGTTAATTTGAGTCATGAAAAATTACGCTCAAAAGAAGAATTAGAAATTGAAATTAAAAGACAATTACCAATATTTTTAGAAACCATAAATCGTAAAAGAAGTAAAAATAACGAGCCTAAAGTAGGAGAAAATCAGGTAACAGCTTCTGCATTTCTAGAAATTGAAGAATACAAAGATATTGAAATTGTATATGCAGTAGAAATTTACATCCCAGTTTTAAAACGATTAGTTCAAGAATCAAGAAAGAAAATTAAAGAATTAACTTAGAAATAGGTTTAAAATTTAATCTGAAAATCCAAAGATCGAATGTTCTTTTTTAATTTTGATGACTGGTAAATATGAATATCCATGATCAAAATTATCTGAAAATTCTGGATCTCGTCCTTGATTTCCCTGATATTTTATAAAATGTCTGGTAGGTTCGGAATCTAATTCAACATAATTGAAATTATAGATTACTTCATCCATTTCTAATGGTGTAATGTATCCCACTACCCAAGAATTTTTGTGAGTTAATGCATATAGAGTGAGATTTTGTTCATCTGGAAACTCAGGATCATATGTTAATCGTGCTAAACTTCCCAAATCTTTAACTTGAATTGGATGAAATTGATCAGAGATTTTTTTGGTTTTTAAAGATAATGAGGAAATTTTTGATTCCATATGTACAATAGGTGCATAATTAGAGATATTTTTTGTAGATTCTACAATTTCACAAGTCTCTTTTCCTGCATTAACTTGGTATGAAATATACCTGCCAGATTTTGGCATTTGGGCATAAAAAATCAACAAAGTATTTGCAAGAGTTAAACTACTTGAAAGAATTCTTGAACCATCAAATTCTTGAGAATATACTCTTCTTGGATATTCTCTAAATGCACAAGCATATCTTGCTAAATCATCAAAACTAGATAATTCAATAAAGCATTCACTTGGAGTGATTGTCATCAAAAAATAATGAATAAATCAAGTGTTTATTCTTTCGGAAGTTATTGTGATCTTGGCCACATAGAATTCCAAGTTTCAGCGAATTTTTTCATCATTTCACCATAATCTTGCATTTGTTCTAATCCAGATGAACTTAGAGTCTTCTGCCAATTTTCAGCAAATTGTTTGAAAACAGAAGCATTCGAATCATTAAGAGCTTTTTGCCAATTTTCACCAAATTCTTTGAAGGATTGCATTCCTGCTTCATTCATGGCTTTTTGCCAATTTTCTCCAAATAGTTTCATGGTTTCAGCACTTGATTCAACAGTAGCCTTGTCCCAAACTTGATTGAACTTAGATTGCATATCATCACTTGAATTTTGTATTTGCTCAAAAAGTGATTTCCAGTTTTCAAGAGACTTGGTATATTCTTGCCATAATGAATCCCACTCATCGCTTTTACCTTGTTCAGACATTGATTAAAGATACTTTCTGTTATTCTTAAATGGATCCATGAAAATTAAATTCCAATCTAATTTAATCAGTTGATTTTGATTATTTGAAATATTTCTCTAGTTTAATTTTATCAATTTTTGGAATTTTTGCTATTTTAAATCCATCAGGGCGTTTTGAGAGAGATCTAGTTGCATCAATGCCCATTTTTGCAGTTTGTAATTTTTGTTGATCACTAGAAGGATCAAGACTAGAACCACGAACATTTTTGAGAATAATCAGATCTTTGTCTGCTTGAAATCTTGTAGCCATAGCATATTCTACCGATTCTGCACTATTAGGATCAATATCTTCGTCAACTACAGTTACTTGTTTTAGGGAACGATGAGAATCAAATATTTTTTTAATTATTTTTTTAGGATCAGATTCACTTTTCTTTTTAATTTGTACAACTGCATGTAACCAATTGCATCCACCATTAGTCATTGAGACTTGAAGTGTTTGAGAATAAATTTTCTTCAATATCCCATTTAACTTAGATTCAATTGGCATTCCCATTAGTAACCTATGTTCTGAATAACCAGATAGAACATCATGGAAAATTGGATTGTTTCTAAAATACAGATTTTCAAGTTCAAAAACTGGTTGAGATCTTTTATGATCATATGTTTGAAGCATTTCAACCATCCATTCACGGTGAGTTTTATCATGAAGAATTTTTCCTTCCATTACAATTTCAGCACCTGATGGTACATTCAGTCCTGTAGAAGGAAGTTTTGCCAAAGTTAATTTTCCGCCTAAAAGAGAATTTGCAATATCAATTTCATCTTTTCCCCATTCAGCTTGATATGCACCTGCGATAGAAATTGCTGGATGAACGCCCACAGTAATTGCAATTTTCAAATCTTCTCCATGTTCTTTTGCATCAACAAAACATCTGTGGAGATGACGTCCTTCTACCATTCTAATGGAAAAATGAGTTTTATCAATTGGCATAAATCTATGAAATGAGGAATTTTGTTTTCCAGTTTCAGGATTCTTAGTATAAACAATAGAAGATGTGATAAATGGACCAGATTCCTTTTCAAAATGAGTTACAATAGGCAGGGAAAAGAGATTTTTTGACTTATTTTCCATGAATTTTCCTGAAGAGATAATTTTTGGCTGTTTAGCTTTTTTGATTGCTGAAATTATTTTTTTATGAATATGATCTTCTGTATCTCCAACTGCCAAAGCAAATCTTTTTCGAGTTCCTAGTAAATTAGCAACTAAACGGAAGTTACTTTCTTTGATATTTTCAAATAAAACTGCATATGAACCGTCAACTTTTGCAGTTATTCCCGCAATCTCAAATTTTGTAGAAACTTTTGTTTTTACAATTTTAAGATCTTTACTCTTTTTAATTTGAGAAATATAATTTCTTAAATCAGTCATTGTCTACCATTTCCATTATCTCAGACATTAAGGCTTTTGCAGTATTTGGTTCTAATTCTTTTTGAGTAAAGGTAGAAACTAAAGCAATGCCTCTCATCCTAGTGCTAATTTGTTCAGCGATAAGTTTTTGAAAAATAGAGTCAGTTCTAGATGGGATAATAGTTGTTGTAATTGGTGTAGGTCCAGTTGCTAAAGAAATAACCATAGAACCTATTTTATTAGTTCCTTCTGTGACAGAAATAAAATATCCATTTTCAAATTTTTGAATCTGTAAAAAAAAAGTACGGCTCTCCAAATTTACCACTTTTTGGGAAAATCCATTTGGAGGGTTCAATAAGCTATGAACAAATCTTATGCTTTTATTGCTATTGATTCACTTTCTTGGGAAATTTCGATATTTGGATTTTTCTTGCAATTCTTTTCATGTTTGTCGGCATACACAAACAGTTTTTCACAGTATGTACAAGGAGTTTTTTCCTTTATCGTTGCTTTGGATTTAATTGTTTTAGCTTTTGATTTTGCTTTTACAGCTACACCAACTTCAATCTCTTCTGATTGAGTTTTTGCAGCTGCTTTAGCTTCAATAGAATCAGCCTCAACTCTAGCACGTAATTTTGCTTTGTATTTTAGATTACGTGGTTTTGTTCTTAATCTATATCCACAACATGGACACCAAAGTCCTTCCCATTTGATGAAGATTTCACAAATTTGGCATCGACGTTGTCCAGAAGCATATCTTCCGGTTCCTACAGGCTTTTGAGCCTTGTATCTAACACAAATTCCTTTACAAGTCATCTTGGTATTTTATTATAGAATTCACAACTATATAAGAATAGATCGATAAAATATGTATAAAAAAATAGAAAAACATGAAAATATTTCGAATTATTTTGCGATCAAAGTTATTAGTTTCAAAAAAAACGAATAATCTTCAATAAATATGTATAGCTAATCTGAATATTGAATTTTTTGAAAAAATGATACTCTGTTATATAGTTGTTTGAGTAAAAATTTCATTTTTTTTAAAAAAAACAAAGAAAATCTGTGATATTTTCATACTTTAATCATTTTACAGGCATGAAGAAAAGAAAAAATACCAAACTCATAGATTTGTAAAAATTTTTACAATGAAATTTCTGATTTTTTTAACCCGTCATTGATAGAGGTAGAATAGAATGTCTATATCCATCTCGTTGTGAGATATACTTTGCAGAAAGCATATCTCGTTTTCCTCTTTGATTAAAATTTTTAATTTTTAGACTAGTTTTTCGTTCATCAACAAATTCCAATTCAAAAGATGAACAAAAATTAAGATTAAGCATAGTCACAATTTGTTTTGCAATTGCCATATTTCCATTTCCAATTTTTACAATTTTTCTTTTTGCTCTAAGGCCTCCTAAAATTTGAATAATATGAAAAACCAATTCTTCAACTGAGGAATGAAATGAACTCTCAATTTCTTTTCCATAGTAAAATACCGACAAACCAGTTCTTTGTCCTGGGTCAATTCCTAATATTAGATCTTCTTCTTCAAAATCTTGATTGAGTCTTTGCATCATTATTCCTCTAGTTACAGTTGGATGATGTTCAAAGATATCTTCATGAAATATTGGTTTTTCACATTTTTTTGGAGACTCTTTCATGGTGGTAAGAATTAGATGTCCAGAATAATCTAGAATTTCTTCAGGAAGAATAGAATCAAAAGATAATTTGAGGGTCTTAAGATATGTTGAAAATCTATAGTATGGTTTACCATAAGTAGTTGCAATTCCAATACGAGCATTCAGTAAGGGATCGATACTTTACAAAATGAAATATGAAATTTAGGTTTATGCTTTCAAAACAGTTGACACGACGTGTTTCACTGCTTTATTGAAATTAACATCAATGTTTGATTGGATTTCAGATAATTTAGCCTCACCTTCTTGAGTAATTTTTGAAGATTCTGTCGTTGCCTTTTCTTTTGATGTATTAATGATAACTTCAGCTTCTTTTGTAGCCATTTCTCGAGTTTTTTCTAACAAGACATCAATTTCGTTCTGTGCCTTTACAGAAAGTTGTTTTTTCATATCAGATACTTTGCTATAGATGGAATCTAGATCATCTTCTAAGGCGTTTAAAGATTTGATTATTCCAGTAACTTTAGATTCAGCCATGTTGCTCATTACACCAAAAATTCACCGATTCCATTACTTAAATCATTCATTTTTAATTGGTTTTTAGGCACAAAAATTGAGATATCATCCAGTAGTTAGAAGTAATATTGCTCTTGCAAGATCACCTTTAGCTTCCTCTAAAGCGTTTTTAGCTTTTTCTTCATCAACTCCAGCTTGCTGACAGACTAGTTGAATATCCTCTTCTGAGAAAATTGGAACCTCTAATTCTCTTTCCTCATAACTATCTGCAGTTACTGTAAAAATGGAGCTGTCTTTTGCTTTCATTTCAGTAACGGAGGGTTTAGTAAGAATAATCTCTTTTTTGTCTGTCTTAATTATTACCTCTTGAACATTTGAGAGCTCACTCATATCAAGACCCATCTTGTCCATCATTCTTCGCATTTCGCGATTTCCTCCTCGCATCATAATTCTATTTCCTCTTTACGACTTTTTAAACTATCTCTGACCTTAACTGCCACGCCCCTATCAAAATCTAAAATCATCTCACATGATAGAACAGCCTTTCCAACTGCAATGACTTTATTTTTGAATAATACTGGAGTATCAGCAGAAATACGTACTTTCTTTCCACACCATATTACATGCTTACAAAATACAGATCTTCCTTCCTTGACAAATGGAGCAGCGTCTTTATTTATCTCAATACAGTTTTCTCGGAATGTTTTACTTTTCAGTAAAATTTGAGCAAAATAGGGACTAATTGCTAAACCTCCATCTATTCTCAAAGTGCATAGTAATTTTCCTTTATGTGAAACAGTTCTTATTCTTCCAGTCTTTCGTGAAAAAGTTATTTCAATATTTTTTGGTAAATTTTTGGATACGCCATTTCCGAATAATGCATCAAGTGAATATTGAAGCTTTAGAGTTTGATCCACGCACATTAGTGATCTTTTCCAAATATTAGTTCAATGTTAAACTATATTACAAGTCTCAAACTATATAGAATGGTTTTTTCTCTTTAGATCATGGAAGAAAGAGGAGAAACAAGAAAACTTCAATTTACAGGAAAATCATCATACATAGTTTCATTACCAAAACAATGGGTTTTGGATTTAGGTCTAAAACAAGGAGATCAAATTAGAATAGTAAGAAAAGGATCATCGACATTAGAACTTTATCCACCAAAATTTGAATTACGTATCCAAAAAAAAGAAGATGCCACAATAGAGATCAATACTGAAGAAGAAGCATCTTCAATTGTTAGAAAATTAATTTCTCTATATTTTTTGGGATTCAAAACGATTCATGTTAAACCAAAAAATGGTAGATTAAGTCCCAATCAAAGAAAAACTGTAAAAGAAGCTGTAAAGCGAATGTTGATGGGTTCTGAAATTATTTCTGACTCAAGTGGAGGAATTACAGTACAGGTTCTAGTCAATTTACTAGAATTATCAGTCGATGGGGCATTCAAAAGAATGATTCACTTAGCTAAATCAATGTCTAGTGATGCAATTTTAGCAGTAAAGGAAAATAATTTAGAACTAGCTCAAGAAGTAATCAATACAGATGATGAAGTAGATAGATTTGGATTTTATATAATTCGTCAGTTAAAGATAGCAATACAAAATGAACATATGTTAAAAGAGATGGGTTTTAGAAATGCCAGAAATTGCCTTGGATATAGACTAGTTGTAAAAAATATAGAGAGAGTAGGAGATCATGCAGCATTTATTGCAAAGGATCTTCTTGAGTTCAAAAAATCAGTCAAGAAAGAGGTTTTTGAAAAACTCCAAGATATGAATGAATTTTGTTTATCGGTTTTAGATGATTCATGTCTGGCATTATTCAAAGAAGATTATTCACAGGCAGAAAAAACCATTGGAAAAACAAATGAAATTGCCAAATATGAGAAAAAAGTTAGAGATGCTTCAAAATCACTTAAAGACGAAGAGGAAATTTACAGAATTAGAAGAATGACTGAAAATATAGGAAGAGTTTCTGAATATGCTAGTGACATAGCAGAAATTGTGTTGAATATGAATATAGAAAAAACATTAAAAAAATCTGAATAATTTATCAAAACAGGTAGAATCTTTAACTTGAATTACGCTGAAAATATTGAATTAAAATGAATTCGGTAATTTTAATCACATATGATAAGGAAGACGCAATTAATGAAGCCAAAGGATTGTGTGATGCCGCAGGATACCAAGTAGTTCATACAATAACTGCAAAATTTCTACAAAAACGGAAATATGGAATGAGTGGCGGAGTTTTAGAAAAACTAGAAGAATTATCGGAAAAACTTAGACCAGATGTAATTGTATTTGATGAAATTTTAAAACCAAGTCAAAACTATAATATTGCATCAGTTTTACATAGAGAAGTTTTAGATAGAGAAGGATTAATTCTTGAAATTTTTGAAAGTAGAGCATCAAATGCAGAGTCAAAATTACAAGTAAAATTAGCTCAATTAAGATATGAGATGTCTAGAGCGAAAGAAAAAGTTCGTCTTTCAAACATGGGAGAACAACCAGGATTTATGGGAATAGGAAAATTTGAGGTTGATGTTTACTACAATGATATCAAACATAGAATGCAGACAGTAAGATCTAAACTGGAAAAGGCGGGTAAACAAAGAGAGCTTCATAGACAGGGAAGAAAGAGAATGGGATTCAAGATAATCTCACTAGCAGGTTATACTTCTTCAGGAAAAACAACATTGTTTAACAAAATGACAGGAGAAACAAAAGCTGAGAGTAAAGAACTGTTTACAACACTTTCTACAACTATACGAAGGGTAACAATTAATCAAGAACCGTTCTTAATCTCAGATACAGTTGGTTTTATCAGTAAATTGCCGGCATATATGATAGATGCATTCAAATCAACATTAGAAGAATTGAAACATACAGATATCATAATTGTTGTAATTGATATTGCTGATTCATTAATTGAGTTAAAAAAGAAATTTGCTAGTTGTATGAGAACGTTAAGTGAGTTAGGAGTTGAAAAAGATAGGATGATCTATGCATTAAATAAAATAGATTTGTTAAAAAATGAAGAGATTGAGCAGAAAATCAACATACTTAACTTAACTGAAAATAAAAAATGTATTTCACTTTCTGCAAAAACAGGAAAAAATGTTAACCAACTTAAAGAATTAATTAGAGATATTATGAAAAGTCAGAATTCACCTAAATTTGAGAAAAATCTTTTGGAAGGAGTTGAAAAAGCATTTGGTAATTGAGGTTGTTAGAATAGGACAACGTCTTGTAAGAGATGATAGAGTTACAACACATGTTGCACTAGTTTCAAGGGCATTTGGGGCAAAGAGGATTTTCATGACTGAAGTCAATCCTGAAATCAAAGAATCTCTAGAAAAGATCAATAAAACTTGGGGAGGGAATTTTGTGGTTGAATTTATTGATAAATGGAAATCTATTGTAAAAAAGAAAAAGGATGAAAACTTTCGAATTATACATCTTACAATGTATGGAGAAAGCATTAATGATGTACAGGAGAAACTTCGTAAAGAAGAAAATCTGTTAGTTGTTGTAGGTGCTGAAAAAGTACCAAGGGAAATTTATGAATTAGCAGACTATAATGTAGGGGTTGGAAGTCAACCACACTCAGAGATTAGTGCATTAGCAATACTTTTAGATCGTATCCAAAAAGGTAAACAATTTGAGAAGGCGTTTCCAGATGCAATTAGGAAAATAATACCCACAAAAAAGGGCAAAAATGTGCAAGTAAACGAAACAAGGAATTAATAGTAGAAAATTTGGAGTGATTAGAGTTGATAGACAAATACGAGGATCCTTTTGTTAGAATTGCTTCCATGATTGGAGGAGATGAATATCTCAAAGTTGCTAGATCTCTGCTTAAAGCTGAAGATGCAACCGATGAAGAAATTGCAAGTTCTACAGGTCTTAGAATCAACATGGTAAGGAAAGTATTGTATGATCTATTTGGTAAGTCTCTCATTACTGGAATCAGAGTAAAAGACGAAAGAAAAGGTTGGTTTGTCTATAGATGGAGAACCAGAAGAGAAGAAGTTGAACATTTTATTGAAAA
>ENA-ORDI01000432-ORDI01000432.1-marine-metagenome-genome-assembly--contig:-NODE-432-length-29206-cov-8.842391_pt1 | contig 29206 bp, 31 predicted proteins | sample MGYA00248628_ERZ508525 | MGnify/ENA primary metagenome ERZ508525 (study PRJEB26195, sample SAMN05422138) | marine metagenome | isolation source: East of Porto Seguro, South Atlantic Ocean | place... | reverse complement strand
ATATGCTCAATTTCAAAATCAACATCCTTAAATTTTTCTAATGCTTTATTTAATCTTGAATGACCAATAAAGCACCAACCACAAATTGTATCTGCAAATACTTTTATTTTCATCTTTTTAAATTTCTTTTTAAAAATTGTCTGTTGTTGTAAATAAACCCAGAACCAAGATCCCTAAAAGTTTTTTCATAATAGAATCTTATCCCACTATTCTAGGATTTTGTAGGAGGAAACTTGGACCAAACTTGGACCAAATGTAAAAATAACAAAATTTAAGTGTGTGTTTTTTAGTTGAATTTAATTATTATCGTTATAAACACTCACTAACGGAGAGATGGCTGAGCGGTTGAAAGCACCGGTCTTGAAAACCGGCAAAGGGGCAACTCTTTCCTGGGTTCGAATCCCAGTCTCTCCGCCATTTATTTTTTGTATATATAATCTTTAAACATTTTAGAGATTCTATTTTCATTTATTTGAGCTTCGGTTTTTATTCCTTGTTTAAATTTATAAAGATTATCATCATCTATATTTAATAAATTGAATAAATTTTCTAATTCATCATTGTCTAAATGATTAATGACATCTTTAACAAAAGAGCTTAAAAGTATATCCATTTCTTTTGTTCCCCTATAACTAGATCTATAAATAATTTTTTTTTTTAACTCATCGATATCTAAGGACATAATTTCTAGTATATTATATTAATAGTAAAAAATATGGATAATTATAAATATTTATTGCAGGATTTAACTAAATTAAAAGGAGTAGGAAATAAAACTGCAACAATCTTAAAAAGAAAAAAAATAAATAATTTATTCGATTTACTTTTTAGACTACCTCAATCGTATACAGATAGAACGCAAAAATTAAAGGTTAATGAATTACAAGTTGGTAAAATATCAACAATAAATGTAGTAGTAAAAAAATACTCTTTTCCAAGAATTAGAAATCTACCAAATAAAGTAATTTGTGAAGATGAAACTGGAACGATAGATTGTGTTTTTTTTAATAGTTATGAAGGTTATATACGTAAGATACTACCTTTAAATAAAGAAGTCACAATTAGTGGTAAGATAAATTATTTTAAAAAAAGATATCAAATAACAAATCCAAACTATGTATCAAAAGAAAGCAGTTTAATTGAAAAAATACATAATAAATATAGTTTAACAGAAGGTATTTCAGAAAAAGTCTATAATAAAATAATAAATCAAATTTTAGAAAATTTACCCAACTTATCAGAATGGTTAAATCCAGTTATTTTAAATAAATTTGAAAATATATCATGGAGAGATTCAATTATAAAACTTCATGATCCAAAAAATATCGGAAACTTTAAAAGCAATTTTTACAGAAGATTAGTTTTTGATGAGATTTTAACATCTTTTTTAGTTTTTTCAGAAATCAGAAAATCTATAAAAAAAATTAAAAAAAAAAATAAAAAATTCACAAATAAAAACATTTTAGCAATTAAAAAAAAAATAGCATTTGATTTAACAAATGATCAAAAAAAAGTATTAAATGAAATTAACTATGACTTAGCATCGCAATCTAAAATGTTTAGAATATTACAAGGAGATGTAGGAAGTGGAAAAACAATAGTTGCTTTAATTTCAGCTTTAAATGTAATTGAATCAGGATATCAAGTTGCATTTATGGCTCCTACTGAAATTTTATCTAACCAACACTATTTATTAGCAAAAAAAATATTTCCAAAAAAAGTTAAAATAGATTTAATAACCAGCAAAACTGCTCTTAAAAATAAAAAAAAAATACAACAAAAAACTGAAAATTCTAATTTAGATATGTTTTTTGGAACTCATTCTTTGTTTCAAAAGAATATGAATTTTTCAAATCTTGGATATATCATTATTGATGAACAACATAAGTTTGGTGTTAAACAAAGAAAAGCTTTATCTGACAAAGGAGGAATTAATTGTGATGTTTTGTTAATGTCAGCTACACCAATCCCTCGTACACTTACTATGACAATTTATGGTGATATGGATTTATCTATAATTAGAGAAAAACCAAATATAAGAAAAGAAGTAAAAACCTATAGTAAAATTGATACTAAAATAAATGATGTAATTAAATTTGTAAAAAAAGAAATGCAAAGCGAAAATCAAATTTTTTGGGTCTGTCCATTAATTGAAGAATCAAAAAAAATAGATCATCAATCAGCAATAAAAAAATATGAATTTTTAAATAGAATATTTCCTGATGAAGTAGCGATAATTCATGGAAATATTAAATCCAATGAAAAAGAAAAAGTTTTAAAAAAATTTCTCGAAAAAAAATATAAAATTTTAGTTTCAACTACTATTATTGAAGTTGGAATTGATTTTCCAAATGCAAATGTGATTGTAATAGAAAATGCAAATAAATTTGGATTATCCCAATTACATCAATTAAGAGGTAGAGTCGGACGAGGCGAAAAACAAGCTACCTGTATTCTAATGTTTAAATCGAATTTAAGTGAGAATGCTAAAATAAGAATTAATATTTTAAAACAATCAAATGATGGTTTTTATATATCTGAAGAAGATATGAAATTGAGAGGATTTGGAGATTTATTAGGTTTTAAACAGAGCGGTATTAAAAATTTTAGATTAGCGGATCCTATACATAATCAGGATTTATTTATTTTAGCTGAAAAAGAAATCAAAAGAATTGAGAATGAAGAAAAAAAATTAATAAAATATAAACCATTAATTAAATTATATGATCAAGCCGAAATAATTAACGATTTAGTTTAATTTTTTGGATTTGAAGTACCTGCTGATACAATAAATTTAGACGCTTCTTCAAAGCTCATATCTAAGTATACCACTTCATCTTTTGGAAACATTAATAAAAAACCACTAGTAGGGTTTGGAGTTGTTGGTATAAAAACATTGATTAAATCTCTATCTACTTTTCTTCTTATTTCTCCTTTGTTTTCTTTTGTTGCAAATCCAACAGCCCAACTACCTTTTCTAGGATATTCAACTAAAACAACACTTCCTCTTTTGCCTCTTTTTCGAGTAAATGCTTCTGTCATTTGACCAATCGCAGAATAAATTGTTCTTAAAATTGGAACTTTTTTTAGAAGTTCATTAAAAATTTTAAGGATTTTTCGTCCAATAAAAGATAATGATAAACCACCAATAATAGTAATAAACAATATGGATAATACTATTTCTAAACCTGGTATTGCAAATGGAAGATAATTATTAGGATTGATCTCATCAGGGATAAGTTTTGAAGAAATAGAAATTAAAAAGATAGTTAAATAAACTATAAAGCCCAATGGCACCAAAACCACTATGCCAGCAAAAAAATAAATTCTTAACCTAGATATTATTGAGGATCTTTTTTTTTTTAATTTCGCCATAAATATTGACTATATCTTAAATATATAACAAATATTATGGTTAAAACGAATAACATAAGTAAGAATTTTATTGTTTATGATCCTAATTAATGAAGTAAATTACTAATAAAATTAGATATAAAAGTGAATAGAAGAAATTTTTTACATTTTTTTTGCTACGGGTGTTTATCAATTGGAATTACATCTTGTACGACTGCACCATTTACAGAAAGAAAACAACTGAAATTAATTCCAGAAGCTACATTAAATGCTCAAGCTGCAAAAATATATGAGAAGGTTAAAAAAACAGAGAAATTGAGTGATGACACTAAAACATTAAATGAAATAAAACAAATTGGAAAAAGAATGGAATTTGCTATCAGTGAATACTTTAGTCAATCAAATATGGAAGATCCAACAGCTAATTTTGATTGGGAATATATATTGATAGATAATAAAAAAGTTAAAAATGCATGGTGCATGCCAGGTGGTAAAATAGCTATATATACTGGAATATTAGAAATAACAAAAAATACAAATGGACTTGCTGCCGTTATGGGACACGAGATAGCTCATGCAGTAGCAAAACATTCTGTTGAAAGAGCCAGTAGAAGTGTATTGATTCGAACTGGAACCAGCCTAATAGATATTTTTTCAGGTGGTAAATTGTCTCAAGTAAATAGAGCAACTGGAATGAATACTGTGGGATTACTTTCACAATTAGGAATTATGAATCCATTTAATAGAAAACAAGAAAGTGAAGCTGATTATTTAGGATTAATTTTCGCGTCTTTATCTGGTTATGATATCAGGGAAACCACTAAAATTTGGGAAAGAATGAAGGAGGCAAAAAAAGGAAAAGAGCCCCCTGAATTTATGAGTACACACCCTTCCTCTGATAATAGAATTAAAAAAATAACAGAATGGATGAACGAAGTTATTGTTGGGTATCCACCAATTAAACAAGCTGAATAATGGTGAGCCGTACTGGATTCGAACCAGTGACCCATTCCTTAAAAGGGAATTGCTCTACCAACTGAGCTAACGGCCCAACGAAATTTCTTATATTGATTTTCTTCAGTTAATCAATCGTAAATATTTATAACTTGTCAATATATTCATCGTGAAAATTAGAAAAGGTCCCATTTTTTATATTTTTCCTAATTACTGACATTAATTCTTGGTAAAAATTAATGTTATTCAGTGTAAGCAACATAGATCCAAGCATTTCGTTAGTATTAAACAAATGATTTAAATAATTTTTTGAATATTTGTTTAAACTAAAATTTTTAGTATTTTTATCTAAAGGATCATTATCATTTTGATATTTGGCGTTTCTAATGTTAATTCTTCCATTCCATGTAAAAGCAAGTCCTGTTCTACCAGACCTAGTTGGTAAAACACAGTCAAACATATCAACACCACGTTTAACTGCTCCTAAGATATCTGGTGGCGTACCAACACCCATTAAATATCTTGGTTTATCTTTAGGCAAATGTTTTTTAATTTTATCTAATACATCAAACATCTCTTTTTGAGTTTCGCCTACTGCTAAACCACCTATTGCATAACCATCAAAACCAATTTTTGTTAAATCTGACAGCGATTTTAATCTTAGATCTTCAAACAACCCGCCTTGAATAATTCCAAATAAACCTTTATGAGGATTGTTACCAAATTCTTTTTTGGATCTTAAAGCCCAATAACTCGATAAATTCATTGAGTCTTCTATTTTTTTATAATTATTTGTTTTCTTTGGACATTCATCCATCACCATAACAATGTCTGAATTTAATTCTTTTTGAACTCTAATGCTTTTTTCTGGATCAAGAATAAATTTTTTACCATCTATATGAGACCGAAATATTACACCCTTTTCTTTATCAACTTTATTTAGCTTAGATAATGACATTACTTGGAAACCACCAGAATCAGTTAAAATTGGTAATTTACAATTCATAAAATCATGAAGCCCTCCAAGAGCTTTTATTCTTTCTACTCCTGGCCTTAACATTAAATGATATGTATTTGATAATATTATTTCACTACCAGTTTTTATAATATCATCTAAAAAAACACCTTTAACAGTAGCCTGTGTTCCAACAGGCATAAAGGCTGGAGTTTGAATATTACCTCTATGTGTTTGAATAACTCCTAATCTTGCGTGTTCTTCTGATTCTAAAACATTAAAATTAAATTTCTTTAACACAATTAAATTTTAAATCTACTGAGATTTAAAACTAATAATTTTATCAGGATCTGAAACTGATCCATTAGATCCATCACCTCTTTTAATTTTATCTATATGATCCATTCCTTCAATTACTTTTCCAAAGACAGTATAATTTCTATCTAAAAAAGAAGCAGGCTCAAAACAAATAAAAAATTGACTATTAGCACTATTTGGGTCAGAAGCACGTGCCATTGAAATAGTTCCTTTTTCGTGCGGTATATCATTAAATTCAGCATCTAAATCAGGTAAATCTGAACCTCCCATTCCAGCTCTTTTCAAATCAAAATCACTTGATGAAGAATTGCCAAATTTAACATCACCAGTTTGGGCCATAAATCCATCTATAACTCTATGGAAAACAACATTGTCATATTTTCCTTCATCGGCTAATTTTTTAATTCTTTCGACGTGCTTTGGAGCAACATCATGAAATAATTCTATTTTCACATCACCATCTTTAAGTTTTAAGATCATTATATTCTCTTTTGCATTTGAATTGTTTAAAAAAATTAAAAAAAAAATTATTAAATTAATTAAAAATTTATTCATATTTTTTTTTTAATGAATTTATTGTACTTTTAGTTGTAAATTTTTTAATATCTCCTTTTAATTCAATTATTTCTTTAATTAGTCTAGATGAAATAATTTGATTATTTACATCAGACATTAAAAAAACAGTTTCAATATTATTATTTAATTTTTTATTCATTCCTGCTAACTGAAATTCATATTCAAAATCAGATGCTGCTCTTAAACCTCTTAAAATTATATTGGATTTATATTTTTTACAAAGATCTGTAGTTAATGAATTAAAAGAAATAACCATTATTACTTTTTTGTTTAGTTTTAAATCTTTAAATAAAGCTTGTTTAACAATTTCTATTCTTTCTTCAGCAGTAAAAAGATAGTTTTTTTGATTTCCGTTTGAAATTGCAACAATAATGTTATCTACAATTTTTAATGCTTTCTTAATAACATCTATATGACCATACGTAATAGGATCAAATGTACCTGGATAAATAGCTATTTTTTTCATTATATTAAATTATCAACAATTTTAATTGCTGATACAACTTTTTCATCTCCAGATAATTTAAAGATTCTTACTCCTTGAGTGTTTCTACCTGCTATTCTAATTTCTTTTACGGCAGTTCTAATTACCCGACCTTTATTTGTTGAAATTAAAATTTCATCACCTTCATTGACAGGAAATGAAGATGATACGTTTCCATTTCTAGCAGAATTGACTATACCTATAATTCCCTTACCACCTCTATTTGTAACTCTAAAATCATAATGAGAACTTCTTTTGCCATAGCCATTTTCTGTTATTGATAAAATATATTTTTCTTTTGCTTTAATTTCTGATTTTACATCTTTATTTAGTTTTCCATTTTTTTTAGAACTGTCATGATCAATAATAGAAAGGGATACAATTATGTCCTTATCATGTAAATTTATACCTCTAATTCCTTTAGAAGATCTTCCTTTAAATACTCTTAGTTTCTTAGCTTTAAATCTAATACATTTGCCAAATTTTGTACTTAAAATAATATCTTGATCATCTTTACAAATTTTAACACCAACAATTTTATCACCATCATCAAGCTTCATAGCAATCTTTCCAGAGGTATTTATTGAAGAGAAATCCTCTAAATTATTTTTTCTGATTTTACCTTTTGCTGTAGCAAAAATAATATGCATTCCTTTTTTATCAGCAGTTTCATCAGGGTATGGCATTATTGAACTAATAGATTGATGATTTTTTAAAGGTAAAATATTAAATAATGATTTCCCTCTAGATGATTCTGAGCTTTCAGGGATTTTCCATGCTTTAACTCTATAAACTAAGCCTTCTGTTGAGAAAAATAATACTTGCGTATGAGTATTTACAGATAAAGTTTGTACAACAGAATCTTCTTCGCGTGTTTTAATGCCAGTTTTGCCCTTACCTCCCCTTTTTTGCTGTTTTACTTTGTTTAAAGCTCCTCTTTTAATATAACCTTGTAAGGTAACTGTTATAATTACACTTTCTTTTTGTATAGTTTCTTCGATATCGTAGTTTAAAATTGCATCTATTATTTGTGTTCTTCTTGGTACTGAAAATTTTTCTTTAATTAATTTAAGTTCATCACTTATTACTTTCAATAATTCTTTTTTTGAATTTATTATTTTTTTATACTGGATAATTAATTCGGCTAACTTTTTAATTTCGTTTTCGATTTCATTAATTCCTAAAGCTGTTAATTTTTGTAATCTAAGTTCTAAAATTGAATTAACTTGAGGTTCAGTAAAACTATATGAGGTTTTTACTTTTTTATCTTCGGTTAATTTAATTAATTTCAATGATTTGTTTATTTTCCATTTAATTCCCAATAAAGATTTTTTTGCAATTTCTGGAGTTTTTGAAGATCTAATAATTTTGATTACTTTATCTAAATTTTCTACAGAAATAGATAGACCAATCAAAATATGGGCTCTATCTTTTGCTTTTTTTAAATCATATTTTGCCCTTTTTGTTACTACATCTTCTCTAAATTTTAAAAAATTTTCTAAAAATTCTTTTAAATTACAAGTTTTTGGTTTGTTATCTACAATTGCTAAAGTATTAAAACCAAATGAACTTTCTATTGATGTATATTTATATAGTTGTCTTTTAATAGTTTCAGGTTCTACGTTGAATCTAAGGTCTATAGCAACTCTAATCCCTTCTCTATTAGACTCATCTCTTATGTCTCTAATTCCTTCAATTTTTTTATCTCTAACTAGTTCAGCAATCCTTTCATTAAGTATAGACTTATTAACCTGATAAGGTATTGAAGTTATCACCAATCGATCTCTTCCATTTTTTAAATTTTCAACTTTAATATTCCCTCTAATTTTAAATGATCCTCTTCCAATTTTATAACCTTGTTTAATAATATCTTTTCCAATAATTGTACCAGCAGTAGGAAAATCGGGACCAGGAATATATTTCATCAGTTCATTTAATTTAATGTCTTTATTATCAATTAACGCAAGTGCACCATCTATAACTTCGCCAAGATTATGAGGCGGTATGCTTGTAGCCATTCCTACAGCAATTCCGCCTGCACCATTTACTAATAGATTTGGATACTGAGCAGGTAGTACTGTAGGTTCTTTTTCTGTCTCATCATAATTACTTCTATATTTTACTGTATTTTTTTCGATATCATCTATTAGATATTGTGAAATTTTAGAAAGACGTGTTTCCGTATATCTCATAGCAGCGGGAGGATCACCGTCAATAGATCCAAAATTACCTTGGCCATCTATTAATGGCAAACTCATTGAGAAATCTTGAACCATTCTTACTAGTGCATCATAAACAGCTTGATCACCATGAGGATGATACTTACCAATAACATCTCCAACAATTCTTGCTGATTTTCTATAATGTTTAGTCCAATCAAATCCTCCTTTATGCATTGCATAAATAATTCTTCTATGAACAGGCTTTAAACCATCTCTTATATCAGGAAGTGCCCTACTAATAATTACACTCATTGCATAAGATAAATATGATGAACTCATTTCATCATACATTGAGATAGGTTTTATATTTTCTATTTTAGAAATTTCGTTATTTTGCATAAAAACTAAAATGGAATATCGTCATCCAATTCGTTTTGAACTACTTGGGAAGTGTCTTCAAATTTTTGTTTAGAATCTTGAGATGGAATAGAATTTTGATTTCCTCCTCCAAGCATTACTAAAGAAGAATTGTAACCTTGTATAATTATTTCGGTTGAATACTTGTCTTGACCACTTTGTTCATCTTTCCACTTTCTTGTACTTAATTGACCTTCAACATAAATTTGTGCTCCTTTTTTTAAGTACTGTTGAACAACATTTACTAAACCTTCGTTAAATACAACAATTCTGTGCCATTCGGTTTTCTCTTTTTTTTCACCTGTATTCTTATCTTTCCAACTTTGATTTGTTGCAAGGCTCAATCTAGCAACGCTTTTACCATTTACCATTTGCTTGATTTCTGGATCTGCGCCCAAACGTCCAATTAATATTACTTTATTTAAGGTTCCAGCCATACTATTTTAAATTTTATTGATATGAGTTATATAAATATACCACAATTTTACTTGAATATTAATTTTATTAATCTAAAGCAACAAAAATTATGCTTAAAAAGATAGTTATTAAAGGTGCAAAAGAACATAATTTAAAGAACATTTCATTAGAAATTCCAAAGGATAAATTTATAGTAATAACGGGTCTTTCTGGTTCAGGAAAATCATCTTTAGCTTTTGATACCATCTATGCCGAAGGTCAAAGAAGATATGTCGAGAGTCTATCAGCTTATGCACGTCAATTTTTGGACAAAATGAAAAAACCAAATGTAGATTTAATTGAAGGTTTAAGTCCAGCAATTGCAATAGAACAAAAAAATACTTCCAAAAACCCAAGATCTACAGTCGCAACTGTAACTGAAATATATGATTACATGCGTGTGTTATATGCAAGGGTTGGAATTCCATATTCTCCATTCACTGGAAAACCTATAACTTCTCAAACTATTACACAAATAGTAGATAAAATTAACGTACTACCAAAAAAATGCACTATATACTTATATGCACCGGTAGTAAGAGGTCGAAAAGGTGAATACAAAAAAGAAATTCTTTCATACAAAAAGAGAGGTTTTAGAAAAATAAAAATCGATAATGAATTGTATGAAATAGATAAAGTTCCTGAATTAAATAAAAAAGTAAAACACGACATATCAATACTTGTAGATAGAATTGTAATAAATTCTTCATTAGGAAATAGATTGGCTGAAAGTGTAGAAACTGCAGTAAATTTAGCTAATGGATTATTATTTGTTGAATATGAAAATGAAACTTTGCCAAAAAAATTTAGAAAAATAGAAAAGATTATTTTTTCAACAAAATTTGCATGCCCTGAAAGTGGATTTACAATTGAAGAAATAGAACCAAGATTGTTTTCATTTAATAGTCCTTATGGTGCTTGTGAAGAATGTGACGGCATAGGTGTAAAATTAAATGTTGATCCGAAATTAGTTATTCCAAATGAAAAAAAGACAATTGCTGATGGAGCAATAGAACCTTGGTCAAAATCAACATCATTGTATTATGTTCAAACTTTAACTTCTTTAGCTAAACATTATAAATTTTCACTGAATGATAAGTGGGAGAAACTACCAAAGAAAGTAAAAGAAATAATTCTTTTTGGTTCAGATGATGAAGAAATTAAATTTTCTTATGATGATGGTTATGAAAAATATTCACACAAAAAAACATTCGAAGGAATAATAAACAATCTAGAAAGAAGATATTTAGAAACAGATAGTGATTGGAAAAGAGAAGAAATATCACAATATCAGTCTGATACAAAATGTGAAAGATGTAATGGTAAAAGATTAAAAGAAGAGGCTTTATGCGTTAAAATAGTTAATTTAAATATAAGCGAAGTTTCTGAAAAATCAATTTACGACGCTAGTAAATGGTTTGGTTCTCTTGAAGAAAAATTAGATCAAAGACAATTAAAAATAGCTGAACACATATTAAAAGAAATCATCGTACGATTAGATTTTCTATTAAATGTTGGTTTAGAATATCTAACACTATCAAGAGAGTCTGGAACATTGTCTGGTGGAGAATCTCAAAGAATTAGACTCGCCTCACAAATAGGTTCTGGCCTTACTGGAGTTTTATATGTATTGGATGAACCTTCCATTGGCTTACATCAAAAAGATAATATCAAATTGATTAAAGCTTTAAAAAGATTAAGAGATTTAGGAAATACTATAATTGTCGTTGAACATGATACTGAAACAATGGAAAACGCAGATCATATAATAGATCTAGGACCAGATGCTGGTAATAATGGCGGAGAAATTGTTGTTCAAGGAACATATGATGACGTTTTAAAACATCCAAACAGTATTACAGGAAGATATTTATCACATAAAAGTTTTATTTCTATTCCTAAAAATAGAAGATTACCAAAAAATGGAAGATTTTTAGAAATTACTGGCGCTTCAGGTAACAATCTTAAAAATGTAAATTTGAAAATACCTTTGAGCTGCTTTAGCTGTGTTACTGGTGTATCTGGTAGTGGCAAATCAACTTTAATAATTCAAACTCTTTATAATGCATTAAATTTAACATTGAATAACAACAAATCTAGAAACATCCCAAAACCATTTAAAGGTTTCAAAGGAATAGAGCTAATTGATAAAGTTATTGATATAGATCAATCTCCTATAGGAAGAACGCCAAGGTCTAATCCAGCAACATATACAGGTGCATTTGGACCAATAAGAGACTGGTTTACTGCATTACCTGAATCTAAAAGCAGAGGTTATAAACCTGGAAGATTTTCTTTTAATGTTAAAGGAGGTAGGTGCGAAGTTTGTGAAGGTGATGGTGTAATAACTTATGAGATGCATTTTTTACCTGATGTATATGTTGAATGTGATGAATGTAAAGGAACAAGATATAACAGAGAAACGTTAGAAATAAAATATAAAGGAAAGAGTATTGCAGAAGTTCTTGACATGACAGTTGATGAAGGCTGTGAATACTTTGAAAATATTTCAAATATTAAAATAAAACTACTTACATTAAAAAAAGTCGGACTAGGTTATATAAAGATTGGTCAACAAGCTACAACATTATCAGGTGGTGAAGCTCAACGGATAAAACTTGCAAAAGAATTGTCTAAACGTTCAACAGGAAGAACTATGTATATTCTTGATGAACCTACTACAGGCTTACATCAACATGATATAAAAAAACTTTTAGAAATTTTACAAACGTTTGTAGCTATAGGAAATACAGTTATTGTTATAGAACATAATCTAGATGTAATAAAAACTGCAGATTACATAATTGATATGGGACCAGATGGTGGATTTAAAGGCGGTAATATAATAGCAGAAGGCAAACCTGAAGAAATATGCAATGTTAAAGCTAGTTATACTGGTGAATTTTTAAAGCGTATTTTGAATAATAAGTTCAAAAAAACTGCTTAATTATTAAGGTTATTTAATATATATTCAATAGAATTATGGGTAATTTTTTTGGCTCACTTCCTAAAGTTATAAATGCATCAATTGCATTGGCAATTATTCTCTTTTTAATATTTTTTTTTGTAAATGGTGGATTTGTTTTTGATTATGGTTTTTGGAGTTGGTTGGTTAGATATATCCATATCACAGTTGCAATAATGTGGATTGGTTTACTGTGGTATTTTAATTTTGTTCAAATACCTAATATGCCAAAAATTCCGGATGAACAAAAACCTGCTATTAGTAAAGTAATCGCTCCGTCAGCTTTGTTTTATTTCAGATGGTCTGCCCTTCTTACTGTTGTTTCAGGTTTAATTTTAGCTACATTAGAAGGATATGTTCATGATGCAATGTTATTAAGTTTTAATTCTGGAATTTTAAAAAATACTGCTATTGGAATAGGCATGTGGCTTGGTATAATTATGGCATTTAACGTATGGTTTGTAATTTGGCCAAATCAAAAAAGAGCTTTGGGCATGGTTGAGTGTGACCCTGAATTAAAAGCAAAATCAGCTCGAACTGCAATGTTATTTTCTCGAACCAATACTCTTCTTTCGTTACCAATGCTTTTATGTATGGTAGCCGCGCAACATTTATTGTCGATTTAGTTTTTATCTTCTTTTAAAATAGTTTTTTGAGAAACATTTAGTAATACAAGAATAGGATTTGCTATATATATTGATGAATAAGTACCGAAAATAACTCCAAGTATCATAGCAAGTGAAAATCCTTTGAGAATTTGTCCACCAAAAAAATAAATAGATAGCAAAGCAATTAAAGTAGTGATTGAAGTTATTATTGTTCTTGAAAGTGTTTCATTTATAGAAATATTTGTAAGTTCGAAAATTTCAATATCTAAATATTTTTTAAGATTTTCTCTTACACGGTCAAATATTACAACAGTATCATTCATTGAATAACCAATTATAGTAAGGACTGCAGCAACAATTGATAAGTTTATTTCAAAACTAAATAATGAGAATATACCTAAAGTTATAATAACATCATGAAATATTGCTATAATAGCTCCTAAACTAAACTGCCACTCAAATCTAATCCATATATAAATTAACATTGCTGCAAGTGATAAACCAATTGCAATTACTCCAGATTTTAATAATTCAGAACTTACTTTTGGGCCTATATTTTCTACTCTTCTAAAATCATAATTGTCTCCAATGTAATTTGTTAATTTGTTTTTAATCTCTTCTATAAAATTTGATTTATTTGAGTTTCTTTTTTCAAATTTCACAATAAAATCATTTTCACTACCAAAGTGTTTTACAGTAACATCGCCTAAATTCATTTTATTGAATGATTTTCTTAAATCTGAAATTGAAATATTTTTATCATTTGTTCTGATTTCAATTAATGTACCACCTTTAAAATCGACTCCATAATTTAATCCTTTAATTAGTAACAACAATAAAGATATTATTATTAATATTATCGATGCTAAATTGCATGTTTTATATAAATTATTGAATGGTATTATTTTTTTTATCATTATATTAAATTTTCTTTAAATTTGTTTTTTGTCACATATAAAGCTGTTAATAATCTTGCGATAAAATATACTGAAAACAAAGTTGTAATAATTCCAACACCTAATGTGACAGAAAATCCCTTTACTGGACCAGATCCCATAACAAACAAAATTATAGCAGCAATTAAAGTTGTTATGTTTGCATCAAGAATAGCTGTTTTAGATTTAGTATAACCGCTATCAAATGCTATAATTGGATTTTTTTCACTTTGAATTTCTTCTTTAACTCTTTCAAAAATTAAAACATTTGCATCTACAGCCATTCCAACAGTTAATATTATCCCTGCAATTCCAGGCAAAGTAAGAGTTGCCTCAAATAATGTTAGAATTCCTACTAATAAAAAAAGGTTAAAAATTAATGTAATGTTAGCTATTAACCCAAAAACTTTATATTTATAGGTCATAAAAACTACGACTAAAACGAAACCAATTATTAAAGATAAAATTCCAGCATTAATAGAATCTTGACCTAAATCAGGGCCAACTGTTCTTTCTTCAACAATATTTAATGGAGCAGGTAAAGCACCAGATCTTAATAATAATGCCAAATCTGTAGCTGATTGAAATGTAAAGTTTCCTGTTATTTGGCCAGAACCACCAATAATAGGCTCACTAATACGTGGGTCACTTATAATTTTTCCATCTAATATTATAGCCAATCTTTTACCAACCCCAGTAGTTGTTGCTTTCGCAAATTTTTTAGCACCAACTCTGTCTAAATTAAAATGAACAACTGTTTCATTAATTTGATTGTCCATTTTGGGTTGCGCATCAATTAAATTATCTCCACTCAATATAATTCGTTTACTAACTATTGCTTCTTCGGTTCCGTCTTCAAATAATAGTTTTTCTGTACCAAACGATTCTTCTTCATTTTGAGTTATAAATCTAAAAGTTAAATTAGCGGTTTTTCCTAACAAAGATTTAATTCTACCAGGATCATTCAAACCAGGTAATTCTACCAATATTCTGTTATTTCCTTGTTTTAAAATATTTGGTTCGTTTGTTCCAACTTCATCAACTCTTCTTCTAACAATTTCTAGCGCTTGGTCTTGTGAAGAATTTTTTAATTGGATTAATCCATATTTTGAAAAAGATAAAATAAATTCATTTTCAAAATTTTCGGTATTAAATTGATGAGATTTAAATTGTTGAAAATAAGGATTAATTTCACTATCTTCATTATCTAAAATAGATTTTGTCTCATCAATTTGATCTCGAGCAACAGTAAAATAAATCTTTTCATTGTCTTGAAGAACAATGTTTTTTAATATTATCTTTTTTTCTTTAAAGTATTTTTTTAATTGAATAAGTTTATTTTGGAGTTGTTGAGTTACAACAGGTTTGTTATCAATTTCAAGTAATAAATATGACCCTCCTTGTAAATCCAAGCCAAGATTAATATTTCTATTGAAAAAATTATCATCAAATTTAAAAAAATTTGATGCAGTGAAATACGATAATAATAAAGTAAATATAATTACTGAGTATATTTTTAATTTAGAAAAGTATAACACTTAAATTTAATGTTATTTTTTGGGTTCTGTAGTATTTAGTAGTGATTGAATTCCTGTTGCTCGAATAACTTCAACTTTAACATCGTCAGAAATTGAAACTTCAACTTTGTCATTATCAATAATTCTTTCAATGCTACCAACTATTCCACCAGATGTAACTACTTTATCTCCCCTTCTTAAATTTTGGACCATTAGTTTATGTTCTTTAGCTTTTTTTTGTTGAGGTCGAATTAAAAAATAGTAAAAAATTACAAATATTAGTATTAACGGTATGAATTGACCTATTCCTGATCCTGACATATGTCTCCTTTTAATGTATGGGCCTATTTATACTATCTTATTTCTTAAAACAACTCTTAATTATTTGTAATTTTATTTAAATTATTCATATAAGATTTCAATACTTCAGGAATATTAATAGATCCATCTGAATTTTGATAATTTTCTAATATTGCAATTAAAGTTCTTCCTACAGCTAAACCACTTCCGTTTAAAGTTCCAACAAAAGTTGTTTCATTTTTTTCATTTTTATATCTAGATTTCATTCTTCTTGCTTGAAACGATCCACAAGAAGAACAACTTGAAATTTCTCTGTATTTATTTTCAGCTGGTAGCCATACTTCAATATCATAAGTTTTTTCAGCACTAAATCCCATGTCACCTGTACACAAAACAACTTTTCTATAAGGCAGCTTAAGTTTATCTAAAATCATAGTGGCACAATTAGTCATTCTTTCTAATTCAGAAATGCATTGATTTAACTCAACAATACTTACTAATTCAACCTTGTAGAATTGGTGTTGACGAATCATTCCTTTAGTGTCCTTGCCATAACTTCCTGCTTCCTTTCTAAAACAAGGAGTTGAAGCGACGAGTCTCATTGGTAGATTTTTAATATTAATTATTTTATCCTTAACCATATTAGTTAATATAACTTCAGCAGTAGGAATTAAAAATTTTCTATCATTTTTATCATCAAGTTTAATTTCAAATTGATCATTTTCAAATTTTGGTAATTGTCCAGTGCCAAACATAGTGCTATCAGATGCCATTAAAGGAGGAGATATTTCTCTATAACCATTGGTTATAGTGTGAACATCTAGCATAAAATTTGTTATTGCACGTTCCAACAGGGCCAGTTTATCTTTTACAAAAACAAATCTTGATCCAGTAGTTTTTGTTGCTAAATCAAAATCTAACATTTTCAGATTTAATCCAATTTCATAATGTGATTTTGGCACAAATTCAAAATTAGGTTTTTCACCATACTTTGAAACTTCTAAATTTGAATTCTCATCATTTCCTACCGGAACATCTTCAAGGGGAATATTGGGTACATTTGAAATTAACATATCAAGTTGCAACTTAATATCAGTTTGCTTTTTAGAAAGTTCATCTACTTTTTTTGAAATTTTTTTAGATTTATCAAATAAAGATTGATCTTTTGATTTAGAAATATCTTTTTTTTCTTTTTCTAATGTTTCTTTTTCTTGAATTAATTTACGGTTAATTTGGTCTAAATTAATAATTTCATCAATGTTTATTTTAACATTTCTTTTTTTTAATGAATTTTTAAATAGATCAAGATTATTTCTTATATCTTTAATATTATGCATTTTCTTTTTCTTTTATTTTCTTTTCTATAATTTTTACTGAAAATATAGATAATTCATATAAAATTAATAATGGAATTGCCAAACCTATTTGTGTAATCGGATCTGGTGGTGTTAATATTGCAGCAGCAGCAAAAATAATTACTATAAAATATTTTCTTCTATCTTTTAAAAATTTTGAGTCTACAAAACCAATTCTTGCCAATAAACTTAGTACTACAGGTAGTTGAAAACTTAAACCAAATGCAAAAATTAATTTCATAATTAAAGATAAATATTCATTAACTTTGGCTTCTAACTGAATCGGTAATTTTGTATTTATCCCAGTACTTTCAAATGATAAAAAAAATTTAATTGCTAGAGGCATAACTAAATAATAAACCAACATACCTCCGAGAAGGAATAAAATTGGTGTTATGATTAAATATGGCAAGATTGCTGATTTTTCATGTTTGTAAAGGCCTGGAGCAATAAATTTCCATATCTGAATTAATATAAAAGGACTTGTAATAAAAAAAGCAGCAAAAAAAGATACTCTTAAGTAAGTTAAAAAAGTTTCTTGTAATGCTGTAAATATTAATCTTCTTTCCGTTCCATCATCCTTTACGGCTTGGGCATATGGATCAACTAAAAAACCATATATATATTCTGAAAAATAATAACAAATTATAAATAAAACTGCTAAAAAAATCGAAGAATGAATTAATCTTTGCCTCAGTTCTGTTAAATGACTAATGAATCCACCTTCATTTTTTTCCTTGGTCATTTACATCCTTTTTTATAGACTGTTTTTTGTTTGTCTCATCTATATTAGCATCAATATTTTCGTTATCTAAGATTGATATTTGATCTTGAAAATTATTTACATACCTTTTGACAACACCTATCCACGATCCAATTTTTCTTAACATTATAGGAAAATCCTTAGGGCCAATTACAACAATAGCTACCGCTACTATAATTAGTATTTCAAACCAGCCAATTTGTGGCATTTGAATTAATCTTTATTATTTGATTCTTGTTTGTTTGAATCTTGATTGGTGGAATCTTGATTTTCAGAGATATTCTTCGGGGTATCATCTTCTATAGGGTCAGATGACATTCCTTTTTTAAAGCTTTTTATACCTTTAGCAACGTCACCCATTAAGCTTGAAATTTTTCCTCTGCCAAAAAGTAAGACTACTAAAATTACAACAACTGCTATCTGCCAAAATCCTATGCTCATACAAAACTTATATCCTCATTATTAAACTTTTTAAAGAGTATTTTTACTCCTTATCATCGTTTTTAAGAGTGCCACTTAGCATTTCATCAATATCAGAATAAACATTTTCTTTTTTCTCTTCTTGTTTTTCTTTATAGAATTTTCCAGTACCAAATATAGACGATTCCACGCTTGAGCCGTCAATCAAACCAGCTGAGCTTAATTCATCAACTGTAGGTAAATCTGATAATTTCTGTAAACTAAAATGACTTAAAAATTCTTCTGTAGTTCCATATTGTATAGGCTTACCAGGAACATCTTTTCTTCCTAGTGGCTTAACCCAATTTAACTCCATAAGAATTTCAAGTGTATTTGTTCCGAATGCTACACCTCTAATTTCTTCAATTTCAGCTCTTGTTACAGGTTGATGATAGACTATTATTGACAAAGTTTCTATTGCAGCTTTAGATAATTTTTTTTCAACTGATTTTTGTTGAGACATTAAATGAGAAAGTTTCTCAGATGTTCTAAAAGACCATTTTTTCGAAATACAAACTAAATTGATGCCTCTATTTTCATATATTTTTTGAAGCTTCTTAAGAGTATTTAATACATTAATTTTTTTTGTTATTTTAAATTCTATTGTATCAATATCTAATGGTTCAGCAGCGGCAAAAACAATAGCTTCTACTTCTTTTTCACCTTCGCTCAAACTTGCAGGAAAATTTAATATGTTATCTTTTTTTAATTTATTCATTCATTTTCCTTTATAAAAATATCTTCAAAGAGTTTGTTTTGTTTAATTGATATATTTCCCTCTTTAACTAGATCTAAAGCACCAGATAATATTCCAGCTTTACCAGTTCTTTTTAAATCTTTTGAAGATGCAAAATTTAATGGAACTAATTCATTTATATTTTTCCAATCAGATAATTTACCAAAAAATTGTTTAATTATTTTTATTCCTTCCTCTGTAGTTAATACAGCCAGTTTTGGAATGTTCATTTTTAGAAAATCTTTTGTCATGATTATTGAAGAGTAAGCTTTTAGTATTTCAAAAAGTGTTAGTGAATATTTTATACTATATATTGAACGTATATTTCCCTTCATGCCTCTCATAAAAACATCTTTTCCAAGGCGTTTTCTTTTTAGCATTTGATCGGATAATAATCTTATCAACTCTAATTTTTTTAATTGTAATTTTAATTTCTCAGCAACCTCTAAAATTTTAAACTCTTCTTCGTCAGATTCAGGTAGTAAAAGTTTTGATTTTAGATAGGTCAACCATGTAGCCATTAAAAGATAATCTGAAGCTAACTCTAGATTAATATCTTTCGCTGTAGTGATAAATGTATGAAATTGATCTGCTAGTTTAGTAACTGAAATTTTCTCTAAATCAACTTTTTGAGATTTTGCAAGATCTAGCAATACATCTAATGGTCCACTATAATTAATTAAATCTACATTGAATTGTTGAGAATCGGTTAAGTTCATTTTAATATTATCTAATTATATTTACAAATTGCGATGTTTTTTTAATAATAAAATTATTAACAATTGGTGAATTTTTAGCAACTTGAAGCATTTCTGAGTAATTTGCATTGCAATGTAACACTAAATTACAACCTGCATTAAAAGCTCTGATTGTATTTTCTGCTATTGAATACTTTAAGGCTTTCATTGAAATATCATCTGAAAGAATCAAGTTTTTATATCCAATGTTATTTCTTATTACTTGTATTAATTTTTTAGAATGAGCAGTTGTGTTATTTTTATCTATATTCCAATAAATGATATGAGCAGTCATCGAAAACAACGATTTTTTATTTTTAAAGGGAAAAAAATCAATTTTATTTAACTCTTTAATAGTTTTTTTAACTATAGGGAGTTTTTTATGACTATCAACTTTTGCTAATCCATGTCCAGGAATATGTTTAATTATTGTAGCGATTCTTTGCTTGTGAAAGCTTGATATGCAAAATTCTCCAAGTTTTGAAACAACTTTTGCATTTGATGAGTATGAACGTTCACCAATAATTTTATTAGTTATTTTTCTCCTTACATCTAACACAGGAACAGAATTAATATTTATTCCTAAAATATTAAGTAAATTTGCAATCTGCTTTACATAAACATCGAAGTAAATATTAAATTTTTTTTTGTTTTGGGTAAATAATTTTCCAAAAAAATCAGCAGTAAATATAGAATTATCAATAAACTTTTTTAATCTAGTTACTTTACCACCTTCTTCATCGACAATTATTGGGTAATGTTTATCATGAAATATTTTTTTGATATGTTTAGTTAATTTTTGTGTTTGATAAATTGTTTTTATATTTCGAGAAAATAATATTATTCCCCAAGGTTTATATGTTTTTAAAAATAAAATTTCTCTATTACTAAGTTTTGTGCCTTTAATTCCTACGATAAAAGCTAGTCTTCTATTAATCATTATTTAATAATAATTCCCAAAAATAATATTTCTTTTTTTCTTTAGTTTTATCATTTTCTATATATTCAATAATATTATCTGTATCACTTTTTAAAATATGTAAATTTTCACTTAATTTCTCAATATTTTGATCAATTTTGTTTATTGATCTATATATATTTTTTTTATTTTGATCTGAAAAATAATATCTGCCAATAAAAAATATGAATATAAATATTATTAAAATAAAAAAAAAATATTTTAATTCTTTTAACATTACATTTTTTCAGGACTTGTTACTCCAACTATATCCATTCCAGATTTAATTACATTAGCAATTGCCTTTAAGAATATTAATTTCTCATCAGATATTTTTTTTTCATTATTAATAAAACGTTTGTCTTCGTTATCTTTACCCATGTTCCAGTAAGTATGAAATTCTGATGCCAATTCATATAAATAAATTGGAATTCTATGTGGTTCTAATTTATTTGAAGAAACTTCGATACATTTTGGCCATTCTGAAATCTTTCTAAGTATCTTAATTTCTTCTGATGAGTAATTAAAATTATAAGATCGTACATTTATATCATCATTAATATTTTTACCAACATTACGATAAACAGATGAAATTCGTGCATAACAATATTGAACATAATAAAGAGGATTATCTTTTGATTTTTCTTTTACTTTTGAAAAATCAAAATCTAACTCAACGTCGCTACTTCTATTAAGCATGATAAATCTTGCGGCATCTTTGCCTACATCATTTATTAAATCTTCTACAGTTATATAATCCCCTTTTCTTTTTGACATTTTAAAGAGTTTTCCATCTTTAATTAGTTTTACTAACTGGCTTACTTTACAAATGAGTATATTTTTCTTTCCAGATAAAGCTTCGACTGCAGATGTAATTCTTTTAACATAACCTGCGTGATCGGCTCCAAGGATATTTATTAAAATATCAAATTTTCTTTTTAATTTATTGTTATGATAAGCAACATCACTAGCAAAATATGTCCAAGATTTATCAGATTTTTGGAGCGCTCTATCTTTATCGTCTCCAAAATCTGTAGATCTAAACAATAATTGATTTCTTTCAACCCATTTAGAATCCTCTTCTCCTTCTGGTGCTTTAATTCTGCCTTCGTATACAAAATTATTTTTTTTAAGTTTATCTACAACTTTTTCTACTTCATTGTTCTTGATTAAAATTGTTTCGCTAGCAAAATTATCGTGAGTAATACCTAAATTTTTTAAATTAAATTTGATTAATTTTATTGATTGATCAACAGATAATTTGGTTAAACTTTCTGAAACACTTTCAAAATTATCAAAATTTAATACTTTATTTTCTTTAATTATATTTTTTGCAATATCAATTAAATAATCACCAGGATAAAAATTAGGATCATCGGTTGGAAATTTTTCTTTATATAATATTTCCCTAATTCTTAAATATACAGATTTTGAAAAAATTATAATCTGATTTCCATAATCATTAACATAGTACTCTCTAGTTACCGAATGTTGATTAAAACTTAGTAAATTAGCTATTACATCGCCTAGAATAGCACCTCTACAATGACCAACATGCAATGGACCAGTAGGATTTGCTGATACATATTCTATAAGATATTTATTTTTTTTTTCATTACTGTTAATTCCAAATTTTTTACTGTTTGTTATAATTTCTTTTAAGAATTCATTCCAAAAAAAACCTTTAAATTTAATATTAATAAAACCAGGTTTTTCAACATTGATGTTATCAATTTTATCATCATCATATTTTATTAAATTTGATAATTGATTTGCTAAATCTATAGAAGATCTTTTATTTGTTTTAGAAAGTACCATTGCAACATTTGTTGAGATATCACAATCAAATTTAGCAGGGGGTATTTCAACATTAATGCCATTCAATGAATCTGGAATTTGAATTATATTTTCATTATTTAATTTAATAATTAATTTTTTAATTTTGTCTAAATAAATTTCAAAAATATTCATTTTATATTTTTATATAAATTAATTGCATATCTGTCAGTCATTCCAGAAATAAAATCTGCTATCCCTCTATTTAGGTTTTTATCTAATTTATTGATATTTAAATATTTTTTAGGATTTCTTTTAATTACAAAAAATAATTTTTTTATAATTTTCATTCCATTTTTGTTTTTAACAACTACTTTTTTATTATCGTACATTTTTTTTCTTAAAAAAAATTTAATTTCTTTTTCTATTTTCTTGAATTTATCTGAAAAGATAACTAAAGGTTCTTTTTCTTTATAAACATCATTAATTGATTTAATACCTTTATTTTTTATATTTTTAATTGTGTTTCGAATTAAATCTTTAACCATTAAATTAATTGAATCTCTAATAATTTGATATATCAAAATATCTTGATTTATGTTTTTTATTTTTTTTTTATGTGATTTATAAATTTCATTAAAAAAATTAATTTCTCTTAAATTATTAAATCCAAATAATTTTGCTTTTATACCATCTTGAATATCATGGTTATTATAAGCGATATCATCTGAAATAGACGATATTTGTGCTTCTAACGATGAATTTTTTTTAAAATTAATTTTATTCCTAAAATTTTTTACACCTATTATTTTGTTAATTTTTGATAAATCGACTATTGGACCATTGTGTTTTAAAAGACCATCTAACGTATCTATAGTTAAATTTAATCCCTTAAACTTTAAATACTTATGTTCAAGAAACATTACTATTCTCAGAGTTTGTAAGTTATGATCAAAACCACCATAATCAAACATACATTCATTTAAAGCTCTTTCGCCAGCGTGTCCAAAAGGTGTATGTCCAAGATCATGGGCAAGGCTTAAAGTTTCTGCAAGATCATCATTCAACATTAAATATCTCGAAATTGTACGAGCTATTTGAGCCACTTCTATAGAATGAGTTATTCTTGTTCTATAATGGTCGCCTTCAGTATTAACAAATACTTGTGTCTTATGCTTTAATCTTCTAAAGGAAGCACAATGAACTATTCTATCCCTATCTCTTTGAAAAGGTGTTCTGTAGGAATTTTGAGTATCTGAATATAATCTTCCTTTGGTTACAAATAAGCCTAATTTTGAGAAATTATTCATACTTTAAAAAAGATAATTTGATATTATATTAGTAATATCAATGTTCATATATGATAAAAGAAATTAAATTTACAGATAAAGCAATAAAGCAAATCAATCATTTATTATCTACAAAGGATAAAGGCTCTTTTTTTAGAATCGCTATTAAAGGTGGTGGCTGTTCTGGTTTTCAATATGATTTTTCATTCAATAAATCTATAGAAAAAAATGATTTAAAATTTGAAAATATTTTAATCGATAAAGCTTCTGCTGATCTTTTAAAAGGATCTGAAGTTGATTATGTGTCTGAATTAATAGGAGATTCATTTAAAATATCAAATCCAAAAACTAAGTCTTCTTGTGGTTGTGGTGTATCCTTCTCTCTTTAATGATTATTAGTTCCTGGAATGTAAATTCCGTAAGGGCTCGTATTGAAAATATAAAAGAATATTTAAAAAAGTTCTCACCGGATATTGTTATGATTCAGGAAATTAAAACCGAAGATATAAATTTTCCATATGATGAATTTAAAACTTTTGAATATGAAAGTCATGTGTTTGGTCAAAAAAGTTACAATGGTGTTGCTATATTATCAAAAAACAAGTTACAAAATATTCGAACTGATTTAATTAAAGATAGATTAAAACAATCAAGAATTATTTCTGCTGAAATAACACATAAAAAAAAAAATATTCAAATTATTAACATTTATACTCCAAATGGAAATCCTGTAGATACTGAAAAATATACATATAAAACAAATTGGTTAGATGATTTAATTAAACAGTTAAAAACATTGTCTAAGAAAAATGAAAATATAATACTTGGTGGTGATTTTAATATAATTCCTTCTGCCGAAGATGTTTATAATCCAAAAAGTTTTGAAGATGATGCTTTATTTAGATTGGAAATTAGAAAAAAATTAAGAGAGATAATTAATATAGGATTTCATGATGCATATCGGCATATTAATAATGATAAAGAAGGTTATACATTTTGGGATTATATGAGAGGTGCTTGGCAAAAAAATAATGGAATGAGAATTGACCATTTCTTAGTATCAAATTCTTTATTAAATATTATTAAAGATGTTAAAATTAATAAATATCCCAGAGGAAAAGAAAAACCTTCAGATCACACACCTATTGAAATTGAATTAGCTTAAAGATTTAATTTTATTTATTAACTCTTCATTAATTTTTCTTGGACCTTTATCTAGTCTATTTTTATGACGTCTTTCGCCTGGTAAGCGCACACCTTCCATTGAAGACATTTTTTTAAAAAATTCATCTGCATGTTTATCCCAACCAGGACCTGCAATTTTTTCAGGTGAAATTGCTAAAATAAATTCACCACCTTTAGGAGGGCCGCCATCATTATTATCATTAGCTGCTGTCTCATAACTAAAAGATTCTCCAATTAAAGCGCCCGCTAGCAATTCTACCATCATTGCAATACTAGAACCTTTATAACCACCAAAAGGAAGTAAAACTCCACCATCAGCAATCTCTCCAGGATCAGTAGTTTCTTTTCCAGCTTTATTTAATCCTGTGCCTAAAGGAACTTTGCGGCCTTCTCTTTTCGCAACTTGAACTTCGCCCATTGCCATAAAAGCAGTTGCCATATCATAAACAACTGGAGTTTTACCTGGACGTGGCCAAGCAAATGAAATTGGATTAGTTCCATACAAAGGTTTAATTGCTCCTGCTGGTGCTACAGCTGGTTTATAAGAAGTACAAGCAATACCAACTAATCCTGCTTCTGCAATAGCTTCAGTTTCAGGCCATAGAGCTGCCATGTGATGTGAATTAGTAATTGCTAATACAGCAACACCTGTTTTTTTTGCTAAATCTATTACTGCTGGGAGACCAACACTTAAAACCATTGGAGCAACAGCATTGTTGCCTAAAACTTTTATAATACTTGGTGCAATAGTTTGAATTTGTGGTCTCGCTTTACCATTTACTTTTTTACTTTTTAAAGCAGAGACATAAGCAGGCAATCTAAATAATCCATGAGAAAGAGAACCGTCTCTTTCGGCTCGCATTATTGTGTCAGACAAAATATTAGCATTATCTTCATCGCAACCATTAGCTAATAATGTTTTTTTAGCTAAATCATAAATTTCATCTAAAGATAAAGAAACAGTAGTCATATTAATTATTTATGTTTAGCTTTTAAGTCTTTTTTAAGATCTTCGTGATCTCCGATCGCTATATGATGTTTACTTTTAACTATATATTTTTCCAAAGAAGGAATAATGACTAAAGGAACCAATCCGCCTAAAACAATTCCTATCGCTGCACTTTTTAAATTTGGATCTAAGATTGCTGCAATATAATCTGCTATTACATGGGCAATTATTACACCGATGATTCCAGCTATATATCCATTAGATATAATTTTTAACAATCTATTAATGCTCCAACCCGAATAAAAACCTATAAGAGGTATTATTGTATGAACTAAACCAAATACAAACCCTCTAAGCCAACTTTTGTCTTGTAACCAGATTATTTCCTCAATTAGATGTTCCATTTTTAAGCACACTAATCAATATTAATTAAAAAAACAACTAGACAAAATTTATAATTATTATATGAGAGGGAAATTCACCTCATACTTTTAAAAAAAATAAATTTTCAACTAGATTAACATTAATTGTAAGACTAAATAGAACCTAACATTAAAAACTTATGGAACTAACACTTGTTTATACAATAGTAGGTTTTGGATTAGCTGGTTGGTCTGTAATTGCAAATGACTCTGTACAAACACTAGGTACCTTTATAGCATCTAAAGAAAAGTGGTTTAAGTGGTATACCCTTGCTTCTGCTGCATCCGCTGCTATGGCTGTTACTATAACTTATGGATGGTGGAAATATGGAGGCGACATATCATATGGAAGATTAACAAGAATTCCCTATCAAGAAATTAGATGGTATCATGCGGTGGCTCCAGGAATACTACTTTTATTAACCAGAATTGGAATTCCTGTATCAACAACTTTCTTAGTTTTATCTGTTTTTGCTTCAACTGTGGTTCTTGAAAAAATGCTTATAAAAAGCGTTGTAGGTTATGGTCTTGCAGCAACGTTAGCTTATATTTGCTGGATAGCTATTTCAAAATTCATAAATGAAAAATTTGATGAAATTACAGAACAGTGGAAAATTAACTTTTGGCGTAACTCGGTCTGGGTAACTTCTGGGTTTTTATGGGCTACTTGGTTAATGCATGATGTTGCAAATATAGCTGTTTATCTTCCAAGAGAGCTTAGTCTTATTCGGTTATTAATCGTTATTATTTATTTTACTATTCTATTATTTTATATTTTTAAAATTCACGGTGGAAAAATTCAAAAAGTAGTTTTAGATAAAACAGGCACTAGATATGCACGATCAGCAACTATAATTAACGTCATATATGCTGCTGTGCTTTACTACTTTAAAGAATTAAATGATCTACCAATGTCAACAACATGGGTATTTGTGGGACTACTATGTGGAAGAGAATTAGCAATTGCTTCAATGAACAAAGATTATAAATTTAAATATGTTTTCCCACTTATAGGAAAAGACTTTATTAAAATGATCTTTGGGCTAAGTGTATCAGTTGGAATAGTATTGGCTGTTCATTATATAATTATCCCAAACGGTTTATTTATGAAATAGATTAAAATTGATATTACTTTAATTGACTTTCTGGTACAGCAGCCCCATAGCTTTAGCACGTTCTTCAAACTCATAGGCAATACCTCCAGACTCAATTGTTTTTTCATATTTATAACAGCAAATCCTTCAACACCAACAGCTGTTATGTTTCCACCAAAACATCCAAACCTTTCAACAAGAGTAGCTTTAACAACAGTTCTTGCTGCTGACAAAGCTGCAGCAAGGCCGCCCGGCCCTGATCCAACAACCAAAACATCAGTTTCATGAACTACCTAAATTTTTCTTGAAGGTGCATCTATAGATTTTTTCATAATAAAGTTTATTTACAATTAACACAGCACTGATCAACCCAATGACCGGGGCTGACTTCAATTAAACCCATTTCTATATTTCCTTCTTTGCAATCATGCGTAGGATTGGGGCATCTTGTTCTAAATACACAACCAGATGGTGGATTCATTGCACTAGGTATTTCTCCTTTTAGTTCTATAGCATTAGATTTTTTTTCTGGATCAATAGAAGGAATAGAGGACAACAAAGCTTTTGTGTATGAATGCCTAGGATTTTTAAATAGTTCTCTTGAAGGTGCTATCTCAACTATATGACCCAGATACATTACAGCAACTACATCACAAACATGGGCGACAACACTCAAATCATGACTTATAAAAAGATAAGTTAAATTTAATTCTTTTCTTAAAGATTTTAATAAATTAAGTATATCCGCTTGAATAGATACATCTAGGGCAGCAACACTTTCATCCGCTACGATAAACTTTGGATTACTAACAAGTGCTCTTGCAATTGATATTCTTTGTCGCTGACCACCAGAAAAAGCATGAGGATATCGTCTTAAATGTTCAAGATTTAATCTACATTTTGAAGCAATTTCTCTAACACGTTCGTCTGTTTCTTCTCTTGTGTTTGTAATTTTCATTACTTCCAATGGTTCAGCAATAATGTCTCTAACTGTCATACGTGGACTTAGAGCAGCATAAGGATCTTGAAAGATTAATTGCGCTTTTTTTCTATATTCTTTTAATTCTTGTTTAGAAATATTTGTTAAATCATAGTCCTTATCACCATCATGAAATATCATTTTTCCAGAACTAATTTTATTGGCAGCAAGTATTGCACGACCTAGAGTAGTTTTACCCGAGCCAGACTCACCTACTAATCCCATAAAAGACCCTTTTTTAATATTTAATGAAACATTTTTGACTGCTCGAATTTGTTGTTTTTTTGATAAAAAATTTTCTTGAAAATAAAAATCAACCGAAATATTTTCAATTGATATTAAATTTTGTTCACTGTTCATTAGTATTAACCTTAAAACACGCTACAGTATGTTCTTTTTGATATTCAGAAAGTGGGGGAACGGCAATATCACAAACCCCTGACTCAAATAATTTACATCTAGTGTGAAAAACACATCCTGTTGGTCTTTCAAGTGGACTTGGT